>JADEYI010000359.1_pt1 | contig 68810 bp, 64 predicted proteins | sample 8542331 | NCBI WGS metagenome assembly JADEYI01 (sample SAMN16510988, study PRJNA670497) | mine drainage metagenome | isolation source: biofilm near Copperflume 1 | place: Germany: Marsberg coppermine Kilianstollen | collected 2018-02 | reverse complement strand
TAGTAGGCATAGGCTCTGGCATCGCTGGCGAACTGGCTGATATCGGGGCGCTCGAGGGTTGTTCTGAGATAATCCGCCCCACTTTTGAGCACCTCTGCGCGCACGGTGTAGCCCGCTTCCTTGGCCTGTACCAGCCCGCTCAACACGTAGGCCGAGATGTAGAGCGAGGAGGAATCGTTCTGCCAGAAGCCCCAGCCACCGTCGTCGTGCTGGAAATCGTAGAGCCGCTTGAGGCCCTGGGCTACGTAGTCGTCGAGGTTGGCCCGCACGTCCTCGGGCAGCGTCACGAAACTTCCGGCCTGTTTCGCCAACACGCTCGGCAGGAAGCGGCTCATGGTCTGCTCGGAGCAGCCGTAGGGGTAGCCCGCGAGGTACTCCAGGGCGGGTGTGACCGCCGTCGCCAACGAGGGATTGAGATAGAGTTTGGCCTTGGTTTGGGTCAGATCGGTGTTGTCCGGTAGGGTGAAGCTCCAACCGGCCCCGGCCTGCCCCGAACCTTGGGTTTGCCCTGAAGAACCTTGGGTTTGCCCTGAAGAACCTTGGGTTTGCCCGGCCCAGCCGAGTTCTTTCTTCAAGCCTTTGGGCAAGACCGGTAGCTTGGACTCCAGCGCGTCCGAGGCTGCAGGCGTGAGCGCCGAAGCCTTGAGGGTGGCGATTCCGGCGGCGCTGGCCCGCACCCGGTAATCGGCGGTGCTGGGCCCGCTGGCTGGGAACGCTGCCAGGCTGGTAGGCGGGTCGAGCAGGTCTAAGCCGCTGGGCTCGAGCTGCAACTGCCCCTGCTGCGCGTCGGGCAGATTGTTCTGCCCAATCACCCGCAGCGAAGCGGTGTCACCCTTGACCAAAAAGCGCGGGGCTCCCAGGCGAGCAATCACTGGAAGCGTGGTGGTCACGGTCTGGGTGTTCTGCCCCACGGTATCGGAAAGGGTGATAGCCCTGGCGGTCATGCGCCACTGGGTCAGATTGTCGGGAAACTGGACCTGCACGGTGGCTTGTCCATCGGCATCGGTTTGCACGCTGGGCAGCCAAAGGATGGTGTCGCGGAAGTCGCTGCGCAGCTTGGCTGCGGCCAGCCCGCCCTTGGACTGCCCGAACACCGCCTCACTCATGGGGGCTCGAGCGGCAGCGCTGGGGGCGGGGGCGATGTTGCCAAAATAGTAGCCACCCGCGGTCTGAGTGCCCACCAGGTTCCCCTTCAAGGCCCAGAAGAAGCCCCGAATATCCGGCGTGCTCTCGGGCCGCACCAGATAAATCGCCTCGTCCACCAGCCCCAGCGTGACCTGGGCCTGTACTCTCTGGCCTTTGGCATCGGTTACTTTGAGAGTATAGGTGGCGGAATCTCCGGGTTTATAGGTGGTCTTGTCGGAAGTCACCGCCACTTTCAAGAACTTGTCGGCGGGCGGGATCAGAAAACCGGCGGTTTCGCTGTAGTACTGGCCGCCGCCCAGAATCGTGACCGCGAGATAGCCGTTAGGAACCATGTCCTGGGTGAGCTTGAGGGCATAGGTGAAGACCGAGCCTTTGAAGTGAACCACCTCGGGCTTGGCGAGTTTAGGCCCCTCGAGGTTGACCAGCGCCCAGCCGTCGGTAACAGGCGACTGCACCACGAAGCGGGCAGTGTCGCCGACCTTGTATTCGTGCTTGTCAGGTGTGATCTTGAGGCTCTGGTAGCCCCAGTACCAATAGGAGCCATCCGAGACCCAGACGTAATCGCTGGCCCCGGTGGGCCTTCCGGCAGGGTCTTTGGCGCTGGCCTCGAGCCGGTAGTCGCCTTGGGTTTGCAGCTTCAGCGAAACCCTGGCTTGCCCCTTGGCATCGGTGCGGCCTTGCAGGGTGGTCAGGGCCTGGGTTTGCTGGCCTTGGTTGCGCAGCCAGTAGGAACGCTTGACCGCCACCCTAAAGGGCACACTGACCGGTTTGCCCTGTAAATCCTGGGCCTGCACAGTGGCGGTGATGGTCTGCCCAGCCTGATAAAAATAATTATCGCTGCTGATGTCCAGCACTACCCCCGAACGGTAGGCGGTGAGTGTACCGGTGCCGCTAATCTCGTGCCGGGCCTCGTCGGTTACACCGGCCTGCACGCTGAGGCTGTAGTCGTTATGGGCATCTTTGGGTAGGGGTATGTCCAGCACCAGCTCACCCTTCTCGTTCAGGCGGCCCTCACCGCGCTGGATGATGTTCCCGCCATAGCTATCCTGGTAGTTGTCTTGCTGATAAAAACCGTACTCCGACTGATAAGCAAAGCGGTAATAAGGCTGCTCGAGCACCGAATAGCTGACCTGACCCCCGGCCACTGGCCCGCCAAACAAATACTCGCCTTTGATGACAAAGCGACCCTTTTCGCCCTGTACCGCGACGGTTTTGTCAGGCGTGACACTCACGCGATACTCGGGCTTGACATACTCCTGCACCTCGAAGCTGCCGCTGTATTCCTGGCCCTGCACGGTGGCGGTGAGGCTATAGCTACCCAGCCGCACGTCCAGCCCCACCGCAAAGGCTCCGCTAAAGCCGCCGTAGGCATCGGTGGTGAACTTTCCGGAGAAGATTTCAGTGTCCTGCTCGTCTTTTACTGATACCCTTAGGCTTTGTCCCACCAGGGGCTCGAGGCCGCTCGCCGTCCGAGCGATTCCCTTGAACTGTACGGTCTGGCCGGGGCGATACACCGGGCGGTCGGTGTAGAGGTAGACCCGGTTTTTCTCTACATTCCAGGCCCGCCAATAGGCGCTGCTAAAAGCCCAGGAGTCGCCCGAACGCGCGGCTACGAAGGTGTTATCGCTGTTTTTGAAGCCGGTCTCGAGCCGCGCAATCCTGCTCGAGGCTTGTTGGGCGACAATCTTTTTGTCCTTCACCAGATAAACCTGTACAGCAAGGGGTTTCCCGTCGCTTAGATTGGCCGTGTAGGCCAGTATCCCGGCAGTGTCGGACTTGACTACCAGCCCCAGGCTAGTAACCAAAATCAGGGTTGCCGAGCGGGGTCGGGGGTTGCCGATTTGGGCCAGATAAAGCCCTTCAGGGAGCGTACCCAGGCTGATTTGCCCGTAGCTGTTGTCCTTTGAACGGTACACCGGGATGCTGCGCACCTGTCGGAGTTGAAGCTGATCGGTGGCCTTGAAGTTGCGTGGCCCGCCCAGCTCGAGTACCTTCTCGGGGTTGCCGATGCGGTATACCCCGATTCGCGCACTCCCGCCGCTGGGAAGGTTGTACTCCAGGCCCACCTTCTGCCCTGGGCTAAAAGTTCCCCCGCCATAAAGCTGTGGCCCACCGTCTTGGGCCGAACCCGGCAATAAGCCCACCAAGACTAGCAAACCCACGCTCAGAATGCCCCTGAATGTTCTATTCATAGCTCTCCTTGCCTAAGGATTATTGCTGTTTGCTACGATTTTCCAGCGAAAAAAGCCTAAAAAATTGGGGTTCTCGGGAACCGGATGCCAACTCGCCGAGGGGTGTTTGTTCAGGGTGTCCAGGGTCAGCAAGCGTACTTCCCCGCCCTCCTGTGGCGAGAGCCCCGTGTGGTAGACCACCCGCCCGTTTCCCAGGTAAACCATGCTGTGATAAGCCGAACCCCTCGCCAGCGGATGCACGAAAAACAGCAGGTCGCCGCGCCGGGCTTTGTCCGGGGTGCGCCCCAAAAACACCGTGGAAAAGTTCATCATGTACTCGGCAGTGGTTCGCCCCACCAGGCGGCCCTGCTCCACATCGTCGGGCTTGTAGCGCCCCGGAGCTACCCGGAATATCGAGCGGCTGATCAGGGGCAGTGGGTAAGAAAGGGTTTTCAGGGGCGGAATGTCACGGTCAGGGAAATAGGCAAATTGCTTGAACCACTCGAGGGTCTTGGGCTTTAGTGCCTCGATGTAGGCGAAGCGGAGTAGCCCCGAGCAATCCTGGTCTTCGGCCTTCCAGGTCGGCGAGGGCGCGGTGTACTGAGCCTCGGCTATTGCCGCGAACCAGCGCATGAAGGAATCACGCTCGGCGGTGCTGTGTAACTCGGTAATGTCGGGGTAGCCGTCGGAGTCCAGGTCAGAAACATCCCTCTGAGCGATGCCGAGGGATGCGGTAAGGGTGAGCAAGAAGAGCAACTTAACTAAGTGACTCACGTTACTCCCCTATTGTAGCTCGAGCTGAGAAAACTGCTGGCTCAAATAAACGCTGATTAAAGACTGCCGTTTAAGGCTGGGCTAAAGAACTTATGCTCGGCGTTGATCGATAAGGAACTCGCCTCCTACTGCCAGGGCCAATGCCGGTCCGAATAGTGCCCATATAGCTCTAGTCAGATTTGGGGTACTTAGGACGGGTTAAGGAAGTAATGGCCCTGCTCGAGATCCTCGATCAACCCCGGTTGGGCTGGCTGCCAACCCAGCCGCTCGCGGGTCAGGGCGCTCGAGGCCAGGAGGTCGGCAGCCAAAAAGGGGGCCAGCCAGCCGAAGTGCTCACCCGCCGCCGCGCTGGGGACTGAGACTACCGGCAGGCTCAGATGTCGCCCGATCACCTCGGCGATCTCGCGGATCGGCACGCCCTCCTCGGCGACCCCGTGCAGGATCGAACCCGCAGGGGCCTGCTCGAGTGCCAAGCGAAACAGGCGCGCGGCATCCAGGCGGTGTACGGCGGGCCAGCAGTTGCCCCCATCGCCGATGTAGCCGGAGACCCCCTTCGCGCGGGCAATGCCGACCAGTGCAGCGATGAAGCCGGGGTCTCCTTCGCCGTGGACCGTCGGGGCCAACCGCACTACACCGGAGCGCACGCCGTGGGAGGCGAGGGCCAGGGTTGCTTGGGCCGAAGCGACCCGAGGATTGGCAGCCAGGACGGGCGCGTCCTGTTCGGTGGCGACCCATCCTGCTGCGAGCCCTAGCATCCCGGAGGCGATGACCAGGGGCCGATCCGAACCCCCCAGAGCTGCCCCGAGGGTCTCGATGGCGCGCAGGTCGGTGTGCGCTGCGGCCTGGTACTGTGAGAAGTCGTGGATGAAGGCGAGGTGGACTACGCCGTCCGATTCGGCTGCGCCAGCGCGCAAGCTTTCCAGGTTGTCAAGCGCCCCTCGCTGGGCTTGGGCCCCCCTGGCGGCGAGGGCGGCAGCCGCAGAATCCGAGCGGGCCAGGCCGACCACCTGATGGCCCGCGCTGATGAGTTCGGGCACGAGGGCGGAGCCGATAAATCCGGTTGCACCGGTGACAAATACACGCATACTCAAACCTCCTGTTGATCGGCCTCCTCACCCCCAGGTTGAAAAGTCCGATGACAGTAACTGACATCGAGAGCGTACACCTGATGTTAGCTACTGTCAACAAGTACAATCGGGGCATGGGCAGGTGGGAGCCAAACACGCGCGCCCGGCTCGAGCAGGCCGCAGGGGAGCTGTACATCGAACGCGGGTTTGAACAAACCACGGTGGCGGAGATCGCTGAGCGGGCGGGGACGACGGAGCGAACCTTCTTCCGCCATTTCGCCGATAAGCGCGAGGTTCTGTTTGGGGGTGCAGGTGCGCTACAGGAGCTCATCGTGAATGCCGTCATGAATGCACCCGACTCCGCGTCGTCGGTAAAGGCGGTCGCGGCAGGACTCGAGGCCGCTGGTGCCGCTTTTGGAGACAACACGGAAAGAGTTCGTCAGCGCCAGGCCATCATCGCTGCAAACCCTGAGCTACAGGCCCGCGAGTTGAGCAAGCTCGCGGGCCTCGCCTCGGCAATCGCCGACGCGTTGCGCCAGCGTGGGGTAGCCGATCCGGCTGCGATTCTGACCGCCGAGGCCGGGATCGTGGTTTTTAGGGTCGCATTCGAGCGCTGGATCAACGCGACCCGCCAGCGGGGCTGGTCGCGGCTCGTCCACGAGACGCTCGGCGAACTCAGAACCCTGATGGAAGGCGAGCGACGGGCACACTCTAAGTCCGTGAGCGTAGACGCTCGAGCTAGCAAGAGTGCTGGCTCAAATAAACGCTGACTAAAGCTGCTAGGTCTTAAGACCTAGAACCCTTTGGGGCTAAGGCCGGAAGCGTTTGAACAGGCCATTCTCTATTCTATAAACATACCTTCGGCATCGGCTGAAGCCCTTTGTTACGAGAGGAACCGCCATGTATAACAGCGATTTTCTAGTTCTACTAGGCAAAGAGAAACAGCAAACCTTGCTGCACGAGTCTGAAGTTCGCGGGCTGCTCAAGCTTCTCCACACTCGAGCCCAAACCGTATCTCGCAAATCTCAAGCGAAACCTGTGCAGAAGGAGAATCCGTGTCCCGCGTAGCGCTAATCACCGGGGCCAGCCGAGGGCTAGGGCTGGCCCTGGCTCGTTCGCTGGCTGAACGCGGGTGGGCTCTCGTGTTGGACGCTCGAGGCTCTCAAGCCTTAGAACAGGCCCACTCAGAACTCGCCTCTAGAACGCAAATAATCGCTCTCACCGGTGATGTCTCCGATGCGGCCCACGCAAAGGCTTTGGTAGATGCGGCTAAGGAACTCGGCGGGCTGAATTTGCTGGTCAATAACGCTTCGATTCTCGGCCCCAGCCCGCAGCCGAACCTGAAAGATTATCCGCTGGAGGTGCTCGAGCGGGTCTACCGCGTCAACGTCCTTGCCCCGTTGCGGCTGATTCAGCTCGCCCTGCCCGTCCTGAAGCCCGGTTCTCGCATCCTGAACATCACCTCGGATGCAGGCGTGGAAGGCTACGCCGGGTGGGGCGGGTATGGCTCGAGCAAAGCCGCTTTGGAACAGCTTTCCAACGTCCTGGCTACCGAGCATCCCGAACTCAAGGTCTACTGGGTAGACCCCGGCGACATGAATACCCAGATGCACCAGGAAGCTTTTCCTGGTGAGGATATTTCGGATCGTCCGCCGCCCGAAAGCAGTGTTTCAGGGCTGCTGACTTTGATTGAGGGAAATCTGCCCAGCGGGCGCTACAAAGCCCGCCAGGTAGGCCAGGCAGAGGTTCAGCCGTGATGGGCGTTTTACCAGGTCTGGACTTCACCCTGCCGCCCGAGCTGGAAGCCCACAAACCGCCGGAGGCCAGGGGCTTAGCTCGAGATGAGGTGCGGCTGATGGTCTCGTACCGGCCTGATGACCGCTTAGTTCACGCCCAGTTCCGCGACCTTCCGAGTTTTCTGAAAGCTGGCGATGTGCTGGTCATCAACACCTCGGGGACACTGCCCGCCGCGCTTCCCGCGTATCGAGCGGATGGAACTGAGCTGAAGCTGCACCTTTCCACGCACTTGAGCGATGAGGTCTGGAGCGTTGAATTGCGCAAGCCAGAAAACGGCACGACCAAGCTATTCCTTGAGGCTCGAGCAGGAGAAACCTTGAATCTGCTGGGCGGGGCTGAGGCTGTTTTGTTGAGGCGCTATCCGGTTGACGAGGCCGCTAGCGTAGGGACACATAGCTATGCGTCCCTACAGGGTCGGGCAGCGGATTCGCGTTTGTGGGTGGCAAGGTTTTCTTTCCCGACACCCTTCCTGGACTATCTTCTCGAGCACGGCCAACCTATTCGCTACGGCTATGTGCAGGAAGAGTGGCCGCTTTCGTACTACCAGACCGTCTACGCCACCGAAATGGGCAGTGCGGAAATGCCTTCTGCGGGGCGGGCGTTCACGCCTGAACTCATCACTCAGCTCGTCGCCAAGGGGGTTTTGGTGGTTCCGCTACTTTTGCATACCGGCGTGGCTTCGCTCGAGAGCTTTGAACCGCCGTATGCCGAGGTTTACCGCGTCCCGGACGTAACTACCGAAGCTGTGAGCCAAGCCAAAGCCGACGGGCGCAGGGTAATCGCGGTGGGGACGACGGTGGTTCGGGCCCTGGAAACCATCACCAACCCAAGCGGCATGATTTATCCCAGCCAGGGCTGGACCGAGTTGGTGGTCACACCGGAGGGCCCGGTGCGGGCAGTGGACGGTATCCTCACCGGCTGGCACGAGCCGAAGGCCACGCACTTGATGATGCTCGAGGCTATCGCTGGGAAGCGCCACTTGGGGGTGGCTTATAAAGCCGCGCTGGAAAAGGGCTACTTTTGGCATGAATTCGGCGACTTACACTTGATTTTGCCGTGAAGCCCAGCGGAGACGACCCATGTTGACGCACAGCAAGCTCGAGACGCTTATTACAGGGCGCATTTGGTGAATATATGCCGGAGCGTTCAAAGCAAGTTCGCGTCCGTAGAAAGCACCTCGAGACCTGGTTGCAAATCCTGGGCCGGGCCTGGGAAAAGGCTGATGCCGAGCTTGTGGCTTCGCTGTTTGACTCGGACGTGAGCTATCAGGAAAATCCCTTTGAGCCCCCGATTCACGGGGCTGAGGCAGTGCGGGAATATTGGCTGGAAAACCTCGCCACCCAGCGCGAGGTGAGGTTTTGGGGCCATGTTCTCGCGGTAGATGGCGATATTGGTGTGCTGAATTGGAAGGTGGAGTTTATCCGCACAGGAAGCAACCAGAAAGTTCGTCTGGACGGCGTGAGTGTGGGCAAATTTGGTGCTGAGGGTAAACCTGTGCTGTGGCGGGAATGGTGGCACAAGTTGGAGCACAATGGATAGCGTGAAGCTGGAAGCCTACCTTCATCGCATCGGCTACACCGGGCCCAGGGAACCGAGGCTCGAGACCCTGAGCGCAGTCCACCAGGCCCATCTGCGGGCTATTCCCTACGAAAACCTGGACATTCATTTTGCGAGGCCCATCCTGCTCTCTGAAAACCGCTTTTTCCAAAAGCTCGTCCTGGAGCGGCGGGGCGGCTGGTGCTACGAGATGAACGGGTTGTTGGCCTGGGCTTTGCGCGAACTCGGCTTTCGGCTGGATTATCTCGCCGGGGCCGTGCCCAGGGCCAGCGCCGGGCCGAACGCGGATGGGAATCACCTGGTGCTGCTGGTGCATTTGCCCGAAGGTGATTTCATCGCGGACGTGGGGTTTGGCGACGGCTTCTTACGACCTATCCCCTTGCGAGAAGGCAGCTACATTCAGGACGGCCTCGAGTTCCGCCTCGAGCGCGGTTCCGAAGCTGGGCGCTGGATAATGCACAACCACCAGCATGGTGCGGCGCAGACGTATGATTTCAGCCGTAGGGCTCACACCCTCGAGGACTTTGTGAGCAGGTGCGCCTGGCTGCAAACCTCGCCACAGTCGGGCTTCGTGCAGAAAACCGTGTGCCAGCGCTTCGTGCCGGGTGGCATTATTACGCTGCGCGAGGCAGTGTTCAAGCGGGTGACGAAAGATGGTGTGAGTCAGCGGATTATCGAGACGGAGGCTGAATATCGGCGGGTGCTGAGCGAAGATTTTGGCCTCGAGCTAGACACCTCCGAACTTTGGCCCAAGGTTCACCGGCGGCATCAAGAATGGGTGGCGGGGGGTTTGGCGCAGTGAAGAAATCTCCCGTCCCCAAGCTGAGAAAGCGGCTCGAGGAATTGTCCACCCTGAACCGCATTCTGGACGTGCTCAACCGCGAGGCCGACTTTGACCGGGCTTTGCAGAAGGCGCTCGAGGAACTCGTCAAGTTGCTGGGCATCAGCACCGGCTGGGTCTTTCTGAGCCATGTCGAACCCGGCGATGCCAAACAGGGTGGGCTGGCTTTTTCGGCTCGTATCGGGCTTCCGCCCGCGCTTTTGGCAGGGGAGAGCAGGTGCTTGCGCGAGGGTAGTTGCGACTGCCAGTGGCTGTTTCGCCACGGCGAACTGGATCGGGGTGTGAACATCGTCGAGTGTAGCCGCCTCGAGGCCGCGCAGGGCGACAAGGGCGGCTTGGAGGTTCATGCCAGCGTGCCCCTCTTGACCAAAGAGGGGCCGGTGGGCATCCTCAACCTGGCGGCTCCCGGACGCGAACCCTTCGATGCCGAAACCCTGGAGTTCCTGACCGCTGTGGGGCGCACGTTGGGATTGGCCTTTCGCCGCGCGCGCTTGCAGGAGCGCCAGACCAGGGAGCGCGAGGCTCTGGCGACCCTCGAGGAGCGAGCCCGGCTGGCCAGGGAGATGCACGACTCGGTGGCGCAATTGCTCTTCGCCGCCGACCTGAGTTTGCGGGTGGCTCGAGAGAGCGAGTTGCAGCGGGAAGTTTCGCTCGAGCGCTCGGCCGAGCTGGTTTCCTCGGCGCTCTCGGAGTTGCGCGGCCTGGTCGAGCTGTTGCGGCCCGCCGACCTCTCGCAAGGGCTTACCCCAGCGCTGTGCCGCCTGGCCGACCGGGTAAATAGCGTGGTGCGGGTACATTTCGATTCTGTGGAGTTGAGCTTGCCCGACCCAGTTGCCGAAACCCTCTACCGCGTGGCCCAAGAAGGCGTACACAACGCTCTGCGCCACGCCCACCCCAAAAACATCTGGATTCGGCTGGAGGGCAGCCAAGGGGGGGTCAGGCTGCGCGTCGAAGATGACGGGCGCGGGGTGAGCGAGTTGGTCAGGCGCGGGATGGGTCTGCTCTCGCTCGAGCAGCGCACCGCCGCCCAGGGCGGCAGCCTGCGGATGATTGGGCGCAAGCCCAGTGGAGCTGTGCTCGAGGCCAAAGTCCCCCTCCGAGACGAATCATCAACCTCCCCTTCCCCCCAAAGGGGAGGAAGGGGCCGGGGGATGGGGGGCGACCCAACAAAGGATAAAACCTGATGCCCCACCGCCTGCTGATTGTGGACGACCATCCCGTGGTGCGGGAGGGCCTGAAGGCGTTTTTGGGGCTGTACGACGACCTGCTGGTGGTGGGCGAAGCGGATAGTGGAACCGCCGCGCTGAAGGCGGCGAATGAACTCCAGCCCGACCTCGTGCTGCTCGATTTGCAGCTCTCTGACGGGCACGCCCTGCCCTGGATTCCCCGCTTTCTGGCCCTTTCCTCTCGTCCTGAAGTCTTGATACTCACCAGCTTTCTCGAGGCCGACACCCTGCGCCAGGCGATTAATCTCGGAGCCTCGGGCTATTTGCTCAAACACGCCGGGCCTTCGGCACTGCTAGACGGTATCCGAGCGGCAGCCAGGGGAGAGGTTCCGCTCGACCCAGCGGCGGTGCGGTTGCTGGCCCATCCTACCCAGGACAATCTTTCTGGCCTCACCCCCAACGAGCGAGAGGTACTGGGATTAATCGATCGAGGGCTGAGCAACAAGGCCATCGCGGCCTCCCTAAGCATCGCCGAGAAAACTGTAAAGACCCACGTCAGCAGCCTGCTCGCCAAGCTGGGCCAGAAAAGCCGCACCCAGCTTGCTCTGGTTGCCAAGGAACGGGGCATATAGAGCGGTTTTCATGCACTTTGCAGGGTGTGTGCGACCTGGGCAATGTGGATGAAAACTGCGATAAGACACATCCCCCTCTACGCCGTAGCGCAAAGGGGGATGTAGGAGGAGATGAGGGTAGATGTGTTCAGAACAAAGCTAAGAGCTGCCACTGTTGTGCGCCAGAGCCGGTGCAAGACCATTGCTGAACGTTAGTGCCGTCATTGGTTCCAAAGTTGTAGACATCCAGGCACAGGTTGCTGTTAGGGGATACAAGCTGGTAGTTGGAGCCATTGGGCTGGATGAGCCACTGTTGGTTGAGCCCCCCCCAGTAATTCCACTGTTGAATATTAGCACCCGGTTTGGTGCTCCCACCCGATACTTCCAACACCTTGCTACTGTTGACCGAGGTGAGCTTGTAGTTGTTGCCTACGGTTTCAATCAGCCACTTTTGGTTGGTGCTGCCATTGCAAGTCGAGATATCCACATTTCCCCCATTGGCCGTAGAGTTACCGGCTACATCGAGGCATTTGCCGCTGTTGGTATTGACCAGGTTATAAACCCCCGGCTTAATCTGGGTGGGTAGAGTGAAGCCGGGCAGGCTACGGATGAGGTTGGCTACGTTGAGCCGCTGCACGTTGGTGGTTTTGTTGGCGTTCTTTTGGTTGATGCTGAAATCCAGGCTGCTCCATAGGAAAGTTTGCAAGCGGGCGTTGTCAGCGGGGTTAGTTAGTTCGGAGTAGGCCAGGGCGAGAGCGCCCGTGACCAATGGGGCCGCGAAGGAAGTGCCGGTGGCGTTGGCTACTTGGTTGCCGGGAAAGGAACTGAAGAGCTTTTCGCCGGGGGCGGTGGCGTAGAGGGCGCTACCATAGTTGGAGAAGCTCGAGAGCATATCGTTAGCGTCTACGCTGCCAATACCGAAGGTATAGCCTTTGGTATCATCAGACCAAGAATATCTAGCTGGAGCGGTAATGCCGTCTTTTTTGCCATCGTTGCCCGCCGAGGCCACGATGTATACCCCCATTTGTTTGGCATAAGCAGAGATGGTATGTAACGAATTAGAGTCGGTATTAGCACCTACCGAAAGGTTGATAATCTGAGCCCCGTCGCTAATGGCATAGCTGATGGCCGAGACTACCGTAGCGATATCGCCGCCGCCGTCGGAGTTGAGTACCCGGATGGGCAGAATGGTAGCCTGGGGCGCGACTTGCAGGATAAGCCCGGCTACTGCCGTGCCGTGCCCAGAGAACTTACCGCCGGTGATGTCTTGGGGATAGCCGTCGTCGCCAATAAAGTCGTACCACTCGTTGCTGGGAGTCAGATGGCCCTGGAAGATGGGGTGGTTCAGGTCAATGCCAGTATCAATGACCGCCACCTTGACCCCCGCGCCAAAGTTGCGGCTGAGGGCGTGGGCCTGATACAAACCAATTTGCAGCCAGGCTGCGCGGTTGTTGGCGGGAAGTTCGGCAGGATAGGTACTGCCCCCGGCCCAAGCATTGATACCCCCGGCCCAGGCGCTCCAGCCCCCGGCCCAGGCGTTCCAACCCCCGGCCCAGGCGTTCCAACCCCCGGCCCAAGCGCTCGAGCCCTGAGCTTGGAGTTCAGGGCTTTGTACGGGCTGGTTGGCCTCGAGGGTCACGTCCTGTAGCGAAACCCCACTGGATTTGAGCTGGGCCGCAGCCTGATTGCTGAGCTGCAAAATAGCAAATCCCGCACTGGGCTGCCAGGCAATCGCCTTACCACCAAACTTCTGCTCGAGGGCGGCTTTGAGATCCTGAGGGCTTACTTTGACCGTCAGCAAAAACCCTTGTCCCAGTGAGGTGGAGGGGGCTTTGGCGGGGGCTGAGACGTTCCCACCGCAAGCACTAAGCACCACCAAAGCGATGGCGCTTAGCACCAGTGCTAAGCCCTTTTTGAGTGATGTTACCGAGTTCATATTTATCTTCTCCTAAGAGCCTCGCCCGAACGAATCGGTAGGGGGCTGCATGGAGTTGAGATTAGGGTTTGAGCACAAGTGTCAAGCCCGAAAATAACCGTATCTGCCCCAACTGTGTAACGTTACAAAACGGTTTATGCAGTGGGGGCGGCATTTTTACCAAAAGCCGTTAAGCCCGGTTACGCAGAAACCGCACCAATATTAAGGGGTTGTTACCCCGGCCCGCTTCCTGGCTTTGTGGCTTTGTTGGACATCCCACAGCCAAAGTGGGGGGCAGTGCTAGGCTGAAGGGGCGGGGTATATCCCCCGCACCTGTTACCAAGTGCTCCTCGAGTTCTCCAAAGCAGAGAAGGGTAAAAGTTAGCCTTGGCTAGCTTCGTGCAGATATCAGGTATGGAATTCGCGTTTTGCCACGCTAGCCTCTAACATTTGGGGCATACTCGAGCAGCGCTCAAAGGAGACCTTTATGGCCCGCCGTAATGGAAATACTGCCCTGTTGAGCAAACCCATGTATCCCGCACCCAAGGTGCTCTCCACCCCTACTGACCTCGAGCCCCAAGAGGTGCAGGCCATCGTAGAGGCCATCAACCCGCTGGTTGCCGATGCTTTTGCGCTATACCTCAAGACCAAGAACTTCCACTGGCATCTTTCGGGTTCGCATTTCCGCGACCTGCACCTGCTATTTGACGAACAGGCCGACCAGATTCTGGATTCGGTGGATGTGCTGGCCGAGCGGGTGCGCAGGCTAGGTGGGACTACCCTCAGAAGCATCTCCCACGTCAGCCAGCTCCAGACCCTCGAGGACGACAACGATGAACTGGTCGAACCCCTGGAGATGGTGCGCCGCTTGATGGAGGACAACCGCCAGATGGCTCAGGCCCAGCGGGCTGCCCACCAGGTTTGCGACGAAAACCGCGATGTGGCGACGGCAAGTGAACTCGAAGTGATTCTCGACCAGACCGAGCGACGCACCTGGTTTTTATTCGAGGTGATCCAAGGGGGCGGGCACGCCCGCTAGAAGCAGTCAGGCTCGCTAGCAGTTTCAGCTTGGAGCCAATATTCAGATGTGCTTTTGTACATCAGAATATTATGCTTTCGGGTACGGTACGACATATGAAGCAACTGCTCGTTTTGTCGGTGGCTCTGGTGGCTTGTAGCGCGGTTCCCCTGAGCATCGCCATTCCCGATTACGACTCTCCAGTCGCTGCTAATAGCGCAACCATCACCTTCCAGCAAACTTCACAAACCCAGGCTCCACCCACCCCGGTCAAGAGCATCGGCATCCAAGGGCAAATTACCTATAACCAGACCGCGACCCTCGAGTTCTACACGAGCGACACACCGCCCTGTGGCACGGTGCTTGGGGGAGTTTATACTTGCTCTTTTGACCCCAGTACCATGGAAAAAGTTGGTGAGAGCGCTTTGCAAGCAGGTGTGGCCCAATCTTTTAGCTGGAGCGGCTCGAGGCTCACCAACGGCATCAACCAAAAAACCCTCTATATCGGAGTAGCCCTCAAGAGCGGTCTCCTGACTGGGGGAACCTTGCAGTTTCGCAATCTGGTCGCCAGGGTGGCGGTATTTTAGGAGTTGGGCAAAGTAATCAGACCGGCGAGGGCCTCGTGGTATTTGGGCTCGAGTTCTTCTATCCCGCTCACCCCGAGGTGCAGGCTGTGGGCGTGCCCGTCCTCGAGGCCGTAAATCCAGCCGTGTACCGCGACCCCCTGCCCTCTGGCCCAGGCTTCCTGGATGACCGTGGTGTGGCAGACGTTGACTACCTGCTCGATCACGTTCAGCTCGCATAGCCGGTTCACTCGCTCCGACTCGCTCTCCAGCGCCATAACTTCGGCCTGATGCTTCTGAAACACGTCCTGGACGTGGCGTAACCAGTTGTCAATCAGTCCCAGCCGCATCCCCAACAGCGCCGCCCGCACCCCGCCGCAGCCATAGTGCCCGGTCACGATGATGTGTTTGACCTTCAGCACATCCACCGCGTACTGCATCACCGAGAGGCAGTTCAAGTCGCTGTGGACGACCACGTTAGCCACGTTGCGATGAACGAACAGCTCGCCGGGGGGTAAATCTACGATCTCGTTAGCTGGAACCCGGCTGTCCGAGCAGCCAATCCACAGGTACTCGGGACTTTGCTGCTGCGAGAGCCTGAGGAAAAAGTCTGGGTCGCGCTCGCGCATGCCGGCGGCCCAGCGGCGGTTGTTTTGGAGGAGGTGCTCGAGTTCCACCGGACTATACTAACGGGCTTTTGGAAGGGGGCTCGAGGGGTTGAGTAGAGACTAGTTATAGAAAGTTGTTCTGTTATCACAAAGTGGTACTAGTTTTGGTACTATACTTTAGTGAATGCGGCTCACCGCAAGACCCTCGAGGCTATATTTACCCTCCCAGTTCCTAGAAACCTCGAGTGGAGAAGAATCGAGACGTTGCTAGTAAATATAGGTTGTGAGGTTATAGAAGGAAGTGGTGCCAGGGTGGCTTTTAAGTACAAAGGAATACGAGCTGACTTTCACCGCCCGCATCCTCAAAAAGAAGCAAAACCTTATCAGGTTAAGGACGCGGGGGAATTTTTAGAAAGCATAGGAGTCAAGCCATGACTTATAAAGGCTATACAGCTAAACTCATATATAGCGAAGAAGATAGTTGCTTTGTAGGTCGTGTATTAGGTATACGCCACATCATTGGTTTTCACGGAGACTCTGTTGAGGAGCTACGTCAGGCATTTGAGGAATCAATTGATTTTTATCTATCAACCGAACCTGCACCTGAAAAACCTTTCTCTGGTAAATTTGTTGTTCGGATTTCCTCTGAGTGCCACGCTGAAGCCGCCCGTCTAGCTGAAGCGGCTGGCAAAAGCTTAAATCAGTTTGTGGATGATGCAATTAGGAGGGCAATAGAAGAAGTGAAAGGCAGAAAGGTAAAAACTTCCCCAACCCTCAATGTGTTTGTTGTCAAAGCTGAGCCTGTTAGGGAGGGAACCACTTCTGGAAATACCCAATTCGTTCAGTCGACCAGCTCAGCTCGAAGTCTAAAGGAGGCTAACCAAAGATGGCTGAACAAAGGCAAATCACTTTCACTCATAAAGAGGCGGCAGAGGCCCTCATCAATCATTATGGATTAGGTGAAGGGCTGTGGGGGTTGTATATTGAGTTTGGCATTAGTGGAGCAAATATAGGTACAGACCCTGCAAATCCAGAAAACATTTTTCCAGCCGCTATAGTCCCTATTGTCAAAATAGGGATTCAGCGGTTTGACCAACCAAATAGCCTGACTGCGGATGCCGCTGAAGTAGGAACTAAACACGTAGTTGGTAAGAAGAGACCGTCGGCCAAAAAGAAGACCCCAGCGAGATAATCGCCAGGGTTTCCTTAGGTTAAGTTCGACCTATCGCACCTGGGGGAAGCCTAAATCCACCTTGGAAGTGCTGGGGTCGGGCCAGCGGCTCGTGACCACTTTGGCCCGCGTGTAGAACTGCACCCCCTCCGGCCCGTACATGTGCAGGTCGCCGAAGAGCGATGCCTTCCAGCCGCCGAAGCTGTAGTAAGCCACCGGCACGGGGATCGGCACGTTGATGCCCACCATCCCGGCCTCCACATCGAACTGGAACTGCCGCGCGGCCCCGCCGTCGCGGGTAAAAATTGCTGTACCGTTGCCGTAGGGGTGCTCGTTGATCATCTTCAGGGCTTCGTCGTAGGTTTTTACCCTGGCCACCCCCAGCACTGGCCCGAAGATTTCCTCGTCGTAGCACTTCATCCCTGGCTTTACGTTGTCCAGCAGCGAAGTGCCCAGGAAGAAACCCTCAGTCTTGGTAACGGGGTCTTGCCGCCCGTCTACCACCACCTTCGCACCCTCTTTGGGGGCGTTTTCCACGTAAGAGGCCACCTTGTCGCGGTGCTCCCGCGTAATCAGCGGCCCCATCTCATTGCCCTCTTCCAAGCCCGGCCCCACCTTGATTTTGGGCATCCGCTCCTGGATAGCAGCAATCAGCTTATCCGCAGTTTCGTCACCTACTGCCACCACCTGCGAAATCGCCATGCAGCGCTCGCCCGCCGAGCCGTAAGCAGCACTCACCGCCGCATCTGCCGCCATGCCGATGTCGGCATCGGGCAGCACCATCATGTGGTTTTTGGCCCCGCCGAGGGCCTGCACCCGCTTGCCGTTTTTGGTTCCGGTCTCGTAGATGTATCTGGCGATGGGCGTACTGCCCACAAAGCTCACGGCTTTGATGTCGGGATGCCCCAGAATCCGATCCACCGCGACCTTATCGCCCTGTACCACGTTGAAAACGCCGTCCGGCAGCCCGGCCTGTTTCCACAGCTCGGCCATGAACAGCGAGGCCGAGGGGTCTTTCTCGCTGGGCTTGAGGATGAAGGTGTTGCCGGTGGCGATGGCATTGGCGAACATCCACATCGGCACCATCGCAGGGAAATTGAAGGGGGTGATGCCCGCCACCACGCCGAGCGGCTGGCGAATCTGGTAGACGTCAATCCCCCGGCTGGCCTGCTCGCTGAAGCCGCCTTTGAGCAAGTTGGGGATGCCGCAGGCAAACTCCAAGTTCTCCAGTCCCCGTGCCACTTCCCCCATCGCGTCGGGAACGGTCTTGCCGTGCTCGAGCGTGACCAACTCGGCGATTTTGCGGTGGTTCTGGTGCACCAACTCGCGCATGGCGAAGAGGATTTGGGCGCGGCTGCTGAGCGGGGTGGCCCGCCAGGTTTTGAAGGCTTCCGCAGCGACGGCTACGGCGTGATCGAGTTCTTCCACGCTGGCGAAGTCCACGTTCGCCTGCTGCTGGCCGGTGGCGGGGTTCCACACCACACCAGAACGGCCCGAAGTGCCCTCGACTAGCTTCCCGCCAATCCAGTGAGACACGCGCTTGATGTTGATTTCTGGTTCCTTGATTGCCATTTCAAACCTCCAAAGTCGGGGTGAAAAGGTAAAAAGGGTAAAAGGGAAAGGCTCGCAGTCAACCTTTGACCTTTTCTACTTTTCACCTTTTCCCCTTGTTTTAGTCTGCGGCGGCGGTTGCTACGCCCAACATCTCGTCCACCAGCGCCAAGCCTTCCTCGTAAATATCCAGGCCGTACTTCAGCTCGTCTTGGGTGACGACCAGCGGCGGGCAAACCCAAATCATGTTGAAGCGGCTGAAGGCGTAGACGTGCTTGGACTTGAGGAAACCCGCCAGTTTCTGCATCTCCGGCGAGGTTCCGTTGAAGGGGGCCAGGGGTTCCTTGGTGGCTTTGTCGCGCACCAGCTCGAGCACACTGAAGAGCCCCTTGTAGCGCACGTCGCCCACACAGGCGTATTTGCGCTTCATGGCCTCGAGCCTCTGGGCCAGATACTCGCCCTGCTTTTCCACATTCTCGAAGAGGTTTTCCTCCTCGTAGACGTTCAAGTTGGCAACGGCGGCGGCACAGGAGAGCGGGTGACCGCTGTAGGTCAGGCCGCCCCAGAGCATGTGGGTCTCGAGCCACTGGGCAATTTTTTCCGAGACGATGACTGCCCCCAACGGCATATATCCGCTGGTCAAGCCCTTCGCCGCCGTGACCAAATCGGGTTTGATGCCGTAGTGTTGCGTCGCCAGCCACTTGCCCGTGCGCCCGAAGCCGCTCATCACTTCGTCGTCTATCAGCAGGATGCCGTACTTGTCGCACAGGGCGCGTAGCTTGGGGTAGTAATCGTCGGGCGGAACCAGTAGGCCGTTCGAGCCGGTAATCCCCTCGACCATAATCGCGGCAATGGTATGCGGCCCCTCCATCTGGATGATTTCCTCGATATGGCTGACACACTCGCGCTGGCAAGAGTCGGGGGTTTTGCCAAACGGGCAGCGGTAGCAGTAGGGGTCGAAGACCCGCACGTAGCCCGGAACACCTGGCTCTACCGGCCAGCGGCGGGGGTCGCCAGAGGCGGTCATGCTGCCCATAGTTGCGCCATGATAGCTGCGGTAGCGGGTGATGATTTTGTCGCGCCCGGTGTAGAGCCGGGCGATCTTCATGGCGTTCTCGTTGGCCTCGCTGCCGCCCAGGGTGTAGAAGCTCTTGGCGAGACCGGTGACTTCGGCAAGCTTTTTGCCCAGCACGCCCCTGGGCTCAGTGGCAAAGCTCGGCCCGGCGAAGCACAGTTCGTCCACTTGCTTCTTTATCGCTTCCAGCACCTTGGGATGCTGATGTCCTACGTTGATATTGATGAGCTGGCTACTAAAGTCCAGCCACTTGTTGTCGTCGCCATCCCAGAACCACACGCCCTTGGCGGCCTTCATGTGGATAGGGTTGGCGGTGCTCTGCACCGACCAGGAGAACAGCGTGTAGTCACGGTTCTCTTGGATAACTTCTTTGCTTGGACGCTCCATGCGAAACCCCCTGCCCTTCAGGTCTCCCCATGGTAGACCCGGCTGCATGGGTATGCAATGGACACAGTGTAAAACTAGCGCCCCAGTTTAGGCTTCATCGCCCTTATGCTTTGTAGATAGGCGCTCACGCGCTGGTCGAGTTGGTGCGGGTAGCTCAGCCCCAATCGCTCGGCGACCTCGAGCGTTACCCGGCGGAACAAGGCGGTGGTCGCAAATAAAGCCTGCCAGTTGGCTTCGAGATCCGTACCTACGTAGGTGGACTCGAGTTCTTTCCAGGTCTCTGGGTCTAAACGCCTTTTCAGCATCTTACCCAGAACGCCGGGTCGCAGCGACCAGTCGTGGTCGGTCTCGACGCGCCACTCGAGAACGCGCCTCAGAAGCTCGAGCTTCATCACTACTTCGAAGCTGTATTTGGCAGGCAACAGCTCGTCCCGCCAAAGGTTCTTGGCGACATAGCTCGTTTCCCACCAAAACTCTTCCACCACCGCATCAAACTCCTGCTGGGCCGGGGGCCTGGGAATATAGGCGGCATAGGTGGGCTGCGGCAAGTTTGTGGCTAAGCCGTTCTTATCGAGCAAAACCCGGTAGCCCGCGTCCAGTTCATCCCTTAGCTGGCCCGTTCGAGCGCTCCCCCCGAGTTCCTCGAGAGGTGCTACGGTGAAATCTATTTTGATTCCGTCCTGGTATATCCTCATGCGGGTAAAGTAACTGAGACCGTTCCACTCAAACTTGTTTGGATAGACCGGAAACCGTACCAAAACATCGCCGAAACTGTCTATCCAGTCGTTACGGGCTGCAAAAACTTCTGGTTCATCCACGTAAAGAACCACGTCGTAGTCCGATAACGCATCCAGCGTTTCGGCACGGGTAGCCCTGGTGCTGGTCAAAATCATAGCCCGGACATGAGGTTCGGCTTCAGCCCACTGCACCAATTGAGCGAGCATAGCGGCTTGGTCTCGCATAGGCTTATTCTGCCTCTTGACAGCCAACTTGGATTCACCGCTTCAACAATTTCAATCCCCTCATAGCTTTATCGCGGTTCTCCGATTTTTCTCGAAGAGCAGCAAAGTTCGGTTCAACGCCCGCAGCAAGAGCGGCCCAGCTTCAGGGCTTCTTTGCTAGGCTGCCTACCGCAGTTCTCTGATGTTTGCCCCTGGTGGGTCAGATGGGCCCAGTGATACCGGCTTCACAAAGATAGGATTCAAAGCTCTTTAGAGGCTCATCACTATCTAACCGAACTTGGTATGAGCACCCTCTGGCTCTCCCAGGATTCTTTGCGATAAAGTTGGGTTAAGGCTTGAGCACCAAAAGCTCGCTATCAGCAGGGCTTTTCTGCACCCCTTCGAGCATAGTAATACCAGTTGAGCCCAACGTTGAGGGCGTAAAAAATTGCTATTCCGTAGAAAAAGGCAGTCGGATTCCCCACCCTCGAGATGATTGCGGCGATGATGATAGAGAACAAGAAGGGGCCATAAGCGGCAATAGCCGCAGTCCAGCCAATGACTCCGCCAGCCTTGCGTGGCTCAAAAATCATGGGCATTTGCTTGAAGGTCGAAGCATTGCCCACTCCGGCAAAGAAGAAGATTACTAGCATCATGATGACAAAATAGGGAAATTGCGCCAGCGTACTTGGGTGTACGAAGAAGCTAACCCCAATCGCACCTAACAGCATCCCAATGGTGCTGACTTGTGTCCAGATGGCCCCACCAAATCTGTCAGCTAGGGGCCCAAAAGCCACCCGTACCAGCGAACCTACTAGCGGGCCTAAGAAGGCATAGGTCAGCGGGTCGGGTGAGGCTTCGAATTTGCCGTAAAGCTGTCGGATCAGAAGCGGGAATACCGCCGAGAGGCCGGAGAAGGAGCCGAAGGTGGCGATGTACAGGCTGGTCATGATCCAGGTGTGCTTGTCGTGGAAGATATCGAACTGCTCGCGGAAGTTGGCCCGCACCGGTACACTTTTGAGCATGATCCAGGCCAGCGCGATGCTAATCAGGATAAATAGAGTCCAGACCAGCGCGGCGTTGTGCAACCAGATGGGGTTGCTGGCTTCGCCCTTGATGAAGGTTTGCGGGATGCCTAGGCCCACCACGCTGGAGGCAAAGAGGGCGAAACCCACCACCCAGGGGGTGATGAATTGCGCGATCGAGACCCCGAGGTTGCCGATACCAGCCTGAATGCCGAGGGCCGAACCCTGCAGGCGCTTGGGAAAGAAGTAGCTGGTGCTGGGCATGAACCCTGAAAAGTTCCCCCCACCGATGCCAGCCAGGAAGGCCAGAAGCAGCATGACCCAGTAAGGCGTGTTGGGGTTACCGATGGCATAAGCCCAGCCGAGTACGGGAATTAAGAGCAGCACGGTCGAAAACGTCACCAAATACCGTGTACCCAGGATGGGTGGCAGGAAAGTCCAGATGATGCGCAAGGTTCCACCCGCCAGCCCTGGCATGGCAGTGAGCCAGAAGAGCTGGGTGGTGGTGAACTTAAAGCCGATACCCGGCAGCCTGACCACAATGGCCGAGACCATGAACCAGATAATGAAGGAAAGGATCAGACTGTAGGTGGTGATCCACAGGGTGCGCCAGGCGATGCGCTTGCCCTGGGTTTCCCAGAACGTAGGGTCTTCGGGAGTCCAGCTTTGCAGCCAGGTTCCTCCACGGGTCGGTAGCTTGCGAAGTGCCATTAGTGGCCTCCTTCGGAATAGTGTTCAAACTGGTGCTGGAGTTGCGGCGCAGCCTTCTGTAGCAGGGAAAGTACTGTCAGGTGCATCCAAAGGGCTGCAAGCAGGGTGATCAGAAAAAGAACCAAGAAGGTACTCTGCGGTATCCCCATCCACTTTTGGGTATAGGCGAACAAGGGCGGCAGGAAGAACCCCCCCAATGCACCCAACACGCCCACCAACCCACCTACGGCCCCTACATCTTTGGGGAAGTATTCAGGGATGTGCTTGTAGACCGCAGCTTTACCCACTCCCATGGAAATGCCGATCAGAAACACCAACCCTGTGAAAAGCCAGACGTTGACGTGCCAGGGCAGCACGTCGCGGGTTCCTGAGGGCAGCTCGAGCACGATATGTCCTTCCGGCATCATCAACACCCCCGAAGCCAGGAGCATCAGCCCAAAGGCCCAGTACATCAAACGCCGCGCACCAAAGCGGTCGGATAGGTAGCCGCCCAGTGGCCTGAGCAGGCTGGCCGGAAAGATGAATAGTGCTGTGAGCAGCGCCCCCTCATAAAGAGGGGTGCCAAAGTTGTCCACGTAATATTTAGGCAGCCACGCCGATAGCGCCACATAGGCCCCGAAGACCACTAAGTAGTACAGGCTGAAGCGCCAGACCCGAATGTTCCTCAGTGGAACCAACATTTCGCTCAAGGGCCTACCCTGTCCTGGTTTGCGGTCTGTACTGGGGGTAAAAGCCCACATCGCCAGACCCATCAAGATCAGCAGGATCCCGTACAGAAAGGGTACGAAACGCCAACCGCCGGGAACAAACCCACCCAAATAACCCGCTGCCGGGGTCAGGGCGATTAGGGCCGGGCCAATAAATTTGGTAAGCGAAGCCCCCACATTGCCCGCGCCAAAAATCCCCAGCGCAAAGCCCTGCTGCTCGCGGGGGAACCAGGCTGAGTTCCAGGCGATCCCCACGCTGAATGTGTTGCCTGCAAAGCCTACCAGGAAGGCATAGACCAGCAATACTGCATAACTGGTGGCGTGGGCCACCAGAAAGGCCGGGATCGAGGTGAGGAAAAGCATGGAGATAAAGACCACCCTGCCCCCCAGCCGATCCGCTAAAATCCCGGTGACCAGCCGCCAAATCGCTCCATTCAAAATCGCCACTGCGGAGAGCCAACTCAATTGCACGTCGCTCAGTCCGAATTCCTTGCGGATGGGTATACCCAGCACCCCGAACATCAGCCACACCGCAAACATTAAGGTGAAGCCCAGGGTGGAGAGGGTGAGCACCTCGAGGCGCTGTTTTCGCTCGGTTGCGGCAGGGTTAGTCCGAACCATACGAGCCTCCGCTGTCCTGGAGGGCTGACGGCCCTTCGCTGGTTGGGGGCGAATAGGGCCGGGCAAGGGGTGGGGCTACCTGAGGACGGCGGTTACGCCGCACCCAAATAACAATTTGCCAGGGCCGCCACAGGTAGCCAATGGGCACCGTGATGATGTGGATCAGGCGGGTAAAGGGAAAAACTGCCAACAGCAGCCAGAAATTGAATACATGCCACTGTGTCCAGAAGGGCATATCCGCGACCAACTCAGGACGGGGGCGCAGGATCAAAACCGACCATAAATATGGGGTGAAGACGGCGGGAAACCAATAAGAGCCATAGCGATAGGCCAGAGCAGTGAAAATGCCCGTCACCAACGAAACCCCCAGCAGCAGCAGCACGATCACATCGGTGGGGCGGGTCACGGCCAGAATGCGCCGGTTGCTGAGGCGGCGGTACAGCAGCACCAGCAAACCGCTCAGCGTCCACAGGGCCAGGGCCAGGCCGGTAATCTCGAGCAAATATAGCCGAATCGGCACCGCGTTCCACAGCAGCAAACCGGCGGGAATCAATAGGGCCAATAGATGCCCCAGCAGGATCAGCAGCACGCCCCAGTGAAAGGGAATGGAACCAAAATACAAGAGTTTGCGCTCGAGAAGTTGGCTCGAGAGACTCGAGACACTGAAAGGCTTGTGGCGCATACGTTGCACGCTGACCACCAGCAGCAGGGCCAGCGCCACGTAGGGAAACACCTGGAACAATAGGATATTCCAGTTCATTCCTTACCTCCCTTCCAAAACGGCAGGTTTTGTACCAGCGAACCCAGCACCGTGGGAGACTTAGATGCCTGCGCAAGCGGAGCCAGGGCTTCTTGAGTGGCCTCGAGCAGCTTCAAATAGAGATTCTTGGGCTCGAGGGTTTGCAAAGTGTGGCGAATCTGACCCAGGGCGGGCTCGAGCAACTGTAGCAGTTCGGGCAAGGGCTCGGCAGCCACCGCCAGATAGTGCAGTACCGGAATCAGATGGTCGGGGATTTCCCCAGCCGTATCTACCTCGAGGGCTGCGTACTCACGGCTCAGTGCCGCCATAAAGCGACCCCGGCGATAATCCTCACCATATACCGCATACCCGATATTGGGAGCGGTGAGCGGGGCCAGATCCAGGGTGCGGGTATGAAGTTCCTCGCGCTCGGCCAGGGTCAGTTCGGAGAAGGTTCTCAGGAAACCTTCAAAGGTGGCTTTAGCCTGGCTATGGGGCAACCCCTCGAGCCGCTCCCACAAAGCCTTGGTAGAGCCAGGGGTGGGGTATTGGTAGGCCAGGGCCAGAGTTTGCAGCAGTTCGTTCACGGCTAGTCCCCCCTCACGGGCAGTTCGATGAAGCCCACCCCGGTCTCGCCTTTGTGGGTCAGGGGGTCGCTCCAGACCTCAGTCGCCATCTCGCGGTGATACGGAGGTACCACGAAGCGCTGGGCCAGGGTAGGTTTGGTGGTCAGTTGGTAAATGGCCTCGATTTCCTCGGGGGTAGTACCTGCGGCTTCTACCAGCTTCAAAGTGGCCTCGTCCATGCTTCCATCCACGCTCTGACGGCGCTTGTAGATGCGCACTGCCAGCAGTTTGCGCAGGATGGGCTTGATGACCTCGAGGTTTCCAGCAGCAAACAAGTTAGCCAGGTATTGCAGCGGCAGGCGGGCTTTCTCGAGGTGATCAAACAACTCGAAATCCAGTTTCTGGGGGGCCAGATCGAGCTTGACCAACCCCTCCTCGATGGTGCTGACAATGGGCGAGAGCGGGGGAATATAAAACAACATCGCCATGGTGCGGTACTCGGGGTGCAGTGGAACCGCCAACTTCCAGACTTTGACGAACTTGTAGACCGGAGATTCCTGTGCCGACTTGATCCAGTCGTCTCCTAGCCCATTGGCCTTGGCGGCTGCGATGACCTCGGGGTCGAAGGGGTTGAGGATGGTGTCCAGTTGTGCTGCTACCAGATCTTTATCGTCTACGGCTGCCGCAGTAGGAATCTTGTCAGCATCGTAGAGCACTACCCCCAAGTAGCGAATACGGCCCACGCAGGAGTGGAAGCAGGCCGGAGCCTGCCCGGTCTCGAGGCGGGGGAAGCATAAGATGCACTTTTCACTTTTTCCGGTGGCCCAGTTGTAGTAGACCTTTTTGTAAGGGCAGGCCGCCACGCACATCCGCCAGCCCTTGCACTTGTTCTCATTAACCAGCACCACCCCGTCTTCGGCACGTTTGTAGATAGCTCCACTGGGGCAGGCCGCCACACAGGCTGGGTTGAGGCAGTGGTTACAGATGCGGGGCATGTAGTTGAAGGCCACCCGCTCGATTTCAGCCATCTGAGCTTGGATTTCCGGGGCCACCCCCTCCCAGTTAGGGTCGTTTTGGGCGTAGAGCTTGGAACCCCCCAAGTCGTCGTCCCAGTTCGGCCCCGCCGCGATATTGAGGGGTTCGCCGGTAATCATCGAAACCGGACGAGCGGTGGGTTGGTCGTTGCCCTCGGGCGCATTGAACAAGTCCTGGTAGCGAAAGGTGAAGGGTTCGTAATAGTCGTCAATCTCTGGCAGCGCCGGGTTGAAGAACAGATTGCCCAACCCCCTGGCCCTGGAGTGCAGTTTGAGTTCGACGTGCTCGTTCTTCTTTACCCACCCCCCCCGAAAACGCTCCTGATCTTCCCAGCCTGTAGGGTAGCCAGTGCCGGGGCGGGTCTCCACGTTGTTCCACCACATGTACTCGGTGCCTTTGCGATCGGTCCAGAGGTTCTTACAGGCTACCGAGCAGGTGTGGCAGCCAATGCATTTATCGAGGTGGAACATCATTGAAACGTGTGCGCGAACATTCATGGCAATCTCCTTGCTGAAAGCAGAAGGCTGAGAGCAGAAGGCTGAGAGCAGAAGGCTGAGAGCAAAAGAACCTCTCTACGTTCGGCCCTCTGGCATCTGCTACCACTGGGGCTCCTCGATCCGCCGGACATAGACGAAGGTGTCACGGTTTACGCCCACTGGCCCCCAGTAGTTGAAGGCGTAAGTGAACTGGGCGTAGCCGCCGCTCATCAGCACCGGTTTGAGACGAGCCCTGGTCATGGAGTTGTTCATGCCTGCTCGTTTTCCACGCAAAGGCGATTTGGGCACTGAAACTGTGCGTTCGGTGGCGTGGTAGACAAAGACCGTACCGCGCGGGATGCGGGCCGAGACGATGCAGCGCTGGACGAAGACCCCGTTATCGTTGAAGAGTTCTACCCAGTCGTTGTCGCTGATACCCATGTCCTGGGCATCTTTTTCGTTGAGCCAGATGGGATAACCACCCCGTGAAAGGGTCATCATGCGGTGGTTATCGGAATAGGTGGTGTGGATGCTCCATTTACCGTGAGGGGTGATGTAGTTGAGCAGTTTGCCCTGAGCCTCGGCCTGGGTGACTTGGGTCTCGAGCAACATGCTGTGGTCGGGGCGCGGCTTGTAGGTGGGCAGGTGCTCACCCCAGGCCAGATAACCTGGGTGGTCGAGATAGAAGTGCTGCCGCCCACTCAGGGTGCGCCAGGGAATCAGCCGCTCGACGTTGAGGGTGAAGGGGCTGTAGGCCCGGCCCTGGTTGATGTTGGCGCTCCAGGTTGGGGTGGTGAGCTGTCGGCGGGGCTGGGCCACGATGTCCGAGAAGCTCATGCGCACGTCGCGCAGGGACTCGGCTAGGTCGGTCAGCTTGACCCCAGTTTTTTTCTCTTCATCTTTGAAAGCCCGGTAGGCCAGTTCGCCATTGGAAACCGGATCCAGGTAGAGAATGGCCTCAGCTACCTGCTGGGCTTCCTCGAGGCTGGGATAGGTGGTTCCATTGAGCTTGCGTCCCTGGCGCTGGCGCAGGTCGTTGTAGAAATCTGCCACCGGGATGCTCATGCCGTGCATCCCCACCCCATTTTTCTCCAGGGTCTCGCCCAACGAGACCATCTTTTCGTAGAGCAGTGGATACTGCCGCTCGACCACGCGAAACTTGGGCATAGTTTTGCCAGGGATGGCCTCGACCTGCCCCTTTTTCCAGTCTCGGTCGAGGGGTTGGGCCAGTTCGTCCACGGTGTCGTGCTGTAGAGGAATCATCACGACATCCTTGAGCGGCTCGGTCAGATGCACCTTGGCTAGGTCGGAGAACTTTTGCGCGACGGCTTTATAAATATCCCAGTCACTCTTGGATTCCCATAGGGGGGGAACCGCGGCCTGCATGGGGTTGATGTAGGTGTGCAGGTCGGTGGTGTTGAGATCGGGCTTTTCGTACCAGGTCGCCGCAGGCAGCACGATGTCGGAATATAGCGCGCTGGTATCCATGCGAAAGTTGAGGTCAACCACCAAGTCCAGCTTGCCTTGCGGAGCTTCTGGGCGATACTTGACCTCCCAGACGTGCCCATTGGCCTGTTCCTGGGCAACGCTGTTGGTGTGGGTACCCAGGTAGTGTTTGAGGAAATACTCATGCCCCTTGGCGCTGGTGCCAATCGCGTTGCCGCGCCAGATAAACCACACCCTGGGCCAGTTGGTACTTGCATCCGGGTCGTCAATGGCGAACTCGAGCTTGCCTTCTTTGAGCTGCTTGACCACGTACTGCACGATCTCTGCTTCGCTGGTAGCCCCGGCGGCCTGAGCCTGGCGGGCCACCTCGAGCGAACTCTGGTTGAACTGCGGGAAGAAGGGCAGCCAGCCTTTGCGCACGGCGCGGGCCTGGTGGTCTATGGTGTGGTCGCTACGGTTGCCCACTGTGGGGTCGTAATCCTTGTAGCCCCGTTCGTAGCGCCATTGGTCGGAGTGGACGTAGTGGAAGCTAGGGGTGTTTTGCTGGCGCGAAGGTATACCCCAGTCTCCGGCAAAGGCGATAGCCCCCCAACTGGCTTGGTTGGCGAGTTTTTCCTGTCCTACATAGTGGCCCAACCCGCCGCCGTTCACCCCCACCGCCCCGGTGAGCATCAGCGCCACAATGCCCGCGCGGTAGAGCAGGTTGTTGTGATACCAGTGGTTGGCTCCGGCCCCGATGATAATCAGGTTTTTGCCCTGGGTCTTCTCGCCGTTTTCGGCCCATTCCCTGGCGTAGCGGATCAGGGTCTCGCGGTGGATGCCGGTGTACTGCTCCTGCCAGGCCGGGGTATAGGCTCCGTCCTCGTCGTAACTTTTGGGATAATCCCCGCCCAGACCGCGATCCACGCCAAACTGGGCCATCAGCAGGTCAAATACGGTGGTCACCTGAATTTGCCGCCCATCCTTGGTGGTGATTTTTTTGATGGGAACCCCACGCCTGGTTTTGGTATCGGTGGAAAAATCGTCGAACTCGAGCAGTTCTACCCCATCCGAGCCATCGCGGAAGCTCAGCAGTGGCTTGATGGCTTCGCCGGTTTTGCCATCCTTGGGTTCTAAGTTCCACTTACCTTTCTCGCTTTGCCAGCGGAAGCCAATGGTTCCACCGGGCATCTTGGGCGAGTGGCTTGCTTCGTTCCAGACCAGCAGTTTCCAGTCGCCGTTTTCCTCGCTGGCATAGTCGGTGAGTTGGTTGGCTCTTAGGTACTGCCCTGGCCTGCCATGCTCCACCTCCACCAGAATTGGACTGTCGGTATAGCGCTGGAGATACTCGCTGAAGTAAGGCACCTGGCGCAGCACGTAGAATTCTTTGAGGATGACGTGGTTCACCGCCATCCAGAAAGCCCCGTCCTGTCCAGGATTAATGGGCAACCACCAGTCGGCATACTTGGCGACTTGGCTGAAGTCCGGCGAGAATACCGTGAGCTTGGTTCCGGCGTAGCGCCCCTCGGCGATGTAGTGGACATCGGGGGTGCGGGTCATGTTCAAGTTGGAGCCCACCACCGCGATAAACCGGGCGTTGAACCAGTCTGCTCCCTCGTGTACGTCGGTCTGCTCGCCCCAGATTTCTGGGGAAGCCGGGGGTAGGTCGCAATACCAGTCGTAAAAGCTCATCGGAACGCCTCCCAGCAGGCTCAGGAAGCGCGAACCCGCGGCATAGGAGACTTGCGACATGGCTGGAATCGGGCTAAAGCCAATCACCCGGTCAGGGCCGTGCTGCTGAATGGTGTGAACCAGCGAGGCGGCGATGATCTCGAGGGCTTCATCCCAGGAGAAGCGGCGGAAGCCACCCTTGCCCCTGGCCTGTTGCCAGCGCCTGCGCTTTTCGGGGTCATTCACCAGGCTACGCCAGGCTTCCACCGGATCGGCATGCTGTTCCCTGGCTGTGCGCCAGAGGTCAAGCAAGGCCCCACGCACGTAGGGATACTTGACCCGGATGGGGCTATACAAATACCAGGAGAAGCTGGCCCCGCGCTGGCAGCCCCTGGGGGTGATATCCGGCAGGTTGGGGTCTATGGCGGGATAATCGGTAGCCTGAAGCTCCCAGGTCACGACCCCGTCCTTGACGAATACCTCCCAGCTACAACTGCCGGTGCAGTTTACCCCGTGGGTGGTGCGTACGCGCTTGTCGTGCTGAAAGCGGTTGCGGTAAAACTCCTCCCACTTGCGCTCGTTGGGGGCCTCGAGTTCCTTGATCCAATTGCTCATGAGTTCCTCCTGCGAAGACGTTCAGCCAGACCCACCCGGCGGTTGCTCCAGAACAGATACATCACCCCGAACAAGATCAAGCCTCCCAAGGCTCCGGCATAAAAAAGCCGCCCGCTGTCCATCCCGGTTGGTCGAGTGGGCTCTTTGGCAACCTCAGCGAAGTACGCCGTGAGCGCCAAGATTTCCTGAGGGGTAAGGGCCTTATCTTTGTAGGCTTCGCGCATCACCGGAAAGGCGATGTTGCCCAGCACGCCCTGAATCCCGGCTGTGCCCAAGCGGGTATACAAGTCGGTGAGGTTTTTGCCCAGGCTGCCACCCCCCATCAGACTGTTTCCGGCGGTGTGGCAGGCCATACAGGGCGAGCCCCCATTAGCCAGACGCTGCTGGCCCAAGAACAGCGCCCGGCCCTCGGCAGCCAGGGCCGGATTGACCTGGGGTGCGGGCACTGCCGGAGGTGGAGTGGTAGAGGCTCCCTGAGTGTTGCCCAGCCCTTTCAAATAGCTGGCAATCGCCTTGGCATCGGCTTCAGAGACCTGAGGTAGGGGGGGCATCACCCCGTTGAACTTCTGACCACCTACCTCCAGCGGCCCGCTCAGGCCCTGTTTGATTACCTGCAGCACGTGGGCTTGGTCTTGTACCTTGGGGTTGCCCGCCAGAGGCGGGAAAGCTCCTGGCACACCCTGGGCGTTGGGACCATGGCAGCCTGAGCAGTTTTGCTGGTATAGGGCTTGACCGTCTTGTGCCCAGGCCACCCCGAGCAGGCCAACGGCCACTAGGCTGATCCCGATTAGCTTCACACCGACCTCCTGGTTTCGCTGTATTTGTGAGTTTCCAGCCAGTGCAGTAGCTCCTCGAGCTGCTCGAAGGGGGTTTCTGCGCCGGTTCTGGCATCCTTGATCCGGCCCTTCCACAGCCCAGCTTGGTCGGGCCATAACAGCACCAGATACACCGGTCCCTGGGCAGTGGGAAGGTTTCTGGGAGTAACATGGTGTGCCATACCTCCTCAGCCTCCTCCCGAACTCTTATCGCCCACTTACACGGTCGGGACAAAAGACCCACTGGTGTTATCTAGACTCGAGCTACCCATGAAGGTGTGTTGGCAACTCGACAAAGAGGGCCGGATTAGTGCCTGGAGCCTGGGGGCAGTTCAGTTTTTTCAGCGCCCTGCCGAGGCGGTGCTGGGTCAAACTTGCGCTGAGGTGGTTGCTGGAAGCGACAGCTTTGGTCGCCCCCTTTGTGTTTGCTGCCCGGTGCAGCGAGAGATTCGCTACGGTGCGTACCAAGCCAGTACTGCGCTTGCTCGTGGAGGCAAGCGCCTGACCTGCCAGGCTTACGCCGGTGAAACCCTCCACATCGAGCTCAAATCCGAAAAACTGTCGGACTCCAGCGAAATGCTGGCCTCCTTGTCGTGGGCCACGCGCAAGCTGACCACCGAACCCAGCCGCTTCTTCCAGACCGTGCAGGTGTTTGTGTCCACTCTGCGCAAAAGCCTGGGAGTAGAAGCCGCCGAACTTTTTTTGGCCGACCCGCAGGAGCACTATTTACTGCTCACCGGCTATGACGGGGCACACCGCGAAGCTTTCATGGAGCAGCCGTGGTTTGCTTGGGGCCAGGGGTATCCAGGGGTGGTGGCATTGGAACAGCGAGCGCTGGTGACCCACGACCTCGAGTCCGACCCGCGTTATCTGCGCCAGAAAGTCAAACGGCTGGGCTACAAAACCTATATTTGTTACCCGTTGGAGTTGCCTCAGGGGCTAATTGGGGTGCTCAACCTGGCGAGCCGTGACCCCAACATAGACGACCAAGCCCTGCTCGAGCAGTTAGCCCTGATTGGCCCCATGCTGGCTTCGTCGCTATATACGGTTTTAACCCGCCTGGGGGAAAAAGGTCTGCTGAGCATCACCTCTAGCTTGCACCGAGGGGCTGAAGCTGAGGGTCTCGAGATGCTTTTGGCTCAGACCGTGGCTATGAGCGGGGCTTCATGTGTGCGGTTGGTTCTGCGCGATGGACGCACCCTAACCCAAGGACGCGGAGAGGTGCCACAGTGCCGGTTTGTCGAGCAGTGCCTGGTCTGGCAGGGCAAGGTGCACGGGGTTAAGACTGGATTGGAGCCTTGCCCCTTCACCGAGGGGGGACGACCCCACTACTGCTTACCCCTATGGTCTACAGGGAATGTGGTGGGGGTGCAGCAGTTCTACTTTGCCCGCTTGCCCCAGCCACCCAGCCAGGCCGTAGCCGCTATCTTGTGGCTCGAGCGTCTGGGTGCCGAAGCCCTCTGGCCCAACCGCCAACAGCTCAGTAAAGAGGTTCCGGTACTCGGGATATACACTTTCGGCGGCCTACAAGTACGGCGAGGGGGTGAGCTTCTGACCGCCAAAGCCTTTGGTCGCCGCCAGAGTCTGACCCTGCTCAAACTGCTAATTGCCCACCGGGGGCAAGTTTTGTCGAGAGAAGAACTCTGCGAACGGCTGTGGCCCGAGCAAGACCTTGCCCAGACTGGAAGCCGTTTGCACGTGTTGATGCACGCTTTGCGCCAGGCCCTGGAGCCCGACCCCACCAAGCCGCAAGTCATCCTGCGTGAGGGTGAGGGCTACCGTTTTGCCCCCCAGATCCCTTACTTTCTCGATGTGGAGCGGTTTGAAGAACTGCTTCACCACGGCGATAGGCTGGACGGTCTGGCGGCCCTCGAGGCCTACCGCCAAGCCCTGAGTCTGTACAAAGGCGAGTTTCTGGCTGACCAACCCTATGCCGACTGGGCCGAACTCGAGCGTTCTTACCTGCGTGAGCGGGCAGTGGGGACTTTGTTTCGTATGGCTGAGATCACTCAGAGCCTGAACCTGCTGCGCGAAGCCCAGGAAGTCTACCGCCGCATCCTGACCCTCGACCCTTGGCGCGAGGAAGCCTACGGCGAGCTGATCCAGATGCTGCTGCACTCGGGACACGACCTCGAGGCAAGGGATCTCTTCGCTCAGTACCAGATGCGGATGCAGCGCGAAGGTCTGCCGGTCTCGAGCCAGTTCGCGCAGATGGTACAGGTTGGTGCATGAGTGGGGCTATGCTCAGTATCGAGGTTCTCCAGCGCAGCCCGCTTTTCGAGGAGTTGGGCCAGGCCGACCTCGAGGCCCTGGCCCTGCAAGCTCGCCCGCACACGCTAGGCAAGGGCCAGACCCTCTTTCTGCAAGGCGACTTGGTGCAGTGCTTGTACGTGGTGGCTTCGGGCCTGGTCAAGGTTTATCGCCCCGATTCCAAAGGTTTGCGCCAAGTGGTGCTGCACCTCGAGGAACCCTACAAGCTAGTAGCAGCAGTGGCGATCTTCCTCGAGAAGCCGCGCTACCCGGCCTCGGCGGAGGCCCTGGAAGACAGCCTAGTACTGGCTATCCCCAAGGACGCTTTTTATCACCTGGTAGATACCCGTCCGCCAGTGGCTCGAGCCCTGATTCGCTACCTGGCTAAACGGCAGGGGCAGTTGGTACACCTGCTAGATCGGCTGGTGTTCCACGAAGTGGGGGCACGGCTGGCAGAGTATCTGTTGCAGCGCTCTGCAATAGAGGGAGGGGGCTTTCGCTTGCCTACCAACCCCGAACTCGCGGCTATTTTGGGAACTGTACCCGAGCCGGTGAGCCGCAAACTGGGGCAGTTTTTCCGCCAGGGCTTGATTGAGATGAAAGAGCGGCGGGTGTGGGTGGTAGAGGCCGAAGCCTTGCAGCAGATTGCCGAGGAGTAACTCTAGATTGGTAACTTGGCAACAGTTTTATGATGCTTCTACACTACTCAGGGCCAGTTGCTCAGCTTGGGCAATTACAGTCAAAACAGCCTTTTCTTGTTTATCGGGTGGATAGCCGTACTTGCGCAGCACCCGCTTGACCAATCGGCGCAGGTTGGCGCGTACTTGTTCGCGCACCGTCCAGTCTATGGTGGCGTTGGCCCGCACGGTTTGGGCAACTTCCCGTGCAATGGTTTTCAAAGCTTCATCACCCATGACTTGCACTGCGCTATCATTGACCTCGAGCGCGTCGTAAAAAGCCACTTCTTCATCGGACAGCCCTAGTTTTTCACCCCGGTTGCGCGACTCGCGCATCTCACGGGCCAGGGCAATGAGTTCTTCGATAACTTGAGCGGTCTCGATAGCCCGGTTCTGGTATTTGTTGAGGGCGGCCAGCAGCTTCTCGGAGAAGGCTTTGGACTCTACCAGATTCTTCTTGGACTTAAGCTTGATTTCATCGTTCAAGAGCCGCTGGAGCATCTCCACCGCCAGGTTGCGCTGGGGCATCTCGCGTATCTCGGCCAAGAACGCCTCGGAGAGGATCGAGATGTCGGGTTTTTGCAGCCCAGCAGCTTCAAAGATATCAATGACCCCCGTGGGCGCGATGGCCTTGTCTATCAACTGCTGGATGGCTGCGCCCAGGTCGGCCTTGATCTGCTGCCGCTGGCCTTCCTCGGGTTTGGCCAGGGCCGCCTTAACCGTGAGGAAGAACACCACCTCGTCCTGGGCTTTTGCCCCCTCGTTGGTGGCAGCAATTAGCGCAAAGGCTTGGGAAAGCTGGGTGGCCGCCCCCAGAAAGCGCTCCCGCCCATTGTTTAGGCCCAACACGAAGTCTTGCCCACCCCGCAGGATGGCTAGTTTTTCGCTGGGGGTTCCCTCCAAGAAATCGCTGTAATCAAAGCCGTGGAAGATGCCCCGGCAGACCGAGAACTTATCCTCGAAGACCCGCAGCGCCAAGTCTTGATCCAGCACGGGTTCGCCTCTTCCCCCGCTTTGGGTATAGATGGCCAGGGCTTCCTTGAGGCTATTGGCGATGCCGATATAGTCCACTACTAGCCCGCCTGGCTTGTTGCTAAAGACCCGGTTGACTCGCGCGATGGCCTGCATCAGGTTGTGGCCCTTCATGGGTTTGTCCAGGTACATGGTGTGCAGGCTGGGCACATCAAAGCCGGTAAGCCACATATCCCGGACGATCACCAGCTTGAAGCCCGAGTCAGGGTCGCGGAAGCGCTTGGCAATCTCCTTGTTGCGGGCCTTGGAGCGGATATGGCTTTGCCAGTGGGTGGGGTCATTGGCTGAACCAGTCATCACCACCTTGAGGAAGCCCTTATCGTCGGCGGGGTCGTGCCACTGGGGGCGGCGTTCGATCAGGGCATCGTACAAGTCCACACAGATGCGGCGGCTCATGCAGACCACCATGCCCTTGCCCTTGAGCACGGTCTGGCGTTTCTCGAGGTGCTGAATCAAATCGTCCGCAATCTGCCCTAGGCGCTTGGGAGTTCCCACCAGCGCCTCGAGCTGTGCCCACTTGCTCTTGAGCTTCTCGCGGCTCTCGGTCTCCTCGTCCTCGGTGACCTCCTCGAACTGCTCGTCCAGTTTGGGCTTTTCGCTTTCCTCGAGGCTTAGTTTTGCCAATCGGCTTTCGTAGTAGATGGGCTTGGTGGCGTTGTCCTGGATGGCTCGCTCGATGTCGTAGATGTCTATGTAGTCGCCGAATACGGCCCGCGTGTTGCGCTCGTCGCCAAAAGCGATTGGGGTTCCGGTAAAGCCCACGTAGGTGGCGTTGGGCAGCGCGTCGCGCAGGTTGCGGGCAAAGCCATAGACGGTGCGCCCCAGCTCGTCCACCTTGGCATCGAAGCCGTACTGGGTGCGGTGGGCCTCGTCCACCAGCACCACGATGTTGCGGCGCTTGGAGAGGGTGGGGAACTTGTCGCCGCGCTCCTCGGGCAAGAACTTCTGAATGGTAGTAAACACCACCCCGCCCGACTGCACCTCGAGCAGTTCCCACAACTGTCTGCGGCTCTCGGCTTGAACCGGCTTCTGCCGCAGCAGACCCGCGCTAAAGGAGAAAGTGTCGAAGAGTTGGTCGTCGAGGTCGTTGCGGTCGGTAATGACCACGATGGTGGGGTTGCTGAGGGCTGGCTCGAGCACCAGCTTGCCCGCGAAGAAGGTCATGGTCAGGCTCTTACCCGAGCCTTGGGTGTGCCAGATCACCCCGCCCCGGCCCTTTTTGCCCTCCTCGGATCCCTCGAGGCTGGCTGCCTTCACCGACTCCACCGCCTTCTGCACCGCGTGGAACTGGTGGTAAGCCGCGACCTTCTTGGTGATCTTCTTGCTGTCGTCCTCGAAGGTTACGAAGTGGCGGATAAGCTGGAGCAGCCGCCCCTTGTCAAAGACTCCTTTGGTGAGGGTCTCGAGCGACTCCAAGAGCACTTCCTTGCCGGTGACAGTCTTCCAGGGTACAAAGCGCTCAAACTCCGCCCCCAGGCAGCCCAGCTTGGCCTCTATCCCATCCGAAATCACCTGCAAGACGTTATAGACAAACAGCCGGGGAATTTGCAGGGCGTAGGTTTGCAGTTGGTCGAAGGCTTTCTTAACCGTGGCTTTTTCGTCCTTGAGGTTCTTGAGTTCAAAGATGGCAACGGGAATCCCGTTCAGAAACACCAGCACATCCGGGCGGCGCTCGATCTGGCCCTCTTGGATGGTGAACTGATTTACCGCCAGCCAGTTGTTGTGGTCGGGGTTGGCGTAGTCCACCAGTTGTACCCGCCTGCCCAGCATTTGGCCGCCCTCGAGCGTCTCGACCTCGAGGCCATCGGTGAGCATCTTGTGGAAGGCCCGGTTGTTTTGCATCAGGCCGGGGTGTTCGGGGGTAGAAATCTTCCGCACCGCCTCGTCTAGAGCAGCCTGAGGAACACCGGGGTTGAGGCGCACCAGGGCATCGCGCAACCTGCCCAGTAGCAACACCTCGCGGTAGCTGGTGCGCTCGGATTTGGGTTCTTCGGGGGCAATGTTGGGGCCAAACTGGTACTCGCAGCCCATTGAACGAAGCCACTCGAGGGTGGCTTGTTCGACGGTGTTTTCGTTGAAGGCGCTCATACTTTAGCTGGTGAGTAGCTCAAAGAAAGGGATGTTGATGTAATACCATTCGGTGCCCCGCTTGAAGCCGCGCAACACGCCGATGCGCTCGAGTTGTTTCAGATAGTTGGAGGCGGTTTGCCGTGTGCTCATGCCCGCTTCTGTTACAAAACTTATTTTGCAATAGGGTTGCCTGAACAGAAGTTCAATTAGCTCTTTGCGGTAGATAGAAGGCAGCTCGGCCTTGACCTTTTCCCCGACCTCGTGCATTACACCCCGAATCGCCGTGACCTTGCTGTGCGTAGCCAGCGCGGTCTGTTCGACCGCCCTTAGCATGTACAGAATCCAATCTTCCCACGCACCCTCTTCGGTGACGCGCCGCAGCCCGAGGTAATAGTCGTTCTTGTTCTCGATGATGTAGCGGCTCAGGTACAAAACAGGAATGTCCAGCAGGCTCGATTCGATCAAATACAAAATATTCAGAATCCGCCCGGTGCGCCCGTTGCCGTCGGTAAAGGGGTGTATGGCCTCGAACTGGTAGTGCATGATCGTCATCTTCACCAGCGGGTCGAGGTCGTCCTGGGCGTAGAGAAACTGCTCCAAGTTCGCCAGCTTATCCCGAATGACGCTTTCACCCTCGGGCGGGGTATAAATCACCTCCCGGCGCGAGTTGGCAATCACCGTTCCGGGCAGCTTTCGCACCCCCGAAACGCTGGGCTTGATGGTGCGGGCCAGTTGTTCAAACAGGTTAGTAGTGAGTGGGAGCTGTGCGCGAACGGCCTCGAACCCCACCCACAGCGCTTGGTTATAGTGCAGCACCTCTTTGGTCGCGGGGTCTTGGAAGCGCCCCTCGTCGGCGAAGGCGCGGTACAGCTCATCGTTGGTGGTGACGATGTTCTCGATTTCCGAGGAATATTTGGCCTCCTGCAACCCCAGGGTGGTAAGCAACACACTCTGGTTGGGTATAAGATCGCCCGCCCCTTTAAGCTCGGCAAGTGCGCGGCTGGTGGACACAATTTGCTTCAGGATGGCCTTGCTTTCGAGGTCAACGCCCTGCGGCGGGAGCAGGGGTAAATCGTTGTAGGGCAAGGTTCGATCAAATGACATGACACCAGTATATGTCAAAAAAGAGGCTCATATTGTACACATGAAATGAGAATGTCGCTTGGCTGTACATAAGCCTAAACTACGTCTGAGATAAGTTATTCGGTTTTTCCGACGTTCAACTCCCCCGAGAGCAGCTTGGGCAGCAGCGAATCGCGCAGGGCGGCAAGGGTGCGGGACTCCTCGAGGCAACTTCGTATCCCATCCATCAGAGGCTTTACAATCTGCTCGAATCTGGCGACAACTTGCGGGTTAGGAATCACTACAGAAGCAGATTGTAAAGTGGCACGAGTAATCGTATCAAAAACCGACCCGTGGGCCTGTTGCTGCAAAGTCTCTACTAAGTTTCGCGCCACAAAATATGCAAAAAAAGGGCCAAACGGCGGCTTAGGGTAGAGGCCATAACATGATTGATTCATTGCCATTCCGACTCCAACGAGCGCCAGTCGTCCCACAGTTCCGCGAGCCGAAATAATTGTTGTTCCAACAGGTAATAAGCGAGTTGCAGATTCTTCCAAGCCTTTTTGAGTTATCTTTTTCTCGGTATCAAGAACCCAAACATCTGTTTCTGCTGGTGCGTCAACAACGGAAAACCACGGAATCGTGCCGTTCCAATACTCTGAGTTGGTAGTTTTTGGAGTGCCGCCGCCGAAGGCTTCAACCATATCTAAGTGGGAAGAGTTCACCCACCCTCGAGGCAATCCGTCCTCCCCAAACCCATCGGGAAACAGCGCCGCCGTCTCTGCATCCATGCCTTCCGGCTGCCTGCCCTCGAGCTTGGCCCGCACAGGGTCGAAGTCCACAAACCAGCTTTTGAACAGGGCTTTGGCGATGGCCTCGAGGGTCTGGTTGGTGCGGCGGTTGAGTTCGATTTTGTCGTCCAGCGTGCCCAGAATGTGGGCGATGGCGCGTTGGGTCTCGAGGGGTGGAATTGGAAACCTGAGTCTGTCGAGTGTAGCGAGATTAATGTTGTCTTGAACGCTGCCAGAGGCTTCTCGTTGCAATCGCTGTCGAAGAAAACGAAACACGTACTCAATGAAATAGATATCAGCTTTATTCTTGTCCGCTATGAATCCAACAACACTATCTGGGAAACAAGCCGGGAATTCCAAGATGCCTGTCTCAGCGATGTTGGCTGCAATGGTAATGCACATCGTTCCAGCAGGCCACAACTGACTTTGAGCAAGACCTGCTTCGCTGTATGTTTGCGTATAGCTGGTAATTCTTCCATTAGATGCTTTGATATCACCAGTTTGAATAAAAGGGTAAGGGCCACCGTACAAGTGATCTGCGTATCTAGGACGGTGCTTTGACTTCCCTCGGTTGACTTCCCCAAGCTCACGAAGTTTGACCATCCTCCATCCAGAAGGAATCTCCTGCCACTCACCCGCCATAACCCACCCTCCGCAGGTTTTCTTGGGTTGGTGTTATTGGTTGGTTCATAGCGGCTCGGCTCCTTCATTCAGGGCGGCTAGGTAGCGCCCGTAGGCAAACACGCGGTTGCGGCGCTGGCCGGTAATCTCTTGCACGATGCCTAGCCTTTCCAAGCCCGCAATGCCTTTGGCCACGGTGGCAAAGGTTAGGCCGGTGCGGTGGGCTGCCTCACCCGCACTCAGCAAGGGGCGCTCGCGCAACACATCAAATACCCGCAGGGCGCTGGCGGTCTGGCGGCCCAGGGTTTGGATTTGGGCGCTGTCTTCTTTGAACAACGCAACCAAGCGCTGGGCGGTTTGTACGGCGTTGTGGGCGGTTTGCTCTACGCCCTCCAGAAAAAAGTCTGCCCAGGCTTCCCAGTCGCCCTTTAGGCGCACCAGGTCGAGCAGACGGTAATACTCGCTGCGGTGGCGCTTGAAGTAAAGGCTTAGGTAGAGCATGGGGCGCGACAGCACCGCACCCTGGCTCAGGATGAAGGCAATCAGCAACCGCCCAATGCGCCCGTTTCCATCTAAAAAGGGGTGGATGGTCTCAAACTGGACATGGGCCAGCGCCGCTTTAAGCAGGGTGGGGTAAGGGGTCTGTTGGTCGTGAATGAAGTTCTCGAGGGCAGCGATGCACCCAGGCACGGCCTGCGGTGGGGGTGGCACAAAATGGGCATTGCCGGGGCGGGTTCCGCCAATCCAGTTTTGGCTGCGGCGAAATTCGCCGGGCGATTTTCCACTGCCCCGGCCCCTCGACAGCAACACCTCGTGCATTTCCCGAATCAGGCGGCCCGAGAGTGGGAAATCTTCTTGCAGACGGGCTATGCCATGCTCGAGGGCCGCCACATAGTTTGAGACCTCCACCACATCGTCGAAGGGTACGCCGGGTGCGTCCTCGAGTTCAAACAGCAGCAGGTCAGATAGCGAAGACTGGGTGCCTTCGATTTGCGAGGAGAGTACGGCCTCACGCCGCACGTAGGCATAGAGGAAGATATTGGGGTCGGGCAACAGCAGGGCGATGCTGTCCAAACGTCCCAAGGCCAGATGCGCCCGCTCGAGCAGGTGCTGCCGCTGGGGTGATAATTCCAATGGTGGCTCAGGTGGTAAGGGGTGTGGCACAAAAGCCCGTACCGACTCACCCGCCGTAGTTGTGGTTTCGTAATACCCGGTCAGTCCACGCTCCACTTAGCAACCACCCTTATTCAACGAGCCTAAAATAGCCTCGAGTCTTATTTTACGATAAGCCTATAAACTATAATAGATTATAGATTCAGTAACCCAACCTCCGCAGGTTTTCCCGGATTTGGGCTTGCAGCTTTTCCCCTTCGGCAAACTGTTTTTCTAAAGTCTTGCTCAGCCGCGCCATCTTCTCCCCAAACGGCTCGCCGTCATCCTCCACCGCCTCGGCCCCCACATAGCGCCCCGGCGTGAGCACGTAGCCGTGGGTGCGTATCTCCTCGGTAGTCGCACTCTTGCAAAAACCTGCCACATCTTCGTACTGCCCCCCGCCGTCGCCGCGCCCGTTGCGCTTGTTCTTGGCGATAAACCATAGGCTTACCGGAATCTGGGTGGTGTAGAAGAGCTGCCCCGGCATCGCCACGATGCAGTCCACCAGGTCGGCCTCGAGCATCGCCTTGCGAATCTCGCCCTCGCCCGAGGTGTTGCTGCTCAAGCTGCCATTGGCCAGCACAAAGCCCGCGATCCCGTTGGGTGCCAGATGGTAGATCATGTGCTGCACCCAGGCGTAGTTGGCGTTGCCCAGCGGGGGCGGGCCATAGTCCCAGCGCCCGTCTTGGCGCAGCCGCTCGCCGCCCCAGTCGCTGATGTTGAAGGGCGGGTTGGCCAGGATGTAGTCGGCCCGCAGGTCGGGGTGCAGGTTGTGGTGGAAGGTGTCGGCGTTGTGCGGCCCCAGGTTGGCCTCGATGCCCCGAATGGCCAGGTTCATCTTGGCCAGCTTCCAGGTGGTGGGGTTGGACTCCTGCCCGAACACGCTGATGTCTCCCAGCCTGCCGCCGTGGGCCTCGACAAACTTCTCCGAACTCACAAACATTCCGCCCGAGCCACAGGCCGGGTCGTAGATGCGGCCCTTGTAGGGGGCCAACATCTCCACAATTACCCGCACCACCGACTGCGGGGTATAAAACTCGCCGCCCAGCTTGCCCTCGGCGCTGGCAAACTTGGACAAAAAGTATTCATAGACCCGGCCCAGCAAGTCTTTGGAACGGTGCTCGGCACTGCCCAAACCTAGATTGGAAAACTGGTCAATCAGGCCGCCCAAGAGGTCTTTGTTTAGGGTCGGTCGGGCAAATCCTTTGGGTAATACATCTTTAAGGGTGCGGTTCTCGCGCTCGAGGGCCTCCATTGCAGCGTCAATCCGGCTGCCAATGTCGGGCTGACGGGCGTTGGCCTTGAGATCAGCCCATCTCGCTTCCTTGGGAACCCAGAAGATGCCCTCGGCGGTGTATTCGTCGCGATCCTCGGCGGCTTCTGGGCTGTATTCTTGCAAGATCTGGGTGTGGTGCTCCTCAAAGGCATCAGAGATGTACTTGAGGAAAATCAGGCCGAGCACTACGTGCTTGTATTCAGCTGCATCCATATGGCCGCGCAGTTTGTCGGCGGCAGCCCAGAGGCTGGCCTCGAAGCCTAGCGAGGCCCCGCTGTCTTTCCCGTTTGATACTTTAGCCATATGTGGCTATCAGTCTAACGATTCAAACCTTGAATTTGCGCTGGATGGTGGTCTGGCTACACAGGGCAGTTGGCGATGGATCTGGCAGAAACACAGTAAAATCGGAAATATCTAAACCACGCTGGACAAGTTTGGTCGGGTTTTGGTGGAAAGCCAGACTGCAGGAAGAGCGCTCTAACTTTTGCGTTTGCGCTCCTCGGCCATCTCAAACAGCCGCTCCTTGGTAAACACCCGTTGGCTCATGGCATAGGCAAAGGCAGCAACCGCACCCGCTTGCAGCAACCCCGAGACTACCAGCAGCGGCTTTAACGTGAGGTTGCCCGTGTAGAGCAGCCAGGGCTCTGTCACCAGCCGCAACAGCAGCCCACCGTTGAGCAAGAAGTAGGTGGCCCGCTCGAGCCCTTCCTGGCGTATTTGCCCTGGCCGGGGCATCATCCAGAAGGCCACCCCCATCACCATACCCAAGAAAAACCCCACCAGCCCAGCGTGGACATGGGTGGTCTTGAAATAGGCGATCAGGCCCGGCCAGAGATAGAACGCGATGCCGGTGAGGGCAGTGTAGAACAGATAAAACAAGCTGCTACGGACAAACAAAAACTCGTAGAAAGACATAGCCGGTGGCTCAGTGCAGTTTGCGAAAGTAGTCGCGGTTCAGCCGGACATAATCTAGCCATGGCTGGGGTAGGTCTTCTTCGGGGTAGATGGCCGCCACTGGGCAGACTGAAACACACAGCCCACACTGGATGCAGAGGTCGGGGTCAATGTAGAGCTGAGGGTCGCTGGGCAGCCCCACGATGGCTTCGGTAGGGCAGACCAGGGTACAGCTCGAGTCTTTGTTGCCCACGCAGGGAGCGGCAATCACGTAGGCCATAGCTATTCCTCTAGATGGTGGACGTTGGATCCTGCCGATAGTTGGCGGTTTTTTGCGATATAGCTATCCCAGGCTTGGGGCAAGTCTTCCTCGGGGTAAATGGCTGCAACCGGACACGCCGGTACACAAGCGCCGCAATCTATGCATTCCTCGGGGTGGATATAAAGCTGGTCTCCACCATCGTAGATGCATTCGACTGGACAAACTTCCTGACAACTCCGGTCTTTGACCCCGATACAAGGCTGGGCGATGATGTGCGGCATTAGCCCCTCGGTTTCTGGATTAAGAGGTCAACCTTGCCTGGCCCCAAGTCGCGCAGCCGGTAGGGCAGACCGTCTTGCTCGAGCCGGGCCAGCAAATGCACCGGGCGGCGCACGTGGTGTACCAGCAGACGCTGCCCAGGCTCGAGTTCGGCCAGGGCTTCCAAGACCCTTTGCAGGGGCAGGGGTGGTTCCCAGTTGGCCTCGATCTGGAGGGTGGCCTGGGGGTTGTCCCAGAGGGGTTGCTCGAGGGGCTTCGGTGGGGCCGCAGGGGTTTGGGCCGGGGTGGGGTGGCGGTAGAAATGCACCTGAAAATATCGGGTATCCCACTGCTCGCACCAAGCCTCGAAGCCTCTTTTCGCCATCACCTCGTACAGCGGAAATGGCTCGAAGGGGGCATCCACAATCAAGCGCTGGCCCACCGAAACCTTAGCCGCAGCCGCCATAATGTTTTGGAACGGCTCGCCTCCCGCTTGTAGGATAGGACGCACATCCAGCACAAACCCCAAAGGGGCCTCTATCCAGACTGGATTCGGGGTTGCAACCCTTGACCCTGTTGCTTGAGGCGGCTCGATTATCGCTGAGGGCTCTTCAAGGCCGATAGCCTGGTTCAACCGCTCGAGCAAAGCTTCGGGCTCGAGGCCCCCAATCCGTGCAGCTTGGGCCACACTGACCAGGTGCGGCATGGTGTGGCGCAGCAAGGGATTTTTCAGCTTCTCAAAGGCCGGACTAGCCGCTACCAGCACCTCGAGCAACTGCGGATGCTTTTGCAGTACCTCGCTGATGCGCATCTCGCTGCGAATCATGGCTAGTCCTTTTTCCCGATCCTCACCCGCCAGACCTCAGGGCCTTGCTCGAGGTAGTCCCAACCAAACTGCCCGCCGCGCTCGGCGTTGAACTGGTAAAACAAGGGCTTGGGGTCGTGGTCGTTGACCAGCTCGAAAGCCTCACCCGGCTTCAAGCCGTCGAACAGGTTGAAAATTTGGGGGTGGCGCTCACGGGGGGCGATGCTGCGTACGTCTAGGGTTTGCATGGTTTTTCTCCTCTCGTCCTCCAAGATGCTCTTCCCAAGTTTGGGTACGCCATGACCTGAGTCATGGCCCCTGTCGCAAGCCCTGCTTAGGCTGGGATCGTGACCGGGCTATCCCCCCAGATCAAGCCACTGCCCCTTAGTCTGCCACTGGGCTTTATCGCGGTGGGCAGCGTGGACTTGTTGGTAGGGGTCTGGTTGTTGGCCTTGCACCCCCAGGCGCTGCTTAGCTACCGCCATCCCATCACCCTGGCAGTGGCCCACTTGCTCTTTCTGGGTTTTGGGGTGGGGGTGCTGATGGGGGTCATGCAGCAGTTGGTTGCGGTGATCCTCGAGGGGCCCCTGGCTAAACCCCACTGGGGCTATGCCACCTTGCTGCTATGGGGACTGGGAACACCCCTGCAAGTGGGCGGCTTCCTGAGCCAAAACTCGAGCCAGCTCGCCCTCGGAGGGGGGCTGGGATTTTTGGGACTGCTGGTTTTTGCCCTGCATATGCTCTTAACTTTTCGCCAGGCCGAGCGCTGGAATCCGGTGGCAACTGCGCTGGCCTGGGTGATGTTCTATTTGGTGCTGACCCCGCTTCTGGGGATGCTGCAAGCCCTGAGCTTGCGGTACGGGTTTTACGATCCCAATCGGCTGGCCTGGCACGCTGTGGCGGGGTTGGCGGGAGTTTTCCTGCTTTCCATTTGGGGAGTGGGGCACAAGTTAGTAGAGATGTTTACCTTGTCGCACGGCGGCAATACAAAATGGTTGGGCCTCGAGCTGTGGGCGCTCAACCTGGGCTTATTGGGTTTGGCTTGGGGGCAGCGGCTGGGGGTGGCACTGCTGGTGCTGGGTATTGGCATCGCTGGCTACGACTTGCTGAACCTGCTGCGCCACCGCAACAAGCGGGTGTTGGACGTTGGTGTGCAGCACTTCCTGGCCGGAGCAGGCTTTTTACTGCTCGCGCTGGGGGCTTTTGTCTTTCAACGCTACTGGTTGGCTGGGCTCTGGTTTGGGCTGGGGTTTGTAGGTCTAATCGTCACCGGAATGCTCTACAAAATCACCCCCTTTCTGATCTGGACACACCGCTATGCCCCCCTGGTGGGGCGAACAAGAGTTCCCCTGCTCAAGGAGATGCTCCCCGAATGGACACCTCGACTGGCGGGGGGTTTGTTGGGCGTAGGAGCTCTGCTTATCCCCTTTGCTCCTCCGGCAGCCTGGCTTTTGGTAGGGGGAGTGGGGTTTTTTATTTACACCTTAGTGGAGGTGATGCGACGATGACAGACCCACAAACCCTCGAGGCCCAGGCCTGGGCTGCACTCCAGCAGGTATATGACCCCGAGTTGGGGGTAGATGTGGTCAACCTGGGGCTCATTTACGAACTCAGGCTCGAGCCCCCCAACGCTTTCGTACAGATGACCCTGACTACCAGAGGCTGTCCTCTACACGACTCTATCCAGGGGGCCATCGAACAAGCGCTCTTGGGTCTGCCAGAAATCCACCACGTCCACGTTCAACTAACCTGGACTCCGCCTTGGAGCCCAGCCCGCCTAAGCAGCGAAGCCCGCCAAGCCTTGGGGTTTCGCTAGACCGTCTCACCAGCAAAAACCTATGGCAAGCCAACCCTATACCTATCTCCCCGACCTCAGCTGCGAAGCCCCAGTGCCCAGCAGAGGCATCCTGAGCCGCACCTTGCACGCTGAGGGTGGGGTCAAGACCGTCCTCTTCGCCTTCGATGCAGGTCAGGAACTCTCCGAACACGCCGCCTCTCGAGCAGCCATCTTGCACGTCCTCTCTGGACAGGGACGTTTGAAGCTGGGCAGTGACGAACTCGAGGCCCAACCGGGCACCTGGGTTTATATGCCCGCGGGCCTGCCTCACGCGGTGTGGGCCGAAAGTCCCCTGACGCTGCTGCTAACCTTGTTGCCAAAGGAGTAAGCCATGACCGCACCCGCACCAACGGTCAAAGTTCCCCTAAAATCAGTAGCCCTGCCCAACGAGCACGGCGGCTGGGGATTCACCCTGGAGCCCATCCTGTTGGGCTTGCTGGTGGCCCCGAGTTGGGCAGGTTTAGGGTTAGGCCTTTTCGCGCTGGCCGCTTTCTTTACCCGTCACCCGCTCAAGCTGTGGCTCGCCGATGTGAGAAAAGCCAAGCGTTTCCCGCGTACCCCGGTTGCAGCTCGTTTGGCCCTGATATATGCATTAATCGGATTGGCCGGGCTGACGATCGCTATTTTGAATGCCAAAGAAGCGTTTTGGTGGCCTCTGCTGGCCGCCCTTCCGCTAATGGGCCTTCAGCTCTGGTTCGATGCCCGTAACCAAGGGCGCAATCTGCTGCCCGAGATTGCTGGTGCAGTGGCCCTGGGCTCTGTGGCGAGCGGCATCGGGCTGGCTATGGGTATGAATCCAAAGCTGGCGCTGGGCCTGTGGCTAGTGCTGGCCATGCGTGCGCTGGCAGCGATTTACTACGCCAGAGCACAGGTACGGCGGGCCAGGGGAAGTTCTGTTGACCTGAGGGCTGTTTACCGAGTTGAAGTTTTAGCAATCACAGCATTGATTGCCGGAGCTTTAGCAGGGATGCTTCCCTGGCTGAGTGTCCTGGTTTTAGCCGCCCTGTTGCCTTTTTCGGTGTATAGCTTTACCGTGCCTCCGGTTCCTGCCAAGGTAGTGGGGTGGATCCAGATGGGCTTTGGCTTGCTGATCGTACTGTGTACAGCGCTTGGCCGGTAGTGATGCTGACAGCCTTCCCCACATTTAGGCTCCCGCAGGGGAGCCTAAATTACCCCGTACTGGTCGTAATCCACTGTACGGAGTATTCATGGGAAACGCTCTAGGCCACCGGTTCGATGGGCTGAGATTTGGAGGTTTCCTCGGGCAGGCGGCGAAAGGTCAGGGTGGTGTTGAGGAGGGCCAGCGCATAGAGCAGCGCCCCCAAGAAAAAGGGCATCCCCACTAGCCAGTTAACCCCGCCCTCTTTGGCAAAGGCAGCGAAAATAAACCCGCCCAGCAGCGGCCCCACCACCCCGGTCAGGCTAGCTAGCGCCGCCAGCGCCCCTTGTACCGTACCCTGTTCTTTATCAGAGGCGGCCCTCGAGATCAGGGCTTGTAGCGCTGGCCCGCCCAGATTGCCGATAAGTCCCAGCAGGATGGTCGCGTATATCATCCAACTCTGGGTGGAAAGCCCGTAAAAAATATAATCCAAAACACCCACCCCAAAACTCAGCAGCACCGCCCGCCGTTCGCCAAGGCGGGGCACCACTGCGCCCACCAGCCAGCCCTGCGAGACCACCGAAACCACCCCCACCAGCATCAGCGAGAGGCCAATCTGCCAGGCCGTCCAGCCAAAGCGGTAGCCGGTATACAGCACCCACACGCTATACAAAAGCTGAAAGGCCAGGTTGAGCAGCACGATGCTGAGGCTCAGACCCCGGATAAGAGGGACGCGCCCCAGCACCGAGAGCGATGCTAGCGGATTGGTCAAGGAGGGCCGGGTGCTGCTGCGGTTTTCCGGCTCGAGGGATTCCGGCAGCACGAAATAACCGTACAGGGCGTTGAGTAGGGCCAACCCCGCGGCGAAGTAAAACGGCAGCCGCAGGCCCGCATTGCCCAGCAAACCGCCCAGCGCTGGCCCCAGGATAAAGCCAATCCCAAAGATAGCCCCTACCAGACCAAAGTTTTTAGCCCGCTCTTGGGGTTTGGAGATATCGGCGATATAGGCATTCGCCACGCTAAAAGTCGAAGCTAGCACCCCAGCCATTACCCTGGTCACCAACAACAGCCATAGATAGGGGGTGAGGGCAGCAATCAGGTAATCCAGGGCGGTAGCCAGCAGCGAAATCAGCAGCACCGGACGGCGGCCGTAGCGGTCACTGAGCGCACCCAGCAAGGAGGCGAAGATAAACTGCATGGCCGAGTAGATGGCGATAAACAGGCCGTTGTAGAGCGAGCCCGCGTTGATACCGCCCGCGAGTTGCTCGATCAGACGGGGCAAAACCGGGATAATCAGCCCCAGGCCCATGGTGTCAATCAGGAAAACCACCAATATGAAGGTCATGCTGGCAGAACGGCGCATAGACTGCATTATGGCATAAACATATTGAGGGCGGCCTGAGCGCCTCCGGCACGGTTCACGGTTAACCGTTGACCGTCGAAATCGGAAGCGGCTTCCGATTCGTTGACCGCAACGGCATTGTCTCAAGTCACAGGTCGCAAGTTGGTGGGCTCTGCTGGCTGTTGGTCGCAAGTCAAAACCTTATCTTTGACCTGGGGCATGAGACCTGCGACCTGCGACGTTCCTCACGGTGAATGGTCAACGCCGTGTCACCTATTGCGTTGAGCATTTCCCCTTTTGCCTTTAGCCTATAGCTTAGTGCAGCTTTTGCGCCTTCGGCAGAAAAACTTTCGCAATTTGGTGAGTTCTGAGTTCGTCCCGCCGCCTGGCCTGAGCACTGTGGTGGGGGGCAACGCCCAGGGCAAGACCAACCTGCTCGAGGCTATCGAGCTGGTGCTGGGTGGCGAACTCCGCAACGGGATGCTCGAGCGCATCGGCTTTGGCGAAAGCGAGGCCTGGATTCACGCCGACATCGAGACCCAGTTTGGATCCAGCCGCCTCGAGGTTAAGCTCTCTCGAGAGGGGCGCGAACACCAGCTCAACGAAACTCCGGCCAGCCTGCGCGAGCTTTCCCAGCTTCCCGGAGCGGTTCTGTTAGGGCCAGACGACCTCGAGCTGGTGCTGGGTGGCCCCGAGGAGCGCCGCCGCTTCTTGGACTTGCTGCTCTCGCGCTTCTCGGCCCGCTACCGCTCGATGACCTCGGCCTATGCTCGGGCTTTAGGCCAGCGCAACGCGGTTTTGAAGATGGGCGGCAAGGGCATCGGGGTATGGAACGCCGAGTTGGTCAAATATGGAGCCGAAATACTGTCCCTGCGCCGCCGGATACTTTCCAAGCTGGCCCCGCTGGCTAAGGAAGCCTACGCTGAACTGGCCCCTGGCGAGCTGGGCCTCGAGCTGTTTGAGACCGTAGACCCCGAGCGCTTTCTGGGGGTTTTGGAAGACAACATTCAAGAAGACCTCGAGCGTGGCGTGACCCAACTCGGCCCCCACCGCGACGACCTCAGCCTGTCGCTCTCCGGACGCGAGGCCGCCAAGTTTGCCAGCCGGGGCGAGGCCCGTAGCATCGCTTTGGCCCTGTGCTTAGCCGAGCACCGTCTGCTCTGGACTCACTACGAAGAAGCCCCATTGCTGCTGGTGGACGAATGGCACACCGAGTTGGACGCACGGCGTAGAGGGGCTTTGCTAGCCTATGCGGGCAGTTTGCCCCAGGCCATTCTGGCAGGGCTCGAGACCCCTGGCCTGGGGGCAGTTATCAACATAGAAGCCGGGGTTTGGTCGTGAGGCCCGGTACAATTGTTTTATGAAAACCCAACTCCGCATCTACACCATCAATAAAGGCCAGCTTGAGCAGTTTGCATTGGAGTGGAGTCAAAAACTCAAGCCCCTGCGCGAGAAAATCGGCTTTCGGGTGTTGGGAGCCTGGACGGTGGCCGATACCAATCAGTTCGTCTGGATTATGGCCCTGGACGATGCGCAACACTGGGAAAGGCTCGACGCGGCCTATTTCGCCTCCCAGGAGCGCAAAACTATGCAGCCCGACCCCGGACGGCTAATCGCCCGGATGGAAAACCATTTTGTGGACGTGGTTTAGAACAATAAGTTCAGCCCCCCCAGCAGTGCCAGAATCAGCACCGCGTTCTCGAAGAGCCCTTGGTGGATACGGTGTAGTAGCCAGCGCCCTCCAAAAGCCCCCGCAATTACCGCTGGAACCAAGAGCAGATTGATTCGCAGGGACTCGAGGGTAATCAGGCCCAGGCTCGAGGCCAACGGCATCTTGAACAGGTTGACAGCGAAATAAAACCAGGCCGTAGTTCCCACGAACTCAAGCTTGCCCATCTGCATCGCCAGCAAATAGAGCGTGGTAAACGGCCCTGCCGCGTTGGCAATCATGGTGGTTAGACCTGCGGTAATCCCCATGCTGGCAGCGAAAACCCTCGAGTGGCTCGACACCCTCTGGGGTTGGCGCAGCAGACGCACAGCAAACTGATAAAGGGTCATGCCCACCACCAGGACACCAATCACCAGCCGAAGCTGGGCGTTGTTGATATGGGCCAAGACCCAGACCCCAGCCAATACGCCCACTGCCGTCCAGGGAAATATTCTCAGCAGTTGGGGCCAGTTGGCGTGTCGGCGCATCATCGTTACCGCCAGCACATCCCCCACCAGCAGCACCGGAAGTAAGGCCCCGGTGGACTCTTTGGCCGGAAAAATCTGGGCGAACAGGGCCACCGCCAGGACTCCCGCCCCCGGCAGCCCAGATTTCGAGCCGCCCACAATTACTGCCGCGAAGAAGGCAACCACCCACTGATAAGGCGACAAGTCCACGCTGTATAACTTACAGCCTCCCGGAAAAAGATAGAGCCTGGACAGCCCAAAACCGCCATAATCCTCTACTTACCCTAGCGCTCATCCCCTTTTCGGCACGATAGACTAGACTCGAGCCGCCCATGCCCGCCAAACGCCCCGCCGAACTGCTCAGCAAGCTGCTCGAGACTAAGGGCTTGAAAGCCGGTCTGCGGCGGGGCAGAGCCCTGATTCTATGGCCCCAGGTGGCGGGGGAGATATTGGGTCAGATTTCCGAGGCCACCGACCTCACCGACGGGGTACTCACGGTAAGCGTGCCGGATTCTGCCGCAGCCTTCCACCTCAAGTACGAGCGGGAGAAGTTTATTGCCCGCTATCAGCAGGTTCTGCCCGGTGTGGTCAGCGACATCCGTTTCAAGGAACGCCAGCTCGAGCGCCGGGCCAAACCCAAGCAGAAGCCTCAACCCCGGCCCAATCTCAGCCCCGACGAAGAATCCAGCCTGCGCAAGCTCAGCCAGACCGCCCCCGAAAATCTGCAAAGCGCCATTCTCAAGGCGGGCAAAGCGGTGCTGCAAAAGCAAAAAGCCGACCCCAACCCCCCCTGCATCATCTGCGGCAAACCCAGCCTACAGAGCCCTTGCATAAACTGCCAGAGGCTGCTGGGCAGCGCCCTCGTTGAGCGGGAAGCGGTACGGTTAGCGCGTTTTCCGCTCAAGTCTCGCCTCGAGGGTGACGCTTTGCAGGCCGCCAGATATCTAGCCCAGACCCAGCTCGAGGCCCAGTTGCGCGACCTGCTCCCCGAAGTGGTCAAAACCCCTGAACTGATGCCAATTCTCCAGGACACCGCGGGCCGTCTTTTGCAACTCCAGACCGGCGAGCGCAACGTGATGGCTTACCGCCACCTGCTCCCCGAATCGTTACAAAGTCTGCTCAAAGAGGTATGATTTCAAGTACGTGTTTTAGCGCTCGAGCCCATCTTGCTTCGATGCGCAGTAGCTCCTTAGCCTCCCTTACCAGGGGTGCATGGAGGGGTTTTTGGAGGAATCTATGGCAGCGGAAATCAAACCTAAACTCGGTGGCGAGACCAAGATGAAAACCGGCCTGATCTGGTTCAACGGGCATACGGTTCCCCAAGAAGAGGCCAAGGTCTCGGTGCTGACCCATGCCATGCACTATGGAACCAGTGTGTTCGAGGGCATCCGGGCCTACGAAACTCCCAAAGGCCCCGCCGTGTTCCGGCTTTCCGAGCACGTCGAGCGTTTTTTTCACAGTGCCAAGGTGATGATGTTCGAGATGCCTTTTACTCCTGAGCAAGTGAGCGAGGGTATCCTCAGCGTAATCCGCGAGAACGGCTATAAGAGCTGTTATATCCGCCCACTGGCCTGGATGGGAGCCACCAGCCTGGGTGTAAACCCCTTACCCAACAATCCCGCCGAGGTGATGGTGGCGGCCTGGGAGTGGGGTACCTACTTGGGCGACGAGGCAGTACGCAAGGGGGCCAAGCTGATCACTTCTTCTTGGGCCCGCTTTCCCGCCAATGTGATGCCGGGCAAAGCCAAAGTCGGTGGCAACTATGTAAATAGTGCCCTGGCCCGCATCGAGGCCCAGCAGGCGGGAGCGGATGAAGCCTTGCTTTTGGACAAGGAAGGCTTCGTGGCGGAAGGCTCGGGCGAGAATTTGTTCTTCTTCAAAGGAAAGGTGCTCTACGCCATCGAGCACTCGGTCAACTTGATGGGTATCACCCGTGACTCGGTAATGGCAGTGGCTCGAGACCTGGGCTACGAGGTGCGCGAGGTTCGAGCTACGCGCGATCAACTCTACATGGCCGACGAGATGTTTATGGTTGGCACCGCAGCGGAGGTTACGCCGGTTTCTTACCTCGACCACCGCGCCATCGGCAAAGGCACGGCAGGCGAGCACACCCTGAAGCTCAGGGTCGCCTATCTAGAAGCCGCTCAGGGCCGCAACCCCAAATACGATGCCTGGCTGACCTACGTGCGATAACTGTCAAGCAGTTATATCGCGGTTCTCCGACTTTTGCCGCTAGGGGCAGCAAAATATCAAACTGGTACGGCAAATGTACTCGAGTCATCCCAAAATTCTTTCCGAAAACCGCTCTAGAGACTGTCTGAAAAGCTTCTGGGAGGCCAATCGTCTGACCATAAGGCGGATCATTGCCGCGTAGATCAAGGTTTCTGGGTTTCAGGTAAGAGTTCATAGTCGCGGTTGAGTCTGTGGTTGAAGCTGAGCCAGGCGAAGGTACGCTCCACTACCCAGCGGCGGGGGATGACTACGAAAGAGCGATAGCCTCGGGTCTTTCTGCGCAGCGCGCAGCTCTTCGATCAAATCTGGGGGCATGGGCACGTCATCGGGCCACCAAATGCCCCGAAAGTTGGCATCGGGTCTTTGCATCACCTGCACCGTCCAACCCAAGGTTTCCTTGACCCACTCTTCAAACTGACGTTTATAGCCACCGTCAATAAACAGGTGAGACAAGCACTTGAATATAGCCCAAGCCGCTTGTAGTACGACTTTGCCCCCTTGGGCATCGCTGAGGTTGGCGGGCAACACCTTTACCTTCGAGACTAGCCCTTGGGTGTCCACCAACACATGCCGTTTGCGGCCTTTCACTTTTTTCGCCCCGTCATAACCTTGGATTCCCCCTTTTCACGGGTCTTCACACTCTGGCTATCCACACTCCTAGGGCTGGGCTCAGCTTCCCCCGCCCCATCTTCAGCCGAGTCTTCTCTCGTAAGGTGGTGTGAATGCGTTCGAGCAAGCCGCTCTTGCGCCAGAGCCTGAAGTAATGGTAGACCATTTTCTAGTGCGGCAGATGGCTGGGCATCATGCAGGGAGTGGCCGTAGGCCATAGCCGCTATGCGGCTAACCTGCGCCAGGAACAGCCTGCGCGATTGATGTAGAACATCCCGTTGAGGATTTCCCGCCAACGGTGTTCTCGGGGGCGGCTGGGAAACATCCAAGGCTCGGGTATCAAGGGTTCGAGAATAGCCCACTCTCGGTCTGATAAATCACTGGGGTAACGGCTTTCTCTGTCGCTCATACGCGATTGTATAGCGTGGGACAGGTCTCAGACAGTCTCTTAGTTTCGGTGGCATAAGTAAACCAGTGGTATCAAATTTGCGGGAGACCCTGATACTCCCCCGATTTAGTGCAGTGTAAGTTAAGCCTCCAGAAAAGGAGGTAGGAATGGGAAAAACGCGGAGGGTGTACCCAGCAGAGTTCAAGCGGGAGGCGGTAGGGCTGACTAAGCAGCCGAACGCAAGTGTAGAGGGCGTGGCACGGGATTTAGGAATATCTAGTAGTGCATTGCATAAGTGGGTTAGGGCAGAGAAAGAGGCTGGGGCGCTAGCCTTTCCTGGTCAGGGAAAGCAAGGGCTAAGTGCAGAACAAGCAGAAATAGAACGGCTGAAGAAGGAGTTAGCCTTAGTGAAGGAGGAACGTGAAATCCTAAAAAAGGCCACCGCCTACTTTGCCAAGGAAAGCCGATGAGGTTTGCTTTCGTAGAAGCCCAGAAGCAAAAGCACTCGATAGAACTGCTGTGTCGGGTGATGCAAGTAAGCCAACGAGGCTTCTATGCCTGGCGGAGAAGGCCAAAATCCAAGCATCAAGAGCGAGATGAAGGTCTAGCTGAGCAGATCAAGATGTTTCATTGTGGCAGTCGAATGACCTACGGCTCACCCCGAATCTACAGGGATTTGAAAGCGGCTGGGCAGAGGGTGGGCAAGAAGCGGGTAGCTCGGCTGATGAAGCAACATCAGCTTCGGGGTAAATGCAAACGCAGATTCAAAGTCACTACCCAGCAAAATCCCAAACGGCAGGTCGCCAATAATCTACTTGTCCAGAACTTTCAAGCCGATAGCCCCAACCAGAAATGGGTCTCAGACATCACCTACATTGTTACCAAAGACGGCTGGCTCTACCTGGCGGTTGTTTTAGACCTCTACTCTCGCAGAGTCATCGGCTGGTCTATGTCCGAGCGGATAACCAATGACCTCACCCTGAAAGCCCTCAGAATGGCTATACAGTGCCGCAGAACCCACAGCAAGGCCGACTTTCGGGGGCTGATCTTCCATTCCGACAAGGGCAGCCAGTACGCTAGCACCGCCTTCAAACTCGAACTCGAAAAACATCACATTGCTCAAAGTATGTCAGGTAAGGGAAACTGCTTCGATAATGCAGTCTCGGAATCCTTCTTTGCCACCCTAAAAACTGAGGGAGTCAAATCTATAGGCAAGTGTGGCTACAACACCCGTCAAGTTGCCCAAACCGCCATCTTTGCCTACATTGAGGGTTTCTACAATCGCACCGGACGGCATTCAACCCTTGGATTTCTTTCCCCACTGGACTTCGAGAATCAGAACCATCACTATGCTAGGCAAGTGGCTTAACTGTAACTGAACCAAATCGGGTCAATATCACCCTACGCACTACCGTCCAAAAAAGGGAACTCGACAGGGTGAATCCCATAAACGATTGAGTTCCGGAGTTGTCCGGCACAGCGCGACAGACACGCCAGCCATTTCCTGTGTGGTGATATACGTGCCAACCAGAGGTTTATAGGGGTGAACCCCGCGCCCTTTGAGCACAGCATCAAGTTCTCGGTATACCACTAATAACTCCCCTAGGGTGGTGGCCCCCGCTCCGTTAACTAGAACCAACACCTCATCGCCGAACCGGAAGGGAAGATCATCCAGGATAGCTTCAGTTACGGTGCGAACCACTTCTGCCGCCGGGGCTAATTTCTGCCGCTTGAATCCCGCCTCGCCGTGAACCCCCATGCCGATGAAAATCTCGTCTTCTGCGAGAGTGAACATGGCTTCGCCCGTCAGGGGCGATATGCCGGGGCGAATCGCCACACTGAGGCTGCGGGTGGAATCGCGCACCAGTGACCCCAACTCAAGCAGTTCCCGCAGCGAAGCACCTTCCTCCGCCCGCGCTCCGACAAGCTTGTAGATAAAGGTAGTTCCCGGAGCCCCACGGCGCTCGCTCTCGCGGCCTTTAGGGGCTGAAGCGATGTCATCATACATCAGCAAAGGTTCGACCCGTAGACCCTCTTCTCGGGCCATCTCTACAGCTAGCTCGCCGTTCAGAACGTCTCCAGCATGGTTAGAGATAAGTAGCAGGCAACCCTGACCAAGATTGGCCTTGCGGAGAGCCTCGAGAATCAGTTCCGGAGGCGGTGCGGTAAAAATATCTCCCACTGCATTGGCATCTAGCATCCCCTGACCAACCCAGCCCATAGCGATAGGTTCATGTCCAGAGCCATTGCCGATAACCAGACCGACTCCCTGTTTTTTAGGTAGGCACCGTAGGACTACCCGGCTGCCAGGCTCATAGCGGATGTAATCACTATAGGCGGCGACATAGCCTTCCAGCATGTCTTCGACTAGCCGGTTGGGGTGATTGATCAGTTTCTTCATGACCGGTACACCTCATTAAGCGTACGCAGGATTAGCTCGATTGAGGTCGCCCCAGCATCGGGACTATGGACTTCCCCTGCATTCACAAATCGAGCCCGTCCTTTCCGAGCCACCATCGTTGCGGTGGCGGCCACTCCTTTTTCCGCGGCATCCATCGCAGCATCCAGGGCCGCCCCAAGGTTCGATGGGGCAGACTTTGCAGCCTGGGCTGCAGGGAAAAGCGCGTCGAGTAGCGTCCGATCCCCGATCTCGGCTTTCCCCAACCTATGAATCAGGAGTGCTGCATTTTCCAATCCCTGGGCCAATCCAACACCACTTAAACAATTGTTCTCGATCATCTTGGCCAATTCAGTAAAAATACAGGCAAAAAGTGGACCCGATGCCCCACCGGCAGCCCGACGAAACGCTGATCCAGCAGTCTCGAGCAAGCCCTTGGCCAAAACAGGTGATGGAAGGGACTCGGTAGCTCTGGCTGCTGCTTGGACTCCCCGTAGAATAGTCGTCCCATGGTCACCGTCACCCGCCTGGGTATCCAGCCCGTTAAGTCGCTCTAGATTGCCTTCAAACACTATAGGAAGTGCTAAAACCCAGCGCTGCAGCACTTCAGTATCAAGGCCTACCATCCCCCACTCCTCAAAAAATCTAAGGACTTTTTCAAATCTAAGTCAGGATTCTCAGAACCCCGATTTACCCACGTGGCTGTATCCCTTGCCACAGGGGTTCCAGTGTGAGTAAAGGCTTCGATCACCGCCCTTCCCTGATACCCTCTCTCTTCGAGGGCGTGGAGCAGGGCTTCCCACACAAAGCTTCCGGTTCCCGGTAGACCCCGGTGATTATCGGCCAGATGTATGTGTTTGAGATAGGATCCTGCCTCGGCAATGGCACCTGCTAGACTTAGCTCCTCGAGCTGTGCGTGGAAAAGATCGAGCAAAATACCCAGCCGAGGAGAATCTACCTTACGAGCTATTTCCACCGCGATGCTTAAGGTAGTTACTAAATCCGTTTCGTAGCGATTGATGGGCTCGATGCCCAGGTCAACGTCAAGCTGTTCAGCCAAAGGCATGACCTGTGCGAGCCCTTTGCTAACCCGCATACGACGCCCTTCAAAATCATTTCCGCTGCGTGCGCCCCAGCATCCGAAAATTACACCACTAAGCAGATGCCCACCCGCCTCGTTTACCTGTTCAACGCAGCGACACAGATATTCAATGCCAGCTTTTTGAATCGCTGGATCGGCACTGGATATATCTGTTTGGGGTTGTAAACCAGTTGTAAAGGTAAGTTCCACCGCTTCAGCTTCTGCAGTGCGGCGTAGAATTTCAAGTTGCTCAGGAAGCTTACTGTAAAGCGAGATCTCCACCACCTCGCAGCCCGCCGCCCTAGCCCTGGGGATGAGCGGCAGCGGGTCATCGCCCCACGCTTCCATGAAGTAGCCGAGGTGAACGCCCAGTCTCATGCCCGGATCTCCGCTTCCAGGGCCAGTTCAAGCGCCACCTCAAAGACGGCGAGGTTGGCCCGCTCCTGCTTGTCCTTTTCCTCCGGCGCGAACTCGTCGAGAAAGGTGCGCCCCAAACACAGCTCGTCCCAGGCGAAGACTATCCCGACCGCTGCCATCCCCATCACCTTGGCCACGGTGAAGACCGCCGAGGTCTCCATGTCAATGCCGAGGTAGCCCTCCCGCTCCCACCCTGTGATGCGCTCCGGCGGCTGCGCGAACAGCGCCGAGGTGGTGATGAATCTGCCCCGGTGGGTGGCAAACCCCCGAGCCTTCAACTTTTGGTCGGCTTTCCCTACCCAAACCGTACTCGGCCGTGCCCAGGTGTCCTCAGCATAGTATTGCGAGGCCCCCTCGCCGATTTTGACCTCCGTCGGCAGCACAATGTCGCCAGTATGAACGCTCGGCTGGATGGCCCCGCACGAGCCGATTTGGATGGCGAGCGACGCTCCGAGGCTACCGAAGATCTGCACGGGCTCGACTGCTCGAGGCGCGCCGTATGCGCACGAGTAGAGCACGGGTTTATCCTGAAAGTAGCCCAGGTGCATTTCGGGGAAGCGCAATTCGCGAGCGTTTTGCAGGTGGCTCAGCCGCAGCTTATTGCGCTGCTGCTGCCACCAAGAGCCCTCGAGGATCACCGCCACGGGAACCTCGCTCTTGGCCAGGCCCAGCCCCCGCATCAGCATGGCTGCGTCCAGCTTCACCGGGCTCCCAGTAGCCCGCGCACCGCGTCGGCGATCTTCTGCGGCGAGGGCAGGTAGAAGTCTTCCATCGGCGGGCTGAAGGGCACTGGAGTATGAGGGGGAGTAACCTTGCGGATAGCCCCTTTCAGATAGTCAAAGCCTTTTTCGGCGACAATTGATGAGATATCTGCAGCTAGCCCACAACGGGGATAGGATTCGTCCACGATGATCAGATAACCAGTCTTGGCCACTGATTCGAGTATGGTGTCCTCATCCAGAGGAGAATAGGTTCGAGGATCAATGACCTCAGCCTGTATACCCTCGATATCCAGCAAGCGAGCGGCCTCGAGGGAGAAGTTCACCATTCTCTGTACTGCCACGACCGTAATATCCTTACCCGACCTGGGGATTGAGGCTTTGCCCAGAGGAATTGGGGTAGGATTTTCGGGTACATCCCCTTTCGTCATGTAAAGACGCTTGTGTTCAAAGAAAATTACTGGGTCATCATCCTGAATAGCTGAAATTAGAAGTCCTTTGGCATCGGCAGGCGTTGTTGGAGCCACAGTCTTGAGGCCAGGAACATGGGTGTAGAGGGGGTAAAGGGCCTGCGAGTGCTCGGCTGCCGCCCTGAATCCAGCACCGACCACCGTCCTCACCACCATCGGCACTTTTTGCTTGCCCCCAAACATGTAGCGCATCTTGGCTGCTTGATTGAGGAGCTGGTCATAGCAGACTCCAACGAAGTCCACATACATCAGTTCAACGATCGGTCTCAGACCGGTCATGGCGGCACCGACTGCCGCCCCGAAAAATCCCGCTTCGGCAATGGTGGTGTCCCGTATGCGTTCGCGCCCAAAGCGAGTCACCAATCCCTGGGTTACCCCAAAGGGTCCGCCCCAGGCATCAAGTCCGCCTTGGTCATCTCGCCCCGCGCCTCCAGCAATGTCCTCACCCATCATGATGACACTGGGATCAGCTTCCATTACCTGCATCAGGGCCTCATTAATGGCATCTTTGACAGTTAGCTCGCGCATAAATACCTCACAGATAAGAAACGTAAACATCATCAAGGGTTTCTTCTGGGCTTGGCCAGGGAGCTGATTCAGCATAGGTAAAAGCTGCCTCCACCACGACTTTTACTTCCTGGCGAATCCCAGCCAAACGTTCTTCACTCAAGCCACGAGTAGAGGCATTCTCTTCAAAGACCTTGATGGGGTCACGCTTACGTGCCTCTTCGATTTCAGCAGCGGGCTGGTAGATTTGTTTATCGCCTTCGTATTGACCCGAAAACCGATAGGAAAGAAATTCCAAAAGGATCGGTCCACCCCCACAGCGCGCAAAGTCAACCGCTTCTTTAGCTATCTCATAAACCGTCACCACATCCATCCCATCGGCCCGCCGAGCGGGCATGTTATAAGCACAAGCCATATCGGCGATGGTCTTGGTGTTGAGATGATAGTCGGTAGCGGTGGCCTCGGCGTACCCATTGTTTTCGCACACCAGCACTACCGGCAGATTCCACAGTTTGGCTATTCCTGCCCCTTCGTGGAAAACGCCTTGGTGCACGGCACCGTCACCAAAGAACGGTACCGCAACCCAGGGCAGTCCCTTGAACTTAGCAGTCAACGCAGCTCCTACAGCTAGGGGGATGCCAGCAGCGACGATTCCAATAGCACCCAACATGCCCTTGTCAAAATCTGAAATGTGCATGCTTCCGCCCTTGCCCTTGCAAACCCCTGTTCTGCGCCCATATACCTCGGCTGCCATTGCGTTAAGTGACACACCCTTGGCTATTGCGTGACCATGATTGCGATACGTTGAGGCAATCCAGTCACTAGGTTCGAGGGCAGCCATCACTCCTGTTGCAACAGCCTCTGAGCCAAAATAGGTATGGGCATAGCCGGGAATAGCATCGTCCGCAGCAAGCTGATGAATGCGCTCGTCAAAGGTGCGCATGGTAAACATAGTTCGATACATCTGCGCGAGCATCGTTTCGGTCATAATGAATCTCCTGCACCAAGCATCTCCAGTGCATGTTTGGATCTGGCGTTATGGTGAACAAGTTCATTGAGTGCAGCTACCATGGCGGCGGGGTTAGGATGATGCCATACATTGCGCCCCAGGGCAACACCTGCGGCTCCGGCATCCAGGGATGACCGTATCAAGGAGAAGAGGTTGGCTGGATCGGTAATGGGACCTCCCATGAGCACAATGGGTATGGGAAGTGCCCGCGTAAGTGCCTCCAGGATTCCTGGGTTATTGGGTATAGGTATCTTTATACAATCCGCCCCCAACTCAAAGGCAATGCGGGTGGCATGAGCTACCAAGGCATCATCTCCCTGTTGTTCCTGAGGGATACGTGAACCCCAAAGCACGGGTTCGACCATCACTGGAAGTCCCACATCGTATGCCTCACTTACCAGTTTGGCTACATACTGCACGTTTTGCAGATAGACTTCGTGGTTTACCCGGCCAAAAACCAGCAGGGTTTTGAGGCCTGTAGCCCCAAAGGCCCTGGCAGTCTTGGGAGACCATAGGGGAGCCTGAAGCTCTAGGGTATCGGATTGACCAGGAAGTACTGATGTTCCGTAGTAATCCACGGTCAGCCAGCGTTGTCCTCGGTACGACAGGGGAATTAGCTGCTGTATTCCTCGGGTCACTATCAGGCCATCTGGATGCTCTTTGAGCAACTGGTTTAGCAGTGTGCCGGGCTGGTCAAGTGGGGGTATCTGCCCGGAGTAAAGTGCGTGATCTAGCGCCACAATAACGGCTTTGCCGTCTAGGCCCAGCAAAGGTGTGTTCATCGGCTATGGCCTTTCAGTGCCGGATTCATTGGATTACTCCCTGCAATTTCGTTAGGAAATCACGAAAGATCGAGTCACGGTCGACTCCGTAGGCCTCACGCATCAAATGTCTGCCAGCTCCCGCATCTTGGTAAAACTTGTCATCGTTCAAAATGGGAGAGGGCATGAGGTCACTGGGAACCCATTGGTGGTTGAGCAGCCAGGCTATATTGATCAGATCCCACATAATCCAGCTGCGCCCAAAGAAGTCCTCGGGTTTTTTGTAGGCGTGTAGCGGGTTGTTGGTATAAAGCGAGTATAAATAATCGCCGATTGCACCCCGTCCCCGAACCCAAAGTTCCATTTCGGGATGCGATATCTTCAGTTGGGCACCAACCTGATATCCAGGCAGATAAACCAGAGGAACACCGCAATCAAAAAGCACCTGGGAAGCGATCAGATCCTCTTCCAGGTTCAGGGAATGGGTGGTTCGTTTTGAAGTTGAAGGATAGCTCGCTGTCCAAACCACCACGATGTTTTCAATGATCTTGGGCTCTAGGAGCATTGCCGAAACCACGTTGGTCAGGGCACCGATAGCGACAACATAAAGCGGAGAATCGGAAGGCTCGAATGCCTGGGCAATGAGATGACGGGCAGCAGGACTATCGACCGGATCAGCCACTGAGGACAAGAAGCGGTCTGAGCCGTGGAAAACTAACCCTTGGGAGGGCTGACCAAGCTTTTGAAAGATGGTGAGGATTTCATCATAGCTGCGTTTCATCCCCTCACCTGGCAGGTTAAAAATAGGATCTAGGGCATTGGGGCCTTCACGCTCGAGCTTCTCCAACCAAGTCGCGAATGTTGAAAGCAACGCGGCATCGGCCTCTTGGGGTCGGGACAAGGATTGTTTGACCTGGTGTGCCCGTTGAAAGCTCTCCTGCCAGAGACCAAAAGAGAACGGGGCTGCGTAAACGCCTTCGATTTTAAGGATATCCCTCGATAATAGGGCCCAGGCTAGGGTGAACTGATCATCGATCTCGTTTTTTGCATCGGTATCGATGACCACTCGCACCGATCCTTCAGGCAGAGCTAGTCGTTCCAAGAGCTTTTTTTTAGGGAGCTTTGGGAATGTTCGCAGCACTGCGGCATATTCGGGATTGTTTCGACTAGGGGTTGGACTTACCATATTAAGCTCTCCATTGGCACGCTTTGATCCATACTTGGGCACGCCGGGATTTCAGCCGCTAAAACCCTTGGCGAAGACTTCTTCCCGGATAAAACGTTCGGTGATGAGCAAAAGAATAATGCCTGGCAGCATGGTGATCAGGGTGATTCCTGCTGTCACCGGGTCTAGTACCCCACCCGAGCTGACTTTGGTAAATAGCAGGGTAGGCAAAGTTTCCACCTGTCCTCGCCCCACAAAAAAAGTCAGCAAGAAAACATTAGAGGAAACTAAAAACACAAATAATCCTCCCGCCATGATGCCAGGGAAGATCATCGGCAAGGTGATATGCCAGAAGGTCTTAAGTGGATTCGCCCCTAGAACCATAGCTTGTTCTTCATAATCGGTTGAAAGGTTTTGGAAAACCGAGGTGAGCACCCGAATGGCATAGGGCACAGTGGGAATGAGATGAGCCAAGACAATCCCAACAAAACTGCCAGCCAGGCCAAGCTGGATAAAGATCAAAAGCACACCTAATCCAATCGCTACTTCAGGAACAATCAGAGGGGTGAGCAAGAAAAACTCAACCAGCCCTTTAGCACGGAACTTCTCTCTCGCCAATACTCTGGCAGCGGGCAGGCTAATAGCGAGGCACAACAGGGTCACCGAAAAACCAATCACTAAGGTATTGCGGATAGCAGTGAACAACCTTGAGTAAGGCGAAAAGACGTAGTCCCATCCTATTGGTTGGGTTAAGGTATGACGGGCACTAGCCCACCACTCTGATGGCAGTAAATCCGGCCAGAACCACCGGAAGGCAAAAGAGGCAATGATCATCGGTATCAGGGGACTCAGGACAGTAAGCGCGAAAAAGATCAGATAAAAACGCTGGAAGGGGGTTAGCCCATCTCTACTAAAACGCCGCTCCCGAATGGTCACACCCTCCCCCTACGTTTCTCAAAGCGGCGATACCAGGCAATGTAGAGATATAAAAGCCCTCCAGAAACCACAGAGATTACCATGACTATGGCCATAGCTCCCAGCCGTCGTGCTGGCTCGGGATCATCAAATGCCCGCCACGCCTCGACCGGAAGTGTGTTGGGAAAGCCCCCGCCTAAAATGAAGGGTGTCTCAAAGGAACCAAAATTGAATGCAAATACGATAGCAGTACCGGTAATAATCCCTGGCATGATCTGAGGTAGTGTCACGTACCAGAAGGTCTGCCACGGATTAGCGCCCAACGTAGTTGCGGCCTCCTCACTTTCCGGGCCAAGCCCCAGCAAAACCGAGTAGATGATCAAAGTCATGAAAGGCACCTGTTTCCAGATATACACGATCATGATGCCTAATCCACTGTGGTCATAAAGGATACGCGGAAACTCTACAGGGTTATCAATTATTCCTATTAAGTGAAGTACACGAGCAATGATTCCCCCGTTAGAAAACAGTAAAATGGTCAGCGAGACTCCCACAAGGTAGGGAATCATCAACGGTAGCTTGTACACGTACTGGAACAACCTCTTGAGCGCAAAGCGTTTTCGCAATGTCAAGGCTAGATAGATACTGAGTATTAGACCCACGAAGGTAGGAATCAGAGCATAATAGAAGGTGTAAAAGACCGATTGCCAGAAACCTGTACTGCTGAACAAATCCTGATAGTAATGCAGTGTGGGAAAGGTGTTGATTTGATATAGCGGTGCGTAGCCCAGGCTTTGTAGAAAGGCCAAGACGAGTGCACCGAGATATAAGACCACCAGAACTGCCATCGCCGGTGCCAGCATCAAGGCTATGCGGAATCGGCCTAGCCAGCGGCGGCGGGCTTGGGGGAGGTGTTTGATGGGATTGGCCTTTGGTAGCTCCATAAGGGGAAAAGTTTGGGGCTCGGCCCCAAATGGCTTATTTCACCTGAGTATTCCAGCTATCAGCGATAATCTGCTCGAGAGGTTTGCCTGATTGGCGCTCGATATACTCCTGCCAAATGCCCTCGAGGACTTTTACTAGTGAGGAATTAGTGTCGGGAACCGCGTTATCCCCAAGCTGGGCTAGGGTGATGCCGGGTAATGGGAGTGAGGCCTTGGCTGCAGCCTCCTGATCGGCAGCCGACAGCCGACCTGGATCAATCCCCAGGGGATAACCGATCTGGGAAAGCTTGGAGAACTGGTTATCGATGCCCGACACAACATTAGCCAGAACCAAGGCTGCAGCCGGATTGGGCGAGTTCGAAGGAATAGCGATGTAGTTTTTGTTGGAAATCATGTCTTTCTGGGGGAAGATAATGTTTTGTACCGTGGGGGGGAACCTACCGTTTTTGATCTGAATCGCCGCGTTGTACTTGCCAAACTCGCACCCCATATCAATCTGGCCGTTGACCAGTAGGGTCTGGAGGGCATCCGGGCTGTTAGGATAAATCGGGTTACCGCGGACTCCGTCTCGTCCCCCGCCACCCAATAAGAAAGGATCGATCCGCTTGAGGAATTCAAATCCGCCTTTGGTGGCCTGGATGAAGTTTCGCAAGCCAAGATCTTTAGCCCGTTTCTGGAAGGGTTCGGGGCCACCAGCGTTGAAAGCGTACATAACTTCTTCGACAAAAGTATTCCCGTTGAAATCAGGAGGTTTGATATAGGTGAAGCGTCCAGGAGTTTTGCGCAGCCAGGTCTCGAGGTCTTGGAAGGTCTTGGGTGCATCTGCGGGTTTAAGACGGGCGGTGTCAATATAACAGGTGTACTCTTCGCCTGACCATGGTACTTCCTGAAGGTTAGTCGGATATCCAAAGTCGCTGGTATTCAACTTGGAACGGGGCTCTTTAGGGTCAAAAAAGAAGTTTTTAGAGTTGGGCAACTTATCGGCAAATGGCCCGAATAGCAGGTTTTGAGTGCCCAGAGTGTAGAAGTTTTCGCCATTGATCCAGATAGCATCCACACTGCCCATACCCAGACCCTTACCTGAGGCGTTGTCAGCAATTACTAGATCTACAGCGTTACGAGTATCATTGACCCTGAATGTCTTTAGGGCTATCCCAAACTTGGCTAATTCAGGTTTTACGACCTGATCAATCCAAGTATTCAGTTCGGTACTTCCGCCCCAGTGATACCAGTTGACCTGGCCTTCCTTTTTAGCCTCAGTTAGCACATCATTCCAGGTCAATTTGCCAGCCAGGAAATCAGAGCGGAACTTTTCCGCAACTGGATTACCTTTTGCTTGTTGCCCCAGAACCGATCCTGCTAGCAGCACGAAGCCTATGGTAACTGCCCATAACCAAAGTCTTTTTCCCATAACTTCTCACCTCCGGTTTACCTACTAGGCCTGTTCAGGAAAGATCCAAAGTTTTTGAGGATTCAACCGAAGTATCACCTCCTGCCCAACCGTCATCATTCGAGTCGAGCGCTCAAGAACCTTCAGATTCAGACCGCTTGCCTCCACCTGGTAGCTCACTGACCCACCAAAATAAACCACTTGCTCAATGGTTCCCTTGAATCTATTACCAACGTGTTTGTCCAGGGGTTCGGTTTCCACAATATCGATATGCTCAGGTCGAATGGTGGCAATAACTTCGGTTCCTAAAGCATGGCTACCGGGTGACTGAACCAAGAGATCACCCGCGGAGATATTGAGTTGGATACCTCCGGCCTCCTGGCGTACAATTTTGCCTCGGATTAGATTGGTAGCCCCCATAAAATCGGCTACTCGGGAGTTATGGGGATGATTGAACACTTCTTCAGGGATGCCAAACTGTACGAGTTTTCCTTTGAACATCACTCCGACCTGATCGGCTAATTCCATTGCTTCAACCTGGTCATGGGTAACAAACAAGGTGGTGATGTTCAGACGTTGCTGCAGTTCTTTGATAAAGGTACGCATCTCTTCCCGCAGCTTGGCATCGAGGTTGGAGAGCGGTTCGTCCATGAGCAATATCTGAGGGTTGGTTACCAGAGTCCGTGCAATCGCCACCCGTTGCTGTTGCCCACCTGAAAGCTGGCTCGGAAACCGCTTCTCCAAATGCTCAAGTTGTACGATCTCTAGCATTTCTCGTACCCGGCGTTGAATTTCGGTTTTGGAAATCCCCCGGATGAACAGACCAAAGCCCACGTTTTGGGCGACACTCATGTGAGGAAAGAGCACATACCGCTGAAACACCATCCCAATGTTTCGGCGCTCAGGTGGCTGCTGTAGCACAGACTGACCACTAAATTGGATATCCCCATCCGTTGGGACTGTGAGCCCTGCGATCATGCGTAACGTTGTAGTCTTGCCACAACCCGACGGTCCCAATAGGGCCACCAAACGTCCTGGTTCTACTGTGATGGACACATTATCTACCACCACACTGTCATCAAAACGCTTTGTTAAATTGACTATTTTCAACTCAGTCATCTATCACTCCTTAGGCAAATTGCAAGAAATTGCGATAAGGAACTCTCTCGATCACACTCATTCCAGTCCAGGCAGCAATCTCACTAAAAACCTCAGCGTGCAAACCGCTACCAAGAATGAAGTGGTGCTCGATCCCCTCCACTAAGACGGTATTTACAAGGTCAGCCAAGGTACTTACCTCATGGTTGAGGTGAAAATCTTGCAGCCACCCACGACTTCCGTCGAACCCTTGATTGATCCCCTCTATAACCTTGGCCTCAATTACCAGGAGGCGATTTGCGTCTTTGCTGAGGCGCGTGAGTGTGACCGGCTGGGGGGCAAATCTGAAATCGGCAACAGCACCTACTGGCCTGACCATAGAGTTTTTCCGCCCCAGCGTCGAGTGGTTTTTCCAGATGATGCCCTCTTTGTTTGCCAAGTTGAGGGGACTTCCACCGCAGTGCCAGGTAAGCAGGCTCCCGGTGTCCAGATCAATATCGGTGAAGTCTAGTAGCATTGCTCCTTTACCACTGATAACACGCATTAAAAGCATACTCAGTGCCCCTAATACATCGCCTTCGGAAGCCACTGGGATTCCTTCAGCCTGGTCTAGCCAGGAGAATGCCATTCCTGGGTGAATCCCCAACTTGGACTGAAACCTAGGCCAATCATTCACTGCAAGGGCTGCGTAACCTTGTTCTCTAGCTAATTTTCGCAGCGCCAGAAAAATCCGGGCATTTTGTCCCACATCTTCCTTAGACACTTCGACCCGATTCCGTGCAAAAGCAGTCATTTCCTCGATGGTGTGATCAACCTCGGCTGTGCTGAACTGCATTCGCTCAAAGAGTTCTTCAAGTTCATGACTGATAACTTGACCACCCAATCGCTCAGCAAGTTTTCGGGGATCAAATGTGAAGTTATAAAACGTGGGGGCTAATCCGCCAATCCAACCAACCCGACTTTCGCGCAAGCGTTTTAACGCAGTGAGCGCCTTCACCGTGATTGCAAGGCGTGGAGCAAACCAGGGGTGTTCCGCAATACCAAAAAACCACTTATAGGGAATAGGTGGGGAGAAATACTTTCGCAGGATGCTGGCGTTCATGTTTAGCGAGACAAAATTATTGAGCAACACTGGCCCTTGGTGGGTTGGCTCCTCCACGGCCCATAGCCCAATTCGGGCTTTGCCTGCTGCAAAAGCAGACACCACGTCCCCCATTGCAAAACTGCTGCTTTGCAATAGCACAAGATCGACACCTGCCGCATCCATCGCCTGCTGTGCCCTGATGGCATCGACTGCGTCGCTAACTGGTTCGGAAACTACCTCAAGTGCGAACCCCTGTTCTCTTGCAAGTGCCTCTAGCGTTTTGACTGACCGACCGAATACATCGTATTCTTGCGCAAAATACGTGAAAAGGTGGGAAGGGACGTAGCCGATCTTGAGGGGAGATTCATTCATGAGGGCACCTAGTCAGTTGCAGTGGTAACACGCCGCACCAGCTCGGTCTGCGGTTTGCACCAATACGCTTTTTCGTAGAGGACAGGTTCTCCCAGGCGATTACGGATGACGCAAGCCTTGTAGATTACTGGGCTTCCCTCAGCCAGTCCAAGCAAGCCGGCATCAGGTTGGGTAAGACATACCGGAGCGGTAGTTTCTTCCCCCTCGTCAATTAGGAGACCATAGCGCTTTTCCAGAACATAGAGAATCGATTGCTCTTTTCCAGTGTTTGGGAAATCTTTGCGTGAAATGCCGGGCACGAAGCGTAAAGGGATATAAGCCCGCATCAGCGCGGCGGGTTCCTCATCCACCAACCGTAGCCGCTCTATCAACACTGCTGGCTCACCGGGCTTTAGCTGTAGTGTACTTTTGAGTTCAGGATCGAGAACAATGGTCTTTACCTTGAGTAACTTGGTACGGGGAACCCGTCCGATGCGCATCATCTGTTGAGTAAAAGAGGTGAGACAGCTCCAGGGCTCTACTTCAGAGGCTTTGACCAGTGTGCCTTTTCCAGCCTGACGTTCTACCAGACCGTCTTCCTCAAGTTGCTGCAGGGCAGCCCGGACAGTAATGCGGCTGATCCCATAACGTTGCCCCAACTCTGCTTCAGAGGGAAGCCAGTCGCCCGGTTTTAGACTTCCACTGCTAATTTGCGTACGCAGAGTGGCCTCGAGTTGGGCGTATAAAGGGACACGGTTACTTCGGTTCACAGGTACGCCCACCTCCCGCAGAACTTTAGGATCCAGCTTTATAGTTGTTATAATATTATAATGAAATGATAGTACTGTCAATAGACCATCGGCGTAATAAAGGGAAAAAGCTTCAGGCAAGTCGGAGAGGTCAG
>JADEYI010000358.1_pt1 | contig 68896 bp, 76 predicted proteins | sample 8542331 | NCBI WGS metagenome assembly JADEYI01 (sample SAMN16510988, study PRJNA670497) | mine drainage metagenome | isolation source: biofilm near Copperflume 1 | place: Germany: Marsberg coppermine Kilianstollen | collected 2018-02 | reverse complement strand
ACCGCCGCCGCCGCCGCCGCCACCGAGCAAGCACTGAGCGGGGAATCCTCCCCCCTACGGGCTTAGCTCCTGCTGGAGACTGTGGCAAATACAGTGGCTTTATCCATCTCCCGTCCACAGCCTATTACAGCTGTGGGTGGGATGTTGAGCGCACTCTCTTGTCTGCAGCCCTTTGCAGTGGCGGTATCTGCTGGAAAGCAGGCCAGGCTCTGCTCTGGCTTTGAAGGTCATGTCTACGGCGGGTGAATCAGCGCTTGAAGCACGGCCAGGCAGATGAGACTTTCCAGGGGCGAGGAGTGAGCAGGCTGCCAGTCCAGCACAGGGGCCTCAAGAGTACTTTTAGTGGTCTGGACTGGGCGCAGGCTCAGCTGAGAACTCTGTTGGGTGGCTGGAGCATTTGGCCTTGGCAGAAAGCAAGATGGAGGAATATAACCACTATGGAAGGAATGTCACAATGGCATGTTGGAACACCGTTTGTTCTGAGAATAATCTCCTTGGCAGGATTGCTTTGGGTTCCGAATGATGGCACGCACACTGTTCCGGGTCACTGTTGGAACCACTGATTATACTCTGTATTCTTTGCAAAACTCCATCTGAGAACCCTCCCCATTTACATTGCGTCCCCCTACCCCAGAGCTTTGGTGGAGTCCCCTCCGCGCAGAGATGAGTCATTGAGGAATTCGAATTAGAGTACATACTAGGACGTGGCTGCTGTGACTGCAGATCATGGTAGAAGGTGTGTGCCGAGACTAGAATGGTGCCTTAGGTAGATGGATTGTGGATTTGGGAACGAGCGAGACATGCCCAACTCACAACTTGTGAGTGCAAGAATCCTCTTGTGGACCTCTTTTCTTCATGACAGCCTGTGACATTGTTTTGTGCACCGGACTGCACCGGACTTGCCAAGAGGGCTTCATTTTGCAGCATAATGATACATTGCTTGCACCTGATTAGCTGTGGCTTGCATGTGACAACCTGCTGACAAGGGACTCAACTGACATACTCGCATGATGGCTGGCTCTCTGGTTTGCATGGCCTCACAGTTGATATTTTCTTGGTTTGATTTTCGGTGTTGTTGGATAGGGAATGTACGTGTTGTGTCCGGATCAAGGCAGCTCTTTATTTGATGATCGCCCATGTTGGCCTGTAAATACTCTTCAGACATGCGCAAAAGTTGCCTTGAGAGTAGCATACATTATGGATGCCCACAAGCTTAGGTGCACATGCTTCTGCGTGCAATGCCCTCTTGCATGGTCTTATTCAATGATCAATCAATCGCACTTTGCCCTTGACACATTTACAGCATGCTGATGTGATATCCAAGTGACAACGTCAACGGGCGTATGGCGCGTGCTGCTTCTATCCCTGCAGCAATCGCTCTCGTTTCCAAAGTATACGCGCTGAGAGATTATCTCTTCTGGACGTCACATCTTGGAACGTGTACCAACTCTTCTATGAAGGCCGCGGGCCACAACCTGTACAGTCCGTGCTAATTATTTTTAGATCTGCTGTCCTCGTTACTCCTCCTGATCCATTGTGTCTCCTGATAACCTTCTGCTAGCCCCCTCTTTTGAAGACTCCGACCACAATTACTGCACTGCCTCATAATATTGCAAGCACTGGTTGACTCATCCAGCGCTGAATCATCGGCCATACTCCAGACTGGTGACCTTACTAAGCAGCGCCTCGTCCTGCTGTTTGCTCATTTGGTGCTGCAGCTTCTCGTTCCAGCTCAGCTTGTTGTCATGACCAGTCACCGCGCCCTCCTGGTGCGAGCATGCATTCCTCCACGCATCCAACAGCGACTGCACCTTCTGTGCAGCCTGGCTGGGATCCACCTCCGCTGAGCTGGCTGCAACATTTGCAGCACACGGCAAAAAGTCATGCCAAGAATAACTGCACGTTAGACAAGGCAGTGGGAGCATCCAGATTGAAGGAAGGTCTGCCTTGCAGTGGGAACAGTATGCTTTGACGAAGTGAACATCTCCCGGGTCTGGGCCAAAAGTGCAGAATATAAGAAGCTGCCAATGCACCCAGAATTTCACTGCAGGTCCGGCATATTGGACAAACTGTGGGCTTTGTTTGGCCTTTGCCAATGCATCAAAGTTGCAGTACGGATAGGGCATGTTGCACAAAGGCACACTCTGTCATGGTTTTTCTGCAGCATGTCCCAGACAATCACTGTCCTGATCACCAGTGTTGTCTGCCCGATTGATTACAAAAAGCCACTGCCGAGCTTCAGAAGGACCATATGGATTCCATCCCATGCAAAGTTGTGATTACTTTGCTTTACATGGGATGCAAAGTAATCATAACTTCTTTGTGGCATGGTCTTTTCAGTGCATTACCTGAGGCCTCCAAGCCGCACTTGGGGGTGGGAGAGGGCTTGAGAATGATTTGCTGTAGTGCTGCAGGCTGGTCGCGAAATGTGGGGGTCAGTGCATGCCACTCTGCCAACAAATCAGCTGTCTTCTGCGCGGCAGCCTGGGGCGGGTTGGTAACGATGTTGGCGGGTGCCTGTGCGCTCATGCTGGCCGTCTGCTGCAGTGCCACCAACAGGAGATCTGAACCTGCAACACCAAGATTGCAGCAGCTGATGCAACCCCAAAGAAGCTGCCAAGCCATCTCAAGTTGCTGCGACACACCAACAGACAATAACTATGCACGTGAACCCATTGGAAAGAGGAGTTGAGGCCAGCTGAGTAGTCGATGGGCATCGAATGCCAGTCTAGGTAGAAGATGGCCAAAAAGACCCCGGTGAGTGCCACCACCATTGTCGTTTATTCCTGGGCTATCTCCATGCTAGCACTGCCCAAGGTTTGGTAGCCTAGAAGACTATCGGGAAACCCAAGGGTTCAACAAGGGGCGAACGGTGTGACCACCTCCTTTGAAAGAAGCAAGCCTCACTAAGCAGCAATGCACAAAGACTTTGCGAGCCTTGACTGGATAATTATGGATCAGTAACATTGCCCTTACAAGCAGCAGCCCACCTGGAAATTTGCAAACGCGTCTCGAAACGGCTGACTCGATACAAGTCGATATAGGACAGCGCTGTTTGCCCTCCTGGATTCTGAACAGCAAAATGAGATCTTTGCCACAAGATCCTCGTTCAGTGTACCCAACCCGTATCTTCTGCCACGACCAAGAACCCCTGAGGCGAAGAAGTCCTTGCAAGCGGCACCTCGATCGCCTCACCGGTTATGAATCCGGTCCCCCCGCTCTGCGAATACAACCAATCAACAGGCCAGAGACACTCGCGGGAAACAGCGTTTCCACAGTTTGCGAGGAAGGAAAACCCCATGGCATCCGTGGCTCTGATTGCCTTAGATTGCCTTGACATTCTCAATATGATGTTATTGTGAGTTTTGTATTTGCTCAGGGCTGCAAGCTGCTCCTTTTGATCCTCGATCTCAACCTTCTGTTGCCTAGAAGAGATCCCAACATTGGGCAATCTGGTACAGTCGACAGCATTAGAAAGAGTGATCATCGCATAAACATTTAGTGAGATCAAAGGGATTTGCTCGGGTAGGTTCTGGTTTGCCTGTGATGGATTGGAAGCACATCACGCAGCTTCTACTTCTTCTCTTCACGGCGTCCTGCGCTCTGGCAGCGTAAGCCTTTACGATATGCTATCGTTTTCTTGATTCTTGTCACCTGTCCTCCAAATCCAAGTAATATCAATTGAAAACAGAGCTGCTGATCGACCTCACACCCTCGATTCCTTTTTATTCACTGCACACAGCATGTTCAATCGGTGTTTACAGTCAATCCGTATCCAGTGAGATCGCTGAGTTCTCACATCGCTCCTGATCACTTGCAGGAAGGACTTCTACGATGTCCTGCAAGTCCCAAAGGGAGCCTCAGACTCGCTCATCAAACGGTCCTACCGAAAATTAGCTCTGCAATACCATCCAGTGAGAAGCAGTCCTGGTCCCGCATCTTTGATATCCATATTTGCCTGATGCTTGATGCTGGAGCAGCTCTTGTGAGGGAACAATTCCAGTGCAAAGGATGTTGAGGCGACTGCAAGGGATGAAAAGGGATGAAAAGGGATGCCCTGCCACTTGAACAGGACAAGGTGAAGGGAACGGAGGAGGAGAAGACAGCCGCTGCCAAGAAATTTGCAGAGATTAGTCACGGTGAGAGCCAGACAATCTCAAGAATTTTTTGGGGGCAATGAAGCAGGGCTTTCACTGCCTTAAATCACTGCCCTTTTTGCATGTGCATGGTAAACATCTGCAGAAAATGTCATGGGCTGCCAGTTCCTGAAGAAAACCACACTCGGAAGCAATTCTGGCAGGTGGTCGTTCTTCTTGCCTTCTCTGCAGGCTATAGAACAGGTTGCCGCTGCAGCCTGAAAGACGGGCAGAGACACCGATCTTTGCCCTATCCATTGTTCCCCAGCAGCAAGTGACTCGAGTGCTTCTGGTGCAGCGTATGAGGTGCTGTCGGACGACGAGAAGAGGCGGATTTATGACCGCTATGGAGAGGAGGGCCTCAAGCAGCGAGATCAGGGCGGCGGCGGCGGCGGCGCTGCAGACATCTTTTCTCAGTGAGCCTTCACCTCCATTACCCGTAGTCATCCACATATTTCCCGCATAAATAAATAATTTTTCTTGGAAATGGGTCGAAATTTAAGACCCTAAAATGCAAGATACAAACCCTATGGCAATTTTGAGGCCAGTATTGGAAAGCTCTCGCCGAGCCCGACACATTGGTGATAATGAACATCATTGCAAGGAAGGATGCTCTTAAAAGCAGGTCCAAAACTTTTGCACAATTTGAGGGGTGGGGGAAATATGGTGCTGACTACGGCACTCTTTCCTGCTGACCTCACGTTGCACCAAAGTGTGAAAAACTACAAGGAAAACCATTCTGCTCAGGCAGGGCTGGCAAACCAGTTCATGTGAGCTGCAGCCCCCATGACTCATAAAGATAAGTGGTGTTAATGTCGCCCTCCCTAGTATAGCATACTGCAAAATTTCAGGCCTTTGCAGGTCTCCCTGCACATAGTTTTCAGACGATATGTTGTTGAGATTTTTTTTGAGACACTGATAACAAGGTCTGCTGGCAGCATTCGACACTTACCTACGTCTTAAAAGGAGCGGTGTGGTCGGGTGCAGATTCTTTGGGGGAGGCTTCCCGGGCTTTGGAGGGTTTGGGGGAATGGGCGAGGAGGAGGAGCAGACCCCCAAGGGGGATGATGTGAGAGTGGACCTGGAAGTCACCCTCAAGGACCTCTACCTGGGCCACCAGTTCAAGGTGCGCAACCGCTGCATGTGGGGACTGCAACTTGAGCTGTAGTAATTGGCAGCTACTAACCCCAAAAGAAGGGTCTGACTTGTCGCAGTATGTGCTGTTCATCAAGGTGAAGCTGAGCAGTTGGCAGCATGTCCTTTGAACAGTGAAGACCTTGCCTGGGCATCTAGACGGCCCTCTTTGGTGTCTACAAACCCTTGTCAGCCTCCGCCACACGATCCATGCAAGTGGGCATTGGCACTTCAGAATCTTCTTCTGGTGGCACAAAACTGCGCCTACTTTGAGCTCGGCTATGAGATCCCTAAACAACACTCTGACTTCGTGGGCCCCGTCGCTGAAGCATGAGGTTGCTCCAGAGATCACTTAAATTACACAAAGGCTGACTTAGGGGTGCATGCGGGCAGGTGATGCGCGACAAGCCAGTGGCAAAGCCGGCGCCTGGCAAGCGCAAGTGCAACTGCCGCAACAAGGTGGTGACACGCCAGCTGGGGCCCGGCATGTTCCAGCAATTTCAGCAGCAGGTGGGTAGCCCAGCTATTATAGGCAATTTTTATTACTATTACTACTATTATCACACATTTTCCAGTCCTTAAGGAACTAGGTACATCAAGCAACACCTGAATAATTGCTTTCCAGTCTTCTCAATTCTTGCACTTTCTCCGCCAGTCGTTCGCATGCCTGATAGCATCAAGGTCATCGCTCACATAGTCATTCCAGCACTTCAATGGTCTCAATGGCTTCAGTGCCTGACATTGTGCTGAACATAATCACAATGGCATCCCAGCAGGCAGGCAACTTCTGACCAATAATCTGCACCAGGAGGTGTTCAGCTGTAAAGGGCGTGTAGGCCGCCAGTCGCCACCCTTTTTTGTCACGCGTTTAGGGGATCTCAACCTCCATCCGGGAATTGGGATACCCATCAAATTGCTGAGGAATTCTTGCGCGCCAGCCATGCAGCAACAGAAGTGCTCAGCTATCCATGCACACCGTGCAAGCGGTGCACCGCCCCTGCCCCGTGCGACACAGGAACTTTCCTGCAGGCAGCACCAAGTGTCTGGCTGCATTAATGCTGGTCAAGAAATACTCTGTATTCTTGTAGGTCTCCATCGACCCCATGCTATCAGCTGTCAGCAATGTAAATGGCCAAATATTTGACGAAATGCAGACACATGAGAAGTCTGTGATATAAAAATGGGCAGTGACAGACTGTCTACAAGACCAATGAGCCTCACGTCGCTCCCAAAAGGTCTCTGAAACGGTCTGATAGTAATTATGTGGGATCTGCACGATTTGCAACAGGTACAGAAGCTGCAAGTTTCCCTAGAAGAGAAATTTAAGTGACGGTGGTTGTGTGTCCCTGTGCAGGAGTGCCAGGAGTGCCAGAACATCAAATTTGAGCGCGAGACGGAGACGCTCACCATCTCCGTGGAGTCAGGCATGCGCGACGGGCAGGTGAGAGCTATGACCCTGACATCTTCAAAACCCCTGCTTAAAGGGAATGGATCTGCAGTAGTGGTGGGGCATGTTTGGTCATATCTGCGCTCACCTGTTATATCTGCGTGCGGTGATTTGTGTCAAGGCTGTCCTTGTGTGCATTTCCCAAGCCCGTTGCCGGCATAAGGCTTGGGCTGGGCCATGTTTCCCTCCTTGGAGCTACCCAGGCCTCTGTTGTTGTGGGTGACTAGAGATATCATCTGAGCAGCGTCGGTTGCTTCGTGCACAAAATTTGAAAATTTCTCGCCGATTCATTTTTGGGTGTCCACAGGAGATTGTATTCTTTGAGGAGGGCGAGCCGCTGCTGGATGGAGAGCCCGGAGACCTCAGATTCATAGTCAGGTGTGGGCTCTTACAGTATTTGCCCTTTTCTGCAACGGATGAGAGCATTTTCCTCATACATACATCTTTTTTCAGTATAGTTCAAAGGAACCCAAATTCTCCCTGAAGCGCTCACTGGCATGACAGGTTTGGTGCAGGCATTTCATGTCATTGCTGTGAAATGCAGTTGAACGTAAGACACATAGTGCAGAACCTCCAACGCCTCTTGAATCCTTACACTTTTTTTTGTTGCTTGAGTAGAACGCTGCCCCACAAGCGCTTTGAGCGCGATGGCCATGACCTGAAGTACAACCTCACCATCTCCCTAGTTGACGCGCTAACCGGCTTCACAACAGAGGTAACCAATTTTCTTCTTTGAGTCTCTGCGTTCAGCAATCTCAATTGTCAGAGAAGTAATGCTGCTACACCTTTCACCTTTCTGCTGCGAACCAGCAAGGACAGCGGTTCCAGCAGCAAATGAGACAGGATGCAAAAAAGTCCTGTGCTTTGCAAAATTAGTCCTGGTCACCAGTTGCTTGGCTCTCCAGTCACACAACACCCAGTAAAAAGAGTGCTTAACTTCCTGAAAATCTCCATTCTTGGGAAATCTTACTTTCTTTTCACTCAGAGAAATGATGAGTCAAACATCTGTTGCTGCGTGCAGTTTGAGCATCTGGACGGGCACAAGGTGAAGGTGGAATCGGCAGGGGTGACAATACCAGGGCAGGTGTTCAAATTAAAGGGGGAGGGAATGCCCCTGTTCGACCACCCCAACAAGGCGGGGGACCTGTATGCCACCATCACAGTGGCGTTCCCTGCCAAGCTCTCAGAATCCCAAAAGGACGCCGTCAGAAACGTGTTCAAGGGCACTCATGACGAGCTCTGAGGGGCAGATCTGGTCTAGACTCAGGTCTAGACTCAATTTGCTTACACATATCAAGCAGGGCTCTGCAAGACTTGACTCGGGAACAGAATGTGCAGTAAACTGGGCTGTTCTGCTAAAGTGTGGGCTAAACTGCCGTTGTTTGCATTGACATGATCTGATCAGCTCTGCATATAAATAGGTTGAGCACTTCTGCTTGGGCAACTGGCAATATTGTCAAGGCCAGCAGGTCAGCACTCTGCGGTTCAGAAAACAGCCCGCATGGTGTGCTGATTTGCCTGCAGGATTACTTGGCAACTTGTCCCAGCAGCAAGCTAAAGCTCTCCTCTCTCGTCGTAATTCTTGATATAAGCATTATGTACTGTCACATCAGTGCAAGCCTTCTGAATCCATCTCAATCCTCAGACCATTGATGTAGCCCAATTGATTTCATCAATTGATTGCAATATATATTGAGCTGCAGGACGCACCTTGCCTCTTAGGAGGAAAAGCGTGTTGTGATAATAATAATAAATTGAGGGCCTTGGACACATCGCATGAAGTACATGTGTGCTTGGCATGACCCAATAAACTACCTGACTGGATTGTCCTTCTGACCCCATCAGGCCTTCCGGCCCGATCTGATCGGCGAGCACAAAGCCCTTGTGATTGGCAATTCGCCTGGCAACCACCAGTCAGAAGACAAGGCACCCACAGAACGCCGCAAAGAGCGCCAGTGTGAGCGCTAGCAGCACAGTGAACTCAACCTGAGCCGCGCACTGCGCGGCTATCAACAGAATGGCAATAATCCGCAGAGCGATCACCATCAGCACAAAGACCTTGTACACAATAGACATCACTCCTGTGACCTGTGCCAATCTCACCGTGCCAGCATCCGCAGCCTTCCTGTACTGATCCCTGATCTCCTCTTCCATGACTAATGGATTATGCATGCGCGCCTTGCACACTGCATTGTTGCTGTACAGCAGCAGCGTTTTGTGCTGCCCGTAGACAAACATGCGCGCAGAGGGCCATAGATTTTAATACGGCAAACAGCAGCAAGAGCATTGAGCCGTAGATGAGGGAAAAGAGCCCAGGAGGTACAAAGCTGCCCAAGTGCCCGGAAGGGCAGTCTATGGAGATGCTGAAGGAAGTGGTGGCAACGCCCCCTGCCAGAAGGAGCCTGGCGACTATCTGCAGCAGCTCCCACTCCTTGAGTTTGGAGGTGTCAGTCAGCCTGACTTCTTTGTCGTTGTAGTTTCTGAGAATTTGGTGTACCCTCTCGGCATCCGAGCCAAAGTAGTAGTCGCTGTGGAAGATGGGCTTACCTGCAAAGAGGGCAACATGCTTTTTCAGTCAGCTTTCCAGGTGACAGGCTCACAGAAGAGAAAGAAGTTCAGTTTTGAGACTCCCATTCTTTCAAAGACTCTAGGATGACGTGCGCAGCAGTCCAATGGCACATGTCTGAGCGCAGAATATGTTGACAGCTGTGAGCTTGTCACTTTGAATCCGATTCTAAACGATCAACGATCAATGGTCAGTGGGTGGTAGGGTGCCTACGTGCTATTGCCTGCATCATCTGGGGACGAGGGACAATGTTGTAAGCAGAGCTGGTGCCTGACTCTGCTGCATGTGGCTTTGCTGAAAGTTCCACTCTGATGTCTCCGGATCCCATCTCACTTGCTGTTGATCGTGCGGATTGGCACTCTCGCTTCCGGGTGCTTCACTCATCTGCTTCGTCACTTGATGTTGCTGTAGAGAGCCGCCCTTACTTCTATAAGGGCGTGCACTCCTCAATATAATGCTGCTTAGAAGTCTCGTGTCACGAAGCTGTTCTCATCAAGGTACCTGAAGCAACTGATCAAACACATCAGCAAGTAAGGTGTAGCGTCTCAGAAGGAACCAGTTTTGCTGGTCATCATATAATGAGCCAGCTAATCAATCGCAAACCATTTCACTTCGTTAAAAGCGCACCATACACGAAATGAACCACTGTGAACGCGTATGGGGTTCCAGGAATTCAATTCATCCGATGGTCAGTTGTAGAGAAGGTAATGAGTTCGGTGAGCATCACGAATAGGCACCACCGCAGAGCATGTAGAGTACGCTTTTCGATCTATAAGTTCAAAACAACAAATGTATTGCATTGCATTTGCCTTCCGGCCTGTAACTGCACTGCATGAATGGTGGGATAGTGGGGTAATTTTCGTTGTAAACTTTTACAGCTGGTCAGGACCTCACTGTGAGAATATTTCAGACGTATAAGAGCTCACTGAACTCAGAGTCAAATGGTTAAGAAGATGGAACATCTCTGAATAGAACTTATTGTCTCCAAAAGAAAAGATGGAGCCTGCATGCAAGCTGCTGCGTAACATGCATGCAGGCACAGCCATCACGTCAGCCCGAGCAGTGATGACTCTTGTTATTTCTAGCACAGCATCTTTGCATTCCAGTTTCACATGTCAAGATATTTTCTGCTCAACATCTGTGCAATATTTTTCAGATTCACTTCTTCAAGTGATGTCTTATTTGTTGACCACCAGTAATGGTGTCCCACAGGTAGAGAAAACGATCTCTAGCTGTCAGCTGACCAAGCTATAGCCCTTAACAGTACTGCAACAATCTCATTGTAACAGTACATAGTGATTCAAGAAGCATTGAATGAGCGAACATTCAGGCATTAATTCAAAGTGCGCAAGGCCCCACTGATGCTCCGACAAAAATTGCTCTTTTTGTAAGACATCTTTAGACAGGGGCAGGTGCATCAAGGATTGCCGCATTCTGCAAACTTTGTGCATAGATCAGTAATACACCTTGCAAATAATTACGGATAAGAATCCTATAACTGCCAGGACGCCTCAAGCGTAGTTACACATCCATCAGCGATTGCGCAAGCATTGGTGGACAACTTCAGATGCTCTTGTAGGCATCGTCGAATAAAGACTCGTTGGGTAGATGCCAGTCACCATTGCTGGCGTTGTGCTGGGCAATGCCGAGCAGACTGAAAAGGCACATGAAGAATAGGACCACAATGACCACGCTCAAGACAAGGAGGCTGGTGAAGACCAAGGGCACAGAGCAGTCGGCAGCAACAACAAGGATGGCAGTCATCCACATAAGGATGACAAACAGCAGCATGACCTTCGACACGGCTGATATCATGCCTGTGATGCGCGCAAATCTGATCATGCCTTCGCGCATCATCGACCAATACAGCGCACGCACATTCTCGGCTGCGGCCCTGGGTGCATCCTTGCCCGCCTCCCTATCAATCATCTTCTTGCTGTCCACCAGAAGCATTGTGTACTGCCCATACAAGAACATACGGCACAGGGTGGTGGCCAGCAGCACGGCAAAGAGCAGCAGGAGCATCAGGCCACAGAGGAAGCCGAGAACGTTCCCATCCGCCCGGTTGAGGAACTTCCACTGTGAATCACTTTCGCAACTTGCCTTGCTGAAGAAGGCGGAGGCAACGCCTCCAGACACAAGGAAGGTGGCGACTAACTGCAGCAGTTCCCACTCCTTGATGATGGAGCTGTCGGTGAGCTTCACGTCGGCATCGCTGTACTTCTTCAAGATCCAGTACACCCGTGCTGAGTCAGCGCCAAAGTAGAATAGCCTCTGGGATATGCCGGTGCCTGCAACAGTGCATGGAACGCTGGCGATCGTTAGACAACCGAAAGTGCGTGAAGAACTGTAAAAAGGGTGGACCTGCTCCAGGCGAATTTGATAAATCATTTATTTTTTAAAGGACAGATTTGTCACATGTCTGGCTCTAAGCCTGCGGCTCAATTATTGGGCAAACTCCTCGTGATGAGCAAGTGACCAGACACTTGCTACAACACGAAGCTGTGCAGATATGGTATACTGCTCTTTTTTCCACTCCTGGGCAGAACTCTCACTTATCTTAGAACGCGACCGGCTGTAAGGCATCTTTGACGTCCGTAGTCGCGGAGCTGTGGCACCGTTGCTGGCTCCAGACGTGTTATTGTCCGTCAATGCGGGTGGTTGGCGGTCCCTCTCGATCATTATCTCCATAAACCTGCACATAAACAAAATTGACCATATTAGAAGCTCTTTTGGGGATCATGCATGGTGGTGACATGAGAGATGGGGTCGGCTCGTCTCAGCGTTGTACGAACATAAACATATGCGAAAACTTCCAGGAACTCTTCTAAGTACCCAAAACTGCATGCTCGGGCTTTGTATGTAAAAATAGGGCCAGAGGCAAGACGAAGTATTTCCAGTCATCGCTCATCGTACTTTGTGGCAGGCGCCTTGCGTAAGCGCAAAAGAGCGAGCAGGTAATCCTCAATTAATTGCAGTGTAGAAAATAACTGTTTCTGAGAGTGGGTCCCCGCACCTGCTGTGTAAGGAGCACACCTTGTTATGATCCTCGAACAGCGCGATATCGGACGTTGGAGGATATATGCGAGGTACGGCGTTTCGAAACGACAGAGATTACCTTACTTAAACGACAATTTCACACGGTTTACAGTGGTGTTCATCAAGGAGCCTGAAGATCAATCCTATTTCCGGTGTAATCCTCGAGCTGGTGCCTTGCGAGGAAGTTAGGAATGTGGTGATGAGGAAGCACGGATCCAAATTTCGACAGGTTGCAAATCGTGCCTTGCATGTTTTATTACAAGGTCGGCAAAGTCAAAAAGAGCCAAAGGCGATAGGGCACACATGCAGAGCGTCTGCAGCCACTCCCGCGGGACCTACTAGGTTAGAACAGTCTGCAGCCTGTCAATCAAGTTATCATGCAAAAATTGCATGCACTCCCTGCATCGAATGAGCACCCCACTGTGACCGGTGCTTCTGGCCTGTCAGCAAAACAACAACCCCCTTTGGGAGGTGACGTTGCGGGTGTCATGCAGGAAAACCCAGAATGGGCAGACAAGTAAACATCAGGGTAATAGTAAAATACAGGCCAGTCGTGTAACAGCAATCAAAGTCGCTGAAAGCAACATCCTGACCCCTTACTCCGATTTTCTGTTGCACAAAAGTCGGAGGGCGTTGCTACTGTGAGGCATCGGTGGCAAGCTCACCCTCACCCTTTGGGTGCGGTAACAAAGCAGCAGCACCGACACGATCTTCAAAGCGGTTCAAGATGAGGATTTCTCATACAAACGCCATTGCACCCTAGCACCAACTCTTCGTTGTCCCTACACCGGATTGCTCTTGATTTCTGCGCAGCAGAGGGAGAGCGTCCGTGCGGTCGTTCTTTTCAAGCTCTGAAGGCTGGCAGTAGCATGTCTGACTTCTCCTGGTTTCTCAGGGAGTGCAGCTGGTTAGACATGGCTTTGGAGGAATAGGAATCGAGCAGCTACCTTCACTACAAGTTCTGTGCCGTTGCTGGAGGAGGCCTCAGGTCAGACAATCACTTCTTCACACAGAGCACTCTGAACACAGTGCTTAAATTGACAGAACCATGGCTTGCCAGCTCAAAGTGTACCTGGATCCAGATAATCCGACATGGATCCTGCTTCTGGCTCAGCCGTCCTCAGCAGACCAAGTCGGGCACACTGATTTATCTGACAGTGATGCAGCTGTCCTGATTTGTCCATGCAACAGGTCTGCATGATCGTGGGTGATTATGTATCACCACTTCCCACCCACCTGCTCACAAAACCCTGTTTAAATGCTGAGCACCATACCCTCAGCTGGTTGGGCCTGGTGAACCCATCAAGGGGGAGATGCATATATGCTTAGGCATGGCAGCCTACACATGCAGACGCACCTTCATCCTGGCAGGAACAGCGTGTGGGGATAGGGTAGTTATGTATCATTATGTTAATCATCTTTGGCGCAGGGGGTGGTGAAGCGACGGTGCATGCGCTGCTTGTGCGCGGCGTGTGAGTGCTAGTCCTGGATGGGAATGATGACATTGGAGAAATCGTCAGCAGATCATGTTACCCGATCACCCGAATGTCTCCAATTTGCATCCGAGGAAACTCAACATTAGTGTTTGAGTTCTACCTGCATGGGCTCAAGGCCATGTTCATTCACAGCGAGCCCAAGTGAGTATTGTAATGTTCCTGGAAAGGGTTCAGCGTGCTTCCGTATTGGCATGCACGTCGCCCTTGGGCAGCACTCTACTTTTCCAGATCAAGGCTGCTCTCACAAGCTTCTGCATTTTTGCATGGTAACATGTGAATATCCATAGGAAAGCAAGCTGTGCATTAGGGCTTTACAGGAGCTTTGCAGGTATTGACAAGGGTTGGAGAAGGGATCTAAAGCCTGCCCCAAAGTAGAGGGCCCTTTGCCCCCGCCCGCTGCTGCGTCACTAGCTGGAACTTCAGGTCATCCCTGACATTCTTAAGTATCTTGCATAGGGAAGTGCAGGTTCCCCTGAGTTTGGTCTCTCAGTATTTTGAAGTGCCTCCCAAGTCTATGCCCCTGAAGCACAGCCATGTGATTTTGGGGCGGTGTCCTGATGCTATTTTTCCAATCCTCTACTTATATCGGGGCTGAAATGTAATCTTGCCCCTAGCCCTGAACCAGTTTGGACATACGCTTGGGGCTGTCAATAATTGAGTGCATTGCTGATCTATGTGAGGGCGACTGCTGAGGTGCAGTCAGTGCCAAGGCCGGCGAATGCAGGTAGATCTTGACAACCCATCGGACCTAATTATCTCCATATGACCTCAGAGTACAATGCAACAAAACGTGGCTTTTGCATTTCGTTGATTGTTGAGCTCTTGGCTTGCCGCCCTGGGCAGGGAGCCCAGCAATTCAGTAGGGATTAGTAAAGCTTTCACTTGTCTTGTTTCAATCCAGTGCACATGCTATGCCTCCAAATGCGGTGTGATGCATGGAATGATGCAAACAGAAGTGGGCAAGTGGACTGTTTGCAAGCGGCTACCCCATACTTACGAGGCACAGCTTCACATGATATGTCCACAGATTAAGAACTTGCTCATAGCATTGTGTTGGTGCAGGGATGAGTGTGGGCTGGAGGAGGCTCTGCAGCAGGCCATGCAGACTTTCCACCTGCCCCTGCATGCCTACATCGGCTGCACTGCTATCATTGGTGACTCATCCTTTTCCCATTCTTTGCTTTACCTGAGTGCACTTTTATCGCTCCCAGTGCCGTACTTCAGCTTGCTGCAATGCCACATGCGCCATTTCTATGTCTTTTGTAAGCAGATCAGTTAATTCTGTGTGCTCTTTGAAGCTCATACGATTGCACATGATCCCGATGATCCCCTGGAATGTCTGCTGTGCCGCTTTTTCTGCCAGATTTAAGGTGCGTAAGCAAACAAGCTGCATGTAAAGGCTGCAACATATCCCTGGATGGACTCGCCACTTCCAAGCAAAGACCCAATCAACCTTGGGCTTGGTACTCAGTGTCTGTACCGCCCCCCACCAGCCGGATCTCTGCATCTATACAAAGCAAAAGAATGAAGATATTTTGAGTCTGATGCAGGTGCGTTGGGGCTGATAGATCGGATGCATGTGGAGAGCTTTGCAGCGACGCTCGACACGAATGTGACAAGCACCTTCCTGGGAATCAAACAAGCCGCCAGGTTGGCATCTTATTTGTGCATCCCAGGCAGAGCTCATATATTGCTTGGCACTGTTGCATTTTTTGATAGGATATATTGTAGCTTGCTTTATGCTCAGACCAGACTTACTGCTCTGAGGCCCTTACATGTTTGTTTCAGACGCTGTTGCAGCAGCTACAGGTGCTGTCACAGCGTTAAAATAGAATGGTAAAACCGTTTTGCACCACAAGCAGCGCTTCAGATTCTCTGATGAGGTTTTGAATGTCCATGTGATTCATGATCCTATGATCCATGATGGCGTGATTGAATACATTGCATACCATACCCACAGTGGCCCTTGCTCACACACTGAGACAATGGTAGAAACATCAACGCGGATGCACTGAGAAATCCCATGGCATCAATCAAGGGCAGCCCATCACATGACAGGGTCCTGCCTGTACTCCCTGAGGATGACGGGGACAGAGGTGGGAGGGATCGCCCCAAACTCCGTGACAATCAGCGTCACAAAGTCTGCTGGCATGGCGTCGTACACAAGGTTTAGCAGGCCTGCAGCCACAGATGTTTTACGCCATTGTCAGCTGTCCAGTCATGCATGAATTCTGCAGGTCATGGTAAGCACGCTCATGAACAATGTGGCACGGTCAATAGAAAGAGAGCCTAGGAATGAAGCAGCGACAGTGCAGCTGCTCGACTTCTCCAGTCAAATTGCATTTTCTCCATTTCACCTCCATTTCACTAGCAATTGCACTTGCAGCAAATTGTAGAAACTGCAATCTGACCATATAGACAAGACGCAACTGCTCTGGGCTCACAGAGCTGAGCAATTGTGAGGTGGCAGAGCACAATACCCAATATAGTAATCCGACGCAGATTGGGGCAGGGCAGCATCATCTTGTCATGGGAAATGGGATGCAATGCTCAATGCAGTTTCTAAGAGGTAATTCACCAAGCGCCAGTCACAGCAACCCTGTGTATGAGGATGAATGTCGTCTGCCGACTAAAATATATTCCTAAGGGGTGACTCACCGAGGCGGGGGAGGGAACGCCAGTCGCGCAGGGCGGAGGCTTCTGGGCGGAAGGGCACGTCTACGAGGGCGTCTGGGTCGCCCAGCTCATTCGATGTGATGGAGTCCAGCTGCACCCGCTCGTGGAACTTGTACGTCTCGCAGCACACCATCACCTGCGCCAACATGCATTGTATTATTATTATTATTATTATTACACGCTTTTTCTGCCAAGAGGCAAGGTGCGTTCTGCAGTCAAGCTGCAGTTATATGCTGCCACAATCCTACCCCTTGTTGGACTCGCCAGATCCAGGCAAGACCCAATCAACCGTGGGCACGGTGCTGAATATTTGTACCGCACCCCGCCAGCCGGGGCTTAATTTATATCAACCCCAAATCGACGTCCTGTTGTATATAAATTATTGGGGGATACAAATATACGATTTCAACAAGTCCCCTTCATTCAAGGCTGATAAATAAAAATGTGTTTGTATTCACTGTTGTCTGGTCAATTGCAGCACCTTCAGGCATGGCATTGCCGGACACCATCACTTGCATGACACCATGCATGACATTGGGCCTCAACTTTACTTGGTCTTTTAGTGAATCAGTAGTGCTTTCCAGCAGAAAGCTAGGTGCAGTCAAATGCATGTCATGGTGGACTCAAACCGGCACAGCATGTCTGATTCACTGGATTAGAATTCCTTGATTGGTATTTGCTGTGGGCTGCTGATCCTGTTCAAACCTTCCCCCGAGAACATCGCAAACTCTAAAGGGCAGTGCAGAGACGAATGTCCAGTCACTCAAATGCCTTAAAAAGCGCAATTGAGCTGGCATCATTTCAATGACGAGCAATTATTACTCACCGGCAGCTCCCGGGAAGCCGCCAGCATGGCGACGGCCGCGGAGCCGACGCGCGAAATGACGGTGCCATTGCTCAGGACCGCCGACGCGCCCAGAAACACCTTGCTCACCTCCTGTATTGCACCAATCCACTTTTTAAGGGCCATCAGAAGTGAAATTTGCACAAAAGACTGAGCACTCTCAAGGGCACTCGCTTCCTGTGTGCACTGCAGTAGCAACAGGGCAGGGGAATGCAGTTGGCGTAGTATGTATGATGCATGCCGGCAGCTGAGCCACATGGTCAAAGAGCGTTTAGCACCCAGTGCTTGCAGTCACCGCGATGCTGCTGCATATCTCCCAAATGTCACTAAGTCTTCTCGTTCGTTCTTGGCATAGTGCTCACGGCTGTGGAGCAGGGACCAGCAAGGGCAGAAGAACAGCAAGCATGCAGCGTGGAATGTAACGCCCCAAGCATGGGCCCCAGGGAGATGAGACGCACGGAGATGAGGCAGGAGAGGGAGTTGAGGAGGATGTAGGTGGTGGGGATGCCGCGCTTGATCAGGCGCTTGAGTGTGGCCTGCCCCTCCAGCTGCGGCCGCGCGTCCGCCAACACCACCCGGAACTGCTTCCCCGCCTGAATTGAAGCGCAATTCTTTTTGCAGGATGTTCTTCAGAACGTCACGCAATTTGGTCCTTTCGGACAATTATGTTCCTTTGCGCTGCCGATTTTATACATGTTTTCCCTCACAAGAGCCCCTTCTGACTCAATTTCTTCTGTTAGCAACATGCTTATGATGAAACACATTCTGTAGAAGGAAGCTGCAAGCACTTGATCCATGTCTTCATGGCAAATGCCCCGTCTGTTTCTGCTGCGCCACGCCTACTGGGAAGAGACTCTCACCAGGGAATTGTGGTAAGAAGAGGACCATACACGATGCAAAATATGGAGCAGCATCAGGCGTTTTGTTAACGTGAGCGCCAAGAATAACGGTGATGGCTCCTGACAAGGGGTGGCGTAAACCTTTCAACTTTCACTGGCATGAAGAGTTGAAGGAATGATGCCTCACCTGGTGTGCCTTGACGAGGATGTCAAAGACGATGGATGAGCTGGCGTAGGTGAGGATGACGTCACCATCCTCTATCTTGGCAATGGCGTTGCTCGCCAGCATGTCCCCAGCAAACACTATCTTCTCCTGCGCACAAACCACTGCTCTTTCAATGCCAGGAAGCATGCAAGAACAGTCAACCCCACATCACATAGCAATGAATTAGAGCGGTCCGCACGTAGGCACTTACGTCAATAATTTGTAATCTCTACTCTTCATCTATCTGCGAACTAGTGTGTTGTTTCGAGCTCCCCAGCCCCTCTTTTGCAGCTCAATTAGCCGGAATTTTGGATTAGGCAGGCCAAACAATGTGGGGTCACTTTCACACTTCCACTCCTCTAGATTGGCGGGACACCCCCACATGAAAGCAGACACTGGAGAACAGGTGGCAGCGCTTTATGATTTGAGTTGCTTATGCCCAATTTGATTGATAGTGCTTCAACACAAAACTCTTGCTTCTGGCTGTCCTGTTGAAGAACCCCATGGGCCCAAACCTTTGGCCCTTGATGCTGCGATACAGAATAGCCGCATAAGGATTCTTCATCATAACGACCCGACATAGAGCCTTGCCCTGTGGTCCCACTGCCCACTCTTGTGGCACGAGCACCCCAACTGTCTCACAAAGCTGATCCCTGCTCCTAGGGTAAACTCCTTCCGAAAACGCAAAGAAATACCCAAGTCCGCACCTGCACATAGGTGTCCAGCTTCTCGATGAGGTGAGCCTTGGCCTCCTCCTGTGGCGCATGCGGCTCCACCTTGCTCACCTGCGCGCACATGGCAACAGCATATCAGTAAAGGATGCAATATATTGCCGGGCCGATGCGCGCAGTACTCTGTGCATGGCAGATACGAGAGGAAGGAGATGCACTTTCTACAGCATGCTACTCCGCCTTTCCTGCCTTAGCCCTCCACTTTTGGGCAGGCATCATGGCCGGCAGTGATCTGGAGAAAGTGTTGTTTCAATCTCTTTCTCAGCCTTTCCTGCCAAGAGAGACGGTGCATATGCAGACAAGCAGCAGTCAAACCCAATCGCCGTATACGGGGTACCAGAGCAAGAAGTACCCCTTATTCGTAGGGGTATAAAGAGAGAGGCTGGGGCTTTGCCTGCAGCTTGAGGTACTTGATGGCGTTGCCCATGGAGACGGAGAGCGGGCGGCACTCCACCAGGAACTGGATGGCCGTGTTCAGCACATGCGTCAGGTCGCGCGACAGCACCTTGCCCTCCGGAGTCGCATAATCCTGCACACAGCGGGAATTCTCAAGCCGCAGGTCAAAGGAACCTACAGATTCAAGGACCACACACCTGACGCATGACGTGCTGCCGCGCATGATGCTATGTGGCAAAAGTGACCGATAAGGCTAGATTGGGCGTTAATCAAAAATCTCTGTGTACAGTGCACACAGCAAGGGGATAAAGAAAGATAGAAGACCGACACAGGAACACCGTCAATGCACCCGCAGCAGAGTGCGCAGCATGCAGCCATGCCACAAACACCATCTCAGGAACCCCTATCCCCTCCCCCACACACGAACGCCATAGCACCCTCAAGTATGAGCCCTGGTCCGTAGTAGGGATTCCGATCCCGTACTTTCACAACATTACAGTGGAAACGAACAAATTGCGGGCCTGCAGGTGCGCAGCGTGGCGAGCAGCACCTCGCAACAGACCCACTTTCAAGGACCCCTGACCTGCTTACTGGGTCCTGATGGAGACCTGATGCTTCTAAGCAATGGGGCCCTGCACCCTCAACCTAAGACCCACTGTTTACCACGAAAAATCCCCAACAAACCTTCTAACAACTCAGCGCACCTGCAGCACGGTGCGCAGCGTGGCGAGCAGGGCGACGCAGCGCGCGTTCCCTCCCGTGATGCTGCCGTCCGCGTAGCCTAGCCCCAGCCGCAGCACCGCCGGATGCACCCGCGCCGCAAACTCACTCTCCGCCATCACTCCCTCCACCGTCACCACCTGTGCGGCAGTTTCAAAAATGTCAGATACAGCTGCCTCGCTTTGCAACACCTTGATATCAAGAGCCTCTGCCCCATGCCCGCGGTTGATTGGGTCATGCGTGATTCTGTTAAGTCCAACAAGGGGTAGACTTTTCAGCAGCCTTCAAGTACGGGTTGTCTGCAGATGGACATCGTTTCTTAGCAGGAAAAGTAATGTAATACTCCAATTAGTTGCCTTGGTTGGCCACATGATTTTGTGCACAAAGATGAAAAGAAGCACATCAAAGCTTCTTACTGCATACTTGCATTGAACAGTGCGTGCCCAGCCCGCACCCGCAGAGTCTGGAGTGGCAAACATCCTGCTTTACAACTCAAGAGCGGAGATGCCATGACTTGATATGTAAGCATTTTGCCATAAATCTCTGCTCCCACCAAAGGGCGTCACTTGCCTTGTGCTGGGGGAGGTGAGCGAAGAGCGCAGTCGACTTGGACGACAACGCCGTCTGATCTTTGCCCTTCCCTTTTCCGCCGCCGGCCCCGGCGGCCGCCGCCGGCTTCGGCTTTGCGGCGGCCTTCGCCTGAGGCTCCGGTGCCGGCCCCGGGGACTTGGCCCCGGCCGGCTTGGCCGCTGCAGGCTTGGCCGGCTTTGCCGGTTCTGCGCCGCCCTTCTTGCCGGATTCGGCCTCCTGCACAGACAGGCACAGGCATCTGGTGAGTCAACCGGTTGACAGGTATGCTGTCACGGGCGATTGATTGTTTCTTAATCCTTGAGGACGAACCACTTGGAAGCTGCACCACTTGCAGAGCAGTGGTGCGAGGCCTATATTTCTCTAGCCCTACAAGCTGGAGTCAAATTTGACACGTTGTGAAAGCTGCAAGTCTTACTGACTCCATGTTTCTTACACGTACAACACAGAACAATCACTGCTTTGTTATGCAATGGTGCATCAAACGTACACAGTGCAAGGTGCCACAGTGGTTCCAGCGAAGGAGTTTCACCTTCTTAGCCGCCTTTGCCGCCTTCTGTGCTTCCTGCACGGCGCGGCGCTCGGCTCTTGTGGTCGGCTTGTCCTGTTTTGGCGGCGGCGGCTGAGCTGGCGGCTGAGCTGGCGGGGCGCCTGATTGGGCCGCGGCCGGCGCCGCAGCCGGGGTGGCCGCCGCGGGCGGAGGGGTGGATGATGTAATTCCCTGGGTGGATGATGTGGCGGGCCGGCTGGGTGCTGGCGACGGGGTGGATCCCCTCGATTGACCCTTGCTCTCTGTTTCACACATGCCAGATCCGTCAATCATCAGGTTTGTCGCTTCTGAAGGTTCCAAAGTGATATTGTGATTTGAGTGGTTGTCCCAGCAACCCATCCCGACCCCCATTGTCATCAGACGGCGACCGACTTTTTAGCGGCACGCTCATGTGGAAAGCACATTCTATTGCTTGCCTTCCTCCTCAGGTGAACGTGGGGAAAGCAGAGGGACTTCGAAGCAAAGGCCAACCTGCTGTGGTGGATGGGGTCTCAGGCTGGGAGCTCGTTGTTGCTGTCGGGGAGACGGGTGGCGGCGGCCGCGGCGATGGCGGAGGTGTCTGCCGCGCCTGCGAGGCCTGCGGCGTTGCATGGCCCTTGGCAGACTCCGTGGAGCTGCGCCTGCACCATATAACATTGTTTTTTGTCAATACATTTCACAGATATTGTCGTTAGTACCCGCTGTTCTTGCACAAACAGAATAGCTGCAGATAAAGCTGGCCACACACCCTGACCCCCTGATGGACTCGACAGCCTTGCAATATTCTTGCCATTTGACAGTGTAAGCCTGGCTTGAATATTACAGTCAAAGGATGCATTTTGTGCCAACCGCACAGCAATGGAAGGACACACGACACGCCTGCTCTTGCAGCGGTGGGAGGCAGGACTCTAAATACGCACACGTGGGCCTATGAAGCCCCCATTGTTTTTCTTAGCCTGAAAAACAATTCCAACCTGGACGTTGGTGCTGCAGGCGGCTTCTGCGCAGCAGCTGCGGCGGCTGCTATAGACTCTGCTGCGGATGTGCGGTCCCATTGGTGAGAGCCCCGGCCGCTGGAAAGAGACATGTTTCCTGTCACCTCTCCCATTGACATGGACCGCTTGCTCGCCAGTGACTGGGCGGACCCTGCATCACCAGAAAATGCAAATTCAGCGCTACTAAATTGAAACCGAATTCCCGCACTGGGACAGAGTCTTTGTGTTTTGGAATGTTGACCTGTTGGGGCCTGTTTCTTGGGCAATTTTCTGCCCTCAGCAGGGAGCTTCTCGTGAATCAGACGCCCAGGGAAACGCATTGGCATACCCCAATCAAGATGTCACCCTAGTGAATCACAGCGTTGCTCAGATAATGAGGTCTCAGCTCCCTGCTCATATGCACTCAAGATCAAAGTGCTCATAAGCACTTCAGACAGAATGACATTTCAGAACCTTTATGTTGAGACAACATAAGCCTTTATGTTGTCTCAACTTGAAATGTCATCCACAATTGGGGCCTCCCTGCCACCGTAGGCGGCTTGGGCAACATGAAATGGGCATACTGCCCTTGGAAGGAAATTGGGAGGCCGATTTCACAAGATCTGCAGCTGGAATTCAACAAGCCGAGGGACATGTGATACCAGCTTGCTGATGTGCAGGCACACACGTGACAAGTCCCTCCCAGCTTGCTTCCACAAATCCACCAACCACAGGAGTCTTTCTGGAGAAACTAGCACCTGAGTGTGTTGTATGCATTATAGCTACCCTGCTCTGTGTAAGATTCCATGGTTGTCGTCCCTGTAGGCAGTCCCCTCTATTACTTACCTGAGTCTGGGTGGATCGGGGATGTGATGGGCGTGGTGGGTGCAGAGGGCGTTCCCTTTGCAGCGCCAGCTGGCGCTGATGTCCTTGTCAGGTATGACTGCATGTGGCCTCGCGCGTCCGTCCCCGCTGTCCGCAGCAGCATGCCGCTCACATCCACCTGCAGCCCACACAATCTCTTTCAAACTTCAATTCAAAATTACATCTGAAATCTGCGTGCATTGCTACATGGCAATGCAAGCCCATGAATTGCTTGAATGGGCAATTCAAGCTGCCCACTCTCAGGAGCAGGCATTCACCTACAGCCACACCTACAGCCACATTAGGTTGCCTTCCTGTAGGGGCCGACCCACTGGTGTGTCACAGAGGACAAGCTTTGAAGTGAGTTCTTGCCAAACAAGGTCAAGACACCTGAAAGAGTTGTTGATGAAGACTGCCATTCAGAAGAAGAGCAGCCCTTTGCATATGATGGTTGAGTGAGGGGGATGAGAGAGGAAAAACTAGAGTGGTCTGCACGTAGGCACTCGCTTGAACACTTCCTAATCTCTTATCTCAATCCATCTGTGCGATTTGCTGTTGTTTCAAGCTCCCCAGCCTCTGTCTTTGCAGCCGATTTACATTTGGGCAGGCCATGAGGGGTTTGTCCCCTTTTTCTCATGGGCTCCTTTAGAGTGGGCGGGAAGTTTACCACTGCTCCGGGCTGAGGAGGTGGCAGGCTCTGCGTGGGAGTTAATCCGACGCGGCCGGGGTTCTGGACTGCCGTAGGGGACCTCTGGACGGGGGGCTTGCTGCCTGGGGAGAGGACCGCCTCCTGCGCAGCCAACAGAATTACTCCCCATCAGCCTCACATATAGCAACAACAAATGTGGCGTCCTAGGTATCATTGGTCTCCACCTTCCAGATTGATCATATCTGCAGAGCAGCCTCGGGCATCAGATGTGAAGCCTTTTTGCCATGTACAGCTGATCTGGGAGAGGCCTACAATAGGCCTGCACGGCCCCCGGCAGAGCACGCATTCAAATGTTCGTTCACAGAGCAGATGAGGGCACTCACATGTATTGGTGCGCTCCCTACTGCTGCTGCATGTGGCGAGAAGGGGTTGGCGCGTGCTGAGGCTGCTGCGTGCAGAGGTGATTCCGTCTGCGCAGAGATCACAAGGCTCAAACCAACTGTGGGCGTGATACAGACATGGATTCCGAACTTCTCGTCATCAGGATGACCTCACAGATTTTTCGATTCAACGATGAGTCATAGATCTGAATAAAACCCACAGACATGCACAAAGAAGCGCTTGTCAGACACACTGCCAAGCCACACATGCAGTACAGATGCCACACCAGGAATGTTGGCGGGATGATGACGGGGTTGGGCGATCCAGAAGTGTGATGCATAGAGTCGTTGATGTCTGCCAGCAGAGTGGGGTGTGGCGAAGGGGACGGCGCAACTCCTTCCACACGAAATCCCACCACCTTGACGATCGGTGGGGCGTTCTTGTTGATGGAGTCCGATCGCCGCCTATCCATAATGCTGTGTACTACCTCAAAACATTACTTTACAAGACAACTTTGACGGAGCACGGATCTATGATTCTTGGAGCATGGACAACAGGATCAACACTCAGGAATTCTTGGAAAAGGCGGATCTGGCTCAAAACAAACAGTAGGAAGCGAAAGAGACAGTGTGAGCTATGCAGGATGTTCGCAGAGGAATATATCGGGATAAAATCCAAAATTTTAAGCAATCTATGGACATGAAGCCGAAGATGCACCAGTGGGGCGGCGAGCCTTCATCCTGGCTTCCAGCAGCTTCTACTGTGGTTATGAATTGCAAAGTGAGCAGGTGGCGGCTCGAAATGTTATGTTGGTAAAGTATCACGGAGGAATGGTCACTTCTCCTGTCAACAGCAAACGATTGCAATTAGCCACAGGAGTCCCCGATCCGTACCAGGATGTCTGACAAAGTGAAAATTTTCCAGGGCGACACAGGCGTAGAGCACTACATCACCGATCTCAAGGATGGCATAGAGGCCAAAAGAGTCTTAATGCTGCTGGGTCCTGGATATCTGAAGTTTTCGGACGATGACGTGGTTGTGCCAGGGGACCGACTGGCGGCGGGCGCTTCTATCGTGACTCTGCAGGTTTGAAGCCGATTCTCCCGCTTGTGGTTACTGCTTTACATCACATCGACTTTTCTGTTGTTGCTGGATCTGTTTTTCTTTATAGTACCTGAATGCAGGATTACTGAAGAGGGGATGGTTGGCTGTCGCAGTCTTGGCCCCAGCAGAGCAGCTTGACCCCTCCAGAGAGATCGTGTCGCAGTTGCTGCAGCCGCCGCTGATACAGCTGCCAGGGATTGACGAGCTTGAGAAGCTGCTGTTCAGCCCCCCGTCTGTCAAGCTGCCAATACATGCCAGGGTGCTTTGCAAGATCCAGGACTCAACAGTGGCTCAGCACTTCCAGGGCTTAGACCTGTCCTCCTGCATCAGCTTTGCAGTTGACCAACCTGAGATGCCTGCCGGCCCAATCCAGGGCTTAGACAAGCCCTCAATTGCCATGTCTGTCCATTTGAACTTCCTCATGACAGTTTTGCACCTGGACGCACTGTCAGGGAAAAATTTCCTGGTAGCCGAGCATGCCCCGGTCGGCAGCGCGCGACCAGTTGGGACGCTGTACGGCACAGATGGCCAGAGAGCAGTCTCCGTGTGGGATGAATGGAACGGCAGCCTTGGCGGGGACTCGATCAAAGGGGTGATCCACTTTCTTGCAAGAAGGCCAGTCCCATGGGACTCTTGTATGTATGGGGATGCCAAGTACATGCTGTGCTTTGCAGCGGCTGGCGAGCAGTTTCAGTTTGCAGCCATTGATTACAGCCAGCCCGAGCCAGTCCCAGTGCCCATAGGCCAAGTGCTGAACATGGGCAGGCCTGTGGATAGAGCAAAGCTTGTTGTCGCGGCAGTGAACTACTACCGTTTCCTGGTTGCTTTTGACCGCGCTCTGCCGCAAAGATGCCCTGTGGCCGACCAAGGAGCTTACAGTTGCAGCTGCTCACTGTGAGGGTTGTGAGCAAAGCTGTGAATGCCCGCATCAGTGCGGACCTTGATCCCATCATGGTCTGATCAGTCCAGAATGCAGACATGGGCTCTGGAAGCTGTGGATTAGGAGTAAGTGTGTCTGGAAGATGCGCATGCGAGTTTTAGAAGACGCGGACTTCTGCAATGCAGATTCAATTGCACTTGTTTCTTTGGATGCTTGACTGCAAGGCAGGACGCTGTGTACAGCTGTAGGGCATAGACATCCAGAACTTATCTTATATCTTTGGCATTTAATTGTACATGACAGGCACATACCACAGCGCTGCTCTAGCAATGCTCGGCCTATGCAAGCATGTTGTTCTGTACCATTCCAATTCCCCGTCGGCAGTGTAAGCAGCAGTCTATAATGGTATCTCTGATTTTGTGCACACTTTTCAACTCACTCCTTCAAGATACCACAAAACAAGAACCCCCTGGAGTCTCACAACACTTAACAGAGATTTAGTGCCTCGAGCGCAATTCCCAAAACTTGCGACAGTCACATACGGTGTCTGGCTGCTGACATTATCGCCCGGCTGTGAGGTGGAGAGCCTGAGAGAGGCGGCTCTCAATGCCGTTCAGGGCAGGCAGCACGGATCTTCCGTGGCTGCCTGTCGCTTGCGCTGCCCTGGTGAGCTCTGCACACAGTGCCCTGACCTGCAGATCCAATGCAGCGCTCTTTGCACTCTCCTGCATCGCCCATGACAAATTGCCTGAGTCACTTGAGACGGTCTCAAGTCCTGCAACCCTGCCTCTGGTGCACTTCAGAGTTCGCCAGCATGCCTCGCATTGCTTGCCAGGTGTGCACATAGTCAAACATTAGCAAGCGCTTTGGAGCACTCCTGCATGCTTCCCGGGTAGATCAGAGCTTCCTTCACATAGCTCCTAGATGCCCACATCAGCGTAACAATCTACTCAGGAGCCACAATGCTCAATTGCTGCAGAACAATGTATAACCTCAACGGAGCATTCAAGGACATTAATAATTATGCCTTGAGCTACACACCTGCATGAAGCGCTGCTCTAAGTCCAAGATGTGCGCCTGGATGTACTGACTGTCTGCGGCAGCTCGGTCCTCCGCCTCAGTACCATTCCTCTCCCCAGATGAAGCAGTCCCATTCTCGCCTGCTGCACCACCATCGATTGGGGTCAGTGCCTCTTTAATGTTTATTATATACTGAGAAAAAGTCAACACATCTGCAGAGGCACTGCTCGCTGCTCTGAACATCACATCAAAGTCCAAGTTTCTGCTCTTAGAAGGCCTGAGACGCAAGCAGAGTTGCTGCCAGCTGCCGAGGTTTCATGAAATAGGGTCACACCAGGTGGATTAGGAGGGGACGCCTCGGGACCTGGCGGCTGCTCGCGGCGCCACAGCGCGCTCTCCTCAAGCAGGTCCTTCAGCCGCTCCAGCTGCGCGGCAGCTTCCTGCGCCTGCCGCTCCCACGCCGCGCCAGCTTCCCGCACCTCCTGCAGAGCCTGTTCAGGCAACCAAACAACTATTTGCTGCACAGCAAAATTGCAAAAAAGAAGACCCGCAGAGTCCCTTGCTGCCTAAAATCGCACCATGAGCACTTTGTTGAATATCCAGGATATCGGCGGCGATGTGCTCGCCAATCAGAGACAGCCTCAACATATTAGCATCCAGCTGGGTGCATCAGTTTGCTTTCATTCTAAATCTACCATAGTGGCAACATCAATGGCAAGCTTGACAAGAATCGTGCTGTCCTGGCACCTGCCTGTGCAGCGCAGGCTGCCTGTTTGCCGTGCCTGCCACCCAAATTTTTTCAAGCAGTAATATGACTACGCTGTCTTGTCATGTGCCGCTGCACAAACAGCGCAAAGAAAACTCCGTTCCCTATGCTATAGCCAGGCTATCAGGGCTTTCACACCTGGGAAAGGGCGCTGTTCTCATTGCCCATTCGGTCAGCCTCCACAAACTGGATGTCCAGCTCTGCCAGTAGCTTGTCTCGACTCGCCTTCAACTGAGTCACCTGCGGATATCGACAAGAACAGTTACCACCTTAACTCTCTAGAGGCAGCAAACACTATGAGTATAAAAGGTGCAGGATTTTCTGCTTCAGTTCCCAAGAACATGCAAGAGAGGATTAGCTGGCCCACAAAGAGTGGTTCAGAGCAAACAGAGAGTGCATTAAGAGGCAGGCACCTGGCGTTTGAGGGCAGTGATCTGTTTGGCCATGCTTTCTCGGTCTGTGGCTGTCTCCTGGGACAGCTCTGACTTTGCCATAGATGCCAGCCCATTAGAGGCTGATGCTGGACCTGGCAAGCTGGGGGGCGGAGGACCTGCACAAGATTAATCGCTGTCCTCAATTCCAAAGTGTACTTTACTCCACATGTGCTGTACCATGCTGCATGCATGCAGATGACGATGATTAAAACAACCTCATTTCATGTAGGAGTCATGCTGAAATCAACATGAGGGGATGCGTCTTTCATGTGAGATGCGTGGTGCTCAGTTTGCATATGAGCTTGTGGTGTGATGGGCACGCACCTGCAGAGTGTGCCATTTGCAGCTGCTGCTCGAGCTGCTGCATGCGCTGCCTGGCAGCTGCAGCCTCCCTTTCAGCTCGCTCCCTTTCTCCCTTGGCCGAGGATAGCGCTGCCACCAGTACAGCATTCCTGCTGCGCTCCATCTCCAGCTCTCTACTGGTGTCTGCGCCTGCAAAGACCACATCAAGCTGTTTCCATATCTGGTAGCTGCAAAGCTCTTTGGTATTTTACTGGCAGCATGCCATGACATGCACAATGACATAGCAACCCGCATTGGGCATGCATGAGGCAGAAACAGCAAGTACACCACCATGGTCTGTTTTGGAAGCATAGGTAGGGTAAGAAAGCAATTTAAGCTCAGGAAGGACGTACTGTCTGCAGCAGGTGCAGCATCGCTGGCGTGAGAGCTCTCAGCTCCATTTGCAGATAGGCGAGCCTGCAGTGCATCCACCTCGGCAATAGCGGCTGCTGTCTGCTCCTCGGTCCTCTGCTGGTCTTCCTCTGCCTCCTGAGCACGCTGCTGTGCTGCCTGTTATCCAGCCATGCATCTCAGACAATGCTTCATAATGCCACTGTGAGCCATCATGCTGAGAGCTGTCAGGATGATGCAGGCCATGCAGTAGAGACAAGCTTTCTCCCATTATGAGCTTCTCTATGGGTTGAAGTTGCACCAGGAGATTTATTGCCAGCTCATCTCGCGCTCTCTGCAGCCTCTGCCGCTCAAGGGTGACTCTCTGCAGAGCCTCCTCGGCGGACCTTCTCGCTTCAGACTCTGCGCTTAATGCTGCTTGGAGCTGTTGCAGCTCGCCTGCACAGCATAATATATCGCCTTTCAGCAAGTCTGTGAGGGTGAAGTGGGTGACAAAGCCCATCATAGTCAGGACTGGTTAGTCTAGACATATAGTCCAGACTGAGTGACGGGTGATGTGACCTGATGAGTTCAGATCTTGCAGCTTCTGAGCCAGGTGGTCTCGATCCTCGGTGACCTGCACACACCAGCTGATGGATGTGATGGGTTGTGTCCCTGGTTAGAGGTCCTGTTTAGGGAATAAGTTTCTGTCATATGACTCTCAGCATAACTCAGCAGCATTAAAATGTCAAAAGCTAGAATTAAATTGCAGGAGAGGCCGTCTTCACCTGGTATAATTGTCGTTCAAGGCTCCCTACTGTGCGTCTTGCAGCGTACAGTTCTGCTCGCAGAGCGCTTGTTTCATTTTCAGAACCTGCCATAGAAATACCAAACCGGAACTCTCTGAATCTAAAAGAGTTCCTTACAGTGTGAGCTCGCCAAGACAAGTTCTAAATTGAGTTGTGCAAAGTCGAATACACACAAAGTAGTGTCCTCGTAATCATTGTAAGGCGCACATAAGATTGCAATTAATGTACAAGAAGAAGCCTTGAGAAGATATAATCGAAACTGATGGCACAAATCCCACATTGGAACACGTGAAAGAAAGACCAGCCAGAGCTCAGCTACCATTCAGATTCAGAAGTTTAGAACATCATCTGCAGTTCCCATTTAGCACAGCACGGTGGTTCTATCACATTCTTGTTTACACCTGTTCACTATCCTGTATTGCGAACATAATCATAGTGAGAGTCCTTCTCTGTGGAGGACCCATGCTCTGCATGGGTCAGGGGAACAAACCGCAATCACGCACTCAATAATTGATAACGATGTGTTGCTAAATAAAGCCAATTCTTCTTTGCAAAAGGGGGCCTGTCTCACCACTTCCGAAGTAGATGTTTAAACAGATCGGTACAGCTAGCCAAGGAGCGGTGGTGGCAAGGAGGAACCCGTGAGGCTAAAAACTGGAAAATAAAGAGACAATGGAAGAGGATGCGGACTTCACGCAGATCACTATGTCTCAGCGTATGACTGACAAGCCCTCGAGTTCGCTTCAGCCCCACCACTACTATAGCGCTCCTGCTGGCAAAAGGAGGGCCGACTTTGGCAGTCAGCCACACGGAAAGGTGACTTGTACTTTGTAGAAACACACTTCGAATTTTCTGAGCCAATGTTAGGGTGCTGAACGGTTTCTTCTTGTCCAGGAAAAATGACCTTGAGTGCATGGATGTTCATTCTTTCACCAGGCAGTCTGACTCTTATTTGAATGTGTGAACAGCTCTTCAACGATCCGGTCCACAACCACTTCAGGCTGGACCCAGTCTCTATGAAGATCGTCGACACACCTCAGTTCCAGCGGCTGGCAGACCTGAAGCAGCTAGGTTGCACCTACTATGTCTTCAGAGGCGCTTCACATGCCAGGCAAATCCCTCTTGCATGTATCCTACGCTCATCAGTAATCTGCCATCATTCCTGGTTGCACAATATTGACAGTGAGGATCTCTGGCTCGCAAGTAAAAGGTGTGATGCATGTGTCGACATCTCGAGGGCCATCTCGAGGGACGACATGTCGACGTCTCATGCTTGGTAGAGATGCTTGAGTGAGAGCACCATCTGCTTGCATGCCAAATTGAGGCATGGCATGGACAGCCTGATCCTCCTTTCAGGAGGAATGTAAGAGCAATGTAATTTTGATGTAATGCCGGATTGTTTGGTGCAGGCTTGAGCACTCATTGGGAGTGGGACACCTGGCGTACACCTTGGCAGACAGCATCTACAGGATGCAGAGAGATGAGCTGGACATCAGCAGGAGCGATGTGAAGTGCGCTGAGGTTGCAGGTGCCTGCTTCAACAAAGATACCTCCCACACACCAATGTTCCCTTTGACTGCATTACATTGTAAAAGGGGCAGAGGCGTGAGGAGCAAGCCTCTCAAAGCATTCTGGCAGATGCTGCAGCATACGAGGCATGCATGTGAGGCATGCATTTATGCTGTGCAAATTGGAAGCTGTGCAGGGGAATTATAGGATGCTTGTTTGGTGCAGGGCTGGTGCATGATTTGGGCCATGGGCCATACAGCCATGTGTTTGACCGCGTCATGAAGCAGATGGGAAGGAACTGGTGCGCGCTGGCTGCATGTCATGAACAGCACATGTGCGTGCAGAGTGCAGGCACAAGCTAGACCTGGTATAAGCAGCTTCTTCACTGGGGTCTGGATTTCTTCCTCATAGTCACGACGTGAAGCTTCTACAAGGTCCTCCTTGACACTTACACTTGTAGATAGTTTTGCAAGTTCGGAGCAAGATATTGAGTTAAGCAGCAGGACAATTTAGGGTCATGCAACTTGTGTATTAAGATTCGTGTATGCTGCCAGGATGCATCGACTGATGCTTTCCGTTGCCAGGACAGAGAGTGTCTAAACTGGCTCGGCCAATTGGAGACATTCAGCATTTTCCGAAAGTGCATTGTGTGCGCTGCCAGGGTGCATGAGCAGATGTCAGTGAACATTCTGGACGACATCCTGGCGGACAATGTGCATGACATCAGCGAAGCTGACCTCAGCGAGGATGAGATCAAGCATGTCAAGGCCATGATCACCTCTGAGAAGGGCGGCCTGCCTCCTCCAAAGGGCAAACGATGGCTGTATGAGGTGTGTCATGGAATTCTTATTTTACTTGTCTCTTTAAATGTCAGCAAGTCAGAACATGCAACCTGCGTCGCATTGTCGCATGCATGCATGCATGGCCCATGTCCTGCTCGGTTGGAAGGCTTCCTGTTGTCACACAGACATTCCACATGCAGAGGCAGTACTGCTGTTGACAGTGCTGGAGAGGCTCTAGCCAACTACATCCTGATATGGAAAAGTCACAAAAAAGTATCACAAGCGATGAGTGTGACAGAGACTGTCATGTGGCTGTATCAGATTGTGGCCAACAATCGCAATGGGCTGGATGTGGACAAGTATGATTACCTGCAGAGGGACGCCCTCTACTGCAATGTGCGCACCTCCGTCGACATCAATCGCATCATGACCCTGGCAAAGGTGAGAATTGACTTCTCTTCCCTTTTGCTATGGCTGGAAGGTGCATTAGAAGAAGCTGCAGGAATGTGACAGGGCAGCATGACACACCCATCACTGTCCTGCCTCAGAGCATTTGTGGTCACGCGGTTGTTGGAAGTAGGCTTGGCTTGGAGCATGGAATATGCCAGAACCGGGCTGTCAGAGCAATAGAATTTGCTGTCTGTAGGAGTTCATGTTTCTCACTGGAGTCCAAAGAAATATATGTCTCTCTACACATGTACAGTGTCGATAACTGCAAAGTCTGGTCCTGTGGGAGCAGGTGTTGGACGATGAGATCTGCTACAAGTACACAGAATTCCAGAACGTGTACGAGGTGTTCGCCACGCGCGCCAGAATGTTCCGCTCTGTCTACCTGCATAAGTGCGGCCTGAATCCTTTTCCTGTTGCTGTTGCTATTCCTGTCATGCCCTCTACCTTCGCCTCTTTAGCTGAGCAAAGCAGGACTGCAAGGTATTTGCTGCAGGAGGTTCCTTTTCAGCTCTTGCTTCTTGTATGTAGGTAATGAAATTTTGGCAGAAGGACTTTCAGCAGGAAGGGATCATGCATGCGATGTCAGTATGGTCTACAAGGTATTCTAGGGCTGAATCTTATTTGTTGCCCTGGCAGGAAGGCGAGGGGAGTTGAGCACATGATTGTGGATGCTCTGCTGGCAGCAGAACCCACGCTGAGGCTTGCAGAAAGGACAGAGGACTCCAGGGAGTTTGTCCGCCTTGATGACACGATTATCAAGGTGGGTGCTCGATTGGATGTCTTCAGTTACAAAATCATCACTTTATCTGCACAGTCTCTTTCCTTAGTGAAATTGGGGATTGATAAACCAGTGAAGCATCAAGGCAGATTGGAAGAGGTAGCTCTGCACTAGGGCTCTAGCTGTAGATGATCAGTGTTCCCATCAAAAAATTACAGGTGATTGAGAACTGGGGAGTAGCGCGGCCGGGCTTTGGGGCATTGGCAATGGACGCTGACGAGGACGGCGAGTCATCCATTACTACCGCGCAGCACATCCTGCAGCGGCTGCGGCGGCGCGACCTGTACAAGTTTGTGGACGAGTTCATCGTGCCCCGAGAAGAGCTGGATGCTGACAGGTGAGGCCCCTACTATCTGTGTCTCTTGGAATGCGCAGCAGGAAATGCGGGATGAGTGAGGGAATGTTTGCCGTTTTCTTCCTAAAAAAATGTGCCAATCTTGACACCCTAGACAGGAGACTGCAGCACATGTCCTTGAGACAAGCTGCTGGTCTCAAGTGCTCACTATGTGGCAATTTCTGAGGATCTGAGAACGCCATTGCGATTGCTCTGACGGGGAAGTCAGGGCGATGACATGCCTCTCCCAGCTCTTCAAGGCCGGCCATAAAGCTCTCTATATATCTGACCATGAACAATTGCGACTAATGGAGGGGGGACCTCCATCTGGTAGTAGAGACCCTGTGGACGGCAGTTTGCACGGCTCTGGTAGTAGTAATTGAGGTGGGCTGGCCATGGCCTCACATTGGCACACGCAGCAAGAGGTAGCAGTGTGCAGGCATGCAAGTGCTAGCTACTTGTGTATCACATGCAGAGCCCTGATGCAGCACCAGAATCAACATCCCGTGATCTACGCAAAGACCTGCCAAGGTAAGGTACACTTAGACTGCGGCGGACATTCGTCTGCTGCATATTTACTGAGAGTGCTGATGCATGCAGCTGGAAGGAACCGAGCGCACAGGACATTGTGAGCCACAGCTCTGACAGCAGCGTGAGGCTCAACCCAGATGACATTATCATTGATGTCGCCAAGGTGTGACTCCCTCCCTTCTGTAGGCACCCCTATTTAATATGGTCTCAGCAAAATGTGTCTATCGCTGCATGTGACCAGAGACAAATAATGCCTTGGCATTTAATACTTGTAGTAAGCTCAATATCTGTGATCATCTGCCATGTCACTCGTTGCTTGTCCTATGCACATGCACGGCACACACTGCTTAATGCTCAATCTCTTGAAACACCAGACTAGAAATCTGCAAAGAGATCAGTGCCAGCAACCTTTTTGATAAATTAGGTAATGGGTGGTTGCCAGGTGGACCTGACTAAGGGCAGCCAGAACCCGATGGACTCGGTGTCCTTCTTCCATCACGCAGAGTCGACCGAGAAGGTGTCTCTGCGAGCCAAGCAGATCAGCACCATGTTCCCGCTCTCCAACCTGGTGAGAATCCTCCCTACTGTTTTTCCTGCTCTCTTCTTGTGCACAGCAGATCTAGGCCTGTCAAATTTTATGCAGGTGCCATATTGGCCCTGCCTATGTGATGTGCAACTGTACAGGAAGACACGGCCATTTCATTGGTCTCTCCTAAGCATGCTTCTTGCTAAGATGCATGCCACAGACATGATTTGTGGTGGGGTTCTGATCAGACACCAGACATGCTGCCGAATAATAGGGCGCAACCGCATCCAGAATATCCGCGCGACACTGTGGCAGACTTCAGTTGATGGTGTAAGACTGTGGCCGCCAAATACTGATCGCAGTTTAACACCACTTAATCAAGTGAAATGAAGTGCAGCATTGTGTGCCGCAGAGGAAAGGAACGCCACAGGATGAAGTCCCTGCCCCTGCGTGACGCGACACTGGCATGTGTGCATGCACTTAGTCATTAGTGACACGCAAGTAATTGGGAAATGAATGATCAATATAACAGATGGCTTCCGTTTCTGCACTGCAGGAGAAGCACTGCCGCATCTACTCCAAAGACAGCAGCCCAGCAGTGGTGGCAGCCACTCAGGAAGCCTTCAGATCTTGGCTGGAGCAGCGGTTTGGGGACAGAGTGCAGCTGTGCACGCCTGCTCGCAAGTGAGCTCCCTTGCTCATCCTGTCAGGAATGTTGTCAGTCTCATTAGTACTTGATTACATGCAGTCATGTCTACGGGCTAATAATTCAACGGCATGCAAGGAAGGAGCATGCACAGCACATGCACAGAAATGCTTGCCACGTGGAAGCAGTGATTTGCAGAAAGTCAAATTTTGGCAGTTCCATCTCCATTTGTTGGCCCTCGCTCTTGTTCATGTTTGCAGCCTCTCTTGGCTCGGGTAGCTGCAAGGCAGCAGGGCTTCACTGCCTTGGAGGATTGCTCCTGCAAACGATCAGAGAAACTCAATATTTACATCGCGGAGATAAACAGTTTACACGGAATGCTCAGGAATGTTTGGCTCAGAGCGCTTGCAGCGCTGTGCAAATTCAAATAAGAATTTGAATTCTGGCACTGCCTTGTGAGCGCAGGCCGCGCAATGAGCTGCCACCAATGGTGCGACTGGAGAACAACCCACGCAAGCGCTCGCTTGGTGACGCATTCGTACATGCACTTAATAGATAGCAGCCGGCAGTAAGAAGTGATTCCTGTAATTCTCCCTGGCAGCCGAACGTTGCACTAAGCTGAGATTTCAGTGGGGGCTGAAAACTACTGGAGATTGTAGTGGGGACCCTGTTGCTACTGCGAAAAGTGTGGACTGCGAGTTTGTGCGCGCACTCAACAGATAATAGCAGCAGGCAGGGGGGATTGCAATTGGAGGTTTAGATCCTTTGGCAGCCGAACGTCGCATGGGGCTGAGATTTCACACGGTAGTAGTAATGGAGACCTGAAGCTAGTTCAGAACAGTGTGGTATAGGGATAGCAGCCGGCGTCGGGCACTGGACACAACTCCATCTGCTGTGTTTACATCCTCCTGCAGCCAGACAGCAGGGGATATCGGAGATGGTATAATGAAGTACCCCCTGCAGAAAATGCACTCGGAATTGGAGTTCTGCTTAGCGATCAGGGGACAACAGAGCAGCTAAAATAGAGCAGCAGAATAGAAACTTCTTTGAAGCCGCCCCAAGCCATTGGGGCTGCCTGGCGGCAACGAAGCTGAATGGTCTAAAGGGAGCTTTGTCACGGTTTGTGATGACAGTCTTGTCCTGAATGTTGTCAACATAATGGGGTGTGCAGTCGACGTCGATGTGAATGCAATCAGATGGAGCACATTGAGTGGTATAAGGACAAAAATCAGATCCTTGTGAATGCGCATGTCCGATATAAGGGTCACACAGTGTGACTCACACTCATGATCATGAGCGTTGAACTTCGAATTACCAGTGCATGCATCATGATGCTGCATGCCAGTGGTGCCCGCCGGTGCTCATGGAAAAAGCACCTTCATTTTCATCAATTGAAGAAGGTTGGGGTTGATCTCGTACTTACACCTAACGATGAGAATTGGTAGAGGGACTGGCAAGGCATGTGAGGATCCCCTGGTCCCTGCTGTGAGAGACGGTCCTGAACATTGAAAAACATCATGTATGATACATGTGCGCATGCCCACAAGCTTAAGCATGCTTGGTCAAAGTGCCAGAACACACTAGTGCGCACTGGTGCAGCACCCACATGTGAACCGGTGTACGGTGCTGAGTCAATTGCACATGTTGTGTCACCAAAAGTAGCAAACAGCCAGACATACTTATTCAAGTCAAAGCCCAAGAAATTGCTTGCATGGAGCTCATTGCAAACCCAAAACTTCTCGTGCAGGCACGTGCCCAGCATGCTCCTCACAGCACCGCGAGCCACTTTCCACCCTGGTCCGCAAAACGGATGTTGTGCCTCGCGCAGATCGCAAGACCAACCCTCGAAGATCAATGCGTTCTTCTTCAAAAGGGCGTCCTTGCGATACAAGCAACAGCGTTGCAAAGAAGTCTTCCCAGCACTTCCCTGCCATCAGAGGTGCAGCGAGAACAGGCCAGTTGCATTCTTGAATTATTAGTCAGGATGCTCACCTTGAAGATGCGCGTAGTCATAAGTAAAGTTGAGAGCCCTTTCTTTAAGGACGGGGTCTGAAGCCTCGGCTGGCTGCGTTACAACTTTTGGGGAGTTTCATGGGCTGCACATTTCTTGGCCCAAAGATGGCATGTTCTTGTGTCAGCACAAAAGTTTTTACAATGGGCTTGATCTTTTCCACTCTGCCCGCCTGCAGGTCCATCTGGTGATCACTGAAGACTGATCCTTGACTGATAGAATGAACATTGCTGCACTTGTCTGCATCGAGGAGGGCCGGATCCCGCCGGACTGCTGTGGAACAACGGCATGCACTCACACAGTTGTCGATCACAGTGGTCATTTCGGTGCGTAGTGCATGATGCTCAAACACCCTTCAATGCAGCATATCAGAAATTCCACTTCCTGGCTCACTATTTCTGAGGAGGGGAACTGGACACGTCTGATGCCCGATTCCAAAGCAATTCATTCTTGTAGTGTGGGCCACGGCCTGCATCTTTTGCAAGTGACCATTTGGCGGTATCAGCTAAATTGCCATTTTTATTCTTCCTGCTTCACCCGTTGTGAGCATCTTGACCAATGCTGGTGGAGGATGTTAAGGTCATATCAGCTTGAATGCAGCCTCTGGTGGCAACTGTGCAGGATATCTAGTGGATGGCCAGTTGTACTGCAGACCAGATGAGCATGGCCCGCTCATCCCCCACTCGCTTGATCTGGACCAGCGATGCTCTGTGGTCAAGCTGCCGGACCACGTGCACGGCCCCGACTGCGGCCATGAAGTTGTAGCGCATGGAGACCACTTCGACTTCCTGGTGAGGCCAATTCCCCTGATTCTTACTTTTACTTTGCAGCAGGATTTAATGTCGCAGTGAATCTATTGGGGACTGTTGTCCTTCCACCACTACATGAAAATATAGGATTGGTTGTGGTACACACTTGAAAATGATCTTGCCAGCCAATGCAGTCGTAAAGCTAACTCAAAATACTCTGCTACCGTGCATGCTCCTGTAGCTGATGCATCAGGCGACAGGGGAGATGGTAGTTCAGTAGAATCAAAGGAAAGGTCTTGGATTTAAGGAGTGGGAGATTAGCACTCGAAAAGGTGAATGGAATGGAAAAGCTGTGGCGGGCATGTGCGCGCAGGTGGGTGACGAGCTGCACCATGTGCCGTCAGGTGACCTGGACGGCTGCTGTCAGCGCCAGTGCATCGAGCACTACGCCAGCGGAACAGTGCTGCACCACGGCCGCCTCTCCGTCGTGCGCCACCGGTGCGCGGCCCCTTTCTGGCTCCTCTCTTCTTTCAGACCCCCTGACCTCGTTCTTTGCTGGCTACCTATCAATGTCCTTCCAGGCCTAGGCTGTGCGTGCATGTTAGCAACCAGGAGGAATGTTAACCGCCTCTTATATAATTGTGCGTAAGGTTTTGCGCCACTAGGAAGGGTTCTATTTGCCCACGCATCACAAGTGTGCCATGCTTGTGAGCTCACAGCTCTGGACCCTGATTTTGATGTTCTGCCATTCCCTGCGAGGGTGGCCGCTGTGCTTGTGCTTGTGCGCGCGTGCGTTCATGCTTATCTGGCAACCTGATTCTTGCTGCATGGCAATTGGCTGGTAAGTCGAGAGCCTTTTCTGGCCGCGCAACAAGAAGGGTCAAAATCTGGTGTACTGGTATATGGTCAATTTTCAAAAATCAAAATATCTTAACAGCCTGTTCTGGCCGCACAGCAAGAAGGGCAGTCCAGTGAAGCCGTCCAGGGAGGAGTATGCGCCTCTGGTGGAAGTGGCAATGCCACCGGAGACGGGTGATGAGTCAGCCGGTGACACAAGCGCCGCAGTCATCGTTACTAAGATTTATGCCGGCGGCATCTGCTGCCCCAGCGAGGTCCCCCTGATTACCAACATCCTGCAGCCCATGCCGGGGGTCCTAGAGGTGAGACTGTGCAACTGTATTGTATTCCCCTCTTTCCTTGAGATTTGGACTGCATGTGTGCTTGCACTGGCAGACCGAATGAGCAGAAGAGTTTATGTGCCCTGTAATGCCAGCCTGGACAAAGGTCCCCTGGAGTCAGGAAAGCCAAATCTGAGGCTCAGGCCCCCAGTCAGATGCAACAGTCCGCAGGATTTCGCCTTATAGACAATAATCTTGTGGCTGATGGACGCCTGTTGTGCCATAATTGTCTAGAGCTGCTTCCCTACAAATCATGCGTGTGCAAGGTCGAAAATTCTCAGTCATTGTCCCAGCCGGACGTGGCGCAAGTTAGACACTGACACTGCGCCACATGGGCACATGACTACACACCTCCTGAGAAGAAGAAAAGTATAAAAACGATCTTATGAACAGGTCGGGTTTGAACATGCTGCCATTTTGCGAAAAGCCGGCCTGCAAATGAGCCATTTCTCAATGAATTGGAAAGATGAAAAACAGCTTACAGAGGACATTTTGCTGTCCAGGTGGACGTGGCGGTGGTGACTCAGATGGTGACTGTGCGCCACACGGGCGCGCTGCTGCCAGCTGCAGCAGTCGCCGCTCTAAATCAGGCCCACCTCGATGCCTCTCTGCAGGCGCCACGGCAGCAGGGCAAGCTCGCTGCCAGCTGGCTCCCTCCCTGGCGAGGTGATTCCCATTCTTGTGTAGATACCCTTTCGAAAATTCTCAAAAAATGGCAGTAAGCTGTTATGATGCAGGGAGATATTTGTGTCTGGAAACTGGAAGCGAAAGGGACTGGCGCCTTCCTTTACCTATTTATGTGATGATCTCAAGTACAGTAGTGGGCATGCATGCTGGGGTTGTGTATGTAGATCACGTTGACGCCCGGAGCCTCTACTCTGTGTATGCTGAGAGCTGCGCTGGCTGTGACATTGCACTCGTGCAACATATCAGGTGCCGCAGATTTGGAGAGTCTTCGGTCACCTCACGTGATCTCCATGTGCAGCCCTTCTCGCTGACCTGTCACTCTTCTTCCAAGCTGACCAATCTCCATGCCTGTGCCAGAAGTACAACTGAGTGCCAAACTGCAGCTGTCGCTCTAAATTTCAAATGAACTTGTGTGATGCGCAGTGCTGGCGTCGGCGGGGCTGCTGGCGATATCCCTGTTCCATTACCTTCACCACCCCACGCACATCGAGGGGTTTGACTATCTGAAATACGTCGCCCTGGGCGCCGTGGCTCTCGAAGGTCCCCTTGTCGGCCTCAAGGCTTTCGCCTCGCTGCGCAATAAGGTGCGCTGCAGCTCACCGTCGATCTGTTGTATTCTTCCCTTTCTCAAAATCTATGGTGCAGCAAGGTTGGCACAAAGGTTGGCTTCTAGTACTCGCTCTGCAATTTCTCAAGAGTTTGGTGTAGGGCGTACCTGCGGTGTAAGGTGTGCCATCACAAGATCCTTAATCCTTTCATGTGTTCTTGCTGTGTTCCTCTCAGAGACATAAGGCAGGGAGATCAATTTGCTGCCAGTTCACACTATGTGGTATTTCAAGGCCTCTGCATCCCTGTGCAGCTAAGGTGCGGCAGCACACTGTCTTTTTGGCCAATCGACCTAAAGAGAAACTGCCTTTATGATCAATTGCCACCCTGGAAAATATATATCATATCTTCCCGGGACTCGGGGGTCAATGATGATGATGTGGCGATATACAGCCAATTTCATCAAAAGCAAGCAAGAAGCGAGTCCGTGTCATAAAGCATCGTTCGCGACGTAGAATACGGAATTCTATTCAGTTGCTCGGCCACGCGGCCTCTGCGGGCGCCGGTTGTTCTTTTAAGTTTTGTTGCTGTGTGTCTCAGAAGAATAAGGCAGTGAGGTCAGGTCGCTGCTAATCCACACTATGCAGCTTTTTGTGCGTACTGTGCAGCCAATGCCAGGAATCTCCTGTACGGCATGTCAGAATCCTAATGATGAAGATGCTGCAAGGCATTTGTGAAGCTATCACTCTCTGCTAGCGCCACCATATAGTGCAAATCACTTGGCATGCCTACAAGCTAGCCGTGCAAGTACGGCGCTGACATGGCACATGTGCATGAGTGAGCATGCACCTGCTCAGGTGCATTGGTTGAGCATCAAAGTGTACATGCGTCTGTGTGGAGGCGCCACACTTGCACCACCAGCTTGCTTTGCAGTACTCCTACGCAAGAAAATTTCCACTTTTCCCGCCAAGCTTTAGCTTCCAAGCGCTTGCCACGTCAATATTTCCGATTTCTTGGCTGAGGTGCCTGATCAGGCGCTGGAAATTATTGCCGTGGTGCGCCGCGGTGCTTCGTAGTACTGAAGGAGTCATTCTAAGATCGCAATAAATAATTATTCTTGGCCAAGAAGGGTGGATAAATAAGACCCTATCTCCCAAAATATAAAATGTATGATATTTTAAGACCAGATTCGGAAAGCTCTCGACAAGCCCGATCCAATGAAGCATGACCCTGGTAGATTTGAAGTCAGGAAGACCCCTTTGTCCCACACCGCCGAGGGTGCGGGTTTTGGAATAACTATTACAGTATCCAAATTTGAACTTGAATTTTCCTGTGCAGGTGCTGGACATCAACGCGCTCATGTTTCTGGCAGTGGTGGGAGCGGTGGCGCTGCAGGACTATGTGGAGGGAGCGGCCGTGCTCGTGCTTTTTGGGTTTGCGCAGTGGCTCGAAGCCCGCAGCAGCAGAGCCGCGCGCGACGCCATCTCCTCTGTTCTGGCTCTCAAGCCCGAGACGGCCATTTTGGCGGACACAGGTGCGTCCATGGCATGTCATGCATAGCATGCATGCATAGCATGCACAGGTCATCTCCCAAAAGTGGGGGTACCCAGCCATCCACTGTGCTGGTTGTGTAGCAAGTAGATGACTTGATGCAAGCAGATGACTTGTTTCTAGCAAGCCATCGCCCCTCTGTGCTTGCTTTCAAGCCCGAGGCCGCCATTCTGGCAGACACAGATGCGCTAAGGAAGTTCTGAGTTGCTTCCATATGCTGCCGAAAGTTGGGCTCTCCAATATGCGAGCCACCCAGTGTGCTGGCTCAGTAGTGTGCTGCCATTTTGGTAGAGTCTGGTGCGTCTCATGCTAAAAAACGCTTCACCAATCAATGTGTACTGTAGTCGAGAACACTGCTCCAATCGTTGGGTAAGATAGCGGATGACTCTGCAGCAAGCATTCGGTCTAGTATGCACTCAAGCCGTCATTCAAGGTTTTCCAAAGCATGCATGCCTTGCATGCGGCTCTTGCAAGGATTTGCAGGTGTGTGCATGGCACAATTTGGATTCATGGGGTTGCCTATTGTCTCTTCCAGACTTTGTGAGAGGTAGCAGAGCGTCTTTTGTGTCCAAATTGTGCCACTGAGCCCCCAAGCTGGAGAAATATGTTTGATATGAAAGGTTTTGAAGTGATCCAATACACAAAATTCAATTCAGTATCTCTGCTCTAGGCGGGCCCTAACCCCACTCGCCTTACTTCTTATAGAACAGCTGCGACCACTAGAGAACATGCAGGTGCTTGCCAGAATACCTGGTCCCTGCAATTTTACAGAAGAGGTCTCAGGATAAGTCAAAGTATCTTGGTGGTTTTCGCCCTGGTCTTGTGCGTGTCGCCCTGCGTTTGATAGCCATTTATAAAACATGCAGCATGTGCCGGCAGGTGCGGAGGTGCCGGTGGATGACGTGGCGGTGGGCGACTCGCTGCTGGTGAGGCCGGGAGACAAGGTGCCCCTGGACGGATTAGTCACCCAGGGCACCTCTCGCCTTGACCACAGCATGCTCACCGGCGAATCAGCGCCAGTCAAGCGCGGCCTCGGCGAAGAGGTGTGCATTTGATGTGCTTATTCTTTGTGAAATTCCTTTACGCTCATATCGAAGACACAAGATCAGTGGATGATGTGTCCCATGAGACTGCCATGCCCTTGATTTGTGCAATCTATAATGGGCAACCCAAAATGTGGACCGTCCTGAGACTTTTCACTGTACACATTTTGCCAGAACTTCAGCCTGCGTTGCGCCTGCTTTTTGTCTGCACGCACAGCATTCTGCAAGACACTGGACATGCAAGCACGATCTAATCATTACTATCATTACTCGCCTTTCCTGCTAGAGGCAAGGTGCGTCTGCAGACAAGCTGCAGTTAAAGGCTGCCACAAATGCCACCCCTTGTTGGACTCGCCAGATCCAAGCAAGACCCAATCAACCACAGGCACATTGCTCAGTATTAACACCGCCTCCCGCCAGCCGAGCTTTATGATGCGAAGTGATTCTCTATGCAGGTGTTTGGGGGTACGGTGAATTGTGGTGACGGGGCGCTGACCGTGCAAGCGACTGCGGCGGCGGCCGACAGCACCGTGGCGCGCATGGCTCGGCTGGTGGAAGAGGCGCGGCCTATTTTGGCACTTTTGCGTTGCTTTGTCCTGGCGCCTGTTTTGGCCCTTAAAAGTGTCTGGCAATTCTTTCTATCGTGGTGCACCCTGCTTCTCATGGCTGGGAGTCTGCAGCTGCTTATGGCTCCTTTAATAAAATCTTCCATGTCCATCAATTTCCATGTCCATGTGAGGGACAACAACATTACGGCATGTCCTGTTGGAAAGGCATCATTTATTGTCCCTTCCTGCATCTCAACTTACTGCTCCTGGGCCGGGGGATCATTATGCTGTTGTTGCCTGACATTCACTTATGAGGCTGCCCTTTCTCTCATCTCTTGCGCTCGCTCTGCCCTGATGTCTGCCCTCTTCTTTCTTACAACTTCATGTGTGGCTTCTGAGCAGGCAACGTCGCGGCAGTCCCCCATGGAGACTTTTGTGGTCCGCTTTGCCAAATGGTACACCCCCATCGTGGTTGCCGCCTGCCTCTGCCTCGCGCTCATTCCCCTGGCCGCGCGCGTCAACGACCCCAAGGTGTGCAGGGGTATCTTGAAATATATTAACGCAATATCTCACTGCATCGTATGTCTTGAAAATTTCGTTGCTGTAATGTTTTCACCAAAGCACTGGGTGCTCACACGACCGCTGTGAAGTGACCTGATCAAAAATCATGACATGGCACCAATCATTGGTGTCAACTGTCTTGTTGCCTGCCATTGAGGGCATAAATCATGTCTCTCTCGAGTGCTGTTTTGTATCCAATCCCTGTGGTGTCATCCGGCTTAATCGTGAGAATTCACAGATTACCCAGTCAAACCTGCCAATGAGGTCACACACTGCTGTCTATTGAAAATTTGCCATAAGTACCCTAGAACGGTTTTCCTGTTGTGTCCCCGAACTGCATTAAGAGTAGAATGACAGCTCTGGTCTCACTGGTCTCACAGTCTCACTAACCTGGAAGTTGCAAACCTCTGACTGACGAATCTTGGCTGCGCCTGCGCAGTGGTGGGTGTATCTGGCGCTGCAGATCCTCGTCACCGCGTGCCCCTGCGCACTCGTATTATCCACCCCGGTGACCATGGTAGCCGCGCTGGCAGCTGCCGCGAAGCAGGGCGTCCTCATAAAGGGCGGCCAGGTGCTCGAAGCGCTGGCAGCCGCGAAAGTGGTCACCTTTGACAAGACCGGCACACTTACCGAGGGCCGCTGCAGGGTGAGGCTACCATCAGCTGATTGTGCTGATTTGTTTCCTTGTATTCTTCAGCTTTGCGGTAGGCATGTGAGTCTATAGTTCTGTCAGGGAGTCTACTGTCTTTTAGTTGTTTTCCCTGCCCAAGAACGTGCTCATGGGAAGGGAGGAAGCGAGGAGAAGAAATCCCTGCGTTCTCCAAGACATGCAGATTTTGAGAGCACGCTCTCTGTGGAGTAAGTCGCCAATGCAAGTCTGGAGATGGCATAAGTTCAGCTCGCGAAAGTCTGACTTGGCGCGCAGGTGGTGATGACCAAGGCGCTGGGCGGCGCTGACGAGGCGCGCATGCTGTCGCTGGCCGGCAGCGCTGAGCGGACGTCCAGTCACCCGGTCGCCGCCGCCATTGTCGGCTGCGCCGCTGCGCGCGGCTCTGCCGTGGACCTGCCTGTTGCCGCCTGCACCTCGGTGCCAGGTAATTTTTATCCACTGACTGTGCGGGCTCTTGGCTTAACATCACTCCAAGTCGATATTCCTTCATGTTGGGGCTGAAAGTTCTATCGCATGCTGAGGGGTCCTCAAGAAATTGCCAAAGGAAAGGCACATGTCAATTTGTCAAAGCCGGGGCTCCTGGTACCATGCTGGACGGAGAGGGATTTGTAATGACCGGCGTCTGCATCACGGAGAGCATGCTTTCAAATTTGGGCCAGCTGTACTGGTTGACATGGAGTCCGGTCAGCATTATATTCACATATCTAGTCAGCAGCTTGATGAGCAGTATGCTGGCCTGCCACAGGCCAGGGCATCGTGGCGGAGGTCGACGGCGTTCCTGTTGCCATCGGCAACGCGCGCATGCTGGCCGAGCGCAGCATACACCACGACGGAGCCCCCGTGGCAGCCATCGAAGCCGATTGGAGTGCTCAGGGTGCGCCTGTTGTACTCCCCTTTGGTTACCAACATCCTGATTGACGTGTGATCCACAGTGCCCTCACATGGCTCAACCGTCTTCATTTCTTGTCGTCAGCAGAAGACCACATGGAAGTGTTGGGGCTGCTACATCTTCCTGCGTGGCGCTGAAATTTTGCCCACAAGGCCCTGCGTATCAGAGCTCAAAGCTCACGATCCGATGGCCCTGTTCAAAATGTGCTCTGAGCTTGAAGGCAGATGTTTTTCTTCAGTCTCAAATTTGAGAGGTGAGTACAAAAGCTTATTATGGGGTGATTCAAAGTTGAATAGACATATTTGCACAGGCGCGACGGTGAGCTGGGTGGCGGTTGACGGTCTGCTGGTGGGAGTGTTCGCCGTCGCAGACGCGCCGCGGCCGGAGGCCGCTGAAGCCGTCAGAGCACTGCGCAGTGCTAAGCTCACGGTGAAGTTGCCCTGTGATACCAGACTCCAGTCCAGACAGCCTGATGCAAAAGTATTGGGGTCCCTATGGTTTCGAATAAAGTCCTTCTCTGGCGGGATATTCGCTGATTCACATGCGCAAGCTGGGATGGCTCTGTGGGGGTATTGAGAGAATGGTTATCATGAGACTGGCTACCCTGACAGCTGCATGAGCACAGGATTGCTCATGCTAGGTGTGATTGACATGCTATTCCTTGTTGTTGAGGACAACTCACCCATATTCATGATCAAACTCACGCTGCGCGCAGGTCGCGATGCTTACCGGAGACAATGCCGGCGCTGCGCACTCGGTGGCGGCCGCGGCGGGGCTCGACCCGGTGTCTGTGCACTCATCGCTGCTGCCAGAGGACAAGCTTCGCCAGGCGCGTGCTCACGGCCTGCCTATTTCGATGTCTACAATTGCTCATAGTCCCTTTTGTTCTAACAACAGCGCGGATATGAACCCAGATTTCTGGGGACGCCTTCCTTGCCTTGGGTTGTTCGTTATACATGCGAGGAGATTTGGTCCAGACCACTTGGAAGCTTGCATGAATCACATTGCAAGGGATCTGTCAGCCTGGCTCTCTTCACATGCTGATGCCGTTGTGCTTCACCCTGATTCGACTCTGGAGGATGAATGTCACGAACATGAGCATGTGAGCAGGACTACCTGTTGGGCTGCATTGCATACAGCTCCTGCCTCCCTGAGAGCCGATTGCAAGCCTTGTCAGAGCGCTGTCAGGGATTTGCAGCCCTGAAGATGGGCTGTTCTCAGTCTCTAGGAAGACTTGCTGAGCCACCATTGTAGCTGCATTGGCAAAATCATACTTGGGAAATTTCTACAATTTAATAAATGGGAAATTTTCTAGTGCAGGTGGAGGCCTACCGCGCCAAGTTTGGCAAGGTGGTCCATGTGGGCGACGGCATCAACGATGCGCCGGCGCTCGCGGCCGCTGATGTCGGCGTCGCAATGGGCGCAAACGGTAGCGTTGCCTCCCTCGCATAATTAGTATTATTAGTATAATTAGCTCGTTCCAGCCTACAAGGCTACGTGCGCTGCAGCAAATCTCAACACTTCCCCTCCAGCCTTCCCTGTCCTGGCATCTTCTTCTTGAATTTCATGTTAATCCCATGGATTCCAGGGCAGCCCTGTTTGACAGGCCTTTTCTGCCTCTTACTTTCACTATAATGCTCCGGCCCCCAGCAATAGCTGAAAACTTGCTCATTGCAGCCTTGTTCTCAGGCCATGGCTGCGCAATTGTCCGACATGCGGGTGTATTTGGGTGTGCCCCTGAAGTTGCATGTGCACTGCAGTGATCACAGTTATGTTTGAGCCAGACCAGAATGTGCTCGGAAGCCCCTTTCGGCACCAAATATTGCTCATCCAGCTTTGCTGTTTCTAGGTGGTTTCAAATAGAAGAGCTCTTATTAGCCACTGTGGCGCTTGCAGGGGCTGCGATAGCGGTGGAAGCATCTGACGTGGCGCTGTTCAGCAATGATCTGCGCTGCCTCGCGCCTGTTATCTCCCTGGGCCGCCTGTCGCGCCGCAAGATCATCGAAAACATCTCGCTCTCTGTTGCCACCAAGGTGTGCGCTTGTGATTGCCTTTGATCTCTTGTGTCACACAATACCCTCCGTCAGAAATTGAAACACTCGAACGACACGGAGTGAGGAAGAAATTTTCAGCCTGCTGAACTCAATTGGCAGAGTATCGGTTTTGTAAACCGAATGTTATCGGGTTGTTTTGGATGATCTTTTGGGGCCCTGAGCTGCCACTGCTTTGTTGAGCCACGCAACGCATGCTGTTCAGACTGGTCACCTTGTTCTATCTTGCTGGGCAGTCTGCTTATTACAGGCGTTTCCTTGCTTTTGTGAACCCAGTAGCGCCTCTCACACCCAAAGATCATTACAAGATTCTGTTCTCAGTCGTCACCAGGGTGGACCCCTGAGATCAATCCGATCTCCCGCTGCTTCAGAGAAGCAGGCCGCCGGGAATTTGCTTCTGGATTGTTTAAGCAGGGCGGTCTGGCAATGTAGGTGCTTGTCATATTGTACAGTGGTTGATGGCTTCCTCATCTGCAATTGCTTCGTAGCAGCACTGTATAATATGAGGGCGCCTGATCCGCCAAAGACCGCCCTACTCAGACAGGCAATCTAGCATACCATCAATTTTCATGCTGCACTCTTTCTTATGCAAGCAGAATGTTTCATGTCCTGGTGGCTGGCATTTCCTGGAGATGCCTGCATGACTGGCCAACGAAGTGACAAACGCACTCCTGCCTTTTCCTCTTTATTGACTCTCCTCGATTGCATAGTTGCTCGCAATTCTGTTAGGAGACACGACAAACCGAGTGCCTTGTCTTAGGTGGCGGTCCTTGTCCTGGCGGCTCTGGGAAAATTCTCCCTCTGGGCGGCGGTGGCGGTCGATGTGGGCACGGCCCTCTTAGTCATCGCCAACGGGATGACGCTGCTGCGCTGGCAAGGGGCGCGCGAAGCATGCGGCACCAAATCTGGCTGCAGGAGGACTGCACTCAATAAATCTGGCAGCGGCTGCTGTTCAGACTCTGGCTGCGGCAGTCAAGGTGAGAAGAACTTCAAAATGGGCTGCTTGGATTGTCAGCAGTGCACATATTCGTTTGCTGTGACACCTAAGATAGGTGAGTGTGAGGAAGTTGGTATGTGGTCTGGGACCGCAATGTGTAGTGCTTTCGGTGACAGAGAAGACAAAACCACTAAGTTCGTACAAAACCAGTCAGCCGCCTGAACGCTGCAAGTAGTAAAACTCTGGCTGCTGCGCAGGCGCTGCATCAGCCGCTGCCAGGTCTGGCTGCGGTTCCGAATCTGGCGGCTGCTGCGCCGCCAAAACAGGCACGGCCTCCATCGGCGCCAAATCTGGATGCGGCGCAAGCGCCAAGACAGGCAAAAGCTGCTGCTCTTCAGCTGCCACGCCTTGCTGCAGCAAGAAGGTCCAAGTGACCAACAGTTGCTGCTCTCCAGCCTCCACTTCCGGCGCCGCGTCAGCCGCTGCCGCCAAATCTGACGGCTGCTGCGGCGCTGCCCAACCCAAGTTCAGTGCAGGCGCCAAATCAGGCAGCAGCTGCTGCTCGTCAGACGCAAAGTCTGGCTGCAGCAAGGGCAGCAGGTCAGATGCGTCCGCTAAAGACTGCTGCTCCCCGGCCGCCAAATTCGGCAGCGGATCTCCCGCAGCCGCCACCGCATGTGCCGGAGGCAGCTTTCCCAAGCGTGCAGGCGAGCACAGCTGCAGCAGCTCAGTGCCACCTAGCACGTGCTGCAGCGGAAACCGCCAGGAGCCCAGCAACCACAGCCACAAACATGGTGATGTCCCCCCTGGATGTCCCGCTCACACAGGGAAGCTGGACAGCAAGCCGTCTTGCTGTGTACCGAAGCCAAAGACCGGCGGCTGTTGCGGCAGCGTCTCGGCCGGCAGCGCGGCGCCGAAATCCGGCTGCTGCGGCGCGGCCGTGCGCGGCAGCGGGGCACATGACCGCGGCCTGGCGGCACCTGCTGCCGCAAGCGCAACCGCTGCAGCAAGTGTTGCAGGCTGCTGCTCGGAGCATGGACATACGCAGGCGCATGAACGCAGCGGCGCGGCTCCTTTTGCAGCAGCCGCCGCGAGCGGCGCCGGGTGCTGCTCCGGGCATGCGGAGGCGCATGCGCGCGGCGTGCCGGCATGTGCCGGCAGCCTGCCGCGGTCCGGCAGCAGTCCGGCGCTGGTGGATGCCACCGTGGATGCCTGCTGCGAGGCTCTGTGCGTGCAGAAGCTCGGGCCGCTGTGCAAGTCTCCCGGAAAGCACTGCATGCTGTGACAATTTTGACATTGTTTTGAAGAGAGCTGGAAGAGCACTGCGTGCCGTGATGATTTTGATGCTCTTTAAGGAGAAGCTTGTGTTGAGGAAGCACTGCTTGCTGTGCCTGATATGAACTTGTTCGGGGATTGCTGTGCAACTGCTTGCTGTGCCTGATATGAACTTGTCGGGGATTGCTGTGCAACACCTTGGGACTGCCCTGCACGTGCAAACTTTTCATGACATTGGATATTTCTGCTTGTGGTCCTGCAAAGGTCCAGCAAGTTTCAGGGCATCCTGTAACTGAAACCCAAGAAGTGTTATCAGCTATGATGATTGCAAGTTGTGTATAATGTTTCACTGCTGACTTTGAGGTTTCCTGGCCTTTGATCAAATAAAGGACAGTTCCTGAACGCTCAACGTTTCCTGCTAACCTCTGGGGAATTGCAGCTAGCTTCATCACTGATGTACTAGGACTTGCTTGCACAGAGCGTGCGCCTGGATTTGTAGATTAGCATCGAGCGGGCATGCACATCATTGTAAAATATGGGATGTCATCAAATATTATATGGTATATTTACAAAGCACCCCAGAACATGCACTTCTTGTACAAATTGCAACGAAATTGATGTCTGTGCCACTCTTATCCTCACCATAATTTTGCAACTGCAGAGTCATAGTTCAAGTCAATCAGTGTCAGGCGGCATGCTTTCAGGCTCACTTTCAGCCGTCATTGAGATAAACACAGAATTCCTCCAAGCAGACAGTACTCCTACATACTCTGGACTGACTATCATGCTTAACACAGTGCTGATAAGATCAGAGCAACTGAGCGCGGATATGGCATTTGCATGTGCATGCTACACAATGCAGTACATGCCCCTTTCCCTTGCAAAGCTGGCCTTCATGACTACCCCTGCAAGGCAGGCAATTACCCCTAGCCTGCAATCTTGAATAAAACATATAGCTCCTTATTTCAACGACGCCTTTTTTGTCCCATGTGCATCGTTGTTGTATTCAAACCTCTCGACACTTAAAAGCCAACGCCCAGTGTCTCAAGAGACTCATCACAAGACCCAAAGCAAGCAGCAACGTCAGCTGCAATTACTGATCATGACAAGTGGCCCTTCCACTCTCATGTATGGTGGATTGCAATTCAATTATTACTGGTTGAACCCAGGGGTAGCAGGGGTAGCAAATTAGAAGAAGTCCTTCTAGATTACCCCCCTGATAAAGCATGGAAACCAGCTCGTTTAAGTACAAAACATGCCCTTTCAGGGCCCTGCCCGCGGGTAGGCTGCAGGCTCAGAGTTGGAGTATGCTGAGTGTTGAGGCGCGGAGATCTTTGTGCATTCTTCATCAACCGCCCCGATCGCCAGAATCAGCATGACGTTGAAGATGGACACCAGTGTGAAACCTGCGCCAACACAGATAAATTGCTCACAACCCAGATCTGCTTCCAGCAAACATGCATGATTGCGGCCCCTGATCACATGCGCGCAGAAACACAGAAGGCTCTTTCTGCAGTATGCTTTAGAGCGTCAATGGAGGAATTTGGATGTTGCAACACAAGCTCAATGCATGCACCAAGCATCACAATGGCTGCAGTGCAAGGGACCACGAGAGGAGAGGAGATGAATCCTGGCTAGCTAAAGCTCCTGCAATATTCTGTCGGTGGAATTGTAAAAGTGCATTGAAGAGGTGGAGTGACCTTGATGGTATTGGGCATGCATATAGCTGTTGGAGGAAGTGCAAGAACCGAGAACACTGGAAACCACTGATCTAGGCGTTGGTTGACGTGCCTAGTCCTCAATGACTCAAAACCATCTAAGTGATTTATTTGCACGCTGTTCCTGCCAGGAGGCAAGGTGCGCCTGCAGACAAACCGCATGTAGAGGCTGGCACACATTTCACCCCTTCGTGGACTCGCTAGATCAAGGCAAGACCCAATTTACCGTGGGCACGGTGCTCAGTATTTAGAGAGCCCCTCGCCAACGCCTAATTATAGGTACAGTAAGAATAGCTGCTGAGGGTGTATTCTGAGGCTCACCGGTGATGGTGGTGTTGATGCGGTCTGGGAAGCTGCTGTAGTAAGGGTCTGTCTCCTTCAGCGATAAATATCCGTCCGCCTGCTTCATAACCACTGCAGTGTTTGCTGCCAGCAGCGCCAGAACTGCACTCTTCCACGATTTTGCTCCCAACGCCTGCATGTAGAAAATTGCAACCAAATGACCCTCATCCAGATTACCAATGATATGGTGCTTCGCAGGAGAATTTTGCCACCATCTCAACTGCACTTCAGTGGACATGCACATGTGCTGCTTAGCAAGCTCCAACCCAGCAACTGCGCAGATCATTTTGCTCTGCTCAGCCCTGTATCACTGAAGCACTTACAGGGCTCCATTCCTTTGACACTTGCCAGGCAAGTACAAAGAGCGCAAAACGCAGGTGACAAATTTGTGACGCCGGTGCGTCGCCCAACTCATACGCAAACAGGGCCGCTTTGCCCAGCCTTACACAGCAAGTCCAATTTCTAATTTTTTCGATCATAAATCAAATTTGATCAGAGAGAGTTTGCAACAAGTGCAGTTGGCCTTGGGAGACGTGTGGGCGCACCCCGACAGGTACGCTGGCGAGCAGAATGATGAACTGGAACCAGACAGACCACCACGAAAGCCCAAAGTAGTACAGGCATGACTCCGGACAGACGCCGTACAGTGCCCCTGCATGCAAGCACATGCCATTGTTATTATCAGCATTTTTTCCTGTACCACTCAAGGGGATTACCTGTGCTTGCACGAGAAGACCCCTGATAGGAGGATACTAGCGATGTACTATTAGTCGTGGGGATGAACGCCAACTTGTTGTTCCTCTGCCAAAAGCGATGCATGGGACTCTTGCAAATTCAATTAAGTCAAAAGAAGCCTGGAAGGTAGCAAGGCGAGAACAGGGGTTGCTACTGAACTTACCGGTGCCGGCCAGTAGGAGCACCCAGCTTAGGCAGGAACCCACGAATGCCACTCCATATGCGATAAGTGCCAGGTTTCCCATAGCGGCAACCTGCGCAAGCCACTGGGATTCAGCATTTGAAACGTTAAGGCGCACGCCAGGTGCCTCTTGTATCGTGATGAATCGAAAATGCAGAATTTTGTGCTGAAAACGCTGATATTTTCAACGTCAGCACTTTTGAGCGCAGGTGACTGAGAGCCTCGCAGGCCCCGAGTCGAAAGCACGTAAAGGCCAGATCAAATCTTGCTTCACCAAAGAAAGTGAATGAAAGCACAACAAAGCCATAACGTGCAAGCTGGATTCGTTACCTCTTGCCAAAAAGTTTTTCTGCGATGGTAGAGTTTAGTAGAGTCCTTGCACGGTCCTTTACAGACACCTGCTCGAACGGCACGCGTAGACATTTAAAATTGCAATTATGCAGACAGAGCAAATGATGCGGCATTGCAAGAAATTGTTACAGTGCCAACGGTGTCCTGATGGTTCACATCGTTGCCAGTAACGGCGGCCTTTCAAAAGGCGCCGAGCCCGATCGAGTAATCAATTGATTCTCCATTGCATCCTCACCTGTTGCGATGTGCTCACGTCAAAACCGGGACTTTGTCGGATTACGTGGGCCTTGACAGAACGTCTCCTCGACGGAGCCTAACCCTGGCTAGCTACGCGTCGTCGGCGAAGGTGTGTGACAACCGAATCGGAGCACCACCAATATGGAGAGCGTTTATCAAGTGATTGATATTTTTGTGGGTCGTGCTCCGTATCGAGGCAGGTTCTTATGAGTAGCCTACTCTTGGGAACTTCAATTCATCACTGTCGTCATCCTTCGATTGGTCATTTAAAGCCCCGGAGGGTTGGTATCGTCAGGGGTGAAACCCCTTTCTGATGGCAGCTGAATTTCAATTCATGGCTTAAATGCAAGACCAACAGCTCGTCCCAGTTGACCTGGAATTCCATGATTACACTGCATCCCAATCGGGGCCATGTTCATTGCACTCTTGCAGCGCAGAATTTCAACTTGCCTCACTGAGGGCATATCCATGTCATAATGACTACAGCCTTTACTTGCTGACTCGATTGATTGGGACTCTACTCGGAGCACTTCTTGGCAAGGGGTGGAGCTCCTAGAAGAGATGGGACTTCATTGACTGACCCTCGCTTCTATATTGTTCCCTTAAGTTTACACAAGCCTGTCAGCCTGAACTTTGCTCGCTAGCCTTTTGACAAGGCAGAGCCTAGATTGTCCAAAGGAGCTCCGAGCTTGTTTTAGTCATTTGGATCCACGCAAGCTCGAGCTCGTGCATGGGGGTGGCAGTTCACTGACTCAAGCAGAAATCTTTGATAGTCTTTGATCACGCCATGAGGTGATCTCCCGAGCACCACTGCGGACTTTGTCACAGCTGTGGTAAATTTGACTGAATGCTTTAGACTAAGTTTCAACTGCCATTCAGAATTTGTCAGTCAGTGTCCAGGCTGACAGCGGTGCCTATAGAGGCCATGGAGGACACGGCTGTCAAGTTTGAATTTGATTTCCGGAGCCCATTGCTCTGCTCCTGCTTCTGCTCCTTGCTCCAGCTGCCGTTTGCAAAAACACTGGTCATTGGAAATGTGTCTTGAAACTCGTCCTTTTCCTGTGCATCCTGCGCTCCAGCAGTCAAAATTTCAGACAGCAAGAATAATTGTACCTGCAACAAAAGACACACTTTTGCCAAGAGGTTGATGTGATTGGATATGATGAGTTCATTATGTCAAGTTCGCAGTAGTGTAAGTGCAGATCTATTCCCTATGTCTCAAGTGGGTCTGGTCACAGTTTGCTGCACATGCGCAATACTATGGTGCATGTCCTCTGCAAACAGTTTTTAATTCAATCTGATTACATGTCATGCGCTGTTGCATCCCGATCGCAGATGCACCTTGCCCTCTTTGCAGGAAAATGGTATATTTTCCGAAGAGCCCCTATATTACAGGAAGAACAGGGGCACACTGAGTAGCATTGAGGAGGCGATAACTCCGGTACTGCACCCCTCACCTGCTGCTCGCCGGCCATGCTGCGCAGCGATGGCCGCGCTGAGCTGGACGCCACATCATCGATGCTGAGGTCAGCAAAGCTCTGGGGGAACCCCCCGGCGGTGGGGGGCGATGGGGGACCCCCGGGGGAGAGCCTGAACAGGCTGCTGCCATCTGTGGATGACAGTTCGCTCTTGCGCCCGTTTGCCACCGGCGCCCGATGGGACAGTGGGCTCAGTTCCGCGCCAAGCCACTGTGAGCCTGGCTCTGGGAAAGCAACAACGCAGCGAGCTTCAGCTGAGATCACAGCTCAGACTTGGAATCTTGTGGAAATGCACGGCATCAATCTGCTGGCGACATCAGCAGGATGCAGAGTCTTGTTTCTTGGACCGTGCGCCTAGGTATCGCCTGGATCAGCCCTATGCTGCTCATGGAAAGCCAGGGAGGATAGAAGGCCAGCGGCCATATGCTTGTGTACCTCCAGCAATAACCCCCTGAAAAAAGGTTTGATGAGCTGCAGCTTCGAAGAGAGAAGCGTTCTGAAGGGATTTTGAGGAGATTGAAGCGTACACCAGGTTTTTCCGGCGCGTACAACGCGGCTGCCGCCTTCTCTGGCCTTGAACTCACCTACTGATTGACGAAGTGTCAATCAAACAAAAGGAGAGTTCACCGAATTTCGGCACGCGCGCCTGCAGCGGCGCCCTGTTCTGCACCGGAGTGCAGCCAGTCTCTGAGAAAGCTTTCGCACAGTTTCCCTCTGACCGGCTTGGCTCCATCAGCCTCCAGCCTAGCTAGTCTGAAGAGGAGAAGAGGGGAAGAGGAAAAGAGAGAAAACCAATCGCATGCACCATTGCCGCTGCCGCCCTGTTCTGCGGCAGAGTGCAGCCAGTCCCTGAAGGAGCTGTTGCTCTGTCTCAACCTCTGCATTCTTTCAAAATGGCTTGCCCCAGTCGCTACCTCAAGGTTGAAAAGATTAAAACACATCTCACCGCCGCCACCGCTGCCACCGCCGCCCTGTTAAGCGGCAGAGTGCAAACAGTCTCTGAAGGAGCGGTCGCCCTGTCTCGATCTCTGCATCTCACTATCTGCAATTGGATTTTCCAAGACCGTGTCACAGAGGTTCAAATATAAAAAGTGTGTCACCTGTGCCGGCGCCCTGTTCTGCGGCGGAGTGCAGCCAGTCTCTGAAGAAGCTGTCGGCGGCTTCGGCGCTGTGCGGCGAGGCGGGCGGCACTTCGATGTCCACCGACTCCGAGTAGAGGCCGAAGTTTGACGCGTCCCCGTCCCTCAACACCTCCGGCACTATCGGCGCCGGCAGCTCGCCTGCGGCAGTCCACAATCACGCGCTCCGTTCTAGCAGAGCAAGAAGCTACAAGAGCCGTAGTCCAGCGATTGCTGCTTGCGCAGCTTCTGTGAAAGCTTCTCTGATACAGCCTTTCAGGAATGGAATCTGGAGCTCATGAAAGGAAGCTCCTGGCTGTTACTGATGCTGACTGCGTCGGGGATGATCACACTGGAATGACCTATTTTTACTGCCCTTCCGTAGCCACACTGCCCCACCAAAGTGCGCTGTTTCAGCAACGTCTTGAAGCATGCAATGCAACACTCATCTGGCACTTCAGGGAGAGATCCCCAAAAGGATAATAAAGACTCACGTCTTAGCAGGGCGTCCCAGTCCAGTCCCTGGAAGAAGGGGTGGTCTTTGACGTCCTGTGCTCCGCCCGACAAGCTGCCCAGCCGCGCACCCGGGTCAGCCGCCAGCAACCGCCGTATCAGATCCTGAATTCAAACTCATGTTCAAGGTCAAAGGTTTGCTGCACTTGATGTATTATAACACTCAGCTGAACCCTGAACCCTGGAAACTGACCGGGTCCGGCGCTAGCAGCCGCCTTACCAGATTCTGCGCGCCCGCTGCTGAAGCAGCATGGCTGGCTGACTTGTCACAGCAGTCTGTTACTGCATCATCATGGTAAATGAAGTAAAGCCCTACACTCTATTTGGCATTTGTTGTCCGTCTTCACTGTTTGGGCTTTAGGCCTGGTGCTCCATAAAAGCAGCTTGGGAAGTCTGTTCACCCAAGTCAGCAAAGCGGCTATGACTGCAACACCATAGCCACAAAGCAGGAAGATTCAAGAGCTGCGCACTTTTGCTGGCAAAGTGATGTGGGCAGGAAAGGTAAGCTGCCCCCCGATGATCTTGCGGTAGGTGTCCAGCGTGGCACCGCGGCTTCCCGGCTGCCCGGCGGCCTGTGACAAATCCCGGTACAATCAGTCATGCATGCCTCAGCATGACTAACGGTCGCATGCGATCAGGCTTTGCTCTGATGCTCGCCTGACAGCTTTAGCTTGCACGATACAGAATGTGAAGTCTATCTCAGCATGCACCCAAACTTATTCATCATGCTGTTGCACGGTTGTCATTGTCATCGTTCCATGGGGCAAGGTGCGCCTGCAGACTAGCTGCAGGAACGGGTTGCCACATAATCTACCCCTTCATGGACCCTCTACCTGAGTCAGCCAAGGAATACTGAGACTAACCCCTTAGACTTTAGTCATTAGAACCTTAGTACGTATTTAGTCAGATACCGATAATAATGTCAATAAGATGATCTCACCTGTGCAGCCAAGAAGGGAGGGGCACCCGCCAACATTTCATAGATTAAAACCCCCAGGCTCCAATAGTCCACCGCCCCGTTGTGGCCCAACATCTGAATCATCTCCGGCGCTATGTACTCCGGCGTGCCACACATCGTGTACGTCCTGCGCAAGATTCAAAAATGTATTCAAATCACTAAATTCGTTTTTTAATTCCAAGTAAAAATTCCCCTCTTCCCGCTTCTCACTTACTTCCTCTGCCATGCTCTGGGGAGCCTCATGTGCCCAGCAGCGTCTGCCGGCATCGCAACATTCCGTTTCTTGCCATGTGCATGCATTGGTTTATTAGAAATTGTTCCGCGCAGCTTTTTGGCACTACAACTGCCCCTTGACTTGCAATCCTGGCATGCTTTTAAAAAGCTGCCTGCACCCCAATTTGCATGGCAACGTTGCAAAAAAGTCCTGGCATCAGCAAGAGTTCCTGAACCTGCCACCCGGGGGGTGGCCGGTGTTGCAGACAGGCACAGGCTAATTCAAAGCGCGCACACCTGTCTTCCTCGAGGATCTTGGCGAACCCAAAGTCTGCCAGCTTGATGTAGCCGGCAGCGTCCAGCAGAATATTCTCCGGCTTCAGGTCCCTGCGCGCATGCCCAGATACCAGTCAGCGACCTGCACCCTTCAAGAGTTTTGTTGATACACACTTCTTCCAGTCCTTCAGGACTCTGCATGTCAAGCAAAACCTCAATGACGCCTAGCAAAGCCCGAATACTGCTTTTCAGCCCTGTCATTTCTTGCTCTTCCTCCACGAGCATTTGCCCTGAGGGGTATGTGCTCCATTTCCGCATAGCTGTGTAGTGGGGCAAAAGAGCTCCTGCAATTTTTGGTACGTACTAACCAGGAAGAGGCTGCCAGAATATTTCCTGCTTCTTTGGCTTGCCAGATCAATTCATAATAGATCTAGCAAGACCCTGTCAACCGCAAGTAAGAGCTCTTCTGCATGTTTATTTTCCTGTCTGCTCAAATGATGGCGCTCTCTTCGCGCAGAGCAGTGTACATGGGCGGCTGGTGCAGTGCAGTGATCTAGAGAACTCCCGCTGCATGCCTTAAGCCTGTCTGCTCACCTGTACACGATGTGGCGGTCATGCAGGTATTCAAGGGCCAGCAGCACGCTGGCCGCGTAAAACCGCGCGGCCGGGGCCGGCAGCCGTCGCCGGGGCGCCTTCTGCAGGTGACTAAACAGCTCGCCCCCGGGGACATAGCCCATCAACATGTAGACGCGCACCGCGTCGCTGTACACCGCGTGCCTGCACATGCGCTCACATGCATACTTGTCATTCTGGCACATGCGCACACCATCCCGGCCCATGCGCACGTGCCGCCGGCTTTATTCCTCCAAGACCTGCTTCTTGCGCTGAATCATGGTGGGTGGCTGGGGCTACAGCTGGCTAACTGATGGTCAGCGCATGACCCAGACTCTGCTTTCTGTGCTTTGATTTGTTTAATAGGCATGCGGTCTTTGCATGCTTGCTGGCACCTTGAATTACAGCCATGAAAGCACGCCCCAAGGAGCGCAGGGCCACTGAGTGTGTTGCTAATCACGTTCCAGAGAGGGAGTCATGCCAATGATTGCAACAAAGGATTCTCGCCAGCTTCCCATTAAGAACATGGTCAGCGGCATTGGCACAAAATGTAAGCGTCTGAAGGGTCTTTCGTCATAATGGGGAAAGGCAGGCTAACAGGTGCGCGCACAGATCGACGATGAAGGGGTGGTGGATTGCGGCCAGGATGTCCTTCTCGTTGGCGATGTGGCGTTGTTGGTTCAGCCGAACAACGTCCGCCTTCTTCAGTGCCTTGAGCGCCAGGAACTGCCCCGTAGACAGGCACCGCACCAGCCGCACCCGCCCAAACGACCCCGTACCTGCGCATGCCAGTGGACCTAGATATATATATAATCATGTGCCCAAGCGTGGAACTTCTCTACCGACTACCAGCCACAAAGCCCTAGAAAAGGGCAAATGGTTTTCCACTCAGTCTTCCTTTGTTGGATTTTTAAAGCTGCACCTCGGTCTTCTTAATTCTTGTTTGAATTTAAGGAAAGGGCCCATGTTCAGGGCTTTCTACTGGAAGCTAGGACCTGCTGAGTGAAGCTGCCAGAATCCCTTGGAGTTGCAGGAAGCTTTACGTGTGCCCTTTGTAGATAAAATGTTCGGGTAACAGCCTTTAAGTGAGCACTGCGCCTGCAAATAGTCAGTTGGAAATGGTTGGTACCTAGGGTGCGCAGCAGCTCGAGACCATCCAGGGACGGGTAGAGGACATTAAGGGGCTGCTTATGCAGCTGTCCCAGGATCCTTGGCTCCGATGTGGCCCTCTGGGCTGGGACTAGTTCGCTGAGATCTCCCGAGCTTGCCGACGACAGCGTCTGTGCCAGCCCCATCCTGGCGAATCGCTGACGCGCCAACGTCGTCTTGAGATCGGGGCTGCTACCCGATGACTCCTCGATCAAAAGATCGTTATTTCCTCGACGCAAAGCTGCCCTGATATTCCCCAGAGACTTGTTGCTGAACAGCTTGCGCTTGATGGGCTGGCCTTCCATCAGGTCCTCCATGTCGCCCCTTTCAAAGTGCTGACTTCTTGATATACGCAGATTGAAATGTGAATGAGAGACTTAGTCTTTTTTTGTGGGTTCACAGCAGTCCTAGGTTCATAGCTCTGAGAATTAAACGTCGACGGATCGTGTTCGTTCTCAGTCGCATGTAGAAGCTTCCAACGACAGCACGCTTAAATTCTCTACTACGGTGAGTGTTAGTATCTTAAGAACAGTTTAAGATTTATTTTGCAGAGTTACAGGTCTGCATCATCGGTGACGTCCGAAAGCGTCGATTCACCTTTTGAACAGGCTAAGGAAGGGCACGTGATTCTTCAGAAACGAAGGAACCTTCCTGGGATCGTTACACAGCATATTCTGGATCCAATGATTGGCAATTGCCCTGCTGTCTCAAAACGATCAAACTCAGACTCCAGCCGCAATACAGTTAGCCAGCAACAAACAGTCCAACCCCGGGGCAAGCAAGAGCCCCAGCGGCTTTGTTTTGAAATCTTTCTCTCACTCAAACGCTCTCTTTGCCTGTGGACCAATCGGGTTCCAACCAATATCCACGCAGCATTGCAAACTCTCTAATGAAGGTGCTCCCACAGAAATAGTCTTCTCAAAAACACATCATTACAAAGATGTGCATTAGCCCTACAGCTGTACAATCCAATTCTCAGGCAATATAGCGCCTCTTCATGAGCCATTGGAGAGGATGGTGGGCACAGTCAGTGCCAGGAACACTCCAATGAGGCCTGCAGCAGAAAATGCAAAAAAAATCATTTCTGATATCATATTTACCAGTACACGATCTTCTTGCCAGAGGCAAGGTGCAGACAAGCTGCATGTGACGCCTACCAACATCCTGCCCCTTGATGGACTCGCCAGATCCAACCAAGACCCAGTTAACCGTGGGCACAGTTCTCTGTAAAAACACCACCCCCTGCCAGCTGGGATCTAAGCAAAAATTTTAGAACCCAGCAATGAGGTGCATGCTGCACAATACGTAAACAGCATCATGCACACTGTCACTCAGGCCTGCAACCCAATTTCATCCCTGCCCATGTCAGCAGATGCTGCAAGGAACCCACACAGCATAATGCATGCTGTCTTGGCCGGTTTCAGGTTAGTTCAGTGATTTAAGAAAGTCCAAGCAATTAATATATGAGAGGTTGCTCACCTCCCACATAGAGGAGAGGGTCCACATTCGCCCAGGGCTTGGTGCCAGCAGCACCTGTAGGTCACACCAGAGTTGTTCTTCAATAAAGTGCGTTTCTTTGCGCAGATTCCACCAGCAAATGCAATCTGGGGGCTGGTCATGTCTGAAACCAAGTTCATAACACAGCCAGCGCTCAGCAACATGCCAAATTGCTCCCTCCAATTGCATCAATGCAAATGCCATTGAGGGTTAGTTCAGAGCACTCCAAATTTGAATGAAGCTATTTTCTCCTCAGCTAGTCTCTTGGGTTGATGCGCATTTCGCTGTGTACCTCATAAATGCTCACAGAATACAAATGCAGAGACTTGAAGAGCTTTATTTGCTCTAGGTATCAAAGGAGCTCACTTGGGATGTTCTTGCTGATTTTCTGGTAGGCGCCGCCTCCGCCAAAGCCGCCCTTGCGCGGAACATTGCGAGCATTGCTCATGTTCTTAGCGCGGCCGGGGGCGGTGTCAAACAGCTTCTGGTCCCAGGGCAGCAGCTTCTTTGCCTTTCGCACCTGCACCCACAACACGCTAGCTGTCATCGACAGCACCGTCCCAATAATTTCTTGAATGGATGGCCGATACATTGTCTGTACGGCGAGCTGGTTTCGTCCCCGTGAGGATTCAGGGTGAACGAAACAAGATGAAGCGAATCGGCAGCCCCAACTGTGCAACAGGCTTTGGTAAAGAAGGCATGAGGTGCTGATCAAGTCCATCAGCAGCACGTACCTCGCTGTTCAGGCCCCGCTGGACATTCTTGGAGACCGACTTGGCCTCTGTGACGACGCTCTTACGTCCTGCGTTGATACATGGTGAAACTTCAATATATATATTTTGTGAGTGTGGACACAAGTAAACAGAGCTTCGGGTGGGGCGTGCCAAAGGGATCACGCCTCGGCGAACGCCTTGACTAAGATACTCTATACCCTCAGGCACAGAAGCGACCCTCACAACTACTTTGTTGAGTGCCGCTGATTGCGTTGCTCTACATACTGTTCGGCATATTATTGCAGCTTCCCCTCTATGGCGAACGTCCGCAGCGCACTTGGAGGATCAATCCGAGGGGAAACAGCATCCCCCTCGCGTCAAAGACATGAGCAAGATGAGCGAATAGAGAACAAAAGCGCACGAGTATCAAAGAGCACCTGCGTTGCGCGACGCGAGCTTCTGCGTGGGCACGGTAGTGCCGAAGAAGGTTGCAGTTGCCAATGTCATCGTGTCTCTTTGCTTGTCAGGGGCACAGGTTCGGTTCTTTGTTTGGTATCGATGGAAGATTTGAGAAGAATTGTGTGCAAGTAGATATCGATTGGCGTTTTGGATGCTGTCCGAAAATACATATGAAGCCCTGCATTATATTTGACATCAACCCTTCATCAACCCCAGGAACCCTGCTTGCAGTGACAAATTTCGTCACCGTCGGATTTGTCACCCAGCCTTGCCAATCGAGAGTCCTGAAACGCTCAGTGCGATTGCACATTGTCTAAATTTTGCAGTTCTGCAATGTTGGGATTGCCTGGAAAGGCGTAGGCTTACTTGTACGGAGCTAGCGAATTAGTCTAGGATGAAGCATTGATGACTCCCTAGATTGAATACGTTGAATAATTGAAAGATCACAGTCTGTAATCGAGTTTACCTCGTTTGCTAACATATCCAACGTAAAAAGACTGCAAAAATTGGGATTGTGTGTTGTAGACCATCCTTCAGATCAGACGATTAGAGTTGCAGCGCTTCTGCAAGTACCAGTCTAGAAATAATGCGATCACAAGATGCAGCACACAAGACGTTGCTGAATGTACTCGTCTACCTCCTAGCCGGGGCCTCTTGTCAGGACAACGGCGAGAAGGCCGCGCAGCTATTGCCGCTGGTCAATGGCACGCTGCCCAACTCGATCTGGTTCGATGCAGCCGCTAGGAGGATCGACAGTGACGCCTCCCAAGGGATAATCAACTCTTGGCCCTCGGTGAGCGTTTTCAACACTGCGTACCCTTCGCTGCAGGCATTGCCTGACCAGCCTCTGACTGTCTTTTGAGCTTTGAGAGATTTGCATGTGGGGACTCATGCCTGCCAAGCAGGCTTGCCTGAGTGCCATATAAGTTTAACATTTTAGAGACCTTGTGGGAGCCACCTGAGGGTCAATGGTCTTGTAGGCAGCCTGTCACTGCCCATAGCCTAGGCATGTGCCAAAGGCTAAAGCATATCAAAGTGACTCATCTGAATTTTTCTTGTGTCATGCAGTATCCGTCATCAGCAAGTGGCCCAGTCCAGTATGGCATCCTGAAGCTTGGCCTGTCGCAAATCCGCGATGGCTACCTGTTTGTGCCGGGGAGCTACAATCCCAGCACAGCCAACGCCATGATTGTGGTGCTGCATGCTGCCGGCAAGGGTGGCCTGGATGCACTAGGCGTGCTCATCGACCAGGCCAACAGCTCAGGTGGGCCCAAGCAAGAATGCTTCCACCAACTAACTTCAAGGCCATGAGTCCACCAAGCTGGTCCTAGATTTATCAAGAGCATTCTCGCGCAAGATCGGCGCTCTCTCAACAGGAGGGCTCTCCCATAAGCAGGGCTTGATGGGAGCATCGGAAAGCCTTGATCTCACGTGCAATTCTGGCGTGACATGAGATTCCATGCAAGTCGATTACCTCACAAGTCGCAACGGGGGGAAGCAGGGAACACTTGCTTACCTTGACATGACTCATCACTGAGCATGTGTGCGCACATGCAGGCATCATGCTGCTGGCCCCTGACTCATGCGGCGCCACGTGGGACGGCCTGCCCTCGGAGGGGTGTGTCTACGGGCCGGATGTTGCCTTTATAGGCGCGGCCATGAAACAAGTCTTTGCGCTCTACAATGTGGACGGGTCCAAACTCGCCATCCAGGGATTTTCTGATGGCGCCACCTATGCACTTGGCCTAGGTGCGTTCACTAACTCTTCCCTTGATGTATAGAGAAGCTTCATCGCTGCCAGCCAACAGATGCTGATATTCACACTTTCCAGACCTTGGGCACCTTCTTTGAATCGTGCAGTGCCTGCTGGTGTTGATTGGCACATGCAGAGGCATGCCATGACAATATTATTTCAAGCTGTTGCTCTCTCTTGCCACCTTTGCTGCGATGATGAAGTTGTGTGCTGGATATCTGTGCAGTAAGTGGGGCACTGTTGAGATCAGGATAATTATTTTGCTAGATTTCTTTCGTGTGCCTCACACTGAGGACTAAAAAGGGTGTTGTGCTGTCACAGGCATGCAGAACGGAGAGCTGTTCAAGAAGATCATGGCAAACTCCCCGGGCGGCTTGATTTTCACGAGCGTCAAGGGAAAGCCCCCAATCTTCATATCTTCCGGCGTCCAAGACACCATTTTCCCCATTGCCACTGTTCGCAGCCAGGTGCTTTATCCTTCCAATGGCGCCTTCTACTTCTTTCAGTGCCTGATTGCCTTTCTTTTCTACCTGGTCAGTTTGCCCAAGACTGGGGGGTGCTCGGAAGTGTGAAGGCGCCAGAGTCTGGCCTGCCCAAATTTAAGTTGAGCTGCAGCAAGAAGGACCGGGGAGTGCGATTTAGCAGGAAGCCCAGAGCTGATGTCGAGTAGAAAACTGAATTTGATCAAGCAAGTGCCGTCGGGCAGACCATCTCTAGTTCAGTGCGTTTATCTTTCCCACTGCTTTCGTGAGGTCCGGCCTGGCAGGCCTGCTTGTATGGTGGAGTGTTTTCTGCATTGCCAATTACAGGGCATGCATCATTTGAGGCATGCATGCACTGTATGCTGCTGGCTGACAGAGTTGTGTGCATTCGCCTGCAGGTAGTGTGCGAGTTGAAGAAGTTTGCATACCCTGTGACGTACGATGAGTTCACAGGCGGCCACGAGGTACCACAGCAGATCAGGTCTGACACAATACAATGGTACCTGGGTAGTTATGGTGCAACGGGCACCGTGCCTGCAGGAATTTGCAGCGCTTGAAATGGAAAATAAAGGCTTGTGATTTTGGTCGAGAGCATTGTCCGGAGCATTGTGTGTGCGCCTGGATGCATGATGTTGTAGTGCTGGCTCCTCACCTCTAATAAAATTGATGCAGCATCGTGAATAATTCTTGCCTTCTTATTACCTTGAACGTTTGCCTGGAATTGCTTGATTGACAAATGTCTTGCTTTGATCCCCATGGTTGTCATGGGAGATGCCATCCTGAGCATACGTTTCTATTTTATTGTTGGTCACAACAGAATTTGAAAGCATTTGGCAGCGGTGTCTTTGTTGCAGTGAGCTGAGATTGCTGCTACAGAATGCATCAGGCCTTCGGCTGATGTGCTAATTGACATGAGTGGCACATGAGGATTCTGTAATATCAATGAGAAGTGATGTCTCTAAAACGTGTGGAAGCTGGTGGTGTACATACGATGAGCATTACTTCAAATTATCTGTGACTGTGACCAGCTTCCAGCAGAGGGGAAGCTGGCGTTCCTGGGTTGCATTGTGCTCTTCTTTGATTAACAAAAGTTGTGTGAACACGTTGTCATTATTCACAATAGAAAGGAGCATGATCGAGTGTCCATCTCTTCTATGAGTGTTTCGACACGGAAGAAGGCGTGCTAACTGCTGTCATCAAGCATCCACACACGCTGATCAGCGTCAGCACGTTGACAATTTCGCAATGAACACAGATATCGACTCAAAGGGAGTCGGCAATGATGCGGCAGGGCTTTCTCATAGCTCCACCACGGCCGTTTACAATTTCTGGAAAGGCATGACTTCCCGCTTATGAAGATGCCATCACTTCTTTCCCTCTGCTCCAAGACATTAATGATACCTCTTTCTAACAGATTTCTTTGGCAAGATCTGTCTAGTCTCACTTGCAAAGTTATAAGCGTCATAGGAAAAGGTTGCTCAGTGTATTGCCAAGGCCAGCTGAACGATGTGTGTTGCTGGTGCCTGAGCAGACTTCGAGTTGGAGGCTTTCAGGCACAAGCTCGATGGACAGGGTCTTGCCATCGCTGAGAACCAGGAGCTCTCTCTGAAGAGCAGGCGCAAGCTGGCCGAAACAACTCGAGGTACCCTGCTTTGCATTCTCAGATTTCCACGAGTACAAGGTCTCAGTGTCAAGAGGTTATCAGAAGATTGTCCAGTGCACTGAGTAAGTGTTGCCTGGCAGATGTCAAGCGGAGAGTCTCCTCTGAGGTGCTGAAGGAAGTTGGGGCACTTATGAAACTCTACCAGGAGGAAGTGGACAAGCTTTCCAACAGGTTGGGCACTTACAAGCAATTTGAAAGACAAATGTGATCCCTCGCATAAAATGACAAGCTGATGTGTCTGTATACCATCAATACCAACATTTCCAAGAGCGCCTGTGACTGCATGACTCTGTGTGCATCTAACGTAAGGGATTGTGATTCTGCCAACACCGAAGATTCTGCACTTGTGCAGGGCCAAGTTTGGCGAGGCAGCCTTTCTAGATGTGTATCAGAAACTGTATGAGGCACCAGATCCAGCGCCTGCCCTTGCATCTGCCCTGGTGAGCTTGCAGCCACCCAGGATCAACACACTGCTGAGCCCAAAAATATCCATGCATGCCAACATTGGTTCCCACGTAATCGCCCCTATGTATCTTGTGTGCACACCTATGTGAGATTAATACATAACAGGAAAATTTTTGAAATATTCTTGAATTTGCTGTACAATATATATGCGGGCCTTCTTCAGGAGGTAGGGGCGCGCGCAGCAGAGATGGAGGCGGCTGCCGCGAAGCTGGCCGGCGAGCTGGCAGAGTACAAGGCGGAGAGCCGCAATCTGCGCAACCAGGAACACACCATCAGGCGCCTGGAGGAGAAAGTTCGCACCCTGGAGGCCCAGCTGGACGAGAAGGTGCGCACTTTTTAAGTGAACTTTCCGCAGAAGATCCATCTCGAATTTCTAGGCTGCTGTCTGTGGCAAACATGCATGTCAAGGGGTTTGTGTCCGTGGTGATGGCAGGGTTTCTTCTCAATCCTTTTTTTCAAGAAGTCTGAATGTTAAGATGTGCGATTTGCACAGGAGCGACTGCTGTCGGAAGCAAAGGCCTTTTCTCGAGTCAGACTATGGTTTCAATCAGTGCGTTTAAATTATGTCATCGTCACAGGAGCGGCTGCTGTCGGAGGCAAAAGCGGCGTCGGAGGACGCGGCGGGAGCGCTGGTAAAAGAGATGGACGCAATGCGCGAGGCCGGCCTGGCCGCTGCTCTGGCGGAGGCGCGCGCGAGCGTGGCCGCCCTGCAGCGCCAACACGAGGCAGGCCAAAACAGCATTGCCCAGCTGCAGGTGCGTATGGTCTCCTGGGACAGCAAGCGGCAAGATGGAACGGTGCAGGACCGTCGTAAATGTCTTTGTGCTGCAGGCATTATTTGGAGAGTCATGGGTGATGCATAGCTGAACAGCAAGATGGTCTCTGGGGCTCGATCTTTGTGAACGCTCTCAAGACACCACCGCCCATGGGCCATGAGCGAGACATGGGCTCTTTACACGGCCTATCATAATTAGCACTGCACAGCAAGCAATCTGACTTAGCTGAAAAGATGAGAAGAGCCGGTGTTTTGCACAAAAAACATGGCGGCTGAAAGGGCGTTCCCTGCCGGCGGCAGGCCAGGAGCGAGGAGGAGGCGGTGGGGCTGCAGGCGCAGCTGGAGATTGCCGGTGCCGAGGTTGAGCGCGCGCATGCTCGGCTGGCTGCCCTCGAGCTGGAGCGAGAACGAGCCGCTGCGCAGGTGAGTTGAGAGAGGGGTTCATGGCAGGGTCATGAGAGGGCCTTGCCTAACACCTTCACAGTGTTGTTGGCTTTGAAGAAAGCAATTGCATGGAAGTGAATGCCTCATTGAGGGGGTTTGAATCTGACGTACGCAGAACATGTTGCTTGTACAGGTTTGTGGTGCTATGCACTTCCCTGGTAGAATAACATCAAGAGGGATTTTCACAGGCTTCACTCGCCGCAGGCAAAGCCGCCCCGGGAAGACACGTCACCGACTCGTGAGCGCGGCAGCCAAGCGGCAGAGCAGGCGCTGCGGAGCGAGCTGTCCAGCCAGGTACTTACGGTACAAAGAGAATCATTTCTCAGCCATCTGCTCCCTATTCCTAGGAGTAAGAAGACCAAAGTGAAGACAGCATTTGTCCTGAAGAATGGCGTTTGAAATCTGGGGTCCAACGCCCGTGTCTTCTTTCAGTGGTTGGCGTGCAGCTGCATGCGGTGGTCTCCTGTCAGTTAAGCACAAGTTCAGCGTAGCAAAAATGCGATAATCAAAATTCTTTATTGAAAGAAAGCTATTATTATTATTATTATTACACGCTTGTCCTGCCAAGAGGCAAGGTGCGTCCTGCAGACAAGCTGCAGTTAAAGGCTGCCAC
>JADEYI010000357.1_pt1 | contig 68929 bp, 67 predicted proteins | sample 8542331 | NCBI WGS metagenome assembly JADEYI01 (sample SAMN16510988, study PRJNA670497) | mine drainage metagenome | isolation source: biofilm near Copperflume 1 | place: Germany: Marsberg coppermine Kilianstollen | collected 2018-02 | reverse complement strand
TTAGAAATTAGACCTCCTATTAATCCCACTTTTTCTAATGCGTAATCTGGGTTTAATCAAATTGGATGAGAAAAATAGGTTATCATTACCATCTTTAAACTTAGAAATAATGGCCTGCAAGAATTCTGTAAGTGGTTTCGTGGAAGTGTTTATTTGGCCTAATTTTATTCCTGTCAGTCCTGACACTTTAATTTCCATGACCTAAAGATTCCACCCTTCTCTGTACTCGCGTTTCACAAATGCATTGGCTTCGTCAAAATTGGTAAACTTCATGTTCGTTGCATCCCAAAGTAATGAGGTGGCAGATCGTAGTTGCCCATTAGTTTTCCTTTGGTTCCATAGAAAATATACCCTCCGGCTGAGTCGCCAAGAGGTTCGTCAGGTAAGAGTTCTTCAAGTCTTTCTGGTAATAGCCCACCATCCTTCCATGAGAACTTGATATCTCCTTTTCCATCTTTGCGAGGAAACTTCATGTGAATGATTGAAGAGGAAGGGCAAGCGTCCGCTAGTTGGCCACTTTGAAAAAAACTTCCCAGGCAGTTGTGGCACTGCACTCTACTTCCGTTGGAAAATCAATCGGTAAAATACGGAAGGCGGCATCCATAGGTTGTTGTAGCCTGCCCGAGAAATCTTCAGCGTGAACTCATTTTTTATGTGTGTACGTGTTGATGTGCTTAAGTGTTTACATCAACCTTCCACCTTATTCTCAAATCTCAAAATCCCCATCCCTGTCGGTACTCGCGTTTTACAAATTGATTGGCTTCATCAAAATTGGTGATCTTCATATTGGGGCCATCCCACAATAATTTAATTCCGCGCCCAGGATAATCAAACTGCGTTGCATTATTTTCTCTAGGCTTGCGAATGTCATAACTTCTGATCGCAAGATTTCCCATCAGGATGGATTCCGTCAGGGGGCCGGCAATGGCGAAGTCAGAACTCACTTCCATTTTTCCATAACCTGCAAGGCAAGCCTCTACCCATTGGCCGTAGTGACCTTCCGCGCCTCCCACTATCCGTTTGATAGTCTTTGGTGTTTTTACTTCTTGATTGCGTGAAGTAGGCAGCAAAGATGGAAGTGAGCTATACGTGCCACACATCATTTTTCCTTTTGTGCCAATGAAGATTACACCGTTGCCTCCGTCACCCATTTTTTCATTAGGGCCAAGTTCTTCAGGACGTTCCGGTTGGATCCCTCCGTCCATCCAATGCATTTTTACTTTGGATTTACCATTTCGCTCAGGGAAGGTCAAGATAATGTGCGAAGAAGGAGGACAACTCTCAGGAAAATAACCACGCTTGAATTCATCCACATAAACACTTCCCACACTGCATTCTACTTCGGTAGGATAGCCAAGGCCTAATACTTTAAAAGGAGGCTCAATAATATGACAGGCCATGTCGCCTAAGGCACCCGTTCCATAATCCCACCAACCGCGCCAGTTGAAGGGTACTAATTTTTCCACATAATCTTTAGTGGGGGCAGTGCCCAGCCATAAATCCCAATCGAGTTCCTTTGGAATTTCTGCTTTTTGAGTAGGCCAAGGAATTCCTTGTGGCCATACAGGTCGGTTGGTCCAGCAATAGACCGTGTGGACATCTCCCACTTGATCATCGTTGTACCATTCGGTCAATTGCCGTACACCATCATTGGAAGCGCCCTGATTGCCCATTTGGGTAACTACCTTATATTTTTTTGCTGCTTCGGTCAGTGTGCGCGCCTCGAAAATATCGTGTGTCAATGGCTTTTGCACATACACATGTTTTCCTAATTGCATGGCAGCCATGGCTTGCACTGCATGGTTGTGATCAGGCGTAGACACTGAAACGGCATCAATATGTTTGTGCTCTTTGTCGAGCAATACGCGGTAATCTTTAAAGAATTTTGCGGTGGGAAAATTCTTCACCGTTTTGGCTGCTCTTCGTTCATCCACATCACAGAGGTAGGCAATTTCTGCTTTGCCACTTTTTGCGAAATGGGCAATGTCGCTTTCCCCTTTTCCTCCCGCCCCAATTCCGGCAACATAAAGCTTATCACTTGGTGCCGTGTATCCCTTGCCTAGTACAAAACGAGGAACAATGGTAAAGACAGCCGCTGCCGTGGTGGCTTGCCCGATAAATTTTCTTCTTGAAATCATGATTGTTAAATTTTTAAAGGTTCATTTTGGATTCTGGATTCTAGCTGCTGGATTCTGGTCTCTGGTTAACAAGCGAGCCGCTAGCACCAGTAACCAGCGTCTTGTGTGTAGGTGTAAAATCAAGTATCAAATTTCACACTCTCTGCTAATGTTCGCTCATCATATTTCACACCATATTGGTCAAGTACATCTTGCGGCACACCATCCCATTGGTTGGGTTTGTTTCCCATGTAGCCTAAATCTTCTATGCCTATCTTACTAGTAAAAAATCCGGTGGCAGTAAGGTCGCGCATGAGGTTGAAGAAAGCTACACCTTGCTGCATTTCCGGTTTCGCTTTTTCTGGGAACGCAATTTCGTCAACCATCTCGATTTGTTGGGAGGCACTGCAGTCCACAAATGAATGGTTGAATTTCTTTGCGCATTGAAGATCAAGCCACCTTAATCCACCGCGCATTGGCGTTTGATGGTGCGGCATATCTTTCACAATAAACTCAATGAAATCAGGGACTTTCGCGTCTGTAGCGCTTCCTGAGCTATCATCCTTTGGAATGATAATATCGGATAAAACAGAAATTGTTTTCATCTCATGATCCGTAAAGAATTTTTCGGCCATGAGCTTGTTATCGTGGGCTAGCTCATCTGGAGTGCGGTCTATGGTAGGGGTTGCTACAGCTTCTTTGCCTTTATCTTCAGGCTTACACGCGTCAATAAGGGAAGCCGCTGAGAGTGTTCCCACCGTTCCGACTGCGAATGTTTTTAAGTATTTTCTTCTGTCCATAATAGTAGTAAGTAGTAAGTAGCAAGACAAAAGTATCTAGACCGTCTTAAGTCTTTATACTTAAATCTTATGTCTATATATTTTGTTTTTTCAATTCATCAATCATATATTCTGAAGCGCGCATGGCCAGTGCTAGAATTGTCCATGTCGGGTTTTTATCCGCTTGCGATACGAAGGGGCCTCCATCCACTACAAATAAATTTTTACAATCATGAGCCTGATTGAATTTGTTAACTGCTGATTTTGTCGGGTCATTGCCCATGCGGGTTGTGCCCACTTCATGGATGATCCTGCCAGGCGCCTCCAAACCGTAATCATTCTCTTTACCACTCTTGCCCCAGGTTACCACGCCACCCATTTTGTGAATGACTTCTTCAAACGTTTCTTGCATGTGTTTGGCCTGATTTACTTCATGCTCACTCCACGTGTAATTAAATCGTAGAACTGGGATTCCGAATTTATCCACTGTCTTCGGATCGATCTCACAGTAGTTGTCTTCCCTGGCGATGGCCTCACCGCGGCCTGCCATCCCAAACGAGGCACCATAGAAATAGCGATAATCATCTTTTAAACTCGCACCATATCCACCGGCCTCTTTCGGTTTGCCATCACGCCCCGGATATTTTCCGTTCGTGCCTTGCATGCCAAATCCGAAACCATATCCAGGCATACCCATGCCACCCCAATATTCGATGTGGTAGCCTCTTGCAAAATCTAATTTTTTATTGTCAAGCCACCAAGGGGTGTACACGTGCATGCCACCAACCCCATCTTCGTTGTAGCGCTTTCGGCCAACTAATTTGGGCAGGAAGCCGCCCATGGCAGAGCCAGTGGAGTCATGTAAATATTTGCCAACCATATTACTTGCATTGGCAAGCCCATTCGGATGGGTTGCCGATTTTGAGTTGAGCAATAACCTTGCTGACTCACAGGCACTGGCGGCAAGTACCACTACTTTGGCCGTTACTTCATATTCCTGCATGTCGTCTTTGTTGACGTACGATACTCCCGTTGCTTTTCCACCTGAATCGGTCAAGACTTCACGCGCCATGGCGTTAGCTATCACGTCCACATTGCCCGTATTAATTGCCGGCTTCACTAACACAGAAGAAGACGAAAAATCGCCATACACCGTGCAGCCCCGGCTACATTGCGAACAGAAAAAACAGGCACCACGCTCCTTATTAATAGGCTTGGTAAGAATGGATAACCTTGAGGGAATCACGGGAATGTTTAATGACGTGCCCGCCTCTTTAATAAAGAGTTCATGCAATCGGGGTTTCGGAGGTGGGAGGAAGATACTGTCAGGATCATTCGGCAAATTCTCTTTTGAGCCGAATACGCCAATCAATTTGTCAACTTTATCATAATAAGGAGCCACATCCTCGTAGCCAATTGGCCAATCATCGCCTAGGCCGTCAATGCTTTTCCGTTTAAAATCTTTTGGGCCGAACCGCAATGAAATCCTTCCCCAGTGGTTGGTGCGCCCCCCCAACATGCGCGATCGAAACCAATCGAACTTGGTGTCGTTTTTGTGGGTGTAGGGTTCGCCTTCGAGTTCCCATCCACCATAGGCGGCATCAAAGTCTCCAAAATTTCGGTAATTTGTACTTGCGCCTCTGCGTGGCGATTCCCACGGCCATTTCAGTTGCATTACATTTTTGGCCGGGTCATACATTGGACCAGCTTCGAGCAACAGGACCTTCAGGCCGGCATTCGCCAGTACATAAGCAGACATTCCACCACCGGCACCTGAGCCAACAATGCAAACATCGTACGTTTTAGGATTTTTTTTGATTTGGAAATCAGGCATAACATTTTTTTGATTGCTAAATGTAACCGATTGAGGTATAAAACAAAAAGGAAATTATGCGAGGACGCGGGATACTGCACTCTCGATGCTGGATTCTGAGTCGTTCATTCGAGTTCGGTTAACTACAAGCTTCCAGCATCCAGCGTCAATTTTTTTTCTTCGGAACAGGATCATAGCCGCTCGTTCCCCACGGATGACAGCGGCCTATTCGTTTTATGCCCAGCCATGTTCCTTTCAAAATCCCCCATTCCATTATCGCTTCAATCGTGTATTGCGAACATGTTGGTGTATGGCGACAGTGCGCACCCAGCATTGGTGAAATTGATAACTGGTAAAAGCGGATGGGAAGTATAAAAAATTTTTTTAACACGACTGTGGTTAGGAAACTCAAATTTAAGAATATGACGGATGAAATTACCTCTTTGGTAAGTGTTTGATGGGTGGGGAAGTTATAACGGATTTTTTCTTTTGGAGTTCTCGTCAGCGACCATTAGGATCAAATTAAATTTTAAATTTTCTTCTTGGTGGTTTTGCATACTAAACATATTTGTTTAATATTGACCAACCGTTCAGTCATAAAATGAGTCCCCGAAATAACTCTAAAAACGAAGAAATTAGGCAGGAAGCGATTAGAAAAATATCGGAAGCAGCTTTTTCATTGATTGCAAGGCAGGGATACGAATCCACCAGCATTGCACAGATCGCAAAAAAAGCTGGGGTCTCCAAAGGACTTCTCTATAATTATTTTGAGAGTAAAGAATCCTTATTAGAGAAACTCGTTCAGGATGCGATGTCGGAAGGTGATCAAATTATTGCCCCTATATTTTCGGAAGATCCTAAGGTGATGTTGGAAAACTTGATCAAATGGTTTTTTAAGGAAATGCGCGAACGACCTGACCATTGGCGGCTGATTACCGAAGTAACCTTAAAAATTGATATGTATAAGTTTGTGCACACAATGGCGGTGGAAAAAATGCAAGGCTATATTATGTTGATACAAAAGTTGTTGGAGCAAATGGGCTTTGAAGATCCATTGGGTGAGGCACGATTGTTAGCAGCCTTATTTGATGGCATTGGCATGCAAGCCATGGTGATTCGTGAAGATTATCCGCTCAATGAATTGGAAAAAACGATGATCAATAAATATTGCAAACGAAAAAATAATTCATGAAAAAACTTCTGCTCTTTATTCTCTTCATCAGCACTGTTTCGCTTTATGGACAAACGGCAAAAGAGATTATCAAAAAAATGGATGACAAGATGCAAGGAAATTCCAACCGGTCAGTCATGCGCATGACCGTCATCCGCCCAGACTGGAAAAGAGAAGTAACGATGAAAGGATGGGTTCTCGGAAGAGAGTTTAGTTTGATTTTGATTACCTCCCCTGTGCGAGATAAAGGCCAAGTATTTTTAAAAAGGAAAACAGAAATGTGGAATTGGCAGCCAACGATCGACCGGGTAGTGAAACTTCCACCTTCCATGATGTTGCAATCGTGGATGGGTTCGGACTTCACTAATGATGATCTTGTAAAACAGTCTTCCATAGTCAATGATTATATTCAAACATTAAAGAAGGATACAATAATTTCAGGAATGGATGCCTATCAAATTGAATTGATCCCCAAGCCCGATGCCGCAGTAGTTTGGGGTAAAGTGATTGCCTTTGTTGAAAAAAAAGAATTCAATCAATTGTTGGTTCGTTATTTCGATGAGGATGGTGCCTTGGTGAACACGTTGATGATGTCCGACATTCGTCCTATTGGTGGCCGGGTATTGCCTTGTCGGCTGGAAATGATTCCTCACGATAATCCGCGACAACGAACAGTGATCGAATATATCGAATTAGAATTCGATCTGAATTTGAAAGAGGATTTTTATTCTATGCAAAGCATGAAGCGAGTACGATAAAATTAATTGACTCACGCAAATCGGTAAATGACGATGTATTTTCTACTGGCTTGGCGCAATATCTGGAGGAATAAAAGAAGGTCGCTCATCACTATTCTTTCCATCACCTTCGCGGTGTTACTGGCATGTGTTATGCGATCCATGCAGTTGGGTTCGTATGCCCGCATGATCGATAATTCCGTGCGTTTTTATACAGGATATATTCAAATTCACAAACAGGGATACTGGAACGACAAAGTCATTGATAATAGCTTTGAATATGACGCTCTCCTTCAGAAAAAGGTAAGCCATTTGCAAGGACTAAAGTTGGATGTGCCCCGCCTGGAATCATTCGCCCTAGCTTCGTTTCAAAGTCAAACGAAAGGAACGCTGGTTATGGGTGTTGATCCTGACAAAGAAAATGAGCTGACACGTGTAAAAGAGAAAATCGTGCAAGGCACCTTTATTAAATCTGATGATGATGGAATTTTGCTGGCACAAGGTTTGGCTGAATATCTAAATGCACAAGTAGGTGATACCCTTACCTTGATTAGCCAAGGCTATCATGGCGCCAATGCGGCTGGGCTTTTTCCAGTAAGGGGTATTGCCCGCTTTCCACTTCCCTTTCAAAACAACCAATTGATTTATATGGCCTTGCCTAAGGCGCAATGGTTTTATGCCGCTCCCGGCTTGGTTACCAGTGTATCGCTTCTAATAAATAAACCCGACAATACCGATCGGGTGGTCGCACAATTAAAAAGTGAAATAGATGCGAAGGTCTATGAAGTGATGGGATGGAAAGAGTTGGTGCCCGACTTGTTACAAAGTATTGAATTGGATAACATCAGCGGCAAGGTGATGCTCTGGGTACTTTATCTCGTCATTGGCTTCGGAATGTTTGGTACTTATTTGATGATGACGGCAGAGCGGAAATACGAATTTGGCGTGATGATGGCAGTGGGGATGCAGCGGCTCCGGCTACAGGCCGTGATCTTTCTGGAGATTTCAATGATGACGACTGTGGGCGTGCTCACGGGAATAATTCTTTCCCTGCCGATCCTCACCTATTTTCATTTTCACCCCATCCACTACGGAAAGGAGGCTGCCAAAGCAATAGAAAGTTTTGGCGTGGAAGCCGTGTATCCCTTTTCATTGGACCCTGTCATATTTACCAACCAAGCCTACGCCATTTTTATAATGGCCATCGTGCTTTCGGCTTATCCGCTTTGGACGATTTATAAAATGAACCCGGTCGAATCGATGCGATCCTAAATGATAAAATAATATGTTAGCAAGAATTGCTTGGCGAAATGTTTGGCGCAACAAAGCCCGAAGCGGAGTGGTTATCGGAAGCATGATCGTGGGCATTTGGGCACTGGCTTTTGGGGGCGGCTTCATGCAAAGTTTTTTGACGGGCTATATCCAATCAGCCATTCAACATGAAATTTCGAATGGGCAAATCCATCATCCCGAATTCGATAAAGACCAGAACATTAAATATAGCATTCACAATCCTGAAAAAATCCTTACCTATTTAAGCCAACAGAAATCAGTAAAAAAGATTTGCGAGCGGAGTATCGTGAACGGAATGATCTCCTCATCCCGGCAAGCTACGGGTGTAAAAATAGTTGGTGTAGATCCTGAAGAGGAGGCTCAAGTGACGCAATTAGGTTCACTGGTGGCAGACGGGGAATATTTCCCTCACGTTTCGCATCCCGTGCTCATCGGGGAGAAGCTGGCGGAAAAATTGAAGGTAAAAGCCAAATCAAAAGTGGTGTTGACCTTTCAAGATGTCCATGGAAACATCACGGCAGGTCGATTTCGGGTAGCGGGCATTTTGCATGCCGCTTCTTTGGTAATCAATGAATCATCCGCCTTTGTATTGCGCGAAGACATCAATCAATTGCTGGGCATTCCCGATGCGGTTCATGAAATTGCTTATACGACTACTGTCGGCACAGATGACCTTGCTTTGTCCAATCAATTAACAAAAATGTTTCCTGATGAAAAAACAGAATCGTGGCAAGAACTTTCGCCTTCATTGGTATTTATGCAGGAATGGATGGGCGCCATTCTTAAAATACTTATTGTCATCATTATGTTGGCACTAGCTTTTGGCATAATCAACACGATGTTAATGGCCGTATTGGAACGCATCCGCGAACTGGGCGTATTGATGGCCTTAGGCATGAAACGAAGCCGTGTATTTACCATGATCATGATTGAAACTATTTTTCTTTCCTTGGTGGGCGGACCATTGGGGCTGTTGGCAGGATACGCTACGGTCTCCTATTTAGGCGAAAAGGGGATTGACCTTTCGAACTATTCTAAAGGCTTAGAGGCGATCGGATATGAAAACATTCTCTATCCAAGTTTAGGGCTGACCGATTATTCACAAATTGTAATTGGAGTTTTGATCACCGCCCTTTTGGCATCCATCTATCCGGCATGGAAGGCAATTCAATATGATCCGGTAGAGGCAATCCACTCCTTATGAAAAGTTCAACTAATAAATAGAAGTCGAATGGCAACACTTATCCAGGCAACGGAAGTTTCAAAAGTTTATCATAAAACAACAGTACCCGTTAACGCATTAAACGGAGTGACCTTGCGCATTGAAGAGGGCGAATTTACAGCCATAGTCGGCCCTTCGGGGTGTGGCAAAACAACCTTGCTGAATATTCTTGGCGGCCTGGATCATCCTACACAAGGAAAGGTGGAAATAGACGGAACCGACATTACGACTATGAAAGACAGCGATCTGATTGATTTTCGGTTGCATACTATTGGTTTTGTCTTTCAGGCTTACAATCTTATTCCGGTCTTGACGGCCAAAGAAAATATAGAATTCATCATGCTTCTTCAAAAGAAAAGTAAGAAAGAACGGGAGATCCGCGCGATTGAATTATTGACACGAATGGGAATGGTAGATAAAGCAAATCAGCGCCCCGGGGAACTTTCTGGAGGGCAACAACAACGCGTAGCGGTTGCGCGTGCCCTCGCCTCTAATCCTCGATTTATATTAGCCGATGAACCTACGGCTAATTTGGATTCTACTTCCGCCAGTAATTTGCTGGATCTGATGGCAGAAATTAATCGCGAACAGAAAGCCACTTTTGTTTTTTCTACTCACGATCAGCGGGTGATGGACAAAGCAAGGCGACTGGTGACTTTGCGCGATGGCGCTATTATTTCTGATATCACCCGATAACGATGCGTTTGCGAATTTTTTTCGTTGTGCTTCTTCCAGTAAGGGCGCTCTTCGCCCAAGATGGCGGAGAGGACTCTAAAAAATTTTCCTTCAAAGGGTACCTCAAAGATATGCCCTCACTCAATTATTATGGGGATAGTTTACTTTCTCAAAACCTCATCCACAACCGCCTCAATTTTGCCTGGTATGCCAATAAAGAAATTACCGTGGTGGCGCAATTCAGAACGCGATTGTTTACCGGAGATTTTGTGAAGCGAGTTCCCGACTACAGTGCCTTTATCGATGTCAACAACGATTACTTCCATCTATCGGCTAATCCCATCAACAACAAATCCGTTTTGCTCAACACCATGGCTGACCGATTGTACATACAATGGTCAAAGGATAATTGGGAAATTAAAGCTGGTCGTCAGCGCATCAATTGGGGAAAGAATTTAGCCTGGAATCCAAATGATTGGTTCAATGCCTATTCTTTTTTCGATTTTGATTACGAAGAAAGACCGGGTTCAGATGCGCTGCGTATAAGCCATTATACGGGCGTATTGTCAAGTGTAGAAGTTGCCGCAAAGATGGCGAAGGACATTGATCATTTTGTTGGCGCGGGCATGTGGAAGATCAATAAGTGGAACTATGATTTTCAGTTTTTAGGTGGTCTTGCTCAAGGCGATTTGGGGTTAGGCAGTGGGTGGGCCGGCAACTTAGGTACGGCTTCTTTTAAAGGAGAGCTCACATATTTTCACAAAGCAACTCAAACGATATTCAACAGCGCATACCAAGATATGTTTCTTGGCGCAATTTCCATGGATTACTCCATTTCAAAGTTTTATTTCAATGGTTCGGTGATGTACAACTCACAAGGATCCTATCACCCCGATACGGGATTCACTATTGTGGGGATACGTCCGGGCACTGTGCGAAACTTGTCGCCCTACACGTGGTCTTCATTCATCCAGGCCACCTACAGGGTGTCACCCTTATTGAATAGCGGCTTGTCGGTAATTGCCTATCCGGGCAGCGAGGCTTTTTTCATCAATCCAACACTTACTATTTCCGCTATGCAAAACCTGGATATTGATTTAATTGGCCAGTTCTTTTATGGATACAATCAATATGGAAATTTCGAGTCGCTTATAAAGGCTGGCTACTTAAGACTCAAGTGGAGTTTTTAGGAGAAGGGATTTTGTTGATATCGACAACGGATAAAAACGGATGAGAAGCATGAAATTTTTTTAACAATTTTATTATGAATAGCCCTTAATGGTAAACCGACATAAACAACGTGTCATTCTTTAGAGTCCAGGCACTCAACACACGCTTTATTTTCCAGTCATTTTCATCCGATTCCATTTCACAAATTGCCGCTTCACCGTTGTGAGAATAGATAATCTGAGCCCAAATGCAATCGGACTCAATAGCGCCTGTCACCGTAGGCAGTCAAAAAGAAAGCGGAACAATAAGTACCAGCAATCCAATGGAATACAGAATTACACTTTTTTTCTGGCTGTGCGGCAGGAAGGTTTGAGGATGAAAATCTATATTGCAAGACCGTTAGCACCAAATGAAAACAAAATATTATCAATCACTTATTCTCGCTATAGACATTGGCACCACCAGCGCCAAAGCACTTCTTGTCTCCCCTGATGGGAACGTTATTGCTACTCATCAAGAATTCTATGAAACAAAATTTCCGAGCCCCGGTATTGCCGAACAAGACCCTGACCTGATTTTCAACGCGGTTTGGCAATTACTCAAATCGATGGATTCTTATCAGAAACCTGTTGGCATTTGCTTTAGCGCAGCCATGCATAGCCTTATGGCCGTAGATGAAAAGGGAAATCCGTTGACGCCTTTAATGATTTGGTCGGATACACGAAGCACTGCGCAATCCAGGTATTTGCATGAAAATAAATTAGCCGTTCCGCTATACGAGACTACCGGAACACCGGTTCATCCGATGTCTCCATTGTGCAAACTTTTATGGATGAAAGAAAACCAACCCCAAATTTATAGATCAAGTTTTAAATTTATCTCCATAAAGGAATACATCCTTTTCCGGTTGAACGGAAAGTTTATCGTTGACTATTCCATTGCCTCTGCTACCGGACTATTTGATCTTGACTTAAAGAAATGGTCGCCACTCGCACTAAAGTTACTAGAACTGAATGAAGAACGATTTTCTGCTCCGGTTAATGTTCATTCCATCATTAATGTTAAGAATGAAGTGGCCAAAGATCTTGGCCTTGAAGATGTTCCTTTAATGGTAGGCGCTAGCGATGGATGTTTAGCGCAATTGGGGAGTGACGCTATGGGCGATGATGACTTATCGATAACCTTGGGAACCAGTGGTGCTGTGCGGGTAAGCGCAAAAAAACGAAAAGTAGATCCGGCTGGCAAGATTTTCAATTACATTCTTGACGATGAAGCTTTCGTGTGTGGTGGTGCCACTAACTGTGGTACGGCTTTGCTAAATTGGTATTCAATGAATATGGATACTTCCGCTTCAACAGACATCAGCGATTTTGTTGATCAAGCAATGAGTGTGGCGGCTGGTTGCAACGGACTATTGATGCTGCCCTTTCTGTTAGGTGAACGTGCACCCATCTATCGGCCTGAGGCAAAGGGTGTTTTCTTTGGGATTTCCATTGCGCACACGAAAATGCATTTTCAACGAGCGCTTTTAGAAGGGATTTGTTTTCAGCTTCGCTGGATAAGTGAATGTGTGGAGGAAAGTTTTGGGTCGCGCAAACGGATTTTAATCAGTGGTGGAATTACGCGATCGGAAAATTGGCTCCAACTACTTAGTAATGTTTTAGGCAAAACACTTACCATTCAAGAGAGCCAAGACGCCTCCGCCATGGGTGCAGCCCGAATGGGTTTTAAAGCCATGGGCATTTCCCATAAATTTAATTCCCCTGAATTAAAAATCTATCAACCTGAAAGCTGCGCCAATCTCATACATTCTCACTCGTACGACCTTTATAAAAAATTATACGTTGCCCTTGAGAAAATATTTTGATAGATTGTTTGCCATTTAGTACACATAACTTTAAGGATGACAGAAAATTAGTGGAAGCAAACAGGTAGCGCGAGGGGAAATTTCTTTATGAAAAGGCTCACTATCCTATTTTCGATCTTAATTCAAATTAGTGCTGGCAATCAATTGCGAGCGCAAACGGGTCTGATTTCTGGCACCATTCGCGATGCCAAAACACAAAAACCTTTGGCCTTTGCCAACATCTTCATGAATAAAACTACCATTGGTGCAGTGGCGGATGAGTCTGGCACTTTCACCATCCATAATGTGCCGGTAGGAACTTATGAAATCGTAGGTTCATTTATTGGATATACTTCTTACCGAAGCAACATTGAAATAAAAGAAGGCGAGGTATTACATCTGGATATCAAACTCAACAGCGAAGTCAAAGCACTTGCAGCGGTAAATGTAGTGGCGAAAACAGATAAAGAATGGGCGAAGAACTTGAAAAAATTCAAGCAGGTTTTTCTTGGGGAAAGAAAAGAAGCAAAAGAATGCAGGATTGTAAACCCTTGGGTATTGGATTTTGAAAATAAGAAGATCAAAGGCAAAAAACAATTGACAGCCAATGCATCGCAGCCTTTGGAAATTGAAAATCGATACCTGGGCTATCGATTATTCTATTATCTAAGGCACTTTAGTTCGGAAGGTGGAATCCATTCAATTACTGGGTATTCTTTTCTTGGCGATCAGCGTTTTGAGGAACTAATCAGTAAAGATTCGTCCATAGTCAAACAGTGGAAAAAAAATAGGATGGAAGCCTATTTAGGTTCTTATCGTCATCTGTTCGAGGCAATCCTTAGCCATCGTGTTAAAGACGAAGGGTTCGATCTGTTTTTTGAAAGTGAAGTAAAAAAAGATGTCTTTAACCCTAAGAGTATTCCCACCACCGCACTTGTATCCCTTGATCCCAGCAAAATGACTGTTAACAGATGGGGAGAAAGCCAATACTATATACAGCTTATGAAAACTGAAGTGCATTACAAACGAAAACGCTCGTCAGAGGAATCACTTTTATCCGCTTATAATTTAGAAGTTTCTTGGTTGATTCCTAAAAATGGGTTTTTAATTTTTGATTCTAATGGAATTGTTCTGAACTCATCTGATCTGGCAGTTTCTGGCGCCATGTTTGAAAAGCGGGCGGCCAGCCACCTTCCCTATGATTTTCAGCCTGCGCCAATTAACAAATAAAGAAAATGACCAACCCTATTCGCAAATCTTTCGATTCTTAGAAGCATGAAACTTTCAAGCTACCTCATTGTAGTATTGGCGTTGACGTTTCGACCAACAGATTTCATCCACGCCCAAGGTTCGAATGCTATTCAAGCCAAGCTTATTGATGACAAGACAAATAATCCGGTGCCGTTTGCAACTATCCGTGTGATGCAAGGCAAGCTGCTATTAGGAGGTGTTATTAGCAATGGAGATGGCGGCTTTCAAATTTCTTCCCGATATACTCCGGTAATGGATTATATAGAAATCTCCTGCATTGGTTACACCACCAAAATACTTTCTAAGAACCAACTATCCAATGATAGGGTAATTGTAATTAAGCTCAAGCCTACCAATGTGCAACTACAGGAGGTAGTAGTGAGTGCTCATAAACGAAAACTTTCTGCAAATAAAATTGTAGCTTATGCTATTCACAATATTTCTAAAAATTTCCCCACCGACCCGTTTTCATACGTGGCTTACTATCGGGATTACCAAAAGGAACAAAATGAATATGTAAATTTAAATGAAGCAATAGTTTGTATTTTCGATGAAGGGTTTAATGAAAATGATTTCTCATCGACTTTAATAAAGCTTTATCAATACCGGCAGAATAAAGATTTTCAGCGGGATTCGATAACGGCCATGGCCTATGACGGCAATAATTTAAACGGTAATAAATTTATTCCTACAGCAACGCTTTCTTCCTTTGGAGGCAACGAACTTTCTCTACTGAGGATTCATGATGCGATTCGGAATTATAACACCAATTCTTATTCCTATGTCAATGTATTTAATCAAGATTTTATTAAAAATCACGCTTTCCAATTAGAGAAACCCGTATATTTAAATGACATTCCCCTCCATCATATTTCTTTCCGTTCTTTTTATTTTGTCACCGGTGCGGAACATTTCGCTAAAGGTGAAATCTTTATCGAACAAGGAAACTATGCAATTCATAAATTAATTTACGCTACCTATTTGAAAGAATCTGGCCAAGAAAAACTTTTGTACAGCACCCAAGTGGAGTATGCGAGAAAGGATTCGTTGATGTATTTAAACTACATTTCGTTCAATAATTTTTTCAAATCAAAAAATGAAGGCTTTAAAGTACTGGATGTTTTGCTTGATCGAGCCGCGAATTCATTTATTGTCACGTTCAATCACCCACCTGATAAAATTTCCTTACTAAATCCAACCAATTATGACTTCAAACTTGAGCATAAATCATTTGAAATTGATCACATAGCGTTATCCGAATTTAATGAGAAAGAAGCGCATGTGTTTTTCAATAAGGAAGATTTTAACCTTTCAGAAAAAACTTCCGAACTGGCCAAAAAAATTCAATTCAATTTTAAAAACATAAAAGATGACAAAGGCAAATTAGTAAACGAGGAAGCGTATGAGCCAGTGAGTCAATTCCGCGAACTTTTCTTACAAAATTTGGATCAAAATCCTAAGCCGTTTACGGGGTCGTTCATCGCGAAAGAAATGCCTCTTCGAGAAAACGAAATTGACTCAATTGATTTAAGCGTTTCTACGTATTGGATGAATACGCCTTTGAGGGGCGATTCCAATGGTGATGTCACAAACCTGTTTCCTGACGATATCCAATCCATAAAACAAGCTGAACCGAAGCTCGATTTGCCGGGTCAAAGTAATATTGCTCCACTTGAAGAGAAAACTTACGTACAAACCGATAAACCCTATTACTACCCTGGAGAGAGATTGTGGTTCAAAGCCTTCGTCAATTATCGAACTCCCATGCTAAAGGATTCACTGAGTCGTGTGCTTTATGTAGAACTGTTAAATGCAAAAGGAGATATCCAACTGTACAGCACGCTTCGCATAGAAAATGGGGCTGCCAATGGCAATTTCAGTCTACCAGCGTCACTGCCTCCAGGCAATTATTTTCTTCGCGCTTATACCAACTGGATGCTGAACTTTGGAAATGACAACATCTTTGAAAAATGTATTCCTGTACTCAATTTATTTGAACGACCTGAAGTGACAGAGGTCGATACAATCAGCTCGCTCAATTCAGGACTCACCATCACGCCATCAAAAACAACGTATGAACCGCGAGAAGAAGTAAAACTGGAAATTGAACTTAAAAACCCTGACGGAAAAACAACCGGTGGAGACCTCTCGGTATCGGTAACTGACTTGGGTCAGGTAAGTCCACTACCAAAAGAGGAAACCATATTGGCGGATTATCCCTTCGATGAAATGAAAAATATCTATAAGGCAGACTCTTCCTTATAGCCCATTGAATTTGGAATCAGTATAAACGGGAATTACGTCAACCGAAAAGCAAAGACACTGAAAACAAAATTGATGGTTGTTCAATCGAAGGAAAAAAAAGTGGTAGACTATACATCGGTTGATACAGACGAATTAGGTAAATTTTGGGTCAGTGGATTTCAGATTTATGATTCCGCTGAGATTGGCATTAAGGTGGTGGATAGCAAAAAGAAAGTTGGCAAAATCATTTTGAGCCCACGCAGCATACCTCCCGCTTCAAATCCGAAATCAGATTTTACCTTCAAAACAAAAACGGAAAGCACTCCCCAACGGCCAGAACTTGCTCTAATATCCAAGGAAAAAACTTCGTTATTGAAAGAAGTAGTTGTAGCGGCTCCCAAGTTTAGAGAAGCCCCGAAAGATGGTGCAGATTTTTCCGTATCCGGTGAAATTATTGCACGGTATAACTCTATCGCTGACGGTTTACAAAGCCAAGTGCCGGGGCTACAAGTCTCAGGTCAAAGTATTGCATTTACAGCCGTCTCAACCTTCACAAGGGGAGCTTCCACTTTATTAATAATTATTGATGGAGTAAGACTAGGGGTTGTAGAGAAAGGTAATACCTACGCAATGGAAGCAATTGCGAATTTGAGCCCCTACTCAATTGATCGCATTGATGTTTATAAATATGGCAGTGCCGCATTGTATGGAGCGGCCGGAGCCAACGGTGTACTAGTCGTGCATACCAAAAAAGGAGATTATGGTACCGAGCACAAGCCAACAGACCATATCAACTTGGAATCTTTTCAGGTTTTCAAAGTAAAAGGCTATTCCCCCGAGGGCAAATTCCAATCGCCCAATTACAGTGCAACAGAAAATTCTACTAAACCTGATCTCCGCTCCACTATTTTATGGCAACCAACGGTTTCAGCTAACGAAAAAACGGGCAAAGGAGAAGTAATATTTTACACTGCCGATTTGCCAGCACTGTATCGTATTGTGGTGGAGGGTGTAACTTCCAATTATCGCCCCGTGAGAAATGTAATCTATATTGAAGTGGCAAAGTGAAACTCAGGTCGATCTAGGTGGAAATCGAACCAAAAAATATCTGGCTCATATTTAAATATAACTAATTCGAGATTCTCCGGCCAGGGATAACAGCGGAAAGCCCGAAGCGTGTTGGTCTTGCGCGCGGCCGGACTTGTAACGGATAGCCCGGGCCCGAAAACCTGTGGGCTAGCCTGTGCGCATCGGGGGTCGCCACAGCGTTCAAGAATAACAGAATAACGAACCACTAACTACCATTCCCATTCCTTTGCCTATTTTTGCGCCTCGAAATTTCAAGACATGACATTAGAACAGGAAATAGCCAAGCGCAGGACTTTTGGGATCATCAGTCACCCCGATGCGGGCAAAACTACGCTTACGGAGAAGCTGCTGCTCTTTGGTGGGGCGATACAGAAGGCCGGGGCGGTGAAAAGCTCGAAAATCAAAGACCACGCCCGCAGCGACTGGATGGAGATTGAAAAGCAACGGGGTATCTCGGTGGCCACCTCAGTGATGGGCTTCAACTACCACGACATTAAAATCAATTTGCTTGATACACCCGGTCACCAGGATTTTGCCGAAGACACGTACCGCACACTCACCGCAGTAGACAGTGTGATCATGGTGGTGGATTGTGTGAAGGGCGTGGAGATGCAAACGGAAAAACTGATGGAGGTGTGCCGTATGCGCAACACGCCTGTACTGTGTTTCATCAACAAACTCGACCGTGAAGGTCAAGACCCGTTTGATCTGCTCGATGAGATTGAAGCGAAGCTGAAAATAAAAGTGCATCCGTTGAGCTGGCCCATCAGCATGGGAAAGACGTTCAAAGGCGTGTATAGTTTGTATGAAAAAAGTCTGAAGCTTTTTACTCCGAGTAAAACCAAGATAGAAGAAGCCATTGAGATTTTGGATATAAACTCACCCGAGTTGGATCAGTACATAGGCGAAAGTTATGCCATCAAGCTACGCGAGGATGTAGAATTACTAAATGGGGTCTATCCTGAACTGGATGTGCATGATTATCTGAGTGGAAAAGTAGCACCGGTGTTCTTCGGCAGTGCGGTGAATAATTTTGGGGTGAAGGAATTGCTCGATACATTTATACGGCTTGCTCCTCCCCCATTGGTTCGCGAGACTACTACCCGTGAGGTAAAACCGGATGAGAAAAAATTTACGGGATTTATTTTTAAGATCCATGCCAACATGGATCCGAAGCACCGAAACCGAATTGCGTTCTTGCGTGTGTGTTCGGGAAAGTTTGAGCGCGGAAGCAATTACCTACATGTGCGCAATGATAAATCTATCCGCTTCTCCAATGCTACTGCTTTCATGGCTCAAGACAGAGAAACAGTAGACGAAGCCTGGCCGGGTGACATCGTAGGTTTGTTTGATACGGGAAATTTAAAAATCGGAGACACCCTGACAGAAGGTGAAAAAATGATTTATACGGGTATCCCAAGTTTTTCGCCTGAGATTTTCAAGGAAGTGATCAACAAAGATGCGATGAAGACGAAGCAGTTAGAGAAAGGCCTACTACAGTTGATGGAGGAAGGCGTGGCGCAGATGTTCACCTATGAACTTGGAAAGAAAAAAGTGGTGGGCACGGTGGGTGCACTGCAATTTGAGGTGATCCAGTTTCGCTTGTTGAATGAGTACGGAGCCACCGTTGAGTTCGCTCCGCAGCATATTTACAAGGCCTGCTGGATCAGTAGCACAGATGAGAAGAAATTGGCGGAGTTTATCGCCAGCAAGCAAAGGCATATTGCGCTTGATAAAGATGGCAAGTTGGTGTTCATGGCGGAGTCGAAGGCGTGGTTGCAAATGGTGCAAGACAATTTTCCTGAGATCAAGTTTCATTTTACAAGTGAGTTTAAGGATTAGGCCATTCCGGCTGAGACGAGAATGCCAATTTTCAACTCTCTTCCTTTGTCATTCCGGCTGAGGCACGAATGCCGGAATCTCAACTGGACGTTTTGTTTAGTCTGGACTTGTGATACGACTGAATGAGATAATGAACTTGCACATTCATTCCCGCCACCTTTCCGGCTTGACAATTAGGTTCAGCATAGACACTGTTCGGTTGAGATGCCGGAACACACACTTGCCCCGCACAGCCTGTCCGGCATGACCAGCAGATACGAACTAATTCATTCCGTTTTGGAATGCGCACCTAGTCCATTCCAGCTCTCCAAGTCATTCCGGGCCTTGTGCCGGAATCTCAACTGGACGTTTTGTTTAGTCTGGACTTGTGATACGACTGAATGAGATAATGAACTCGCATTCTCACCGACTGCCCGGCATGACAACCGACATGATTTTATCAGTTTTGGAGCTCGCACCTGAATTCTCACCCTTACATCTCCTGCCCGCATGACTGTAAGATTGGTGAACAATCAAGATGCAAAGTTCTGCATCACTCCTTATATTAGCACAGTGAAAACGTTTCATGTTTACATCCTCACTAATACACGGTTTACTGTTTTGTACACAGGCGTGACTAGTGATCTCGAACAAAGAGTGTATGAACACAAAACAAAATTCTATCCAGACAGCTTTACTGCAAAGTATCAGTGCGATAGGCTAATTTACCATGAAGAGTTTTCTGATGTTGAAGAGGCAATCAAACGTGAGAAGCAATTAAAGAAATACAAACGAGAATGGAAGGCTAACCTGATTAATCAAATGAATCCTGAATGGAAAGACCTAAGTGAGGGATGGTATGATATGAAGAGTATTGAACTGGGTAAAAGCCTTAATCTGAAATGAATCCCGAAACCTTCAAATCTTCTCTTGTGCTCTACGAAGACAACCATTTACTAGCCATCAACAAACCGGCAGGTGAATTAGTGCAAGGCGATGAAACCGGTGACGAGCCGCTGGTAGAGCGTTGCAAAAAATACATCAAAGAAAAGTACAACAAACCGGGCGAAGTATTTCTTGGCGTAGTCCATCGACTGGATCGGCCCGTGAGTGGTGTGGTGATCTTTGCCCGCACTTCCAAAGCGTTGGAGCGGATGAACGAGCAATTCCGCGAACGCGAAACCAAAAAGACCTATTGGGCGATCGTAAAAAATAAACCAAAGGAGGTAACAGGAACATTGATTCATTGGTTGTTAAAAAATGAGAAGAATAATAAAGTCACCGCCTTTGCCCGGGAAAATAAAGAGGGGCAACGTTCAGAGCTAAGTTACCGGACATTAAAGCACCAGTCTGGATTTTATTTATTAGAAGTGAGCCCCATCACGGGGCGTTCGCACCAGATACGGGTGCAGTTAGCTTCCATGGGCTGCCCGATTGTGGGCGATCTGAAGTACGGCTATAAAAATCCCAATCCAGATAAAAGCATTTGCCTTCATGCCCGCCAGTTGCAATTCATACATCCAGTGAAAAAAGAAATAATTTCCATCGAAGCCACACATCCAAAGAATGAATTCTGGAATCTTTTTAGTTAATTGAACCCCACTATGGGATGGTTACAGAAACTTCAAACACGGTGGAACGCCAAGAACCTTTGGCAGGTAGTTTCCATATTGATTGTATTTGCCTGTACGGGGCTTACGGTAGTCGCGTTGATGCGTCCCCTACTCCACTATTTCTTTGGAGCAGAAATTCCCGGATGGGCAAAGGTAACCTACTACATTTTAATTCTCCCTATTTATAATATTGTGCTACTGATGTACGGCTTTATTTTCGGGCAATTCAATTTTTTTCTTCAGTTTGAGAAGCGGTTTTTCAGGAGGCTGTCATCCTTGTTTAAAAAGTAGTCGTGCCACCGCTCAGAGCGGTGGCACAACTTGAATCTAAATTACTTGGAGTCCTTCGGGTAAGTAAAAGAATCCAGTTTTCCACACCCAAAAGAAATGGCTGCCCAGGATTCAATATTCAAAGTGGCCTCAACAATCCCACAAGTTGGAATATTGTCAATTCCAATTCCTAAAAGAGCGTTGGCAAACTCGGTGATGCCAGGGTTGTGACCGAACAATAAAACCACGTCTTCCCTATCCCTTTTATGCTCAGGCAAGAGGCCTAATATTTTCAGGATAGCATCGGCACTGGCATGGTAGAGCATCTGCTCCTTGATGATATTCTTATTTTCAAAGTGCAGTGATTTAGCAAAAATTCGACACGTTGAGAGAGCCCTGTTGGCTGGACTCGTGATCATATGCGAAGGAACAACGTGATGCTTTTTTAGCTGCTTGGCCATATGGGGTGCATCCTCCTCTCCTCGCAGATTTAGTGGCCGATCAAAGTCATCCATACCAAGATCGGCCCAACTTGATTTGGCATGACGCACCAGGTATAGTTTTTTCATGTTCCCAAGTTACATTTTTGCAATGTATCTTTGAATTTTTCGGCTATGGAAAAACGTCCCTTACGCAAAGAAATAAAATACACAGCACTTTATTACTTTGTCCACTTTCTGATTTTCTCTTCAAATTTGCCTCCGCGCAAAGTATGGCTTCGTTTCTGCGGGTTATTGGGACGGATCGCCCATTTCTTTTCTCCAAAGCCGGCCGAGCGAATGGTGCGTCACTTGACGATCGCTTTTGGAAATGAAAAAACACCCGATGAAATCAAGAAGCTGAGTAAAAAGACTTTTGAAATGCTCGGCAAAAATGCCGGAGATATTATCCGATCCCTTAGCGTAAAATCGTTAGCTGATCTCAACAAATTTTTAGTGACCACTGGAATAGAGAACTATGAAAAGGCGCACGCCAAAGGCAAAGGTGTAATGTTTTTAACCGCCCATTTAGGTGCTTTCGATTTGCAAATTACGAACATGGCCCTACGGGGATTGAAGCCCAACATTATTGGCACCGCGCTGGGTGATGAAAAATTGAATGATCTATTATTAAAATATAGAAACGCCTATGGTGCCATTGCCATCGAGCGAGGAAAAGAAAGTGTGCGGCTATTCAAAGCATTAAAATCGGGGGGATCTATTGCCATACTCATCGATCAGGACACCAAAGTGAAAAGTCGGTTTGTCAATTTTTTCGGAAAGCCTTGCGCCACCCCGATAGGAGCTACAATACTTGCTTTAAAGTCCGGCTGTTCTGTTGTGCCGACCTATATTTATCTGGACGAGAATTACAAACAACAAATGCACATCCTTCCAGAGATTCCCTTGGTTTATACGGGCGATGATGAACAAGACTTAATCATTAATACACAAAACTTTACCGACTTCACCGAAAAGGTGGTGCGCCAACATCCGGAACAATGGGTGTGGATGCACGAACGGTGGAAGACGAAGCCGGGAGAGGAAATTGTTTAATCCATAAGTCAATTTTTTATGAAAAAATCGATACTTCTTTTCATTGTCATATTGATTCACCCCATTTGTTACGCACAACTTTCTAAGCTGGAGAAAAAAATCAGCTCATTCATTGACGTGAATAATCCGGACGCGTTGAAACTACTGGAAGAAGTAGTGAACGTCAACAGCGGCTCAATGAACTTTGACGGTGTTTACAAAGTAGGTCAAATTTTCAAATCACGGCTCGATGCACTGGGTTTTAAAACACAGTGGATTGACGGCAAACCGTTTGAGCGCGCTGGTCATTTGATCGGCTATCATACTGGAAATGGAACCGGCAAAACACTTTTATTAATCGGTCACCTCGATACCGTGTTTGAGCCATCCAGTACATTTCAGAAATACATAATACTTAATGACTCTACTGCCACTGGCCCGGGTATTTCTGATATGAAAGGTGGAGACGTCATTATTATTTACTCGCTGGAAGCACTAAAACAATCCGGTTTACTCAAGGACATGAACCTCATCGTAGTGATGACAGGTGACGAAGAATTGAGCGGAAGGCCGTTGGCATTGGCACGCAAGGATTTAATAGAAGCCGCAAAGGTTGCTGACATTTCCATTGGCTTTGAAGATGGAAAAAGTGATCCTAAAACTGCGGTTAGCTCAAGACGAGGTGCATCAGGATGGGAACTAAAAGTTAAGGGCGTGCCCGCGCATTCTTCTCAAATTTTTACAGATAATATCGGGGCGGGTGCCATTTATGAAACATCAAGAATATTAACAGAATTTTACCAGAAACTCTCAACGGAGAAAGATCTTACCTTCAATCCGGGAGTAATCCTGGGTGGTAGCGATGTAAATCGGGAAATAAAATTGAATGGTGGTTTTGCTTATGGAAAGACCAACATTGTGGCTAAGGAAACAATCGTAACAGGAGACATTCGGGCAGTCTCACCTGAACAATTGAAAAGAGCAGAAACAACGATGCAACAGATCGTTGCTAATCATCTGCCACAAACTGAGGCTACACTTACGTTTGATGAAGGGTATCCACCACTCGCACCAACCGAAGGAAATTATAAATTACTTGATTACTATAATAAAGTGAGTAAAGACTTAAGTTTGGAAAAAGTAGTGGCTGTTAACCCTCGCGATGCTGGCGCAGCAGACATTTCTTTTACCGCCAGTTTTGTGTAAATGCAATGACAATTTATTATCCCACATTGTCAATAAACTCTCATGTCTCTTGCTGAAATCTTCAAGTTGCGAACTTACATTTACCAATGGGGTTTCCTTTTCTAATTTAACAAATACTGCAGGAGAAAATTGATTTCCACTCCAACTTTCGAGCTTTACCTCATTCTTTAGAAAGCTTCCTTTTATCGTTGCAAACGAAATGAAATCTGTAAAGTGTATATCCGTATTCTCTTTCCAGTCTCTAATAACTCCCGACACAGAAACCCGCAAAGAATCATTGTAAACTAACTCCTTCCCAAGAACCATTTGTGGCGCTAACGAACCGAAATAAAGATGGGCTTTGCTTTCAGTGATGACTACTTTAAATGGATCATTCAATGCAGTTGAAGAGTTCCCAGCAAGCCACTCGTACTTGAAAATATCAAAGCAGGAAGAATCAACAAATACAGTGGCTAAATAATCATGAAGAATCCGGCTATCAAATTTTTTGGAGTCATTTGCCCTATCAGGAATGGTAATGGTGGCATCAAAAGGATAGAGGGCCACTAAATTTTCAATCCCCGATATTTCCTCAACGAGAGCCGCTGGCACTGCGGCAGAAACAGTCGTCAAAGAATGTTTATTTCCGTTCGCTTCTTGGAAATTACTCACTACACGATAAATGCGTTCCTTATCAGGATGAAAAGTATCAAAGCTGAATTCGTAATGAACGATGAGGTAAATAACGATGCAGGCCGTAATGCCGAGCGCAAGGCTCAATACATTGATCGCAGTATAAATTTTACTCCGAACAATGTTGCGCCAGGCAATTTTGAAATAGTTTCTTAACACATTAGAAATATAGGATTTTTACCTAGAATTATATAGGCATTTTTGATGCGCGGTAGTTTAGTTATTTCTTTTTCAATCCTATTTCGCCAACTTCGTAATCGCCTCTAATTTCGATTTTAATCGGCCGATCACATCCAAATATTTTTGTTCCCACATTTTTAGGTTAGCCGTTGATTTATTGGCGGCTTCGTATTGAAAGGCAGGTAACATCCATGAAGCATAGCCGCTATACGGATCGGGCGAAGCATACAGTGAACGGTACCAGTTTCCATAAGGCATTCCTTCTTTGTCAATCCATTGGCGTTCGAGCGAAAGCAACTCTGCGTTAATGGCTTTTTTGTTGGCCTGATTGGCAGTCTTCAACGCCACCTCCGTTTCTTCTCCGGCTTTTTTCAATTCATCAGAAGCTTTGATCAAGGCATCGAATGAAAATGCAGGCTCCGATTTGTCGTAGGCTTTCGTGAGTTTTTGCAACCCTTCAAAGTGCGTTCTTAAATCCGCACCATAGCGGCTCACATCATAAGGAATCACATCAGCATTGGCTAACCGCAGCGCCACCAAACCAAAGACACGCTCTACTAAAGGCCCCATGTTAAAACTCGGATCGGCAAAGCGTTCGTAAAATGAAAAGCTATCGTGATTAGAATGATAAAGTGTTGGACCACCAGTGCCGCCTCCCCATGAGGGAATACCAACATGTGTGTAGAAAGCAATGTGATCCGACCCACCACCTAAATTTCCCACACGAGGTTCTTTCGCAGCATGCTTCCCCAACCAATGGTCATAAACAGACTTCGATGAATCCGGATAAGGAACGGATTTAGTAGCCTCAATCAACAAACCCTTCAACGAAGGACTGGAGGCTGCACCAAAATTTCTTCCCGAAACAGCGCCATCCGCATTGAAGTAGGCCACCCCTTTGGCATTGAGCTCATCACGGAATTGCTCGACCCACTCTGTGGAACCGAGCACACCTTGCTCCTCGGCATCCCAATGTACAATCTTGATGGTGCGTCTTGGTTTAAATCCTGCCAGTGAAAGCTTACCCAACGATTCACTCAGCGCGAGCAACATGGCCGTGCCACTGTTGGGATCGGTGGCGCCAAATCCCCAGGCATCATAATGCGCTCCGGCCATGATCCACTCATTAGGAAGTTCAGATCCAGCCAAGGTTCCCACCACATCATACACTCGCTGTATTTCTCTTTTCTGCAACACATTTACACGTACCTTCAGATCAGGACCACCTTCAATCCGATAAGTGTACGGCAAGCCGCCTTGCCAACCAGTCGGTACGGGCTGGCCAGTCATACGTCCTATAATTTCCTTCGCTGATCCATATGGTAAGGGAAGCACCGGGATGGTGCACATGCCTATTATTTCTTCCGGCTTTTTGCGAACGACCTTCTTTTTTCCATCGAGGGGAAGCGCTGGCTCAAAAGGTGTTAATGGATCGCCTGTCCAATCCAGCGTAAGCACAGAGCCACGCTGTATATCACTCTCGTTATAATGGGAACCTTCGGGATAGACCAAACCTTTCGCGTATCCGCTGTCACCCGGATCGGTGAAGATAATCAATGCTGCCGCCTCGGCTGCTTCTGCATACTTGGCTTTATATCCTCTGAAATTTCCGCCATAGCGGGCAATCACAACTTTTCCTTTCACAGAAACGCCCATCGCTTTGAGTTTTTCAAAATCTTCTTTGCGGCCGAAGTTGGCATATACCACTTCTGCCGTGACATCACCCGAACCGCTATACCCATTGTAGCCAAAATATAAATTTGGATCAGAAGAAAATGGATCCTCTTTATGGATGTATTCTTTGTTATTCAACGGAATGCGAATTGGCTCCACAATTTCTGCTGAGGCTGAACCGGGCATCACCGGCAAATAAATATCGTAGGGGAAAATCTCTACCCGAAAACCTGCCTTGCGCATCACTTCGGCCATGTAGTCGCGCACACGCTCATTGGCTTTTGACGTGGCAATGTGGGGCTCTTTAGTAATCGTCTTTAAATGATTCTTATAACGCTCGCTTTCCTGTTGCTTTAGAAAAAAGGTTTCTGCTTGTTTTTGCTTTTCAAACGAACTACTGGAAAAACCTGTGAGCGTTTGGGCAAAAGAACCGATGGGGATGAGCAGGAAAAAGGCTAGGTATCGCATAAGTATTATGTTTAATGTTGGAAGAAAGCGAAAGTTTCGCAAACGGAGAAGCTAAATCGTACCAGTGGTAGATTATTTCTTAAAAATAAAATAGACAGCCAGAATCAGAAATACAAATCCGATAAAGTGATTCAAGCGAAGCGTTTCGTTTTTAAAAAAGATCACGGAAAAAATAACAAACACAGAAAGGGTAATCACTTCCTGGATTACTTTTAATTCTACTAACGAGAAAGGACCACCGTTTTCTTTGAAACCAATCCGGTTCGCAGGCACTTGTAAAGCATATTCGAACAAGGCAATCCCCCAACTGATTAAGATGATACTGGCCAGCCCTAAGTTCTGGCTCCACTTCATCTCTTTAAACTTCAAGTGGCCATACCAGGCAAACGTCATGAAGGTGTTGGAAAGGATGAGGAGAAGGATGGTGTAGATGCTCTTCATGGTTGCATACGTAGCAAGTAGCAAGACATAAGACGTAAGAAAGTCTTACATCTTTCTACTTATGCCTTATGTCTATTTCACGAGTTTCTTATACTTAATCCGATGTGGTTGCTCGTCACCTAAACGTTTCTTTTTATTCTCTTCATATTCACTGAAGCCGCCTTCAAACCAATACGCTTGCGAGTCGCCTTCAAAGGCAAGAATATGGGTACATACGCGATCGAGAAACCAGCGGTCGTGAGAGATGATCACGGCACAGCCTCCAAAATTATCTAATGCTTCTTCCAACGCGCGTAGCGTATTCACGTCAAGGTCATTGGTAGGCTCATCAAGCAGCAATAAATTCCCACCTTGTTTTAGTGCTATCGCCAGATGAGCGCGGTTGCGCATACCGCCAGAAAGTTCTTTTACTTTTTTCTGTTGATCCGTTCCACTGAAATTGAATTTGCTTACATAAGCCCGCGAGTTAATTTCTTTACCTCCAACGATCATCAACTCATTTCCCCCGGTGATCGCCTGATAAACCGTGTCTTCCGGTTTGAGATCATCATGCTCTTGATCCACGTAAGCAATCTTAACAGTGTCGCCCACGGAGAACGTACCGGCATTCGGTTGCTCTTTGCCCGTGATCATTTTGAAGAGGGTAGTTTTTCCAGCACCGTTTGGCCCAATGATCCCTACAATTCCGGCAGGAGGAAGTGAGAAGCTGAGGTTCTCGTAAAGTAATTTATCACCATAACCTTTTGCTACGCCTACCGCTTCGATCACCTTATTACCAAGACGCGGCCCCGGAGGAATATAAAGCTCCAACTTCTCCTCTTTTTCACGGCCTTCCGCGCCAATCAGTTTTTCATACGCACTCAAGCGTGCTTTTCCTTTTGCCTGGCGGCCTTTGGGGTTCATACGCACCCACTCCAACTCGCGTTGTAATGCCTTCTGACGTTTGCTTTCTGTTTTCTCTTCTTGCATCAACCGCTTTTGTTTTTGGTCGAGCCAGCTCGAGTAATTTCCCTTCCAAGGAATCCCTTCGCCACGATCCAATTCTAAAATCCATCCTGCGACATTATCTAAAAAATAACGATCGTGCGTTACCGCGATGATTGTACCTTTATATTGACGTAAATGTTCCTCCAACCATTGAACAGATTCTGCATCCAAATGGTTAGTCGGCTCATCGAGCAACAACACATCCGGTTCTTGAAGAAGCAATCGGCAAAGTGCAACTCTCCTCTTCTCCCCACCCGATAGATTTTCAATTTTCGTATCGCCCGGTGGTGTGCGAAGGGCATCCATGGCCCGTTCCAATTTATGATCGAGTTCCCACGCACCAATGGCATCCAATTTTTCTTGCACTTCACCTTGCCGAGCGATGAGCTTATCCATTTTATCTGGGTTCTCCAGTATATCCGGATCGCCAAATTTTTCATTGATGGCTTCAAACTCTTTCAAAAGGTCAACGGTGTCTTTTACGCCCTCTTCCACAATTTCTTTTACGGTTTTGGTTTTGTCCAACTGCGGTTCCTGCTCTAACAAACCCACAGAGAAGCTGAGATCGTAGACTACTTCGCCCTGAAACTCTTTATCAATACCCGCAATGATTCGCAACAGCGAAGATTTACCCGAACCATTTAATCCTAACACGCCAATTTTGGCTCCATAGAAAAAGGAGAGGTAAATATTTTTTAAAACTTGTTTTTGGGGCGGGTAAATCTTGTTTACCCCCGTCATCGAGAAAATTATTTTTTCGTCAGCCATGGAATTTTTAGAAATCGTTTGAGCCTGCAAATATTGCTTTTTTAATGCAATTGTTCATAAATTTTAAGGATGAACCGAGACCGATAATTCGAGTCGTTTTGAGAAATCGCCAACTATACGTGGCCGACTATTGACTATGGTCTAATTAATCTTATTTTTGCGGAAAATTAAAAAGGCACTATGTATTGGACATTGGAATTGGCTTCGTATTTGGAAGATGCGCCTTGGCCAGCAACAAAAGATGAATTGATTGATTTTTCTATCCGCTCTGGAGCTCCTTTGGAGGTGGTAGAGAATTTACAGGAATTGGAAGATGACGGTCAGCCGTACGAAAGCATCGAAGAGATTTGGCCCGACTACCCGACCAAAGAAGATTTCTTCTTCAACGAAGACGAATATTAACATAAGACTTAAATCAGGAAACTGATCGGACTAAGGGCGGGCAACTGCCCTTTTTTATTTTCTGTTTGCATTTAGCAAAGCCTCCGCCACAATTAAATCCTCAGACGTAGTGATCTTGATATTTTCATAACTCCCTTCAAAAAGGGAAATTTTGTGTCCCGATTTCTCGGCTACACTGGCATCGTCCGTTAAGCTCGGGTCTTCTTTTAATTGGTAAGCTTTTTTGATGAGTTGCAGGTCGAACGTCTGTGGAGTCTGTATTATTCTAAACTGCGAACGGTCAACCGCCTTCGTGTTGTCTTGTTCCGTCATGCGGATAGACTCTTTCAACCGCACGGCAGCAACAGCAGAACCATGCACAGCCGCCAAACGAAAAGAAGCGCCAATCAAATCAGCACTTACCAAAGGACGGACTCCGTCATGAATGGCTACCAAGCCTTCGCCTTCAATTTTATCTAATCCATTTTTCACCGATTGAAAACGAGTCGCTCCCCCTTTCTGTAGAATAATTGGGTGATCAACATTGAATTTCTTAACGATAGCATGCCAAAGCGTAATGTCTTCTTCCGGTAAAACCAGCACAATTGAAAGGGACAAAGAATAATTCAAAAAAGCTTGGATGGTGTGAAGGAGAATCGGTTTGCCATTCAACTCGATGAACTGTTTAGGTACTTCGCTTTTTATTCGCGTACCTTTTCCTCCAGCCACAATCAGGGCGTGCTTCGTGTGTTTCAAAGTGAATGAATGATTTTTTCTAAAGAAATTTTAAGGGAAGCCAGATGCACCGAAACAATCCTCCACACTACGCTGTAATCAATTATTTCGTAATCGTGGATAATTAAATTGCGCGACCGAATAATCCTTCCCCATTCTACATCTGGGTGATTGCTCCTGATATCCTTCGGCAATCGGTTAGCAGCTTCTCCGATAACGCTTAAGAGACGCAGGACGGCAAATTTTGTTTTGGGATCAGCAACAAATTCATCGAAAGTTTGCCCTTTGGTGAACTCTATTATATACTGAATGGACTCCAGCATATCCGCGACAAGGAAATGCGGTGATCGCTTAGACATAAATCAAATCTTCCTCTATATGTGGCCACATTCGTGGTTTGATGCCACCTTTACTGATCAAGTCTATTTTCTTCTCTTCAAAAATATTTTCAAGGTTAACCGCAATATCCACAAAATCCCAGCCCATCGGTTCGCTTAGTTCAACCATAACATCAACATCGCTTTCATCCGTCTCGTCCCCACGTGCATACGACCCAAACAAAGCCAGCGATGCAATAGGAAATTTTTTAAACAGTTCTCCTTTGTGTTCGCGCAAGCGTTTTAATATTTCTTCCTTGGTCAATTTGGGTTGAACGGGATTCATATTACAAAAATAACAAAAGCCTCGTTAAAAAGCCTTGCAACATATACTCAGCGCAGCTTGCTTAAAACATAGCCTCCCCGCTCCTGTTTATTGATAATCGGCCCTGATGGGGTAAGAATAAGGTTTTCACCTGATCGCAACGTAGTAAAAGGTTTTGGCGGGGTATTGGGTTCAGCGGCATCGTAAATAATTACCTGATTTGAGATGGCAATCAACACATGGCTTCCTTCCGTCATCAGGTTTCCATATTGGCGCCAAGGCCCCACCGGAAAACTTTTAAATGTTTTCATCCGGCCATCCACGGGAGATAGCGTGGCAAAAACAACATTATCGATTTTATGATCGGCCTGTGTGTTTATCCCCCCCACGTAACCGCCCACCGCAACAGACAATAAAATGCTAGCGGCCGTGGTGGCAACTGCCCGTGTAGCATCGGGCTTCCAACCCTCGCCCACTAATACCAGATTCCCATCCGGGTCAAAAACATGCCCCATAATATGCAGTCTTCGTGTGGAAAGGCGGGTGGCAGAATCAACACGATCAAATATTTTTTCACCCGAAAGGCTGAACATGCTCATATAAAACCGACCCGTCTTCGCATTACCCGTTTCAAATTCGCTTCCCGCCACCATCAATTCACGGCCATTCGATGTAAAAACTGAAATCGTGCGATATCCCTGACCATTGGCCGTAAAAGGAATGGTCTTCAGCATCCTTCCCGAAGTTTTATCAACAAAATGAATTTGGTTCAAACCTACTTGATTCATTCCATTAGAATAGGATGTAGTCATGCCAATTAATAAGCTATCTGTGAATTGCATGTTGGATAAGGGTGGCGCATTGGATACCCAAAGCTCAACCCCATCTTCTGCGCGAAGGGCATAAATTTGTCCACGATAAGCATTGGAGCCTTGGGTCAAATACGGTTCAACTAAAATCATTCCCGGACTACCGGTATTGGGCAAAAAGGACAGTTGAATGTATTTAAGCTTTTTTACTGGCTTTGGGAAATGGGAAGAAAAGTCTACCGCTGTTTTAAAAAAAGTAGTTTGAATTTTTCCGAGCCTGTCGGTAATAATAAAAACAATTTTTTCAATAGGAGCCGCCTTGGAATAAAAAGCATAAAAGGAATAGAGCTCATCCGAACCAGAAGCGATCAGATTGGCCTGACCTTCAATGGGATAATCAACAGAATCAATTGCCGATAGGTCGGCATTTAGAAATACTTTTCGGAAAGTGGTAATGGGTGCTTTTTTTTCACTGATCCGAAAAAGACAATAAAGCCCATTGTTATCGGTTTGGATTTCAAAACGATCGTTGGAATCACGGCTTTTGAAGGAATACGTTTGTGCCTTCACTAAAGTCACAGAACCAAGCAAAATGAAAACAAGAATCAATATTCCTTTCACAGTACGATTGGGGTTGTCTCATAATCCTTACATGACAACGTTAAAAATAAAGACGGTGCCAAATTCCAAAAAAAATATTTTCGGTTTAGTTATTGATCGCCAACTAAACGATCAATAACGCGTCTCCGTAAGTCAAGAACTTGTACTTCTCCTTCTTGGCCAATTCGTAGGCTTTCATCACTTGATCAAAGCCTCCAAAGGCTGCCGCCATCATCAACAAGGTTGACTCTGGCTGTTGAAAATTTGTGACCATGGCACTGCAAATCTTGAATTCGTAAGGCGGAAAAATAAACCGGTCAGTCCACCCTTCGCGTTCTTTCAAGCGGTTATTGGCCGACACCGCAGATTCCAACGCGCGCATGGCCGTAGTGCCTATTGCGCAAACTCTGTTCTTATTGTCCAGTGCAGCATTCACGCGGTTCACGGCTTCGGTTCCCACTATATAATTTTCAGAATCCATTTTGTGTTTGGTGAGGTCTTCCACATCTACTGCCCTGAACGTGCCCAAGCCAATGTGGAGAGTAACGAAAGACATGTCCACGCCTTTTAACTGCATACGTTTTACCAATTGCTTGGTAAAGTGCATGCCTGCAGTGGGTGCAGAAACCGCGCCTTTGTTGGTGGCAAAAATGGTCTGAAATCTTTCTTTGTCAGCCGCTTCCACTTTTCTTTTAATGTACTTCGGAAGTGGTGTCTCGCCTAAAGTCTCCACCACTTTGTCAAAAGCAACAGAATCACCATCAAATAAGAAACGGATTGTTCTGCCTCTAGAGGTGGTGTTGTCAATCACCTCAGCGACCAAGTCACCGTCACCAAAGTAGAGTTTGTTGCCTACACGAATTTTGCGGGCAGGGTCTACCAATACATCCCACAAATGCATTTCGGCATTGAGCTCGCGCAACAAAAAAACTTCGATCTTGGCACCTGTCTTTTCTTTGCGTCCATAAAGGCGTGCAGGAAAAACCAAGGTGTCGTTCGCTACCATCACATCGCCTTCATCAAAATAATTGACGATGTCTTTAAATATCTTATGTTCAATTTTTCCAGAACTCCGGTGTAACACCATCATCCGCGCATCGTCTCTGTTTTCGGCAGGGTGTGTAGCAATAAGGCTGTTGGGCAGGTCGAACTTAAATTCGGATAGTTTCATAAGCTTACGGGCTTTGTCCTGAACGGACGTTTAAATTTGGAGCGCAAAAGTAAGGAAATGGGGGAAATCTGCAATAGGATTAGATTTATAAAATACCAAGTTTTAATTTATTTGTTAGATTTAGTAACTAAAAAGATTTTTTACCGTGTTTAGAGGCTTATGCTTACCCTAAGATTAATAGCTGAAAGCCTTGGTTTCGCCTGGAAGGCACTCAAGTCAAATCTGCTTCGGACGATTCTCTCCTTGCTTGGGGTCACCATTGGCATTTTTTCAATTATTGCCGTGCTTACACTTGTCGATAGTTTGGAAAGGAATATCCGCGACAGCTTTAACTTTCTTGGCTCCGATATCATTTATCTGGACAAATGGCCATTTACAGGCGGCAATACCCGCGACTGGTGGAAGGATTTCATTAGGCGTCCTAACGTTTCGTACAATGAGTACCGATTTCTTAAAGCAAATTTAAAAACGGGCACACACGTGTCCATCTATGCATTTTCAAATCAAATCACAGTGAAATCCGGTAACAATGGGATCAATAAAATATTGTTGCGGGGTGTGGGTCAGGATTACGAATACATGCGCGAAGTCAACATTGATAGAGGACGGTACCTTACCAACGATGAAATTGAAGCGGGCAGAAATGTGGTGATTCTCGGTTATGAAGTAGCGAAAGCCTTATACCCTAAAATGGACGATGCCATTGGGCAGTTTGTTAAAATAAAAAACCTGCGCTTTAAAGTAGTCGGGATTAACACAAAACAAGGAGAAAGTTTTATCGGCTTTGCCAGTGGCGATTATGAATGTATTATCCCTTACGATTCCTTTCGGAAATTATACAACACTGGCAGCGGACGTTGGGATGAGTTAGGCTCTCACATTGGCCTGAAAGGAAATGAGGACGACTTGGGGCTAGTCTTATTGGAAAACGAAATCCGTGGATCCATGCGGGTAAAGCGCGGACTTAAGCCATCTCAAAAAGATAACTTCTCCATCAATCGACCTGAAGCAATCGCCAATGCTCTGGGAAGTGTATTCGATGTGCTCAGCATAGCCGGGTGGATTATTGGTGGGTTCTCCATGCTAGTAGGTGGGTTTGGCATTGCCAATATCATGTTTGTTTCGGTGAAAGAGCGAACTAGTGTAATCGGGTTACAAAAGTCGCTGGGAGCTAAAAACTATTTTATCCTTTTTCAGTTTTTGTTTGAATCCATTTTATTGAGCTTGATTGGTGGTCTCACTGGGCTTTTCTTGGTTTGGCTACTTACCTTCGCACCTTTTGGAAGCCTACAAGTTGTATTGTCGGTACCCAATATTATTTTAGGACTTGGTGTTTCGTCAATCATCGGATTGGTGGCGGGTATCGTTCCGGCTGCAGTAGCTGCACGCCTCGACCCTGTGGCGGCCATTCGCGCTTAGTTTATATAGTTAATAGATATATTTTTTTAACCCAATGCTGGTAATTCGTTTAATTTTTGAAAGCCTTGGTTTTGCCTGGCGGGCACTTAAGTCAAATATCTTACGCACCATTCTTTCATTGCTGGGTGTAACCATTGGCATTTTTTCCATTATTGCCGTGCTCACTTTAGTCGACTCACTTCAAAAAAACATTGTAGACAGCTTAAATTTTCTTGGATCCGATGTAATCTATGTAGAGAAGTGGCCCTACACTGGAGGAAACAGTCGCGATTGGTGGAAAGATTATATCAAGCGGCCAAATGTTTCTTACAATGAATACCGGTTTTTGAAAGCCAATTTAAAAACTGGTCAAACTATTTCCATTTTTGCTGATGCCCAACCGATTACAGTAAAGTCCGGAAGTAATGGCATCAATAAGATTACCTTAAATGGCGTGGCCACTGATTACGACAAATTGTTCGAAATCAATATTGAAAACGGAAGATATTTTACACCTGCAGAATTGGATGGGGGAAGAAATGTGGTGATCATCGGCTATGAAATAGCCAAAGCACTTTTTCCCAAATCAAATCCAATTGGAGCGTATGTGAAAATAAAAAATTTAAAATTCATTGTCGTTGGTGTCATCAAAAAAGAAGGGGAAAGCTTCATGGGATGGGCAAGCAAAGATTATGGATGTTTTATCCCCTACGATTCGTTTCGGAAACTCTATCAAACCGGAACTGGCCGTTGGAATGAATTGGGATCCACTATAGGGTTGAAAGGATTTGAAAATGATGTAGGCTTAATAGAGCTGGAGAACGAGACGAGAGGGGTTCTAAGAATAAAGCGAGGCCTAAAGCCGGCCAAGAAAGATAATTTTACGATGAACCGACCAGAAGCATTAGTGAATGTTATCTCCGGTCTATTTGATGTCATTGGCGTTGCAGGCTGGATCATCGGTGGGTTCTCCATGCTCGTGGGCGGATTTGGTATTGCCAACATTATGTTTGTTTCCGTAAAAGAGAGAACCAGTGTGATCGGACTGCAAAAATCATTGGGGGCAAAAAATTATTTTATTTTGTTTCAATTTTTGTTTGAGTCCATTTTTCTCAGTTTGATCGGTGGGTTAACAGGGCTTCTGTTGGTCTGGCTTCTCACTTTTGCTCCTTTCGGAAGTTTGCATGTGGTTCTTTCAGTGAAGAACATTGTGCTTGGCTTGGGCGTTTCTTCTATCATTGGATTAGTAGCGGGAATTGTGCCAGCCGCCATGGCTGCACGCCTTGATCCTGTGGCAGCCATCCGCGCTTAGTAGTAAATTGTATGAGTAATTAATTTTAACCCATGCTGACGATTCGCTTAATTTTTGAAAGCCTTGGCTTTGCCTGGCGGGCACTAAAGGCAAATATCTTACGCACTATTCTTTCGTTGCTGGGTGTAACCATTGGCATCTTTTCGATCATCGCGGTGCTTACCTTGGTCGATTCTCTAAAAACTAATATTCTGGACAGCCTTAATTTTCTTGGAACGGATGTTATCTATGTACACAAATGGCCTTGGGGGGCGGGTGGAAATGGACGCGATTGGTGGAAAGAATATATCAAGCGTCCACAGGCATCATTTAATGAGTATCGGTTTCTAAAGGCCAATATGCAAAAAGGCCAAGTCGTGTGCATTTATGCCGAATCCGAATCAAATACCATCAAGTCTGGAAGCAACGGAATAAATAAAATAGAGGTGGATGGTGCTTCACCGGATTACGACAAATTATTTGATATCAATATCGACAGAGGCAGGTACCTCACCAGCGCAGAGGTAGAGGGCGGAAGGAATGTGGTCGTGGTAGGGCACGAAGTGGCAAAAGCATTATTTCCAAAAATGGAAAACCCGGTTGACCAGTTTGTGAAAATTAAAAATTTACGATTCAAAATCGTTGGCATCATCAAGCGGGAAGGTGAAAGCTTTATGGGATTCACGAGCAAAGATTACAGTTGCATCATTCCCTACAATGCGTTTCGAAAAATATACCAGACGGGCACCGGAAGATGGAATGAATTGGGTTCCGTTATCGGGCTGAAGGGATATAAAGAGGATCTTGGTCTTGTCGAATTGGAAAATGAAGCTCGCGGTCTGCTCCGCGTCAGGCGTGGGCTAAAGCCCCAAAAGAAAGATAACTTTACCATGAACCGACCGGAGGCCGTGGCCAAATCCCTTGATGGTATCTTTGATGTGCTCGGAATCGCAGGGTGGATCATTGGTGGATTCTCGATGCTCGTGGGCGGGTTTGGCATTGCCAACATCATGTTCGTTTCGGTGAAAGAACGCACCAGCGTTATAGGACTTCAGAAATCACTGGGCGCTAAGAATTATTTTATTCTATTTCAATTTCTCTTTGAATCCATTTTTCTCAGTTTGATTGGCGGCTTAACAGGATTGTTTCTGGTTTGGCTTCTTACCTTTGCCCCATTCGGTAGTTTGCATGTGTTTTTATCCGTAAAAAATATTGTCCTGGGGCTAGGGGTATCTTCAATTATTGGATTGGTGGCAGGAATCATTCCGGCAGCTGTTGCCGCACGTCTCGATCCGGTTACGGCTATCCGGGCAAATTAAGCAGTCTTCACCTCAATCCTAAACGTAGTACCAGAATTTTCTTCAGAGGATTTAACGAAGATTCTCCCTTCGTGATACATTTCAATAATCCGTTTGGCTAATGTTAATCCCAAACCCCATCCTCGCTTCTTAGTAGTAAAACCGGGCTTAAAAACATTGGCGATCATCGTCTTGGGAATTCCTTTTCCCGTGTCGGATACATCAATAAACACTTTATTGTCGCTTCCCCTTAAAATTTTGATCGCAATGGTGCCAGTGCTGCCCATCGCATCTACTGCATTTTTACAAAGGTTTTCCAGCACCCATTCAAAAAGCGGAGGGTGAACCCTGGCCAAAATATTTTCAGAGAGCGTATACACTTCAAAATTTATTCTCGATGAAACCCTTGATTGCAAATAGCCCACTACCCGATTAACTAATTGATAGATATTTTCGCTTTTCAACACAGGCGCAGAGCCAATACTTGAAAACCGCTCGGTGACTACTTTAAGTTTTTGAATGTCCTTGTCCAATTCATCAACAATCCCTTTGTTTCGAATGTCAGGATCATCCCTCAACACCTCAATCCAAGCCATCAGCGAGGAGAGTGGAGTGCCCAATTGGTGAGCGGTTTCTTTCGTAAGGCCCACCCACACCTGATTTTGTTCCGCTGTTCGAGAATAGTTGAAAGCGAGGTAGGAGATAAACCCAAAAATAGCTAGTACAAAAATCTGAATGTAGGGATAGGCAATCAGCTCGTTGAGTAAAAAAGAATTTTTATAATAGATAAATTGTCGGTCAAAAACCACTTGTGTTTTTGGATCCTTAAGAAGAATCTCAATAGGTTGAAAGGCATCTTTCATATCAGCCAATTCATTCTGAAGACGTTCTTTTTTTTTCTTTTCGTTCCAGGTTGGATCGATGTCAATATTTTTATAGGTATCGATTTCTCCTTTGCTGTTTAAGAGAATGGTGGGTATTGAATTATTCTTATTGATAATCTCTTCGGTGATGAAAAGAATGTCGTTCTGGGTATCGTTGATGGTGTATTCAAGTGCCCGAGCGAAAAGTTTCACTTGATCCTTTTCCCTCTCCTTCAATTGATCGACCAATATATTGGTAAAATAAACGGAGCCAATGCTGATGATTACCGAAACGCCCAAAATGATCCATTTCAAATTGGTATTGTTTTGGTAAAAATCCATCGAAGAGGGGAGCAATGGTTTCTTATCCATCTTTTAAAATTTCAAATTCAAAATCAATGTCAATAATAAAGGTCAATCGAACAGTCAATGAATTCAAGATAAGTTCAGGATTCAAAACCCAAGAATCCTGATTAGCGATGTTTGGAATAATCTGTTGTTGAATTTTGAATTTACAATTTCAAATAAACTACTCCCTCATCATAAACCACTTCACCATCACCTTCCAGTTTACCTTCGTGCCTGTCATTAAAATGCCAACGCGGTAAATCCTTCCGGCAATCCAGGTGGTTAAAATAAAACCTGCGACAAGCAATGCCATAGAGAGTACAAGCTGCCAAGTCGGCACGTCAAAAGCAATGCGACCAACCATAGCCACCGGTGAGGTCAATGGAATAATGGAAAGCCAAAAACTAACCGATCCATGGGGGTCTCTGAGAATAAACATAAACAAGCCCAAGTAACCAATTAGCAAAGGCATTGTAATTGGAAATTGAAATTGCTGAGACTCTTGCATGGATTCAACCGCTGATCCCACCGCGGCAAATAATGCCCCGTAAAGCAGATAACCGCCAATGAAATAAAAGCCAAACACGAAAGCAATTTTAGTAAATGGAATTTCTCCCAAATTGTTAAGCAACTCATTCACTTTTCCATTCTGTTGATCCATCGCTTGCTTCACATCTTCGTCTTGTATTTTTTTAGTCATCTGCTCCATAGCTTGCTTTTGAGGCATTTTCAACCCGAAATAACCTAGAACACCCGAAGACAGAAAAGTAATCAGAACGATCCAAATTAAAAATTGTAACACGCCTACGGCCGCAATCCCAATGATTTTGCCAAGCATCAATTGAAAAGGCTTCACAGAGGAAACGATCACTTCTACAACTTTTGATGTTTTTTCATCAATCACCCCTTGCATGATTTGAATGCCATAGATCAATACAAAAATGTAAATCATAATACCTAGCGCAAAGCCAAGTCCATAAAGTATCCCTGAGTTACTTGATTTTTCCTCACCCGTTTTTGTTAGGTTGATTTGCTTGAGGTTAATTTTTGTTTTTAAATTTTTTAAGATTTCTTTGTCAATCTTATATTCCTGCAATTTCAGGTCACGCACCCGCTCCTCTAAGATAGATTCTAAATCGCCAACTTTTTCTATACTCGGGTTCTCTTGGGTATAGATAACCAATCCATCTGGTTTATTGATATCAAATTTTGGCAGGTAAAGAAGCGCGAAATCCTTCGTTTCATTATAAGCCTTCTTCGCCTCCTCCATGGGAATTTGCAACGGCACAAAAAGAAACCGTTTTGTGTTTTTCGTACTGTCCAAGTTGAATTGCCCACTCTCATCAACAACCATCACCGTATCCGGCTTGGCTGATTCGGCTTCTTTCAACATGATGTAGATCAAACCACCAATAACCGCTGGGATAATTAATGGAACAACCACCGTGGCAATTAAGAAAGATTTTTTCTTAACCCGAATTAGAAACTCGCGTTGAATGATCAACCAAACTTTATTCATACTATTAAATGATAAATGGAAACTAAACCTAGTTCTTGTTTTGGCAGACTGGCAACTCGTAATTGTTTTAAGTCTCCCTTAAATGCTTGGTCAAGGCTTCATCACCTTCGGCCCTCACCAAGCTGATAAAAATATCGGCCATGCTCGGTAACTTCTCCTGAAAGCTGTAAACTTCAGTCAGATCAATCAAATCGCGAATCAGCTGATTACCTTTTATTCCTTCCTTGGCCTGTATCGTTGAGGAATAAAGTCCTTCTTCAATTACCGTTTGTTTTTTTAATTCGTAATTATCACCGGGCAAAGAAAAATGATTTCCCCGATGCTCCACCAAAAAGGTATTCGTGCGAAATTGGTCTTTCACCTGCTTCTTCGGGCCTTCCAATATTTTTTTTGATTTATTGATGAGACCGATGTGATCGCACAGACTCTCCACCGTTTCCATCCGATGAGTGGAAAAAATGATCGTGCTGCCATTCGCCTTGAGTTCCAAAATTTTTTCTGTGATCAACTCTGCATTGACCGGGTCAAAACCTGAAAAGGGTTCATCCAAAATGATTAGTTTAGGTTCATGCAAAACAGTGCTGATGAACTGCACTTTTTGAGCCATGCCTTTGCTAAGGTCTTCCACTTTTTTGTGCCACCAATCTTTGATCTCAAATTTCTCCAACCAGATTTTGATTCGAGCCAATGCGTCATTTCGACTTAGGCCTTTTAGCTGGGCAAAATAAAGCAATTGATCCCCCACTTTCATCTTCTTATACAAGCCGCGTTCTTCCGGAAGGTAGCCGATGATCTCAACATGACTAGGTTTTAGTTTTTCACCGAAGATGAAAACCTCTCCCGAGTCTGCGTTGATAATCTGATTTATGATCCGAATGAGCGTTGTCTTTCCTGCTCCATTCGGCCCCAGCAACCCAAAAATAGTCTGCTCAGGGATGGTAATACTTACCTTGTCCAAAGCCGTATGTTCACCATATTGCTTAGTCACATTTTTTACCACTAATGCTTCCACGAGATTTGTTTGTATAACAACAAAAATAAGGATTGCGTTGAAACATCAACACGATATCCAAAGTAAATTCTTGCTAGCAGAGATTGGAATCAATCCCTATCCTTAAAAATGATTTTGCCCATGGAAACGTCCAGATCGAATGTTAAGGCATCTTTAGTGCTCTTATTATAGGCTTCGTTTGTGAAAGTATTGTCGCTAATCTTTTTCAAGCTTTGGGAAAGTCTAACGCTACACAGCCACGAATCGGCAATCCGAACGATGACTGGAATTTCCTTTCCAGGTAAGTGGATAATTAAATTCCCTGCACCGACACTTCCTTTAATCTGGTGGGCCATTCCAATCGTTTGAGAATCGCTGAAATCGAGTAACATATTTCCAAAGCCCACATCGGCAAGAACAAATTTAGAGCGAGTAAGATTCAACTGTCGGGCGATGAGGGAACCCATGTCCACTTTAATATAAAAAGTATCCATGTCCACCTTATTCTGTGTATCCGAGCTGTATGAAACATTGACATCCGCACTGCCTGTATTTATTTTCAGTTTACTGATGGCTAATCCGGCCAGATCTACATTGGCGTTGCCTAATCCATAATCAAGATCAAGGATATAGGGTGTGTCTTCAGCCAAATAAACTTTCCAAAACTTGCCAGCCGGAATTTCTTCAGAGCCAAAAACATGATGCGATATTTTGCGGCCTACTCCTCGTTGGCTTTCCCGATCAAGAGAAATCTTTACCCTACAGGTTTCGCCTATTATTTCGTTGCTGAAAGAGTGGGCGTAGTCTTCAAGATCTTGGTTACTATAAACATTTAGCAATTCATCACCCTGACTTGGGCGAATAAAACAATTTCCTGTTTTGGCTTTTAGGCTAAACTCAACTTTTTTGCATTGGCCGTTTTTCTCTACGGTGAATTGCTTTTTAGCCTGGGCAAAGCCTACTGCTCCTGCCAACCCACTTAAGATAATCAATAAAATAATCCTAAACATGTAGCAATCTTACGTTAGGCAATAGATTTAAGTTGTAACAATGTAAGGAAGTTTAATTCTTTGTTAGAAAAAAGGCCGCATTTGACAGTTATACGAGAAAAACCAGGGAAGGTTTAGGAGAAGCGAAGCGAATACCCGATTCTTTTGCACCTAAACCTTTCGATTGCTAAACGCCCAGTTCCTGCAATGCCTTCACCAGCACATCCAAATCCTGAGTGGATGTAAATACATTCGGGGTGATTCGGCATCCAAATACATTTGCACCATCAATCGCTACTGTATAGATTTTGTACCGCGTTAGCAGAACATCAGCCAGCTCTTGTGGTTTCATTCCCTTGATACCTACGTTGGCAATGGCACACGATCTGGAAGGATCCTTCGGTGTATTAACTACTACATTTGGCAGTTCGCGAACTTTCCCGGTCCAATAGTTTTGCAAATATCGCAGACGTGCCTCCTTTCTTTCCAATCCAATCATCATGTAAACATCAATGGCATCGGCAATCGATAAATCCGTGTGAACAGGGTGCGTACCAATGTGGTTCAAACGCGAAATATCATTTAGTGATCGTTCCCTGTCGGCTAACAAAGGCCAAATTTTATCTATATTTTCTTTTTTCACATACAAAAAGCCAGCGCCTAACGGAACGCTCAACCACTTGTGTAGACTTGTTCCATAATAATCACATTGCAAGTCAGGAATAGAAAAAACAAGGTGGGCAAAGGCATGAGCGCCATCGACCATCACTTGCACCCCTTTGCTGTGAGCCATATCACAAATCTTTCGAACCGGAAGAATCTGGCCGGTGATGTTTACCATGTGGCAGACCATCAACAATTTCGTTTTCGGGGTGATTGCCTTAGCATAAAGTTCTACAATTTCCTCATCGGAATTGGGGTGATTGGGGAGGGACACTATTTTATTGACAACCCCATACCGACTGGCAACCAGCTTGAACATATCCAGCATGGACCCGTAATCCTGTTCGGCCATAATCGCTTCGTCTCCCTTACTCCAATGAAGTCCCCCAATGACCATATCGAGTGATTCTGTTGTGTTCCTCGTGATAACCAGTTCTTCTGGAGAGCAACCCGCAAGGGCGCTCAACTTTTTTACCATCGCCTTCTTGTTCTCGAACTGCACAGTCCGCATATAATAAGCGCCAAGACGATTAACTTCGCGGACATGGCCAATGAATTTCTCAAGCGTTTCTGTTGGCTGAATGCAATAATATCCGTTTTCGAGGTTGATGAAATCCGAGTTGAGTTGATACCCGCCCTTCACGGTTCTCCAAAATTCTTCATCTGTGGCTATCGCAGCAGGGGAAAGATGACTCACCTGGCCAAATAATTTTTGCAAATCAGCCAAGGACAAAATACTTCCCATGGCCACCGCAGAAAGATTTTTCAGGAATGCTCGTTTTTTCATGGTATGCGGATGGATGATTCTTACGCTATTCAAATTAACTCTAAAACAGACTCTAAACCAATGCCTCGTGAGGCCTTTATTAAAATGGTGGCGTTGTGCAGAGGATTCTTTTTTAAGTCTTCCGACAAGACCTGCTTCGTTTCAAAATGTTTAGCATAAGGAATTTCTTTTAAGGCCGATCCAAACAATGCGCCAACTAGGTAAACCTGCACAAAACCCTTCTCCTTTATTAACCTCCCAATTGCCTGATGTTCGTGTGGTGCCTCCCCTTCCAATTCGTACATGTCACCAAGGATCAGTACTTTATTATCTCCTTTCATGGACGCCAAATTTTCGATCGCAGCGGCCATCGAACTTGGGTTGGCATTGTAGGCATCGAGGATGATGGTGTTGGAACCCTTTTTCACAATTTGCGAACGCATGTTTTCAGGTTGATATTCTGCCACCGCTTCGTTGGCAGATTCTGATTCAACCCCAAAATATTTCCCGATACATAACGCAACCGCAATATTCTCAAAGTTATAAGCCCCTATTAGTTTTGTTAGCACCTCCTCACCATCCTCGGTTATGAATCTGATCGTTGGATCGGCACTCTTAAATTCAGCATAGTAGTAGTCACCCTTTGAGGGATAAAAGAGGGGTGATTCGAATTTTTTGGCAGCATTGACCAAGATCGAATTTTGTGAATTGATGAATACTTGTCCTTGATGCGCTATTAAATATTCATACAATTCTGATTTGCCTTTGATGATATTTTCAAATCCACCGAACGTGCCAACATGCGCCTTGCCAATATTAGTAATAAACCCATGCGTGGGATTTGCAATACTGGAAAGCATGGCGATCTCGCCTACGTGGTTTGCCCCCATTTCGATTATGGCCATTTCATGAAATGGCCTGATTGAAAGAATCGAAAGTGGCACACCAATGTGGTTGTTCAAATTCCCCTTCGTGGCAAACACGTCAAATTTTCTTGAGAGGACGGCTTGCAATAATTCTTTGGTGGTTGTCTTGCCATTCGATCCGGTCAGCCCAATCACTGGAATTTTCAGTTGGCTTCGATGGTAAGTTGCTAACTGCTGCAAACTTTGCAATCCATCCGATACAAGAATATAATTGTCGCCTTTTACATACTGAGCATCATCCACAACCGCAAAGGACGCGCCTTTCTTTATGGCATCTGCGGCAAAAGCATTGGCATTAAACTTTGGCCCTTTTAGCGCAAAGAATATTGACCCTGAAATTATTTGTCGTGTGTCGGTGCTAACCAAACCAGACCTGAGATACTTATCGTAGAGTTGTTGCATATCCATCGTAAAGCAAAGTTAGTCGGAGTTTGCTAACCATAATTTGCAATGCAGGACTAACTCAGGAAAAAACAAATCAAATTCTTCCTTAAAATGGTCGTACCAATTCTCAAGGTCAACAGATGATTCCTCCATTTTTGACTCAAACCGAGTTCGCTTCGCCATACCGCTCAATGCCCGGTGGATACCTTCTACCGTTGCATAATTCACCAACCAATTCCCGTTGATCATATAAGGTAACATATAATTTACTCCTTCAGGAACAATGGATTCGTGTTGTTGAATAATTGAATAACAATCAGTGGCAAAATCAGGTAACTGTTGAGACGAATAGTTATTCCAATTTCTTGCAAGAAAATGGTCATAAAAAACATCCACAATAACGCCTGAATAATGTCTGTATTTAGGCCTAAGTCTGTCTTTACTTTGTTTTACGATTTTATGAGTGTCGGTGTACCAGTCGATTTCGCGGTGAAGGGAAATCCCTTTGGCAATGTCAGCCTCAAATCGCTCGCCAGGATTTCTTCCCTTTACAAAATCGCCAATAAAATTTCCTGTTTTAATTTTAGGGTTGTCACCCGATAAATAAAGATGCGCCAGAAAATTCATTTTTCATTCGTAAGGTAAAGTATTAGCATAAGATTTAAAATTAAACTTCATAAAATTGAGAGTGCCAATTGGTGCCAATTGTGTAAATACTATTGGTGTTATTCCGATTTTAGGTTAACATTGATTTCTAATGAAAAACTAGCGATGAAAAAATCAATTATTTTCAGTTTGGTGTTGATCGCTTCCATTCCATCGATCGCGCAGCCTCAAAAATCAGCCATGCCTGTCCCGTATGGAGAACCAATTCGTTTGGAACAAGCAGAAAAAGTGATGGCTGGTGCCATTCAAGAGTCCATTAAAAATAATTGGACGATGGCGATTGCCATTGTGGACACAGGTGGCAACCTCGTTCTTTTCGAGAAAATGGATAACACGCAAATCGGTTCCATAGAGGTGGCCATATCGAAAGCAACGACCGCTAACAATTTTAAGAGACCGAGCAAAGTTTTTGAAGATGGTGTGGCCGGTGGCGGCACTGGCCTTCGTATTTTGTCCCTTCCCAATGTAACGGCATTGGAAGGCGGTGAACCCATCATTGTAAACGGCAAAATCATTGGTGCCATTGGCGTGTCGGGGGCGCAATCTACTCAGGACGATCAGGTCGCTAAGGCGGGACTCAGTGCACTTAATCATTAACGCAAAATGAAAACACAACACTTTATCTTAAAAAATATGAAAACAAAATTGACTCTTCTTTCCTTTCTGATGGCTTTTGCCTTTTTCTGTCAGGCACAGCGCACGTTGATTCATTGCGGCTCACTAATCGATGGGAAAAATAAAGACCAACTTTCTCAAGTGACTGTGGTGGTTGAGGCCAATAAGATTACTTCTGTGGATAAGGGCTTCACTAAACCTGGCAAAGGCGACAAGGTGATTGACCTGAGCAAGAAAACAGTGATGCCTGGACTGATCGATATGCATGTGCATCTTGAAGGGGAGACCAGCAAAGATGGATTAATAAAACGCTTTACTCAGAACGAAGCCGACATCGCTTTTCAGTCTACTGTTTATGCGAAAAAGACGCTCATGGCAGGATTCACCACGGTGCGCGATTGTGGAGGAACAGGGGTAAATATTTCGCTTCGCAACGCGATTAACCAAGGTATTGTGGTTGGCCCGCGCGTTCTTACGGCAGGAAAGGCCATCGCCTCAACGGGCGGTCATGGGGATCCAACCAACGGATACCGCAAAGATTTAATGGGCGATCCAGGCCCAAAAGAAGGCGTAATCAATGGTCCTGAAGATGCCCGAAAAGCAGTACGTCAACGCTATAAAGACGGAGCCGATTTTATAAAAATTACGGCTACAGGAGGCGTACTCAGCGTTGCCAAAGACGGCAGCGGCCCTCAGTTTACCCAAGAAGAAGTAAATGCCATCGTGGAAACAGCCAAAGATTATGGGATGATTACGGCCGCCCATGCCCACGGTGCGGAAGGGATGAAGCGTGCCGTACTTGCTGGCATCACGACTATTGAGCACGGAACGCTTATGACCGAAGAGGTGATGGATCTTATGAAAGAAAAAGGAACGTACCATGTACCAACCATCATTGCCGGAAGATCGGCTGCCGAATATGCCAAAATACCGGGGTATTACCATCCGCTGGTGGTGCCAAAAGCAATAGCCATAGGCTCTAAGATTCAAGAGAATTTTAGCAAAGCGTACAAGCGGGGCGTGAAGATTGCCTTTGGTACTGATGCCGGTGTGTTTCCTCATGGAGACAACGCGAAAGAATTTGGCTACATGGTGGAAGGTGGCATGCCTGCTATTGAGGCGTTGCTTTGTGCCATGCAAGTGAATTCAACTATTTTAGGAATGGGAGATAAAGTGGGTTCCATCGAAAAAGGAAAACTGGCGGATATCGTTGCCGTGGATGAAGACCCAACTAAAAATATTGTCACGATGACCAAAGTAACTTTTGTGATGAAGGATGGCGTGGTGTATAAGAATGAGTAAATCAGATATTAACCGACTTTCATATCCGCCCGGCCACCTGCCTTCCGAAATTGGTTTGGCGTCATATTATTTATTTTTTTAAAAGAAGTATAAAATGCTGAAAGTGTGCTAAACCCACTTTCGTAAGCAATTGCTTCAACCGTCAGTGTTTGATTAATTGATGAAAGGAGCAGTTGCTCAGCCTTGATGATCCTAAATTCCATAAGAAATTCGGAAAAACTTTTTTTGAAATGACTATTTATCGTCTTCGAAACTAAATAGGGTTGTGTATGAAGCTGCTTTGCGAGTTTCGTAATACTGAGACTGGCATCAACAAAAATTTCATCTTTTTGAAAAAGTCTTAAAATTCGATTGCTCAGTTCACCAAGTTCATACGAATTTTTGATTTTTTTTCTATTGACTGGAAGAAAAAGTTTATGTTGCCTTACTGCCCACAATGAAAGTAAATACAAAACCAGGGCCGATGCTACAACAATAATCGTGTAAATAAATCTATTGTAAACAAAAAGCTGAAGCACAAAAGTGATGAAGATCACTGAAATACCCCCTATTATTCCTAAACTCCATTTCCATTTTACATCGTCCGTGCGGTATTCCGTTGCATTTTTATACAAGGAATAGGAAATCCAAAAAATATAAACGAATAAATAAAAGGTAAAAATGTAATAAGCCAGGTTCAACACGCGCCAATTGGCCGAGAGGCAAACGGCAACACTAAAAACCAACGCAACAAGATGAATGCTTTTTTTGCGATCCAGTTCAAATGCTGTGAACAAGCTTTCAATGTAAAAAAGAAGTAAAGGGCCAAGGGCTGTCATTGCAATAAGACCAATGGAACTAGCGAGATAAGACCATTCTGGAAAGAGTATCGTCAATATTGATTTGCCCACTCTTACAATGAGCACCACCAGAATCAAACTCAAAAGACGATTCACTTTGGTATTAAATCCAATTAGAAGTGTAGCGGCTAGGAACGTTCCGTGTCCAATAGCAAAAGCAAATACAATCGACAGCAGCCAGATCTGACTCATCATTTCCTCTTTTTAAATTCCAAGAAATAGAAATTTGGGGAAAAAGTAATTCTGATTTACGAATCAGGATATAATTTTTCTTCGTTCAACTGTACTATTGGGTCAAAAATTGATTTTAAATACCGAAAATTATCAAACCCTCTAAATATGAAACGAGTAACATTTTTAAAAAAATCCTTTATGGTCAGTACATTTTGGATTATGAATCCGTGGAAATCGATTTCCCAAGACAAGGAGAAACCAGCTCCGATTAAATTAGAAATCGTAAAAGAATTTGTTACGGTATCTCATGGAAATTATCCTCGAGTGAAGGAAATGCTTGAGAATGAACCACTCTTGCTTCATGTTTCAAATGACTGGGGCGGTGGTGACTTCGAATCAGGCATTGAAGCCGCAGGCCATGTTGGCAATAAAGAAATAGCCAACTATCTCCTTGCCAAAGGATCTCGCTATAATATCTACATGGCCTGCATGCTCGGGCACATCGATACGGTGAAAAATGTGCTCACATTCAATCCAGGACTTCTCAACGCCAAAGGGCCTCATGGATTCACCATGCTTCATCACTCAATCAAAGGAGGCGAATCTGCTAAACAAGTTGAAGATTACCTGCGATCACAGGGTGCAAGGGAAACAAAGATTGATTTTTATTCGAAAGCGTAGTAGTTTAAACCATTAAATTCGTATCAAAAAAATGGAAGCTCTAATTTATTCATTGCTGAAAGAGAAAAAGACTGATGAATTGATTACCGAAATAAATCGGAACAGAGAACTTCTTTATTTTTCGGATAGTGAGGGTGTCTCTCTTTTAATGCTAAGCTTTTATTTTCGAAATAATGTCTTGAGCGATTTTATTTTATCGCAGCGCAATCCCAAAGATATTTACGAAGCGTCAGCAGCGGGAACGACAGGAATTTTGATTACCTTTTTAAAAAATAATCCCGAATTATTGAACTCTCACTCGCCAGATGGCTTTACACCATTAGGACTTGCTAGCTATTTTGGAAGAATGGAGATTGTCAGGATACTTTTAGAAAATGGAGCAGATCCAAATATTGCGGCATCCAATTCATTTCGGGTTGCTCCTTTACATTCTTCGGTAGCAGCTAATCATTACGAAATCACCAAGTCATTGCTTGATTATGGCGCTAACCCTAACGCAAAACAACAAAATGATTTCACCCCTCTTCACAGTGCCGCTCATCTGGCCAATGCGAATCTTGTCCAATTACTTTTGCAACACGGAGCTGAGAAAGATGCAAGAACGGATAATAAAAAAACTCCGTTAGACATAGCGAAAGAAGCTAACGCGCAAGAAGTAATAAGTTTATTGCAATGATGATCATCGAACCAAACCATCTACCCTACCCTACTATCAAACCGGTTCACTTGAACCACACCCTCCACTTTTTCTAATTTGCCAATAAGCACTTCCAGGTGGCGGGTGTCGTTTACATAAAGCATGATCTCACCATTGAAGATGCCGTGATCGGTTTTGAAGGCGAGTGAGCTCATGTTCACTTTAAGCTCCTCGGAGATTACTTTGCTCACATCGTTGATCAAGCCCACCCGGTCGGTGCCAATCACTTTCAGTCCGGTGAGAAAAGCGACCTCGTGTTGGCTGGTCCACTTGGCCTTGATCACCCGGTTTCCGTGGTTAGCCATCAGCTCGGGGGCGTTAGGGCAATTCGTGCGGTGTATTTTTATCCCTTCGCTCACCGTAACAAAACCAAAAACTTCATCACCGGGGATGGGCGTGCAACATTTAGCCAATTTATAGTCCACCAAATCCATGTCCTCACCAATAAGCAAAGTATCTTCTGTCTTCCCTTTCGATTTTACCTCCTGTTCGATGGCCTTAACATCCTGCATCCGTTCTGTGGGCTGCTTTTTAACGGGCGGTTTATAATTCTGAAATTTCTTTAGGTCGCTCGAAGTAATTATTTCTTTACCAATTTTATAAAGTAGTTCTAACTGAGAGCTTACCTTAAAATAATCCCGCAAATGCTCATACACCTGGCTATTCAGGTCAATCTTCATCTGCCGCAGTTTACGGACCAGCATTTCCTTGCCCTCATCAGCAATCTTGCGCCTGTCTTCCTTCAGCAGGTCTTTGATTTTACTTTTCGCTTTCGGGCTGGTCACAAATCGAAGCCAGTCTTCATTTGGCTTTTGTTTTGAAGAGGTTAAAATCTCTATCTGATCTCCATTTTTTAAAATATAATTAATGGGCACTAATTTTTGATTCACCTTCGCTCCAATGCACTTAGCACCAATGTCGGTGTGAATTTCGAAAGCAAAGTCAAGCGAGGTGGCACCTTTCGGGATGGTTTTCAATTCGCCTTTTGGTGTAAACACAAATACCTCTTCATTGAACAGGTTGCCTCGAAAATCATCGACAAATTCTAAGGCGGATAGATCCTGTTTTTCCAGGGTCTCGCGAACGCGTACCAGCCATTTCTCCAGGTTTGATTCATATTTTACCGAATTGTCTTTGTATTTCCAATGAGCGGCATATCCCTTTTCTGCGATTTCATCCATGCGCTTGGTGCGGATCTGGACCTCCACCCATTGCCCATTTTTTGCCATCACCGTGGTATGCAGCGATTCATAACCATTGCCTTTCGGTGTGCTGATCCAATCGCGAAGGCGATCAGGATTGGGCGTATAATAATCCGTGACAATAGAATAAACTTGCCAGCAATAATTTTTTTCTTGATCAATGGGGGTGTCAATAATTACGCGAATGGCAAACAAATCATAAATCTCCTCAAAAGGAATGTTTTGTTTCTTCATCTTGTTAAAGATGGAAAAAATAGATTTTGGCCGGCTCTTAATTTCGCAGGCCACATTAAGAAGGTCAAGTTCATCTTTTATCGGCTGCACAAATTGTTTGATAAACCGGTTGCGCGAAACTTTGGTCTCATCAATCTTATCCGCTATCTCCTTATAGTTTGAAAAATCAGTAAAGCGCAAGTACAAATCTTCCAACTCTGTTTTAATTGCATTGAGGCCAAGGCGATGAGCCAGCGGAGCATAGAGATAAATTGTTTCTGAGGATACCCGCAACTGTTTCTGACGCGGCATGCTTTCCAGGGTTCGCATATTATGCAAACGGTCGGCCAACTTGATGAGTATCACCCGCACATCATCGCTGAGCGTAAAAAGCATTTTGCGGAAATTCTCGGCTTGAGCCGAAGAACCATATTCGAAAACACCCCTAATTTTGGTGAGACCATCTACGATACTTGTGGTTTTCTTTCCAAACGTGCGTTCAATGTCTTCCAATTGGATATCGGTATCCTCTACAACATCATGCAAGAGTGCCGCGACAATGGAGGTGGTACCAAGCCCTATTTCCTCTACACATATTTCGGCCACGGAAAGGGGATGAAAGATATAGGGCTCCCCCGATTTCCTTCGCATGTTTTTATGCGCCTCCATGGCGATAGTAAAGGCGCGCTTAATCAGTTTGGCATCATTGCCTTTCAGCAATGGCTTCGCCTTCCGCAATAATCTGCGGTAGCGGTTTATAATCTCTCGTTTTTCTTCTAGTGCGTCTGCAACCACGGTTCTTTTTTGGTCAGAATTTTTCTTTTGGGGCCCACCTTGTATCGAAGAAATTCAAAACGATCAATTCATCTTTGGTCGTCCTATAAAACAGTCGGTTGTGCTTAGTGAGCAAAAATCCTCGGACACCTTTTTCAAGATTCTCCCAAGTACCAATCTCAGGCGCAGGGCAATCAGATCAATCACTTCATAAGTGCGCACAACAAAATTTCTAGTAACCCCTTCTCCCCACTCAGCTTCCAGATAATCCATAATCCCATTGAATTTGTTAATTGCCCGCTTCGTCCAGATTATTTCCTTAACCATTTAGCGTGTTGTTCTTTAACTTGCGCATGGCTCAAAAAACTATCCGGAATAAAACTTTCGTCATAGGAAAGCAAAAGCTCATGCCTTCTATGATTGTGAGGCTGTTCCACAATTCGCCACACTGATTGCTGTTCAACCGCTGGATCAATTGATAATACCCTTTCAACGTTTTTCCATCCTCGATCGTATCGATCAATCGGTGAAAATCCTCCTTGGTGTTCATCTTTCTTTTGTTAGGGAGACAATTTACTTCATTTTATCAAAACCTAAAAAATACTTACGTAAAGGTTTAGATGGAAGTGGACTTTTGTGCCACCAAATAATTCATACGTTGCATATTTTCCGTTTTCAATATTTCAAGTCCAACTTCCTTTATCATTTGCTCAATTATTGAATTGCTGATCCGAATCTTAAAATAAGAACTCGCTTTCTGAACCCATTGGCCATTTATCTGTTCGTGCAAGAGATCGGTCACTCTTACGCGATCACCGAAATATTCCAAAAAACAAGTGAGTATTTTATCTTCATCAGCCTTAACGGGAATAAAACGTTGATTTTCCGTAAGTTCAATACCATAATCGCGATAGGACAAAATCAATTTTCCATTTTGTAGCAAACCATCTCGGCAACTGGCAAAAAACAATCGGATTTGATCGAAGGAGTCCAGGTGGGCAATTGTGTCTCCCATACAAACGATCACCTCCGCTTGTTCACTGAAATTTTCTTCCGCCAATAAACTTTGATGAACAACTTTTATCCCAAGCTTCGTACCCCGAAACCTAAGGCTTTCGAGCAAGTGATCATTAAAGTCAATAGCCTTTACCTTAAACCCAAGGTTGGCCAAAGAGACCGATTGAAGGCCGTGGCCCGCACCAAGGTCGATTGCAATCCCATTTTGAAGAGGCTTAATGTCATTTCGAACAAAATATTCTTGCTGTTCTTTTTGCTTAGTGTCAAAATCGCCCACCATCCATTCGTAAAACCGGGCAAGGTGAGAATCATAATGGTTTTGAACTGTCATTAAGCAATTTTCAATAAGAACTTTAATAGTAACGAATAATCCCTAAATTTGCGATCCCTTTTTGATGAAAAGGCTTTTTCGCGCATGTGGCGTAATTGGTAGCCGTGCCAGACTTAGGATCTGGTGCCGAAAGGCGTGGGGGTTCGAGTCCCTCCATGCGCACATTTTGATTACAGATTGCAGATTCAATATTTCAAAATTGAACGCAATCTGTAATTCGTAATTTTGAATTCGTAATTTTTAATATCGTGAACATTACATTAGATAAACAAAGCACAACAGACGGCCTTATCAAAATTCAATTGACCGAAAGTGACTACCAGCCCAAAGTCGAAGAAAAAGTACGTGATTACGCCCGTAAAGCTACTATTAAAGGGTTTCGTCAAGGTAAAGTGCCTGCAGGTGTGATTCGGAAAATGTATGGCAAAGGCATTTTGGTTGAAGAAGTAAACCACCTCATCTCTCATTCCGTTTCAGATTACATCAAAAACAATAATCTTCGTGTCCTGGGCGATCCGCTTCCTAATGAAGCGAAGACACGCACGATCGATTGGGATTTTCAAAAGGACTTTGAGTTCGAATTTCAAATCGGCTTGGTTGAGGATTTCGCTGCTGACCTTTCTAAAAAAGTTCAAGTGACCTCCCACCCCATAGAGATTGACCAAAAGGTTATAGATGAAACCCTTGAGGACATCAAACGCAGGTACGGCAAACGCACCAACCCAGAGGTAAGTGAAGCGGGTGACAACCTTTTTGGGGAGATTAACAAGGTGGGAGCCGAAGAAAAACAAGGCTCTTATTTGCGCATCGAGCAGGTTGAAAAAGGGGAACAAAAAAAGTTCATTGGATTGAAAAAAGAGGACACGGTTGAATTTGATGTCCAGCAAATATTAAATGATGCCGAAGCCATCGCTCAGTTGCTGAATACAACCGAAGAAGAAGCAAAAGCAGCCATCGGCACTTATACGTTCAAAGTGACCAATATAAACCGTATTGAGCCCGTTCAAATCGATCAAGAATTGTTCGATCAAGTTTTCGGCAAAGATGTAGTAACCACGGAAGAAGCCTTTATGGGCAAGATCAAAGAGACGATATCGGCAAATTACGGACGCGAGACGCAACATTTACTTGAACACGAGATCCAGCATTATTATGTTGACCACACTAAAATTAATATGCCAGAGGGATTCTTGAAAACCTGGCTGAAAGCGACAAGTCAAGGTCAGGTGACTGATGAGGTACTGGAAAAAGAATTTTCGGCTTATCGCGATTCCATAAAATGGGATCTTATAAAAAATAAGATCGCTGACGAGAAAGAAATTAAAATAGAAGAAGCAGATGTTCGCGAGAAAGCCAAACAGGTGATCCTTGATCAATTTGGAGGTGCGGCAATAGCCGATCAATTAGGCGACAAATTTGATGGTATTGTTTCCAATTATCTGGCAGGCAAAGATGGCAAAGGTGAGAACTACGTGCGCACTTACAACCAGCTTCGGCACGATAAAATCCTTACAGTAATAAAGGAAAACATCACGATTCAGGAAAAACCAGTCAGTTTAGAAGAATTCAAGAAAATCGCTGAGTCACACAAGCATTGATAGCGGAACCAATGTTTGTAAAAATTGTTACCTTGAAGCATGAAAGTTCAAGTTATTGAAGATGGTAAAGGTAACCCCGCTGGTGTGTTTATTCCGATCCAGGAATGGGCATTACTTGAAAAAAAGATAAACATACTAAAGGACTCAAACACTGAAAATGCCTCAAAAAGGAAATTAGTCAATGAGTTGAAGACGACCTTTAATGAATTAGTTCAGATAGAAAAAGGAAAACTGAAAGCTCGTCCTATAGAGGAATTTCTGAATGAGCTATAAAGTTTTTTCAATTTCACTTTTTGACAAGCAGGCCAAAAGGTTAATCAAGAAATATCCTTCCCCTAAATTGGAGATATCTGATTTAGCCAAGCGCCTAAAGGTTAACCCGGATCAAGGTGTACCCCTAAAAAATAACTTTTACAAAATCCGTCTTGCTGTAAAAAGCAAAGGTGAAGGGAAAATCGGGCGGGGCGCGAGTAGTTACTTATGTAAAAGTAATCCGTACTAAAGTTTACCTTAGTGCCATCTATGATAAATTGGAAAAGGAAACTATTTCAGACCAAGAATTGTCTTCTATTTTTAAATCAATTCCTTAATCAGATATTTACAATAAACGTATTGAAAGATCGACTACGAAATAAATACTAACACTATGAATAATCACAACGAATTTCGCAAATACGCAGTACATCACATGGGCATGAGCGGAAATGCACTGGATAGCTACGCCAAACACATGAACGAGGGCATTAACACCGTGATCGGCATGACGCCTAATGTTGTGGAAGAACGCCAGATGCGCGCCACAGTAATTGACGTGTTTTCGCGCCTTATGGCTGACCGGATTATCTTTTTTGGAACTGCAGTTGACGATTATGTCGCCAACGTGATTACTGCACAACTCTTGTTTTTGGAATCATCAGATCCAAAGAAAGATATTATCATGTACATCAACAGCCCCGGAGGATCGGTCTATGCTGGCCTCGGTATTTATGATACCATGCAATATGTAAACCCGGATGTGGCCACCATTTGCACCGGAATGGCCGCATCCATGGGAGCTGTATTGCTGGCCGCTGGCGCCAACAAAAAGCGTTCAGGCTTGCCCCATGCGCGTGTCATGATCCATCAACCTTCTGCGGGCATGCAAGGAACATCATCCGATATGGAGATTAGCATGAAACAAACCCTGGAACTGAAAAAAGATCTTTATAACATACTTTCCAAACACAGTGGTCAGACCTACGAAAAAATTGAAAAAGATTCAGATCGCGATTTTTGGATGAGGGCAGCCGAAGCCAAGGAATATGGGTTGATTGATGAAGTTTTGGAACGCGCCAAGAAATAATTAAGCAATTTGATCCTTATGGCCGATTGACCAATAATAAGTACTTTTGTGTTTTCAAAGGGTAACATTCCTTATTGACAAATAAAAAATCATGGCAGAGGTAACCTGTTCTTTTTGTGGACGAGATAAAAAAGATGTAGATCTAATGATCTCAGGCATTCACGCGCATATTTGCGACAAATGTGTGACGCAGGCAAACCAAATCTTAACCGAGGAGAAAAAGAATAAAGTTGAAGCGGGTAGCTTGCCCAACTTCAAGTTGATTAAACCTCGTGAAATCAAAAAATTTCTTGATGAATATGTGATCGGACAAGATGCTGCGAAACGTGTAATGAGCGTGGCAGTCTATAATCATTACAAACGCCTGACGCAGCGCAAAATCGATACCGACATCCTGATAGAAAAATCGAATATCATCATGGTGGGTGAAACCGGTACAGGAAAGACCTATCTCGCCCGCACCTTGGCCAAACTCCTCCAAGTTCCTTTCTGCATTGCCGATGCCACCGTACTTACCGAGGCTGGTTACGTAGGGGAAGATGTGGAAAGCATTTTAACTCGTTTGCTTCAAGCTGCAGATTACAATACGGAAGCAGCCGAACGAGGCATAATTTACATTGATGAAATCGATAAAATCGCACGCAAATCAGATAACCCGTCCATTACTCGGGATGTGAGTGGAGAAGGTGTGCAACAAGCCTTACTGAAGTTGTTGGAAGGAACGGTCGTAAATGTCCCGCCTCAAGGCGGCCGTAAACATCCCGACCAAAAGATGATTACGGTGAATACCGAAAATATTTTATTTATCTGCGGGGGCGCTTTTGAAGGAATGTCCAGAGTGATTGGTCGCAGATTAAATACCAGACCGCTTGGTTTCGCAGCAAGTGCAGATAGCATGAGCCCAAGTGAAATTGATAAGGATAACTTATTGCAATTTGTTTCAGCACAAGATTTAAAAACATTTGGGTTGATCCCTGAATTGATTGGCCGTCTGCCAGTCATTTCATATTTGAATCCCCTAGATCATTTGGCCTTGCGCAAAATATTAACTGAACCCAAAAACGCCTTGATCAAGCAATACAAAAAGTTGTTTGAAATGGAGAACATAGAGGTTGAATTTAAAGAAGGAGCGCTGGATTATATTGTGGAAAAGGCAATGGAATACAAGCTGGGAGCACGTGGTCTTCGCTCGGTCTGTGAGGCCATTATAAACGATGCAATGTTTGAACTGCCGTCAGAAAAGAATATTGACAAATTAATAATCAACCGCACTTATGCGGAAGAAAAATTCAGCAAATCGCATTATAGTAAGTTGAAGGTTGCTTAACCCTGCAAGTATTTCAACATTAGATTGGCTGTATTTTCAGAGGCTGAACCAGTATCCAAAGCTCTAAAAATGTTGTGGTATTCTTCTACCATTGTCGAGCGGTAATTACCTTTAGCTAATAGCAATTCAAGCTCTTGGCTGACCCTTTCAGGAAAAGCCTCATTTTGAATCAACTCTTTAATCACCTCTTTATTGGCAATTAAGTTGATCAAGGAAATGAACTTGACTTTCACTAAGCTGCGAACGACCGTAAACTCCATGCTTCCCATTTTATACACCACCACTTGCGGGACTTTGAAAATTCCGGTCTCCAAAGTGGCTGTTCCCGAAGTTACAATAGCTGCATCGGCTACAGAAAGAAGATCATAAGAGGCCTCGTACACAAATTTTACATTTGCTTTGTCTTCCAAATCTTGGTAAAGATCTTTTCCTAAATTATTCACTGCGGCCACTACGAATTGAATCTCAGGATTTCTTTTCGCCACTTCGGCCATTAACGGCACAATGAGTTTCAATTCCATTTTACGGCTTCCAGGAAGCAGCGCCACAATCTTTCTACTTTTATCAACTCCGTTTTTATTTAAAAATTCAGGATCAGCCTTAAAGGATTTAATGGCATCAAGTACAGGGTTGCCCACATAATCAACTTCCCAATTTACTTTCTCCTTATAAAATCTCTTCTCGAAAGGAAGGATAACAAACATGCGGTCAACACATTTCTTAAGCCCGATGGCACGATCTTGATACCACGCCCAAACTTTAGGTGGAATGTAATAGAAGACCTTAATACCTTTTGGTCTAGCAAATTTTGCGATCCGTGTATTAAAACCACCATAGTCTATCAGGATGACAGCATCAGGTTTAAATTCAACGATATCATTTTTACATAAAGCAATGTATTTAAAGATGGTGAATGTCTTGGTCAACAAGGAAATGAACCCCATAAAGGCCAGTCTTTCATAGTGCACAAAAATATCTACGCCTGCCTTCTGCATTTCATCACCACCAAAGCCGCGCAGCTTAATATCCGAGTTGATGTTTTTAAGTGCCTTCACCAAATTGCCTCCGTGCAAATCGCCAGAGCGCTCTCCGGCTACTATGTAAAGTTTCATTACTACAATGTTTTATTCGCCCAAGTACTCCACGTAATTACGAGGAGTTTCATACAACTTCACAGAATGCAACTGCCCAAAGCTGGTAATCGGTGGTATTTTTGGCTCTAAGATCGACCAGATTTCTTTTACCAGAATCTCCGTGCTTGCCATTTTTCCTTTCATAAACGAAACGTCAAGATTGAGATTCTTATGATCTAGTTTCTCAATGACTTCGGTTTTGATGAGGTTGCTCAACTTCTTTAAATCGATTACAAATCCTGTTTCAGGATCGGTATAACCTTTCACGGTAACGATTAAATCATAATTATGACCATGCCAGTTTTCGTTGGCACATGGACCAAATACTTCATAATTCTTTTCTCTGCTCCAATCTGGGTTGTAAAGTTTATGGGCAGCGTTAAAGTGTTCTTGGCGACTGACGTAAATCATAGTTTCAGAAAATCAACGCAAATATAACGTTTGAAGTTCAGTCTATAATTTCTTTATTGAGATCAATTGGAATACTCTATTTTTGAAGCTCAAACTAATAAGGCCATGATCATTGTAACCGGTACCGCAGGCTTCATAGGGAGTTGTTTAGTGAAACGCCTCAATCACGACAACTTTAATGCGATTATAGCGGTAGATAAGTTTGGCGATCCAGCCAAAGAAAAAAATTTAGTTGGAGCCAAAATCAAGGAATTTGTTGATCGAGACTATTTCATGGCATGGCTTGACAAGAATTACGAATTAGTGGAGTTCATTTTCCATATTGGAGCAAAAACGGATACTTCAGAATTTGATACCAAGCTCCTCAATCGGATGAATACCCAGTATACCAAAGATATTTGGACACGGTGCATTCAATATCAGATTCCGTTGGTCTACGCTTCTTCGGCCGCTACTTATGGGCTTGGCGAAATTGGTTATGACGATGACGAATCAAAAATCCCTTCGCTAAAACCACTCAACCCTTATGGCCAATCAAAACAAGACTTTGATGTGTGGGCTCTCCAACAGAAGGAAAAGCCTTTTTATTGGGCAGGATTAAAATTCTTCAATGTATACGGACCAAACGAATACCATAAAGGAAGGATGGCTTCGGTGATCTGGCACGCCTTCAATCAGATTAGCATGACGGATAAAATGAAATTATTCCGTTCGCACAATCCGGAATTTAAAGATGGCGAACAAATGCGCGATTTTGTTTACGTGAAAGACGTGGTAGACGTTTGTGTATTTTTAATGCATCACCGCAAAAATTCGGGGATTTACAATTTGGGGTCGGGCAAAGCACGCACCTTTCTGGACCTTACCAAATCTGTTTTTAAAGCGATGGGAAAGAAGGCAGACATCGAATTTATCGACACGCCAGTTGATATTCGCGACAAGTATCAATATTTTACCGAAGCCAACATGGAGAAACTGAAAACGATTGGCTACTCACAACCTTTTCACACGCTTGAAGAGGGCACGGAAGATTATGTGAGGAATTATTTGATGGAGAAATTGAGCTGTTATTAATTTACTGTGAATCCTGTGAAATCAGGGTTTATCTTCCAGAATGGTGACCCGCTTGGAAATAGAGAGAAGTTCTTTTAACATAATCCCTTGATCTTCTTTTAATTGTAACATTTGCGTATTGAACTTCAAATTCATTTCGGTGAATTTCAAATTGGTTTCAGTGAACTTAATGCTATGTTCGGAAACCGTTCTGCTCATTAGGTCGACATTGCGGTCGGTTTTCTCCATACGATCAAGCAGCCGATCTGTTTTTTGGAGGTATTCGGCCAGTAACTCAATAATGCGGTCTTCAGCTTTCATCGGTAATATTTATAACACCAATTTAAAATAATCCCATCAAAGATCAAAGTTACTATCAAGAAGCTACTCCAGTATCTTAAACTCAATCCTCCTGTTATCCTGCCGATTCTCTTCGGTGTCATTTGGTTTGATGGGGAATTTAGAGCCGTATCCAATCTGGGTTAATTGCGAAGATACTACGCCCCGCGATAGAAAATAATTAACTACAGTCTGGGCTCGTTTGAGCGAAAGTTGCTGGTTGTAATTCTCGTCTCCCACATTATCGGAGTGACCTCCAATCTCAACCTTGATGGTAGGATTCGCTTTCAAAAACTTAGCCACTTCATCCAGTTCGGAATACGACCGTGGATTGACTTCCGATTTATTAAAATCAAAAAAGATATTATTCAATACGGTCACTGCATTTTTCGCTATAGGTTGCAATGCAATGTTGATAACCAATGGTTGATCCTGATTTTTTTCCTTATAATTAAAATGCAAAGTAAAAAACAGATAACCGGGTTCACTCACATGCAATGCATATTCGGATTTACCAGGAACGACCATCAAATAGCTGCCGTTGATTGAGTCTGATTTGAAAAAAGAAATTTTCCTATTCGTCTTTAAGTCAAACAGCTCCACTTCAGCTTGAAGTGGTTTTTTCGTTTGGCTGTCGATCACGATTCCTTTCACCACGTTTCCCCTGCTGTGCACTTGAAATTCCTTCGGGATATTCGTTTCATAAAGCTTGCTCCGCGACCGTCCCTCCTCGCGCGAATAAAAAGCGTTTTCACCATCGCTGGTTACCACAAAAGAATACTGATCCTCAAAATCATTAAGTCGGGCACCAAGATTTTTTGGAGCCAGCCATCCGGAATCACTTTTTTCAGAAACATAAATGTCAAAACCACCAAATCCTGGCATACCACTAGATGCAAAATAAAGGTTCTGATTATTGACATGAATAAATGGGGCAATCTCATCGTATGGAGTGTTCACCGGCTTCCCCTGGTTGATGGCCCTCGTCCATGCGCCTAACGAATCCTTTTTGGAATACCAAATATCATAACCCCCTACCCCACCTTTGCGATCGCTGACAAAATAAAGCTCGTTCCCATCGGCAGAAAGAGAAGGCTGAGCTTCCCATCCAGGGCTGTTCACCGCTGGGCCAAGGCTTACCGGTCTGCGCCAGACATCACCCTCCTTTTTGCTTTCGTAGAGGTCGCAGCCAAGCGGACCACAAATGGTAAAAATCAAATGTCGACCATCCGCAGAAATACTGCATGCCCCTTCACGATACGCTGTGTTGATATTCTCTGAAATGGAAACGGGTTCTTGCCACTTTCCAGAAGCATCTTTTCGCGAGATCAAAATATCTTCATTGTCGTTGTGCCCTTTACCATAACGAACTGTAAAAATCAACTCCTGCCCTTCGGCATTGATAGCGGGAAAGTACTGCATCGGGTAAATATTTATAGTGTCGCTGAGCACTTTTATGTGATAGTCTAAATCTTCGCCTGCATGTGCCAAGCCATACTCCGCTTGTGTAGCCCACATTGTGGCTTTATTGATTTTCACCCGATCCGTTTTCTCAATGGCAAGAAATCGCTCTAAATCAGTTTTTGCCTTTTCATACAAGCCACTCCGCAAATAATTATCCCCCAAAAAATATAAATACGTTTTTTGTTTTAAAGGGTAAGGTGTCAACAAAAGGGCTTTCTCAAGGCTTTCACTCGATAAGGTCAAGTTCCCAGCATTGCGGTAAGTAGTCCCCAGTCGGTAATAGGCCTCTTCAAAATTTTTGTCCTTTTCAATCGCTTGATTTAATAGCTTTATCGCCAGATCGAATTGTCCACGCACACGGTAATTGTCGGCCTCCACATAAAGATCAATTGCTTTTTTATTCTTTGTGCTGAGGGTTTGAGGAAACCCAATGTTAGAAATTAAAAGAAGAATGGCTGTGAAAATAATTTTATTCATGGTCAAATCTACTTAACAATATGCGATACATCAATCTCTGGCCCATCTAATTGCATCATTGCGTTAACTAATTTAATCTTCTCATAGCGCTCCAAATCATCAACTGTTATTGATTTTTCAAAAATTATTTTTCGGTCTAACAATTGCTGGCGCATGGTTCCATTTAATAAATACGATGCAGGTGTAAACCACTTATCCTTTTTTTTAAATAAAAGATTAGCGTATGACGAATCCGTTATTTCATTGTTTGTTACAATAATAATATCGTCACATTCGCCTCGTTTATTGAATAGATCATCCAACTCCTTTCGATCTTCAAATTTATAAGGGTAGGATATTGAGTGGTTATAAACAATTTTCATTTGCCTTATTGCGCGAATACTATAAGGGGAAATCTCCACCGACCAAATCGCCTTATCATAAACAATTCGGATTTTATACAAACCCTTCACTGGTAACTTATAATTAATCAAGCTCCGATAAAGATTAATTTCTTGCTTTATTTCAAGAACTTCCTTTAGCGATCGATTCACTCTTGCCTGATGATAAGCAAGGTCAGGCAAACGCCCATTCTCCAATCGTATTGTTTCAATAAACCGGGACATAGATTTTATCGATAGCCTCCTGATATTCTTTTTCTAATTCGCTTTGAGCCGTAATTCCACCTCCGCTTCGATAATAAAAATCATTGCCCTCTTGTTCCACGAACCGGATCATAACGGCACTATCCAGATTACGTCCATCGAAGCAACCAAAAACTCCAGTATAGTAACCACGTTTTTCGTTCTCTGCTTCTTTAATTATTTGAATGGTCTTTCTTTTCGGGGCACCACAGATGGAGCCGGCTGGAAGCAGGGAAATCAAAAGCGTTCCAATAAAACAAGCGTAATCGTCAGGAAGATCGCCCGAAATCTGTGAACTTACTTGCAAAAGATTTTTTTGATTGGTGTTTATTTTTTCGACAAAACGAAAACGATCTACGCGCACATTTGTTGCAACGGTACTTAAATCATTTCGAATTAAATCGACAATCGTCACGTGTTCTGATAATTCCTTTGCATCCGACAAAACATTTTCTTCTGCATTGGGCCGTGAAGCATCGATGGTTCCCTTCATGGGATAAGAAAAAATCCGTCCGTTCCTGATTTGGATAAATGTCTCCGGTGAAAAGACAAGGAACTTATTTTTCCAACACAGATTATATTTTGCTTTGCTCCTGGCAAATAGTTCCTCGAGCGAACAATCAATATCGATTTTTGTCTTAATTGTCAAGTTTGTCAGGTAGGAGTCACCCAACCATATTCGACCTTGAACAAAATCAAACTTTACTTTATACGCATCAAGGGAAACAGGATAAGGACGGATGCGAACTTTCTGATCGGTAAGGCGCAACTGGGAAGAATTTCTGATTTCGTTTATCGAAAAGAGAATATCATCAGGAACCTCATCCATTCGCCAGGCCAACAAATTCTCCATTTCAAAATCCACTAAGAACAAAAAAGGGACTTGCGCTTGTCCCCATTGATTTAGTTTTGATTGAAATTCGATAACATTCATTTATAGTTCCTCAATCCGGTTAGGGGATGTTCATATACTTATGAATTTGCAATGAGACCTTCCATTTAGGATTAGCTTTCACATATTCGATAATCAATGGAATCATTTCCTTTTCCTTCGACCATTCAGGCTGCAAAAATAAATGGCAATCTGGATTTACTTTCGAGGCGAAGCGCTCCGCCCATTCAAAATCGGTTCGGTTGTAGATAATTATTTTCAACTCGTTGGCCAATGGTAGAACAGATTCGTCAGGAACCTTGAATTTCTTGGGAGAAAAACAAACCCAATCCCACGATCCTGTTAACGGATAAACGCCCGAAGTTTCTATGTTCGTTTTCAATCCAACCCTATGCAATGCTGAAGTGAGTGCGGTGAGGTCATGCATGGCAGGTTCCCCGCCCGTAATCACCACTATTTCAGTACCCGAAGATTTTGCTTTTTGAACAATTTCTTCAACTTCAATTTTTGGATGCGCATCTACATCCCACGATTCTTTTACATCGCACCACACACAACCCACATCGCAGCCCCCCAACCGAATGAAGTAGGCCGCATGGCCTTGGTAAAAGCCCTCACCTTGAATGGTGTAAAAGGCTTCCATCACGGGAAATACAAATTTTGAAGGGATTACATTCATGAAATTTCAAGATTAAAAATTCAAGATTAAAAATTTGTGATCTTGAATTTTAAATTTGTGATAACCTAAGGGTTTCGCAATTCCGTAGCGCGCAACGTATTGAGTAAGAGGGAAGCGATCGTCATCGGGCCAACTCCACCCGGTACCGGAGTAATAAAGGATGTTTTTGGTGCCACCTCTTTAAATTCAACGTCCCCTTTTAAGGTATAACCGTTTTTATACTGCGCGCCTTCTACACGCGTAGTGCCAACATCAATAACGACTGCGCCTTGTTTCACCATGTCGGCAGTGATTAGCCCAGGCTTTCCAACGGCAGCCACTAAAATATCAGCATGAAGTGTGTACATCTTCAAGTCCTTAGTATACTTATGGCAAATCGTTACCGTTGCTTTTCCTTCTTCAACCAACATCATACTCAACGGTGCGCCAACCAATCTACTCGCTCCTACCACTACGACATTTTTTCCCTCGGTGGGTATATTGTAGCGCTTTAATAATTCCACCACACCAAACGGGGTAGCGGGAAGTAACAATGGGTTTTTAGAAACAATGCTTCCGAAATTTCGGTTGGTGAACCCATCCACATCTTTATCAGGGCGGATTTTTTCTGTGATGCGTTCCACACTAATATTAGGGGGAAGCGGCAACTGTACAATAAAACCATCCACATCTTCATCGCGGTTTACCTGATCGATATGCTTCATCAACTTATCCTCACTGATGGTATCGGCAAATCGCATCATGGTGTAATGAAAGCCAACTTCCTTACAGGCCTTAACTTTGAAGTCCACATAAGTTTGGCTGGCACCGTCATCACCAACAAGAATGATAGCCAGATGTGGTACTTTTTTGTTGAGTGCTTTGCGCTCAATTACTTTCTGGATTATCTCAGCTTTGATGTCGGTGGATATTTTACGACCATCGATTATTGTAAAAGTATCTTGCGGTGCTGACGTCATTACGCTATTTTTTTTGACTGTTGTTTTTTATCTCCTCCAAAAAAATACTTATTAACTTAATTTTGGGCTTTGCTAAACGCCTTCAATTCTCTAATAGATCGCTCCAATTTATCATCAACCAATTCCATCCTTTTGTCAAACGGCTCCATCCTCTTGTCAGCATCATCCGGTCGTTTTTCAGCTTTCACCATTCTTTTAACCGTCAAATCAAGTCGCTTGTCAAATTTCGCATTGCGTTCATCTTGGGCGATTCCTTTGCGATGAAGCTGATCCATTTCGATTAGCATTTCCGCGATTACTTCATCATAATTTCTTTCCATTGCGAATTGATTTTATTTGATATCTCGCATCAAGTTCGGCTACAATTGCCTCTTCCGCCTTTATCAATTCATCATATCTTTTCATTTCGATTTTATGGCGCTTAAAAAAAACCTCGTTGCTCTTTGTCAGTTCCGCTAAAAAAGCCAACATTTCAGTAGGGTTCTTGAACTTCCTTTTTGTCTTTTTCATAAGGTTCTAAAATCATAATTCTAAATATGCCTTACTCAATCTTCAATACTGCCATAAATGCTTCTTGCGGAATTTCCACGTTCCCCACTTGCCGCATCCGCTTCTTTCCTTTCTTTTGTTTCTCCAACAATTTTCGCTTACGCGAAATATCACCACCATAACATTTCGCCAACACATTTTTTCGGATGGCGCTCAACGTTTCGCGCGCCACAATTTTCTGTCCGATAGCGGCTTGGATGGCCACCTCAAACATGTGCCTCGGAATCAATTCTTTTAACTTCTCGCACAATTTTCTTCCCCACTCTTGGGCTTTGGCGCGATGAACGATTGCGGAAAGCGCATCAATTTTTTCGCCATTCAATTGCACATCCAATTTCACCATATCGCTTTCGCGCATATCCATGAGGTGATAATCCAGTGACGCATATCCTTTAGAAATGGTTTTGAGTTTGTCAAAGAAGTCGAATACAATTTCCGCCAACGGCATTTCAAAAGTGAGCTCAACCCGATCGGATGTGAGGTAAATTTGGTTTTTAATATTCCCGCGCCTGTCCATACACAGCCCAATAATAGGGCCTATAAAATCGGATTTGGTGATGATCTGGGCGCGGATGAACGGTTCCTCAATAAAATCAATGGTGGTAGGGTCCGGCATCTCTGACGGTGCGTTGATAAATATTGATTTCCCATTGGTCAGCGTGGCCTTAAATTGAACAGAAGGAACGGTGGTGATCACCGTCATATCAAACTCACGCTCCAGGCGCTCCTGCACGATCTCCATGTGCAACATACCCAAAAACCCGCAGCGAAAGCCAAAGCCAAGCGCAGCCGAAGTTTCTGGCTCCCAAACTAAAGAAGCATCATTCAACTGAAGTTTTTCCATCGAAGCGCGGAGCTCTTCAAACTCAGAGGTCTCCACGGGATAGATTCCCGCAAACACCATCGGCTTTACATCTTCAAAACCTTTGATCGCTTCACCCGGATTGCTGACTAACGTAATGGTATCTCCAACTTTTACTTCTTTTGCCACTTTAATACCAGAAATCAAGTAGCCTACATTGCCTGCGCTAATCTCCTTCTGCGGCAGTTTATCCAACTTCAAAACGCCAATTTCATCAGCACCATACTGCTTATCGGCATTGACGAATTTAATCAAATCATTTTTACGCATCGTGCCATTGAACACACGGTAGTACACTTCAATTCCTCTGAAGGAGTTGAATACAGAATCGAAAATCATCGCTTGCAAGGGGGCTTTCGGGTCGCCTTTTGGAGCGGGCACCCGCTGCACCGCGGCTTTCAAAATTTCTTCGATCCCAATTCCCTCTTTGGCACTGGCCAGGATTACGGCATCGCGCGAGCAACCGATCAGGTCAACGATTTGATCCGTTACTTCCTCTGGCATCGCGGAAGGCAAATCGATTTTGTTTAAAACTGGGATGATCTCCAGGTTGTGTTCCAACGCCAGGTATAGGTTTGAAATGGTCTGCGCCTGGATCCCCTGGGCTGCATCAACAATTAAAAGTGCACCCTCGCAAGCGGCAATAGAGCGGCTCACCTCATACGAAAAATCAACGTGGCCGGGTGTATCAATCAAATTCAGGATATAGTCTTTACCTTCGAACTTATAGTTCATCTGGATAGCATGCGACTTGATGGTAATGCCCTTTTCGCGCTCCAAATCCATATTATCAAGCACTTGCGCCTGCATTTGGCGATTGGTAACCGTGCCCGTAAATTCCAAAAGCCTATCCGCCAGGGTACTTTTTCCATGGTCAATATGGGCAATGATGCAAAAGTTGCGGATGTTCTCCATTCCAGCCATTCGGTCAATCAATTTAGGCGGCAAAGGTAGGCAGAAAGAAGCCGCTGAGAAAATTTTAAAATGTCCCAAGGGCACGATGTAATCAAAAATTTATTGCACTGGCTGTCCGCAAAAAGCCGCGGCACTTCTCAATCGCCCATTGCCAAAGGGCCAGCACCCAACGAAAGTGTGCGATTTAGCGGTAACACCGAAAAAAAAGCCTAACTCTAAGAAAATTCTTAGGTTCTTTTTTTGGTCATTTGGCCATAATGTTTTGACCTTTAACTCATCATTCCAGGTAAACCTTACGGGGATGAATTTCGGTGGATTCCCCGGATGCCTTTCTTGATGCGTGAATTGACTAGCGAACAAAAAATCCGGTTCGCTGGAATGGAATCAAAAAAACAACCCTGCTTGTGGGCAGGGCTATTTTAAATGAAAAAGCCCCGGGGCGAACCAAGGGCAGGGCTTAATCGCCTAAGGAATAATCCTTGTTGTGATAAGCTTTCGATATAAAAGTAAGAATATTAAAATAAAATCAAAATGAGATTCAAATACATTATTGGTTTAGATATAGGAACCAACTCTCTTGGGTGGTGCCTTCTGAAGGAATCTGAAGGTGGCACTATAGAATTGATAAAATCAGGGGTTCATATTTTTCCAATTGGGACAATTGTGGATGACGTTAGTAACAAGGAAAAAACAAAAAATGAACAACGTAGGTCATATCGTGGGGCAAGTAGAATGCGCTATCGCTTCAAATTGAGAAGAAATAACCTAAAAGAAGCTTTGGATAGCCTTGATATGCTGCCAAATTATACAAAGCTTTTTAAGCCACACAGCAAAGCGGAAAAGAAAAACCTCCCCAATTATCTGAGAGGACAATCTTTAGAATTATATAAACTACGCGCAGATGCTATTAATCCTGCAATAAAAATACCATTACAGGGGATCGGATGGAAATTCCGCACAAAGTGACCACTCTTTTCCGCTGCAAAGTGACCACCAAAAG
>JADEYI010000356.1_pt1 | contig 69448 bp, 88 predicted proteins | sample 8542331 | NCBI WGS metagenome assembly JADEYI01 (sample SAMN16510988, study PRJNA670497) | mine drainage metagenome | isolation source: biofilm near Copperflume 1 | place: Germany: Marsberg coppermine Kilianstollen | collected 2018-02 | reverse complement strand
AAGGGCCTCGTCACTTGGGAGGTGCCCATCGGGAGAAGCCTTCGCTCTACCCTTTTGACATGTAACGAACAGTGGGTCATTCTTCCCAAGGGGTCACAGCTTTGTAAGTTCTGTCCTCCCATGTCATGCTGTAAGCATGCAGGCCGATCGGCCCGTCAACCTGAGAGCAATCATCTATACGCCTTATCAGATCGTTGTCTGCAATGGCTGAGTCTGACACTGTCGCACCGGCAATCGCTCCGTACATCACGTCCCCTATCACTGGCGCCCCAATAGCGGCAAGCTGGGCTCTGATCTGGTGTGTCCTGCCCCCGAATGACAGGTTAACTGTACTCTCATAGATTTGCTGTGGAAGCTGCCCAGAAAAACTTGAGCCTTCTGAAAATGTGTTCATTCTGATTTCTGACGGGGAGCTATCAGTAGCTGCAGCATGTTTAGAACCTGTCGAGCTCTGCAGCAGGTTGTGCAGCCACTCATTGCTAGCCTGCGACACTGCAATTTCCTGCGTGACACCAAAAATGGACGAATAAATTTCATGCAATTGCACTGCATCAGCACCTGGGAAAGTGCTGTCAGCGGTAGACGACAGGCGCATGCAGCCCACTGATCACATGTCTCGTGTCATGCATGCCAAGGTTCTGACTTGGGCTAAACTTGCAGATGTGATGGAATAGGAAACAATGGCGTCAGCATTACCTTGGTGTCCACAATTTTGAGGACGCATTTTTTCCACTCCTTGCCTGTGGAAATGGGCTGCTGGCTGAGAAGCCGAGGACCCCGTGCCCTCAGCCCCTTGCCAGCCATCACCTCCAGGCTGGACCCAAAGGGGCCTGGGTACATGTAATGGATCACCTCCAATCCAGCTTCCACAGGAACAAGGGTGAGTACCTGTTCACCAAAACAACATTCTGTTCAGTGGCACTGGTACTGTAGTAGTCATTCTAAAACCCGCAAAAATAAATTATTTCTGGTCAGAAAGGGTGGATAAATAAGACCCTATCTCCCAAATTATATAGTCTATGATTTTGAGACCAGATTTGGAAAGCTCCCGACCAGCCTCATCCAATGGAGCATGACCCTGGTGTTTTTGATATCAGGAAGACCCCTAAAAGTTGCTTTCAAGAATTTTCCCGCAACGCCGAGGGTGCGGGTTTTAGAATGAATACTACAGTAATCTACTTGCATCTCATGTGGCAGCTTATCTGGTGAAATCTGCACGCCACAACAGAGTGGAAGATACATAAAAAAGGGTGTCTTGAAGGTGGAGTGACCTTGTACTGCTTCTGCACTTTGTGGGCTTCCATGTCCTGCATGAAGCGCCTGCTGGACTGCTCGTTGCGCCCAAGCAGCAGCACGCCTGTTGTGCAGTAGTCCAAGCGATGCAGCATCTGCTCACCAAAACCAACCCACACTCAATCATTGCTCCATGGCATTGGCCAAGCAGTCCACACATGCAAACCCTGCTGCTGCAAGGAATTTGCCACTGCTCACGTTAGATTCTGCAACGGACAATGCAGACATGGCATCAGAAAGTAGGAATGCCATGCATGCAATCGTCCGCTGCAGGGTCTCACGTGACCAGGCGAGCATCTGCACACACTACTGCATGCAAACATGAGTCGCACCCATAAGTGCTCAAGGCCCAGCGCCTCTTCCAGGCAGCGAGGGACAGTTTCCAGAGAGTTGCTCTCGTGGGACTGCACAGGGATGCGCGCAGGCTTGTTCACCACGCAGAAGTCAGCACCTAGGTGAATCACTCTAGTAGCCCAGTCTGTGGTCTGCGCCGCTGGATAGCGCTTGGGATTGGGGTGCACCCTGACCCACTGTCCCTGCATGTGACAATATCTGGGGCTCATATCACATGCATTGATTCAGAGTCCGGCATGCTTGTCATGATGCGAGGAAAGAGGATAAGACAGGCAGAGCATTGCCAAGATAGTGTAGGGAAAGGCAACCAGAGTCTGACCTGCTTTATGGGGTGGTGTGGTGCTGCTTCTGCCAGTCTGTTGGCCCGGCGCCATTTGGGTGCTTGATCGGGCGCTTCTGTTTCACCATAGTAGACCGCACCCAGGTTTATCAGCCCGGAGACAACATCCAGGGTCAGGTCAGAGACTTCAGCGGCAATTTCTAGCAGCGTCCCCTCCCTTGGAGCCGGCTGGCGGATGATGATGACATCATCACCCTCACGCTGCCTCTCATATTGTGGTGGCTTCTGCCACCCGCTGCCGCGGGTTTCAAGTAATGATGAACACTGCGCAGCAATTATCTCCCTAACACGGTCGAGAATTCATACATGCAAGAGAATTCAGAAGTTTGGAAAAACACAAACACAACACTCAACATAGTTTTTTTTTGTGATTTAGAGCCGGAAAGCTATTCAAACCATTCTTACCTTCTTTGAGATTACTTTGCGTCTCGATATAGATAGCCTGAGCGCTCGATCAGCTCTGCAGGATCGAAAGCTGATCTGTTGGAGGATTGGATGAACGCTCACAGAGTAGCACAAGCTTGCTATCATCAATACAAAGAATCAAAACGATCGAATGTGAGCAATGGCCTGGTGCACGGTCTTCATGGCACCATAAGCTATACTAAATGCTATTCTTCGATTCACCTTCCGACAGCATGAGAAGCTGCCCAGCCCGATGGGCAGTCGTCCCTTGAATTCAGTGCCCGTTCCTCTTTGTTCCCACACATGTTACTTCATCGAAAGATCATTTCAGTATCGATCGAGAAAGTGTTGTGCTGTGACTGGGTGGTTTCCATCGAAAAAGCTTACTTGTGACTTCTCCTGAGATTCTTGGACAACCATGCCTGCTTACATTTGAGCTCTTTAGAACATCTAAAACTACATAGAGTGCTACGTAACTTCTTTTGGATTTTTACAAAGGATCTGCTGTGAAGTAGGCAGCTATGTGACTCGTCTCGACATGTCGAACTCCAATGCTGGAGAGATTGGTCTGTTGTGTCCTGACAGCACCTGGATCCGTCTACAAGAACTCATTCAAAATGCAGAGATGTTTGGCAAGGGGTCACGTGGTCTCACTGATGCCGCTGCCAGTGAGAATCAATTCATGCTATCAGCTGGCACAGACAAGAACAAGCTGCAGCTATACTCCCTGGGTCTTTCACGTGCGTTTTTGCCTGATGTTCTGATGTCATCAGTGTTCTCACCCGAGTGTCTCATGTTACAAACCATGCTTTCTGCGCAGCATTTCTTTCTCACAATCTTGTTTTGTGCAGCCCTGGTAGTGAGCTCTGCTCATGATGAGTCTGTCACGATCCTTGAAGAGGGGGATGTGAGTGAATGCCACCTCATGTGCTTCATGACGTTTGCATTCAAAGCACCGCTTTTTGCTCTCAAAGATTTTACAGCTCATGTACTGACATGACACCCGTGTATATGCACAGGTGCTCGACATACCTCACATTGCCGGCACTCGTATTGACGTAGCAGATGCCAGGTCTAATGCCACGTTCAAACTGTGTGCACGGCCGACACAGCAGCCAAGCCGCATGCAACAGATCGTGAACGGAGAGGCTGGTGAGGGTGTCTGCATGCCCTCCTCTTCAAGTTGAAACAAACGCCTTAAACGGTACTTCCACCAGAACACATGATTCCTGAGGACTTCAGGGATGGCTGCAGATGATAGGAGTGCTGTTGCTGGCAATGACCGTCCTCTGAAGCGTGCCCGTCTAGATGCACCAACAACTTCTGATCAGCACCTCGAGGCAACCCAGAAACAAATGATCCCACCAGTGGCCTCCCTGCTCCGTGTGCGAGGCCTCCCAGAGCAGTTCAGCAGGTGTGATACAGGACAGAATTGACCTAGATTCCCACTGCATGTATTGAGCAAAGACCATGCATGCATGCGCAGGAGAGCAATGAGTGACAGCACCGGTGGTTGAGCCATGCAGGGGTGCGTTGGGGACGCAGCTGAAGGACTTGCTGAGCGGGGGGCCCATCAGGTGGCTGCTCATCAGCAATTTCATGATTGACATGAGGTGGTTTGTCTCCGCTGCGCCCTCCGTCCTGGATGCAGACCGCGTGACAGTTGTCCATGGGGAGAAAAGCAACCCCACCAGGTGGATACTCATTCACACTCCCCTTGCTTGCCATCTCCTTGAGTAAAACACTCGCCTAGCCTCCAAAGCCCCACTCTTCCAGCCACCATCATTTTCTCACGACATGCCAGCAAGTCCTTTGCAATCAGGAAGGGTGAGCGTGACATGGACTGACAATGAGCTGTGCAACATAAGCATCTTGCACATCTGCACGCTGCAAGTGTTACCTGCATTACAGGGTGCAGGATGCCCGAATGCCACAACTTGCTTCACGTGGCAAGCTGAGGCTGCATTCGTGGTGCACAGCGTGTCGTGGATGCAGCAGATTGCAGCGGGCAGGCCATGGGTCATCCACCAAGCGCGGTGTCCACTCCAGTACGGCGTGCATCACAGCAAGGCCTTCCTGGTGCAGTTCGACAGGGGCCTGCGAGTGATCGTGCACACTGCCAATCTGATCCATCAGGACTGCAACTGCAAGACGCAGGGCCTCTGGTACCAGGACTTTCCCAGGTGTGCTCGCCATGCACATGCATACAAATTTCAATGCTGCCGTCTCCTCTTGGGCAGTCTTGTTTTGCTTTGCACTGCTGTTGATGTGCCAATGGGAATTATCTAACAAAGCTGGTTCAGACCAGGTGTGCACTCCTGCTGTTTGCTCCTTGCATGCATGCAGCTGCTGTGGATCATGACAATGTGACCTTGTAGACAGCCTTGCTGTCATAGGGAGACACTTCTGCAGTGACACTATATTGGGGTGACACGAAGATGCTCATCCTCAAGACACGCTGTAATGCACCCAACAGTACTTCTGTGGTTCTGATGCAATGTGCATGCTTGCACAGGAAGGATGAGCGGTCTCCTCAGGACAATGCCTCGCGGCTATTCGAGACCACTCTGAGTGACTACATTGCAGCGCTGCGGCTGCCTGCCAGGGAGGCGCAGCATGCGCAGCAGGTCATAGCGCAGCATGACTTCTCCTCCGCCCGCGCACACCTCATCCCCTCTGTACCAGGCTACCATCAGGGTGCGAAGCCGCCACCAGTGCCTGGACACGCTGTCATCAAAAGCCCCTTTTTGTCTATTACCTGCCTAAAATTTGGAACATCTAACACATTCCCGGGTTCCCTTGGCTAATAAATGTCCTGAATTTTCCCAGTTCCAGTCCTGCATATTGCCCTCTGTCACTAGTCTGAGACTCTCTGGCCGATTGAATTGTGATTTTGTCTTTTGGTAGGCTATGAAGCACATCTTCATCGTCGGCAAGAAAACCGAATGTCACCCTGCCCGTGCTTCCAAGGTCGCTGGTGATTATCAGCTGATATTGCTGATGGTGCACGTGTAGGTGCAGCCAAGCAGAAGTATGGCCACATGCTGGTCAGGAGCCTGCTGGCGCGGCAGCGCTTTGACCCGGTGTTCAGGAGGTCTCCCATCGTGGCGCAGTTCTCGTCCCTGGGGTCCATCACAGGTGCATGGCTGAGCGAGTTCCGGGAGAGCCTGGCTGCAGGCGACTGCTGGGACAGCAATCCCAGCGGGAGCGCAGGTCAGCTCAGCTCCTGCCATCAATTAGGGATTGGCCGCTTGTGGAAGAAGCCTTGAATTTTTTTGTGCGTTGAGGGCGCGGGTTATTGTAATCTGTGGTATCTTGCTGGGAACTCACGAAAAATCTATATTTGCGTTGGCAGTACTTTCCTGGATGCAGAGAGATGCTGAGTCAGAAGTCAGAGGTTGCATGCATCATCATCGGGTATGGTGGTATCTGTGCTCTACCCACGACCTCTTTATGTTTTTGCGCATGTGCAGGGCGGCTGGGGCCGGCTGCTGACTTCAGGGTGGTCTGGCCGACAGTGGAGGAGGTGAAAAACAGCGTCGAGGGCTGGTTTGCAGGCTGCTCCATTCCAGGTGCCCTGTGCTGCCTCTATAGCATCATTCAGCTCATTTTACAGCGTGTTGCTTCAATCAGATTCTTTGGCATGTGCCATTTGTGTTGCTCTTTGAGGGCATGGTTGTGCATGCAAGAACACAGAGAGGCTGCTTTTGCTGCAGGAACACACGCCAATGTGCTGAAGACTGACAAGGGGTTGAGCACGCCAATCCTGCAGCCGTTCTGGTGCAGATTTGATGGCGCTCCTGCCACAGCTGGCCGCCAGCATGCCATGCCACACATCAAGTCTTACCTGCGACACTCGTGCGCTCTGAAACTGACCACCAAGTATTTGGGCACAATACTTCCGCAGTACTTTACATCCAGGCACCAATGATTTAGCTCAGCTCATCTGCCTGTAGAATTCCAGGATACGGTAAAATTGCGGCAGCTAATATGCGTGTTGGATGTGCAGAGGGCAGAGGCTGGCATATATCCTCCTGACATCTCACAACTTGTCTAAAGCAGCATGGGGAGTTCTTCAGAAGAACAACACACAGGTGGGCCATGATCCTTTCCATGATGCAAATGTTCAGAGCAGTAGTACTTGCCTCTTGACATGCAAGGTCAGAAACGATGCATCATGGCTGCAGAAACACAACACTACCCGGTTTTTAGTCATATTTGCATTTGGAAATCTATAATATTGGGGTGAGTGACATTTATTTTTTTTGGTGTGTGTTCAGCTTCATATCATGCACTACGAAGTGGGTGTGCTGCTGCTGCCCTCCCTGGAGGAGGTGAGTGCATTCTCAGCCGATTGCTCGGTGCATTCTAAGCGCACTCAACCATGCTGTACATTGCATCAAATTATCACGAGACCTCTGAGATTGTCTTGAGCAGCTCGTTGGATCTGCTAATTATCTGTTTTCAAAATGCTATGCAGAGCTACCGCAGCCATCGCCACTTTGGATTCTCTTGCACAGCGCCTGCATCCCACAAGCCTGCAGCAGCCGCTCAGCCTTCCAGAGCGGAGTTTTGGGCAGCTGGTGGGGCAGCAGCAGGCAGCAGTGAAGCACCATCTACAGGAGCAGAGAAGCTGGAAATCCCACTCCCGTACCAGCTGCCTCCTGTGCGGTACGGACCACAGGACCAGCCATGGATGACTGGCGTGGAATTTCCTGGGCTGGACAGCCAGGGGCTCACCATCCACCAGTCCTTCGACCGCAACTCGCACTATGGACATGTCGAGCCCGATGACTGAGATTTTGTCATCTGCATTCGCATTGATGCCTCTCAATTTACGGAGCTCTCTTGTCATGGCGAGGTGTTTTGCATTTGTTAGGACTGCTTAGAAAAGTTGCAGGGGCGCTCAACAATGTGGCAATTTGGTGCGGTGATGCACCCTCATGAGGAAAGCTAATGGATTGAGCCCATTGCGGCAGGGCGTCTTGTTGTAGCCCATGATGACAAATCATTGTTCAATGTAAAAAAATATTATTGAGTGAGGTGGAGCGACTGCAGCCACATCAAGTTTACTTTTACATTCACCTTGAAGAAACAGCTGTGAGTATGCGATGGTCTAGACTTTCTGTATTCAACCTCACAGGAAGAGGCAATTCTCGCATCCGTGTTGCCTCCACAGCGGAAGTTTCCGTCTGCACCTCTATGTCTGAGAGTTTATTAGAGAGTTTATTAGAGCACAACTTCATTCTCTTTTGATTTGAAAGCCTCACACACCGGTGATGTGGCCCTCAAAAACCAGTGAGGCTTCATCGGTTCCCATGGCACAGATGGGCACATACCACAAGACTGCCTGCATTATTGACGGCAAGTAATTTGAGGCAAAGGAATTGCGCACGTCCTGCATTTCCCCATCAGCTGCATGCTTGCTGTCGCTATGAGCCATTCACAGCAGGTGCTGCAGGGGCTTCCCCATTCTCTGTCTTCAGCGCATAGTCTGTCTCCCAGATGCGGATGGTGCCGTCCTCTGAGCCAGAGGCATACGAGTCGCCGCCGGGCGCAAACCTTATCGTGTGCACCGGTCCGTGGTGACCTGCGCACCCTCTGTCCTTGTAAAGAACTGCGTGGTATCATTGTGAACAATTAAAAAAAAGCCACTGTGCAAGCTCCTCACATCTGCGCACAGAAGCATGCGCCCCTTTGCAGGAATGCAAAGGCTGAGACTCAAACAAATGATGAAGCTGCATGCCAGCTGCATTTCTCTCAAGATGCCAGTGTGCCATGATATAGATTTCATCTGTTTAGCCACAAGCCGGTACCCAGCAGGTTGGGCATAGCCTAAGGGATCTCCACTTCATGTGAATACGAATTCAAAATTCCCTGGGCAGGACTATGCATGGGCGAGCACCAGTGTTTGACATAGCCAAGTGGAGGGGGCGCACCTCTGTTGCACTCCAGCTCAGCGCCGGTTTCGTAGTCATGCAGGTGCGCCCACATGTCGCCGCCGCCCGCCACAAAGCGTCCCTTCTCAGGGCAGAAGCTGGCCGACTCCACGCTGTAGGGCTGGGTGAACGCCTTTATCGGCTCCATCCTCTCCCCATCCCAGAACCTCACCTGCAACAGGAAATAAGGTCCAGATTCAACCACATCCCCAGGTCTGCAGCACCCCAGGTGGGGAGTGAAAAAGATACTGAGACATATTGCTTGCAAAAAGTTGCAGCTTGCTTACTATACCCCTGTCCACAGCGGTCAGCCAAGGGAGAAAACAGCACAAGACGTTGGTGTCCACCATGCATGCAGTTTCCGAAACATGCAAGGGGTGCAACCCAGTCTGAGGGCTGGCTTCTAAAAAATAGGGACCCTGATTTTGCTTCACATTCAGGGTACCATGCGTGGTGCACACCTCAGTGCCGTCAGCTGTGGTGATGTAACGGCCGTCCTGAGATATCTCAATGGATGTCACCTCCTTCCCAGTCGCCAGAGTCTTCACCAGACCGGCCGTCCTGATGTCCCACACACTGCACCGAGCGGCAAATATGAAATTTTATCAAGAATGGGATCATCTGACTCATGCTGCAATTCTATTCGTGCGAGTGTCAGAGGCGCTGTCTTTCATCAAAGTCATTTGAAAGGCTTCCAGTAAATTTCAGAGGCACACATCAGGCAAATTGAGCACATATTAGCGCACCCTATGCCGGGTTGGTCTGTGTAGGAAGTGAGCAGCAGGGCGTCATTTTGGTGCCAGGCCGCGCAGCGGATCTTGTCAGGCACGTCCCTGACCGTCCCCGGCTCGCTGTCCATCTTCTGCAGGTCATAGATTCGCAATCGCTGCTGAAAGTACCCTGCAGCAAGCCACACCACGTCTGAAATTCCAATCTTCAACTTCCAATGGCTGATGCTCAGCAGGACTCCATAGGCAGAGTGCAGGCAGAGCGGATAAGGCATCGGGAGTGGTCTGACCAGGGTAAATTGAAAGGGCTATTCATTCAGAAGCTGACAAACTTTGAACCCTGCACTGTGGAGATTGTGGGCGAGGTATGAGAGGGTCAGCACCTCCTGTGACAAGTTTGGACGTCTGCTGCGCAAATTGCACTGTGCGCACGATGTGTCCATGCTCCAGGTGGTGGAGCTCGTCCCCCGTGATGGCGTCCCACACCTTTGCCGAAAAATCTGCAGACGCCGTGGCTGCCAGCATTGCTGTGTTGTTGAGCCTGCATGACCAGACTGCTCCCTGCAGCAACACGATTGAGGAGAGTAAATGTATTGCAACAATAGTGAGCATTCATGAGTGTTGTTCTATTCCTGAAGGAAGCACACCACCCATCAGGCCTGTTGCTGGTAGCGGGTGTCAATGTATCACCATCTTGCGTGGCCCTCAGAAGGATTAGCGCCATGCGCACATAAAATGCTTATCAAGATTTTACCTTGTGCCCCTGGAAAGTGCCAATCCAGTCTCCGTTGGCTCCATTTCTGAGCATGGGTAACCCATCCTTGCTTGCGCTTGTGAGGAAGTACCCATCAGGAGTGACCGGACTGCACGCACAAGATTGAGCCTTTTAGCAGCACCTGATTAAAATATTGATCATGTCGAGATTCCATCCGAATTGAAGAAAGGAAAGGAAGGTGTAGGATTGTAGTCCATCCCAACTTTTACCTATAAGCGAGCTCTACAATTGGACGTGAATGGCCATGACATATTTGTGGATTCTGCACACGCTTCATTCAAGTATTGACCACAACGCAGGCAGCGAAAGCGAGTCTGATGAACTGACACTAGAAAGCTTCTCAAGGGATAGTGAATGCATTCCCTGTCTGATCATGCGTCATTTTCTCAATCGCAGATATTGCTTATGTTTTGTTGCTCTGCTTCATCTAACGGAAGCTGTGCGAAATCAAAAATGGCTTTGAAATTTTGTTTCGGAAATTTGGCAGTCACTAATTAAATAAGCCCAAGGAGAAAGTTTCACTCTTTCGGAATAGCAATTTTGATCTGGAGTACAGCTGATGTCCAAATTGAGACATCATTTGTTGAGTGAAAGAAGTGAAGGAGCTGTTTGGTCTTGCGTGAGAGGATCCCACTGCGTCGGTGGCTTCGATCACGGGCCACTTTGGCTTTCTTGGAGTTCAATTAAAAGCAACCTACGCTATGAGGTGCCTCAAATCGATGTGACCTAAGAATTTTATGCAGCACCAGCCAGCTTCATCAGGAGATCCTGCAGACGGGCACATTCACCAAACACAAGAAGGTGCTTCTTCTCCACATCGACCTGTCCCTCATATGAATTGTGCAATTCTTCATCTGTGAAATAAATAAATAAACTCCCGACGATACAAAGAGCGTGATCTCGACATGCCCATATAAGAGTGATAATGTTCATTGAAGCAGGTGCTGGTGATGAAGCAGCCTATGTGTATGTGGACCTCAGCGGGATCAAGAACGACTTGATTCCTGCTGTTGGAGCACGGATATCCATCAGGGTGAGATGCATTTCAAGTCAGAGCTTGTCATCCCTTGCCTGAATATTGCTTCGGCAGGGTCTCATGAACTTGGTTGCTCAGGGACTAGACACTGCCACACCGGAGGTTGAATTGGGAGACGGCAAAGTCTTGCGGGGAGAGTATGAAGACTCCATAGGATCCCTGATGTTCTTTGCCCGAGAGCAGTCACAGCCCAGCTCAATTTCCCGGCCAATGGATGCACCAGAAGGCACAGGTAAAGCACAATAAGACTGCATTAGAAATGTCTTGGACGTATGTGGAAAGCTACTCATGAGATACCACAGAGGTGTTATTTATACATGACTGTGTGTACCAGGGGGCGAAGTCACAGGAACAGGCGATGAAGCTGGGCCCTCAGAGGCAGGAGGTGCAAATACTCAGCGCGCATCAGCTGTGCAAGAGGACAGTGCTAGGGAGCCATGTCAACTGTTGTGCCACACCGAGCAAGTATTGAAAGTTGTGATGCCACCCTCTGACCCTTCTTGAGGGTGATTTTGGAGTCCGATGGGGGTATTGGAGATTGGTGACAAGCTGTGCTAATGGAGAACTTGCAGCAACATCTGATAACTACAATCTGCACCATCGAAAGCTGCTATAAGTCGCAATGGCAACTTTTGATGTAAACTAAGAGTGTAATTTGCGAGGGTACAGACACTGTCATGTCATTGCCTCACCACTGTATGAAATAGCATCAACTTGTTCTGGCATGTGCCATGCAGTTGTCACACTCCAAACTCAATTGTTTGCAATCATCTTGCATCCATTATGGAGGATCCCACTCCAAACCAACCCCAAAAGGCCACACAATGATGCATAGCCAAACAGGGAGCACAAGTGCGCCAGCTTTCGATGCGTTTGCTGGCACACCGGCTACTTGTGGAAAGTCTCCTTGGAGCGCTGTGCACACAGTCTTTCTCAACTCCATCGATCACAACTTCCCATTCTTTGGCCGGCAGCTTCCACAGTGTCTTTTTGCATGCACGCCGGCTGACATGAAGCTACTTGTCAGCAGTCATCTTGGAGCGCTGTGCACACAATCTCTCTTGACTTCACCGATAGCAACTTGCCATTAGTCATCTGGCAGCTTCCCCCATGTCTCCCTTCACTCCACCTTGGCCTCGACCTTGGGGGGCTCTGGGTCTGTCACGCCTGCCACGCCATACTTGGTGCGCAAGTCATCCACCTCAGCAAGTGCCAGGCCCCATGCGCGCACGATTATCAGCAGCGCCAGGCACATCCCTGTCAGCGTCAGGCTCAGATTCGCGCTGGCCTCAGTCTCCCTGCCCCCACATTTACCCCTTATTACACCCTTCTGAGTCCACCCAGTATCGTACAATACCGTTTACGTGCGTCCAGGTGATATGGCCTACCAATTCAAAATTGAGAAAGGAAAGGAAATGCTACACAGCTCATGACAATAGCAAATCCACATCCAAAAAAACACAAGAGCTCGTATATGATTACTTTGCCAGCCTCTTTGGATCCTCTAAGTAGCCGCAAGAGACTCTACAACAGGCGCATGCGCATAACAAATGATTCACAAGAAATATCATCTGGGGCCCTACTTGCCAGGTCATGCCTGCCCAGGAATACCAAGCCCCATGCATTGCCACAGAAATTGATGACACTATAAAACTCTTTGGTGCAGAAAGAGTTGTCATACCTGCGGGTCTCAGACATCAGCGTTTCAGCAGAGTCCGACTTTTCTTTCTGGGAGTGCAGGGAGTAGACATCGTAGAGCGGGCTGGCAAGAAGGATACTGAGGAATCCAGCGATCGTCACCACCACTGTCCTGCCCACATCTGTCCTGGTCGCCTTGATGAGTGCCACACCTGCCATGCATGTGCAGCTTCATCATTTAAATCGCTGTGATGGTGAAGATACTGACTTTTCCCTGACTCGAGATGAGAATTACAGGCATCTTGACCTCTCGTTAAGCACGGATGGCTTGAAAAGTAGGTGCTGCCAAGATTTTGCTGGAGTCATAGACTCCTACTGTGACCCATTCCCTGAAGTACTTTCTAGAAAGTAGGTAGTTCAGACCAGTGTGTGGGGTAAAGCTTGCTTTCCAGCAGTCGCAAAGTTGCCTAACAGCTGCAACGCCATACTTGCTGATTGACATGCCGAGTGAGTGTTGGCACTCACGCCACAACTCGATATGAAGGTTAAAAGCCTTTGCCGAGATATTGAAACTTAGAATTACTTTTACTGACCCCAAGTGTCCCCATTACGCCCATGGATCGATCTATTTGTACTTCCTCTCCCCTCATGATGATGCCCAAAAGCACAACCCTTGCCGACCAAAGTATTGGACCAAGAATGAGGAAAAATCTCACCTGGACGCGATACAGGCAATGGCATGATCAGATTTGCTGCAAGGACGTATTCCACTGCTAGGAGTGCATAAAGTGGCAAAGTAAATCCGATCATCCTGCAACAACAACTGAACGACGACGAGTGGTTTGTGTACTATATCCGTATGCAAGGCTCAGGTATTGTCTTCTGTGAAATAGCTGGTATCCACTCTTGACGTAGATTTGGTTACGTTCCCAATCGCGAATTGAAGGCAACAGCACAGATGGACCTGGGCGGAAGCTATTGATGACTCATACTGGGAACCTAAAAATGGAACCTCCCTGGGCTCAGGTGGGCTTCGATTTCAGGAGGACGGGGCCATCAACAATGCCACCTCAAATATGAAGACTGCATGCATTCCCAGCAATTGTGATGTTGGCAACCAATGACGCCCAATGAGTCTTGGTTGCACCAACAGAAGCCAACTTCAAGGTACAGACATGCAAGAGACGAGCCAAACACGGTATTGTACATTGGCCCCGGAGGAGACTCAAAATGTTTTCAGCATATCAACTCATGGAAAGCAGTGATTGGGGTACGCCGATGTTAAAGTCCACTGCTCTGATCATCACTTGTCCATCCTTTGCATAGGCGACTAGGGCATTTCAATGCTTGCAGTATCCCAGCAACATTGTTGACTGAGATAAATTGGCTCTCAGGCTGCAGCCTGCATTGCGAATGGAAGTCAGAGCAGTCAGCTGTAGCGCTCACTCTTCGCTCTCTGACAACTTCTTTCTGGACTTCAAAGCACCATCCCCAAATCTGCAACGTATCTCGTCAATCTCTGCTAGCGCCAAGCCAAAGCCTCTATTGATGACTGGCAAGATCATATTGCCCACTGTCAGCAGGAGACTCAACTGCGCTGACGCCTCAACACCCCTGCGGGATCAAGACAGTTCTTGCATCAACTTGCTGCAATCTGCCGTTTAAGTAGCTCCAACGGCATAGATGGTTCAAAAAGCATTGTCGCCGATCTAAAGATTGATTGCTAATACAAAGTAAACAGGTGGGGTGCGCCTCAGGCTTGAGAAACACCAGTCAGGAAAAGCCATCGACCCTGCTAATAACCGATCAACTGTCTCACCTGCGGTTCTTCGACGTGATGCTTTTTATTTGCGCGTCCTTGTGCTGGTGAATTGTGTAGATATCGTAGAGGGGGTTCATCGCCATCAGGACCAACAAGAAACAGAAGGTGCCAGTGACTGCCTGGCCGACTGGCGTTCTACTCCACTTCACAAGAAACACTGCAGGCCTTGAAATTGGCAGAGGCAACAGCAAGGAAGCGGACATAGAAAGGTTCATGCCCAGCAAGACGTACATCGGAATTGTAAACCCCATCATCTTTGCCCTTCGCAGACCAGAATTTCGACGAAACTTGGAGCTTTTCTATGTTTCACACAAGCCTTCTAGAAGCGATCTTGGACAATGTCATGATCCTATCCTGCATTTCGTCCTCTATACTCGGCATCAGCTTCCTTGCATGGGCGAGAATCCGGAAGCTGCCCGCTGTGGGAAGGCCATAATCCATTCTGCCTAAAAAAGCTCACTTTTTTCCTCGGACGAGATGATGGCATACATATAACGAAAGCGTCCTTGTAGCATCTGACAAGCAAAAGAGAGTAAAGAGGACTCTGTGTAGCGGAAATTCTTGTGTCCGGTCTTGCTATGTTATGGCAGCGTCGCTTTGGGCTTTCAATCGCTCCATCCTGGTCCTGTGTCTAGTCTTGAGCAGCGCCTCATCCGAGCAGGATGTGACATCGCTCCGGAAATCAGGCGGTCTCACATTAGCAGTCTTAAGCTCTGCTGGTGACAGTATCAAGGCAGAGTGGCTGCACCTGTTCCACACACTCTGGCTGGAACAGAGGGACGAGGTGTCGTGGTGTTTTGGCAGCACAGAGCGCGGGGCGTACGAGGTTGTCCAGAGGAGCCTTCCCTCCCCGTTGCCCACCGGCCTGCCTCCACAGGATGTTTTCTGCAGCAATGAGCAGCACATTGGGCCCCACTTGTGCGAGGCGGAGCAAATCAGCGAGTACTACAAGGTCCTCGAAATCCTCAGAAACACTGCAAATTCACGATGAGGCTCTGCATTTGTCTGATTAAAGGGCAATATTGATATTAAATTTGTTGATTTATTGTCTACCACTGGGATGACACTGACCTTCTTTTTCCTAGAGCGTTGGGTGCAGCTGTGCTGCTTTTATTCGCAGTGACAACCCAAGATAAGCTGCAACAATAGAGATTTCATTGCTACTCTACTTCTGCTATCTTTCGACCGACAAGGTCCTTTTCGATTGCAGCATATTCTACGAACGGACAATTTGGAAAAGCTGCCAGACACTGGCACCTGCTCATCTGCCACGGGAGCATGCGGCTCAGGATTCTTTGACAGCGCGAATCCGGCGGCCTCCACCATCAACATGTCAGAGCCTGCCGCTGCTGCCTGCTGCGAGGGCTACTTCTGCCCTCCCATGCTGTCCTGCATGATTCCCTGCCCTCTGGGAGCCTACTGCCCCAGGTGCCTCTCTCAGCCACTTCACAACAGCGTGCAGCCAGAGCTGGTTTTGCTTGTTTGTACCCCATGGTAGATTAGGTGCTCAGCTACCATCATGGCAATGACTGCTGCCATACCCTCAATCCATGTCTAAGTAGGGTGAAAAAGCTCACTTTCAAGATTATGTGGTCATGGATGCAGGTCTCATGCAGAGGCTCCTCCACCAGACTGGGTGCCCCCAGCTGCATCAGACGCTCCATCTCAAAACAGGTCCGGTCACTCACCAGCATGCAGCTGCAAAATAAGTTCTGCCTGATCATGCCAGGACATTGATTGTTGCCACGTTGCTTCTGTTCCTACACGTGCCACAGTGCTGCAATTTTACCTGCATTTCTTTACCTATATGCTTTGATGTTCAAGGAGATGATGGCATGAAAAGCGGGTATGACAGTGCTGCAGAAGTATCTGGCAAGATGGCAGCACTTGTGCAGGTGGTGCGCGCCATATGCATACAAGGAGAAGGAAGGCCTGGGGTGCGGGGGAGCAGACAAGTGGCACATCATACCGGGAGGGGCGTTTCCAGGGTGGGTCACTTGGACTGCTGGTGGCGGCGACATCTGGTGCCCTGACTCTCACTACTGCCCCACTCCCACCTCCATCAAGGTGCCACCACATGCACATGCTTGCACCCAATTAATTGCTCACTTTGTTCACACATCGCAGTCAATGTCTATCCGAACCGCTTGTACATTGAAAATTGAAACCCTCTGGTGACATACATATGGACTCAGCCTCATGCCATAGAGTTACTCTTGGTGTCGATGTCTCATCCTGTTCTGGTAGGAGGAGCAAGTCTCTGATACAGACCTGTCTGAAGCCGCGGAGAACACGGATTTGAGATGATTTTACGTAAGTTATCCATGCTTGGGTGCCAGGTGTGTCCAAGGGGCTTCTACTGCAAGAAGGGCTCCTCCCAGCCGAGGCGTTGCCCGCCACTGGTGAGGTGCCCAGAGGGGACACATGTGCCGGACAAGGGCCACTCACAGCTCATAGCCGCACTCACTATGGCGGCTGCGCTGATGGCCGCCCTGTCAGCCCTGTGGCAGGCCACTGCATGGCAGAACCGGCGCAGGCGCGCGCAGAGCGCTGAGCTGCTGGAAGAGTACCAGCTCACACCCCTGGATGAACAGGTGCGGCTGGCTCTGATACCAAGAAACCTCTCTGATTTAATTGTCGCAGCTATGCAGAAGAGTCTTGCTTGGAGTGCCAAACAGATGGACTCTGCCACAAGTCAAGGATGAGCTTGTGTTCTCCATGCGGTTGAAGTGCCTCATGCAATATTCAAAATGTAGCCATGTCTGCATAACAGGGTGATGATCATCACTGGGACTGACTTTGGGTTGCAAATTGGCCAACAGGAGGACGCAAACATGTCACTGGAGCTCCCTTCATTGATGCTGTCACCGCGCAGCACTGCCGAGGATCTCATGGTCACTGCTGGGGAGAAGGACCGAGGAGGCGCTCACCAAATGGCACCAAATGAACAAGACACCCTGCTGACACCTCTGCGGCCCATTCGCACCGATTCCACCTCTGACAAGTAAGTCTTTAGTACTCCTGCTCACCAAACCTTCTGCATGTTGAGTGGATGACTTATAGCTACGGTATGTGCATTTGCAACAAAATTTGCTCTGGACTGATTGTGGTCAATCCATTTAACATGAGAATTCTGTGTCTGCCATGCAGTGATGACACATCCACGTGCGGTTCTGTGTCACGTTCCTTCCAGTCTCTCTATGCGGTTGCTCCTAGCCCATCAGGGATGCACAATCCTTTTGACATGGAAGAAGGGCTGCGGCAGGCCTCTGAGGAACGCCCATCTGCACCGAGTGCTTTCTCTGGACCTCTCAACCTCTTCAGCCAACCTGTTGACACCATCCGGAAGAAGAGGAAAAGGTGGGCCTCTTATGGCAGCTATGCAGACCCTATGAACGTATTGAACAAAGCTGGTTGGTCCAATTATGAACACGATAGCAGCAGGTCTGACAGAGGTCCAATTTGAAACATAACAGCAGCAGGTCTGAAATATGCTGTGCTGGGGATGCAGGATGGACATGCACATTGAGTTTGACAGCTTGAGGGTGGTGTTGAGGGTTACTGGGAAGAGGGTGCTGGCTGGTGTGACTGGGCAGCTGAGACCTGCCGAACTGACCGCCATCATGGGACCCAGTGGCGCAGGTAAACATGAATCTGCAGCCACATGCGCTCTTGCTCCCTACGAATTTCTTTCTGCCTCTTCTGTGCACTATGATTTTGATGGAGTCTATTGTGGAGGTGATGGCATGTGCGAGGCTGTCACTGCCAAGGCAATAAATGTTCGCGAGCCAATGTGGCTTTGTCAGCTTACACGTGCGCTTGTTTGGGTGCATGGCAGGCAAGACAACTCTGCTGAACACATTGGCTGGCAAGATGGGCAATGGGAAGGTCACAGGAAGGGTGCGCATCAATGGGCGGCCGGATCGCCTGGAGCGCTACAGAAACATCTCCGGCTTTGTTCCCCAGGCATGTCATCTACATCATGCTGCATGGCACAATGCAATCCTCAATAACAGAGCAGGGCCCCATGTTTTGAGCCAGACACAAGAGATGTTGTGCCACGCCACTCCGTAGCGTGTGCAACAATGGTGAAGTTCTGAGCTCATTGTTGCATGACTCTTGACAGGATGACATTGTGCATGCCAGCCTGACAGTCGAAGAGAACCTGCTCTTCAGCGCGCGATATCGCCTGCCCGCCACCACAAGCCATGCCGAGCATCTGCTCTCTGTTGAGCGCACCATCCAGGCATGCCTCCCCTTCCTTACTAAGCTTTTGACTTGTGATATCCTGCATGCGGCTGGATGGCCTTCACCAGGTCTGGAAGACAGGTGGAGGCATCGATGATGATGACAGATGTCTGCTTGTTGTTCCATTCCGTGCGAGCGCCATTTATCAGTCTCCCTTCCTGTGTTCCGGCATACATGCTCCCCTATACCCAAAGCAGGGGAACGGGCCTCCATATCTGCATGCATGTGTTGTCATATGGCAGGTATCAAATTATATCACACGCTTTTCCTGGTGCGTCTGCAGACAAGCTGCGATTAAATGCTGCCAAGTCCCTACTCCTTGTTAGATACGCCAGATCCAAGCAAGCCTGGCAGGTGATTAGTAAGCTATAGTAAGCTTTCCATGGCTTCTTACAGGTGCTCCTGCTGTCTGGGGTGCGCCATGAGCTGGTGGGCGACACAGAGGTTCGAGGCATCAGCGGCGGCCAGCGCAAGCGAGTCAACATCGGCATTGAATTAGTCACCGACCCCGCCCTGCTCTTCCTGGACGAGCCCACCTCCGGCCTGGACTCCACTTCCTCCAAACTTGTCGTTGCCACCCTTCAGCAGGTGTCCATGACCTGCACATCTGCTCAAGCTGCCGTGTACTCTTGACAGCCCTGTGACATCATTGACAATCGCGCAGATGCAAATGCATGCTGCAGGATGCAATTGCATGCTGCAGCAAGTCAATGTTGTCACAGGGGCTGACCTCTACAGTTTCCTACAGCAGCAGATGCAAGTGTATGCATGCACGTCAATGTTGTCACGATGAGTGATCAATGGGATCTTCAGGGTGTGTTGGGGTGAATGGGCAGGTGTCGCGCATGGGAGTCACTGTGGCAGCAGTGGTGCATCAGCCCAGCTATGAGATCTTCGCCATGTTTGATGACCTGCTGCTGCTCTGTGAGGGCGGCCGGACTGCCTTCTATGGTGGTGTCACATCTGTGCAGGTGCATTTTCATGCCCTCCTGCGCTCACCTAACCTGATCTTCACAATCCCCAGCTCTCAAGAGTCACTCACCAGTATAGCAAAATTATTGTCACCAGAAGATGTATACTTTGCAAATGGCACGGCACAGAAATGTGTGAAGAAGGTAGGTGCTTCCTGTCTGAGGGCATGCTGGCTCATTTGGCAGGGCTACTTTGAAGGCCTGGGGTACAGCGTGCCGGTGCATGCAAACCCAGCGGACATCTTCATGGACATTGTGGCCGGTGTTGCACCGCGCAGCCGGCAGCCGGCCATGGGCAACGCGCATGTGCAAGGCACCATGTCTCCTCCTCGGGCAATCTTTGCTCAGCATGCTGCCGAGGTATGGTCCACCTTCAACGCACTTCCTGCATGGTGGGCATGAACCGCATTGCAAGAGCAAGTAGCAATCCACAATCTAGAACCCTGGGTAATAGTGTTTTCCTAGCTGATCAATACTCATGAGCTAGAAGAGTATGAGCTCACAGGTATGGGTTACTAGTAAAGAAGTTACTGCCTAGGACTCGGTCCATGGATTGCTACTTGCTCCTAGTCTGCGACAGGGCCTGAAATAATGCTGCACGGGTGAATGAATGTCAAATGCCAGGTAACAGAAACCTTTGAAATTTTGAGTTGGTGCCACAGGACCTGGCGAGCGCATGGGATCGCCACATGGACAGGATCGTGGAGGAAGCTGCCGCGCAGCTGCTGCTGTCCGATGACGAGGACCCGGTGGCGCCCGCACCAGAGGAGCTGCAACGCGCGCTCTCTGACCCAAAGCACCGGCCCATGTCCTACTACCTCTACCTCGCTCGCCGCGCCTTGCACACGCACTTGCATGCCATCAGGTGATAGACATACACAAACAGCGCAGCTCGCATCCCACATTCCATTGGAAACATGTGATTGGATGCATGCATGCATGCACTGTGAAGCTGCATATGCAGGCCATAGCTCTCTGCATGCAGCTTTCCCCACCACTTGAAGAACTGTAGTGGAGGATTTACCACAACCTTAAAAAAATCATGCAAACCAGTGACAGCCACAGCCACCAGGAAAAGTCAAACTAGATTATTATGTTTTGTCGCGATGCACCCTTTCTATTCTGCAATGTGGTATGTTGTCACCTGAAGAATCCCCGCCTGCCACAGGCGTGCGCCGATCCGTGCAGTGAAGCGGCTGAGGGCGTGGGCGCTGCGGCGGCCGCGGCGGCAGCCCTCGCGGAGGCAGGACAGCTTTCCCCCGTACGTGCCGCCGCGGGTCAAGGCGGCCAGACGCGCCACTCCCGGCTTCCGGCGTCAGTTCGCCTGGTGCCTGGGCCGCTGTTTGCTGCAGCGCACGCGCGAGCGGATGTCTGTGTTCCTCAGCTACACCTTCTTTGCTGTCACCGGTGCGCGTGCATTGCTGCTACTATCGCATGTTGACACATGGCTCTCTGGCTTTCCTGCCAGAGGTAGTGTACACTACACATGAGTGCTGGCGCACAGTGCATGTTCATGATCATTTGTGCTTCTTGCAACTGCATGTACAAGCCATTGTGTCCGAGGCCTCTGCTTAGTACAGTCTACTCACAATCTACTTTATTTACCCATGTAGCCTCCTGGACAACTCTGATTCTGACCTACAGGATGACAAGCTGATACCATCCCAGTAATATCGATGCCCCGGGCGTGCAAATTTCTAATATTAATAGTTGTCCTTGCTGCACTGTAGGTCTGCTGCTGGGGGCGTTCTCGGACCATGGCAAGGGAACGATCCTGGAGTATGACATGTACAGCACCTACAGCTGCATCGCGCTGGGACTGCTGTCAACAGTTGCTGCGCTGCCAGCATTTGGCCGTTCGCGCCTCATGTTTTACCGCGAAGCTGCCTCCGGCTTAAACAGGTGCCCCTGCCTTCCCGTTGAATATCTGGACATTGAATTTACCTGTACGGTGAGGTTCTGTGTTTTCCATAAGTCATCTCTAGGTGTTGGTGCAGCAAGGGCAGAGAATAAGTGTTTCCATACGAGGAGAGCAATATGTTCCGGACCCTGAATTGCTCTACTATAAGACCAGCCTGGTTACGGAACAGGCTGCACTCTTCATCCCGACTCGCTTGCTCGCTGTCTGCAATGCTCCTACATCTTCACATCATTGTTCGAAGACAATGTCAATACCCAAGCACGCAGATGAGCAACCCTGATATGGCAGCCTCCTGTGACAGGCTGGCGTTCTTCCTGGCGGTGGACTTCCACAGCCTGTTTCCAGTGGCGATGCGCGCAGCCGCTTACCTCATCCCTTACTACATCCTGGCCACCCCCAACGCGGCGTTGTGGCAGATGTACATCGTCTGTGTCGGCATCGTCTACGCCTGCACCGGGACAGGCTACCTGCTTTCCCTGGTGAATGCAGATCATCTGACATGCACTCTGTGGAGTTAATTGTACTTTGCCCCTCGAGAGTCCCATGTGCAGAGACACAGAGAGAATGCAGTGACCCTTCTTTGACATCAGCTGAAGAAGATTTGTGGTAGCACCGCCATGCTTCAACACACCTTTTGAGGGCCCATGCTGCCCGAAGGCACGGATGACTCTCACAGCCTTTATCTCTGACTTTGACTATGACGCTGAGACTTTGAAGGAAGATCTCAACCACTGCAGGCTGCGCCCACCTATCTGTCACTGATTTTGTGCTGACTGCGCTGTTCAGTGCATGGAGTCGGTGGCGGCGCAGCTGAGCGCAGCGGTGTATGCACTGATCGGGGGAATGCTGGCGCGCTTCCACGAGGGCCCCGGCTACGTCGGAGTCCTCTACCGCCTCAACTTTGCGCGCTGGGGGCTCGAGGGTGAGCCCGCATCCTCCTGTCGTTTCTCTGCATTCGTGTTTCTCATCCAGTGGACCTGAGGCTCAGGGCCTGAGGTGCCCAAACTGACATGCTCAACTAGAAAGCACTGGGTAGATAGACATGGGCGCAATATTTGTGGGTGCTTACCAAAACTTGTCCTGCATCATTTTGCATGCAGCGGCAACTCGCGGAACCCTGACACCGCGCCCAGAACAACTCGCCCAAGGAAAGGACTAATAACATTCAAGGATCTCGACTTTTGCATCACACCATAGTTTAGTCCTTGTTGCACCCCTGCTGACTCAGCAGTGCTGAGTCACAATTGGCGCACAGACATTTTTGTTTGCATTGGTGCAGGGCTGCAGACGGCGGAGGCTGCGCAGCTGACGGGTGTGTGGCTGGCAGCGCGGTGCGCGTCGATGGAGTATCTCGGCATGAGCATCGCGCGCCAGCCGCACTGCCTCGCCATGCTGGCGCTCATCGGCGTCCTGTTTAGGGCGCTTGCATGTGCCAGCCTCTTCCTCATCAACCGTGACCGCCAGAAGTGACACTATTAAGATGCCACAGAAAGAATGCTTTTGCAATGTTTTTATGATGTTATCGGATTACACAGTATATGCAAGGTTACATCATGATTACAAGTCACGACAGCACCAGAAGTGTCAGCCAGAAGTGACAGCAAAAAGAGCGCAATTTTTGAAATTTCCTTTGACATTCTGTGAAGTAGCAAGTATTTAAATTGGGCCTTGGGCAGGCCTGCTCTCCGATAAGCTGATTTGGCCTGGCTAGCATCCTGGGATGGATCTTCGAGTGTTTTTGAGGGCGATGCAAGTACTTGAGATATGCAGTGGCTATTGTTGCAGGCCATATGCCTTATGCATAAGGCCGATACTGATGCTTATGTGACTGATGGATCACAGTCCCCCAATGTTTATTGACTAGGATGTTGCATTGCAGTATGCCGTGTACTTTTGTTCATGCACACGTGGGGACGTTTCCAATGTTGCAACAATTGTCCAAGAAGAACGACAGTCAGAGGGGCAGGATTTTTGAGTCATTGTGTTAGGTGATTGAGATGCATTGAACCGAGCTTGCACGGCTGCAAACATGGCCCGATTTGCAGAGAAGCTTCCGTCTGCGCTATATATTACTTCACATCCCCATGGGCCAGTCTTACTTGAGACGATGCACATCTGCCATCTATTCATATACTTTAGCAAAATTTTAAGCTTCTCCTGGGCCTCATCAAAATTTCCAGCAGGTATATCTACACGTAAGACTTTCTCTCTTGCACATTTACGCGCCTAAACATTACTGCGCTCAGCAAAAAGCCAGCAATCCTTTTGCCACTCGCAGTGCTGCACAAAAGCAAAGCTGGTGCTTGGTATCCCTTAAATGAAATAGTCTACCCTGCAGAGAGGGATTCATGGAGCTGCAAGCATACAACATCCTGAGCCTGAGGCGCTCACTGCGACACATTGTGCGATTCCTTGATTACTATGCTTAAGATGCCATTGCAATTGACTTCATTGAGCCTCTGTACGCTTCCTGGCGTTTGTTTCATAGAGGGACTTCTCTCTTGAGTTCCTTCAAATCTTGTTCATCGGTTCCCACAACTGACATTTCTGCATCTCCTCGTGCTCTCTCCAGCCTCAATAATAGGCTGATCTCATACACCCCTTCCACACAGCTACGCCATGCCATTTCCCGTTGGGAGCCTCCTTCTTGACAGCACAGCCTAAATGTTCATTGAAATTAGCACCTGGAGGCTCAGTGATCTGGGGCGAGACCGGCAGAGTCTGGTCGGTCCCTCGCGGCCGCCCCAGGCAGCAACGGCAGCTTCAGCGGGGTCGGCAGATGCAGATCAGCCGCGCCGCCTCCTGCATTCGACCCCTTTGCCCCGCTCTGAAGCTGCAGCTCCCTTGCAATGTCCTGCCCCTTTCCTGCGATATACCTGTGAGTAGGTCCCGCGCCCGCAAACAGTGCCAGGGGCCGCTGCAGCGGATCTGACCCACCCTGCGGCCAGCCCAGCTGGGTGGATCCGGCGGGCGGCTGCCAGCCTGTCTTCGGCGGCGTTCCCACTGCAATGCGCTGCTGCGCAGCAGCCGCCAAGACACCATAGCGCACGGGGACATCCACACCACTATTTTCATCCTGCCTCTGTGACCCTGCCGCTGCTCCTGCACTTCTGAGGAAGCTCTGTTTGTCGGGGCTTAATTCCTGGGGGTGCGGGGCGGATCCGCCGGGCAGCTGCCATGTAAGCGCTGAGTCAGCGGCCGGCTCCGGCAAGCCGAGCCGCGCCTGCACGGCGCGCCGGATCTCCGCGCCGAGATTGGCGGCTGACTGCGCCTGGTGCTGCAGGTTGCCGGCCAGGGGCCCCATGAGGGAGGGCGACATGACGGCTGTGTCGAGTAGGAAGAGGGCTGCATTCGCGCGCGCCACCGCCGACGACTCCGTTCGCGGCCGCTTGGGCACCGGCACCAACGGTGAGCCCGCCGGACCTACACAGAAACAGACCCTTTCATTGTCACTCTCTGTTGCCGCCACCTTGTAGAGTGGTATGCGCTGTGGGCATGAAATCAGAAGAGGACAGGTGCACGCCAGTCCTCTCCTTCGGCTGCTGCATTTAACGAAATGCAATGCTTGCAGCATGAGTCCCTAAGCGCTTGCTGCATGATGGAAGGCATCACAGCAAAGAGCCAAAACATGTCTTCCTTGAAAAAGTGTGTGCGCACCGTATTCGGAGTCGAAGTTGGTGGGCGTGCGCGAACCAAAGAGCTCCAGGACTGCCGCGTCGTACGCAATTGCGGCCTCGATCTCAGTGTCAAACATGCCAAACTGCCGCCGCTCGCCGCCCCTCGTGGCCAGACGCACCGCCCAGTACTGTGTGTCTGGGTCCCAGACAACGCCCCTGTTCAGCCGCGCAAAGTTTGGATAAGTTAAAAGCTCGAAACAATGCGCAACAGCAAAGCTTGTCTGTCGCAAGAGCATTCTGTACCCCAAAGAGCTGGGCAAAGGGCCACCTGCGCGTCCCAGCTAACTTGCAGTGTTAAACTCACAGGTTTCAGCAGTGCAAGATGAGCCAAATGCACACGAAGATCGGGCAACGAGAAAAATCAAACGCCCCAGATGGAAAAGCACGTGGGCCAAGGGGTGGGCAAAAGAGGTGGGCATGCAATCTTGGGCCAACAAGTCTTGGTACCAAGGACAAGGAATAAGGGGAAACTCGGTAGAGGACAGACTCTTCTGAGCGCCACATCCAGGGACCTGCTGCTCACAGATACAAAAGCAACAAAAGAAGTAAAAGCACCTTGGAGGACAAAGCAGGAGATGCCGCATCAGTTGAGGTCTTCCGAGAGCCTGGTGGCACGCATGGCACCATTGAGCGAGGGCAGTCCACAATAAACCACAAAAGCTCAATATGTAGCTCAGTTGCTTGCAAAATGCATTCCAAGGTGCATCCTTGCAGGGACACGCTCACATGCAACTTTTCCAGGTGACAAAGATATGAAGAGAGTAACATGATGCTGAACAGAACGGAACAAAATATCCAGAACAATTAAAAAAACAAACTCAGGACAGAAACTGAAATGCAGAAAATGAACAAAAAAAAGAATCAAAAGCAGAACCCACATACTAGATCAGATCAGAACAGAGAAAACAGAACAGAACAGAGCGGATTTACAGAGCAGAGCAGAGCTCATCAGAACAGAGCAGAAACAGAGGAAAGTCTGGGCTGACCTGTAGCAGGAGGTGCGGGGTGCTTTGGAGGCGCCGGGTTCGGGTGGCCGCGCGCTTGCGATGGCGGCTGCTGCGGCCGCCATGGATTGCAGGTCACGCCGTGCGATGGCCGGGTTGAATCCGCGCGGCCGCTTGACCGGCCACGATGCCTCGTCGTCCTCCTCAGATGACACGGCTGCGCGCGCAGACGCTCTCAGAATCACACACAAGCAAAGGACGCAATGCAAATTGGTACAAATCAGTACCCTTCATTTGCTGGATCATACAAAGATTGTAGGAAGGCCATGCTGGCGTTCTAATTTTGGTCCTTTGAACTACTTACTCCAATCAGGACGTGGTTCCCAGGTCAAGGCACGTTACTAGAATTGAGTGCTTCTTTAAGCCAGTCTCAGAAATTGCTTTGAGCTTGATTTCTCCCAAGTACAAGGATCAATCAGGCCAGGTGATTGCAGAGATACAGAGAGCACTCTGGGAAACTGAAGAGAGCCCCAGATTCATATCCCTGGCGGTCACTTGTAAGCAAGAAGACCAAGATCACACCTTTGGAGGCGGCGCGGCGGCGCGTGCGGCGTGGCCGGGCGGCAGAGGGCGCCCGCAGGTTGACGTGGGCGTGGATGCCGCGGATGCGGATGGACTCGGCATCGTACGCGCGCGCGGCCTCCTCCTCGGCCTCGTAGTAGCCCAGGCTGATCTGCTTCCCCGTGCTGTTGTCGAAGATGCGCGCCTCCCATCTGCCGTTGCGCTCGTGCCAGCGCACGCCCCTGTACTTGGACGACCCCCTGCGCACAAGTATCAGTGAATGTCATGTAATAGATTGCCCCACCTTAAGGTTATCTGTGGCCTTCGGGTCCAGAAGAATACACAAGTTCTCGCCCACTTTCTGATCATATACCCCCACTCCCATCCATGCGTCAACGTTCACATCAAGACGGCTGACTACTCTGAAGTAGAAAACAATAATGTTTTCCCATGTTGCTACAGCATGTCTGCACTGCAGCCTAGATGCTACAGCATCCACAGGTGGCGAAGCACTTAGGCGGGTGGCAAATTCTCCACAAGAGCATCCTTTTGTACGCATGCAGAAGGGTCGGGAAGGCAGCTGCAAGGAGACGACTGATGTGGGGCGCCTCAAAAATGAGAATCTGCTCATAGTGATCGCTCAGGGGACTCTGAGTCAACTTATCAGTTTAGTGTCCCCCAAAAAAACCTACCGCAAGGGGCGGCCTTTGAAAATCACTAAAGTCCGCTCAAAGGCCTGAGTCTGCTGCAAGAGGGGGGCTCACTTGGCGTTGACGTTGATGCGGGGGATGGCTTCAACGACTACGGTGGTGGAGGGTCCTCCCGCCGGGCAGGTGGTAATTGTGCGGCTGCTGACCAGCGGCCGCACCGTCCCAGGCGCCGGGAAATTGACGGCCGCCCCCGCGCCGCGCAGCTGCGTCACAGCCGCGTCGTACGCGCGTGCCGCATCCTCCTCCAGCTCCCAGAAGCCCAGGTGATTCACCTGCAAACCTCACCGTGCTGAGTTTTGCACTGGCCTGCTACCGCACCTTGCAGTGGTGCACCTTCGTGTCAATGACTGCTTTTTTTTTCCAGTTCTAAAGGATAGGTGAATTCTTGTCGATATCACCCGCGAATGCTGACGCCCAGCGCCAAAGCATATTTACTGATTGCCCTGCTCTTGGGCCATACCATTCCGTATTATAGATTGGTGCGCAGCTTCATCTGGGCAGGGCAGGCACCACAGAAGAGGCCGTTACCCACCCTAACCGCAACAAAGATACACCAGATATTCCGAACGTTTGCAAGGCTTCGACCTGAGCATTCAGAGAGGGAGCACCTTGTTTTCGTGCCAGAGCTGCGCGCGCCACTTCTTGGAGCGCTCGGACCAGGAGACGCCTTTGTACTGGGAGGTCCCCTGATGGTACGCGAAGCTGGGGGGCGCAGCGCGGCCGCTGTGCGCAGCCGCGTTGGTCGGGCTGGTCACCCGTCGGGAGGGAACGCGCACGCGCGCAGCCAGCTCCACCTTCACTCCATCCGCGGGCGTCGGCTCCTCGCTCCTCGCCTGCAAGGAAGCCCAGGCGCTCACAGCTTTGCAGCACAAATGCCTGAAGGGGTTGCTACATGACAGCGCATGGCCACAACAATCCGCTTGTTACTCCTTCGGGAATCTGCTAGCGCCAGAGTCCCAACAAAGAAATGGGGCACTCTGTTCCAGAACTCATGCACCTCGCAGCTGAGCAGAAGACTTTCCCACAAGGTCATGACCGATCCATGGCAGGAGCCTGTAGGTCAAGACAATTCTCTGCTTTATCAGCAGGCGCAGAGCAGTACTCGGTGCTGGCGCTGGCCCCACACAGCATCCTCGGCCTTAGCAATGGCTTCGCCGGTGTACTCCGCAGCCGCAAAGTTGGTCTGGGCGGAGTTGCCCCGCAGGGCCAGCATGGCAGTGTCGTACGCCCTGGCTGCCTCCTCTTCGCCGTCAAAGTAGCCGATGTACTTCACCTGACCAGCCCACGGAGCAGTGTCAAAAGCATTGCTCCATTGCACAGTGGACGATGGCAAAACGCCATGCATGCCAGAGAGTTTGAAGGCACGCCAGCAGTGCCCTCCTATGGTAATCCACATATCTGACAAGCTCTGTGTAGGCACGCACTTATGGAATAATTGGGCGCACAGAGCAACATGCAGCAGCCCATGCAAACAGTCAAAAGAAGACCTGTACAAACAGAGACGGTGCACACACATGTCGAGCAGAGCTAGCAACATTACACAATGTGACCCGTCCCCCTAAATATAGGTGTACCTTGCTGCCGTCCCAGCACTGGGCGCGCCATTTGGCGGAGGCCTCGGACCAGGACACGCCCTTGTACTGGCTGCTGCGCCGCCCCGGGCCCGGCCAGTGCGCGCGCGCATCCGCGCCGCCCATCTGCTGCACTCGGCCCCGCAACGCCGCCACAGTCGACCCCACCACCTGCTCACAGCAACTCATATCTTTTCTCTGTGCCGTAAATTACTAATTAACTCAGCTCCCCGTGCCTCCCTAGCCCACCAGGACAGTCTGGTGACACGCATTGGTGCAGATCATTTTGACGACTCCCACCAGAGTGACGTCCCATGCAATGTGCGATGCTCAAGATTATCCGGCAAGCCTGCTTGTCAGACTGTGCCCGCAGCTTGTTGCTGTTTCTGGCGAGGTGAAACCAGTGTCTCTGGAATTGTTTGGAGGCACTGTGAGGGCGCACCCTGCCGCCTGCCGGAGGTGCGAGTCCGGGCCAGGTGTCGCCAACGGCGGCCGCACAGGGAGAGGCGCCCGCAGCCCTCTCCTGCGCCACCGCTGCCTCAGCAAGGCCGCCAAGCTGATCGCTCTTGATGGCCTGCATACACAAACCTCCTCAGCTCTTCCTGAAGCACACGTCAAGTGGTCACACCGCTCGTTGCAACAGTCACAGTCTCCGCAAATTCATGCTTCACACGGATGCAGGATGATTCCTGCTGAGGCTCTGGCTGCAGGAGTTCATGGATGAGAAGAGACTTATAAGAATTGATGGAGGCGCACCTCTTCGCCATGGGGCGCATGAAGTCTGGCAGATTCGCGGGCCCCTGCGACGATGTCATCTCTGCTGAGCTCCGCCTCCCGCACTCCCTGGCCCTGGGGCGCAGCGCGCATCTGTGGCGCCTGGTTTGGCGCGGGGCCGTCCGACCTCGGCAGGCCCGGGAACGCCGCCGCAGCCGGCGCAGCCGTCGGCGAAGCCCTCACCGTCACCTGCCGCGTGTGCCTTGGTGAAGCACCCTGCGCCTGCACCATGCAATAGTATATGTCAATTCTTGCCCTGTAAGGAACCCAGTAGAGGAGGCTACGCTTGCAAAGCGCTTGCCGCAGGATGGCCACCTTGAACACATCCTCGTGCAGAAGGTTGCTGGACACATTGGCATGCAGAATTTCCACACGAGCCAAAAGCCTGTTCAGGGAAAGAGTGGTCAAGGATGATCATGCAGTGCTCTCAAGCATACGAGATGCAGCGCAGGGCTTGAAATTGCGCACCGCAGCGCCGGGCCCGTCGTCGAGCAGGAAGTTGCAGACGGCGTTGCGGCCGCGCATTGCGAGTGCGGCGGCGTCGAATGCGCGCGCTGCCTCCTCCTCGTCGCTGAAGGAGCCCAGGTAGTGGTTCTTGCCGGCCTCGCGGATGCGCGCCTCAAACTTGCCGCTCGCCTTGTTCAGCGACACCCCGCGGAAGCGGCTCGTGTTCGCCCCTCTCTGCGCCAGCACACCATCACACACCCTTCAAGCGCTGCATGAGACATCCCAGAGCCCAAGCTCTCAACCCAAAAGGGAATGAAAATAAAAAGTGGATTCTGAAGATCTGGATTCGACCTGTGCACAAGCTGTGCAGGAAAGCATTGCTGGAAAGCAGAGTGTGATGCAGCGGTACATATATCGACAGCTTGGGTCATGAGTGATGAGCACTTTCCCTTGAGGATCTGCCTTGGCATCCAGGATATTGCTTGAGAGCGGGGCGGGCAATGATCAGTATTGGGTATTTAAGATCTCTGGCGCGCCTGAGCTTTGGGGTTGACTGCGGCCGCTCGCTGGCCTCTCTCCATGGAGGGAGCGCCATCGCCTGCACTGCCGCTGCGGGGGCTGGCGGCCACCGACGCAGCCAGGTTTGCAGCCACGTGCCTCTGCAGCGGACTGGGCACTGGCGAAGGTGTCTCCTCTGCGTCTGCGTTCGCGGGCAGTGCCCCGTTCCCGGGAGGCACACCCTCCGCCCTGGAAGCAGACAGCCGCTGTCAGTGTTCTGCTGGATGCTCATGCTTTGCCGCACTGCAGCAAATGGCCGCATCGCGTGTGTCGATTTTCACTCAACTAAAAAATCAGTCGAGACAGAATATCCAGCATCTTGTAGAATCTCATCATGTGTATTAAGAGACACAGGCTGAACTCTGACCAAATCACACGACCTGTCTTCAGAGTACACGCTGAATGCACAAGGTTTTGGGGCCTCAGCAGAGCAGTCCAATATTTTGGAATAACGTCACGCCCCACATGAGTGGACGAGTTATCTCCAAATTCAATAGGTGCCCTGACCTGGTGCTGTCAGCTGGGCGGGGGGCGCCGGCGGTGGCGTGGCTGGGGGAAGAGGTGGGGGAGGGGGCCTGCAGGGGGGACCGTGACGGCTGCGAGGCCGGCTGCTGGCCGCGCGACATCATCTGCAACGCCTGCGCGAACTCCGGCGGCACCGGCGCGCCCGAGCGCAGGAATAATGCCAGCTGGTCCATGCCCGCCGCCTGCGCGCAGCGTGGCGTTTCACCCACCGGTTTTTGGAGCAATAAAAGGATCGCATGCTGGTTTTTGCAGCGAGTTTAAAGTTTACCATAGATACAGTACTGTCGCAGAAGCCTAATGGGACGTAATGAAATTCGAGTGCATCATGGATTTGCCAGCAACCTGCCAGCTGCAGACATCCGGCCAGCGCACAGATCTTTGGGAACCATCTAATCACATGGTGCAGGGGCAGACAGATTAAGCCTTCAATAAGATTGGCCTTCCACTTGGGTACCTTGCCATATGGCTGCAAACGCCCTTTCCTTCAAAAGCAGGCCTGGTGAAAGCATGGCAAGGGGACACATTCACACCTGGCGCACAGGTGGCTGCCCAGGGGTCTGCGAGGTGGACTGGGGGGTCATCGATGCGAGCAGGTCCAGCACCACGTCAGTGGAGGAAACAGCGCTCCCGGCCGACGTCGGCCGCGCGTCCGGGGCCTTGTTCATCATTGCAGCGATCTGCTTGGACTGGGGGAAATTCAGCGTCGCTGCCAGACCGTTGTATGCCAGGATTTCCACATCGTAGGCATGCGCTGCCTGCAGATACACACAGCAGGCATCACCTCGACTTGCACCAATGTTAAGGTTGCCGGGCAGCCCTTCCTCTTATCCCTGGTGCTCACCCTGCCTTGATGCTCGCATGTCTCTTTCCCCTTATTGTTTGCCAGGATCTACAGGTTCAGATCCTGAACATGAGTGCGCCACGCACTTGGGCAGTTGAACAGAAAAGCTGATTGGGTGGCGAGAAGCAGAATTTGGATCCATTGCACACGATGAGGGGTCATAAGAAAGGCACACCTGCTCTTCTGTGTCAAAGAAGCCGATTGCCCGGGCCTTCTTGGCATCTCGGTCCCATGCGACCGCCACCCATTTGCTGATGATGCTGTTCCATGTGACGCCCCTGTACTGTGACGTGGACTTGCTGCCTGGCAGCGCCATCTGCGACGCTCTGCGCATTGACCCAAGCAGAACGGTGTTACTAAGGATAGAACAATGCATCTGAATGTCATCCAGATATTAAAGGATGTCCTGGAGAGCAGGATGGACATGCAAAAATGTATGTCTGTGGCTTTGGGGGCTATCAGGCTACAGATGGTACATACAGCATGTAGAGAGCCGCCTCGACCTTGAAACTTTTTGCTTTCATATATTTGTCAAGATTTTTATGCAAGAAGATCTACAAATCAGGTACCAGAGTAGCAGGGTAATTAGGGATGGGGCAATTACCCTGGGGCGGCATCTCCGTTGCCCACGGTGGCTGCACTGGCGGGCCTGTTGGTTGTGAGGGCGAAGCTTCCAGCAGGGCTACTCTTGGCCACAGGCCTCCTCGGAGACGGTACATCACTCTCCCCAACCACACCCTCACCTGATGTCCCAGCAACCATACACAAATGACTGGGGCAGTGGGGCAATCCTTATCATGGTCACATGTTCACAGAACTTGCATTGTGTATGTCCAAAGCAGCTGGTACTCATCTGGAAGACGATGACCACAGTAGCTACTGTCTTGATGCTAACTGGCGTCAGCACAGTAAACATTCCGGTTCTGGCCGACTGGACCAGAGACAGACATTTTGCATTGAACAGCAAGTATGCTTGCATGTAGGGAAGGAAGATGCCTGCATGAAGGCGGAAGTCTCACCTGCAGCAGGATGTTGCTGGATGCCCTGAGGATGCAAGCCACCACCAGCACTGCCGAGCGGCTCACCTCCTGATGCACAAACAGTAGTTGTTCAGAGGCCATCACTGCTCATGCTGTTTGAACCTACTGATACACGCCAGACATGTGACCCACTGCTTCACTGCATGTTGGGCTGGAGATGTGTTGCATGCAGGACTGGCATTCAAATCCAGCTAGGCTGTGTTTCAAGGTGGAGGAGAGTGCTTGCCTGTCTGCTGCCCAACTTGGACGGGTGTGCCATACATGTCGGCGGGGAAATTGGTGACGGCAGCGCGGCCCTTCATGCGCAGCATCTCTCGATCATATGCCTGCGCACGCGTACAGCCATGTCTCATTGTAATCGCAGGGACTGGACTGGTCACATGTCCACGTAAACAGTCTTTTCAATCTTGAGAGATTCCCATGCATATTCATGCTATGTTGAAGGTGATGCATATATACTACAAGGACTATGCGACTGCCTCAAATATTGCTCTCCAGCCATCCAACACCGCTTCATCATGGATGGTAATAGAAATGACTCTATATGCAGACTGCAGCATGTGAGTGTCTCCAAAATCTGCTCGGTGCATGCATGCATAAGGACTTGCCTGCGCAGCGGCGACGTCGGTGTCGAAGCGGCCGAGAGTGAGCTGCTTCTGGCCGTTCCAAACGCGCGCGACCCACTTGCGCTCGCGCTCCAGCCGCGTGACGCCCCTGAACGACGCGCGCACATCGCCCCCGGCCTCTTCGACGGCGTTGACTCCCCCGCTGGTGCCCGGGGCTGCCCAGGGCTCCTTCTGTGGGCTGCCCACCCGCCGGCCCCGGCCGGCCTCGCCGTTGCGCAGCTGCATGCCGCCCTCCTCGGCCAGCGGCGTCCCCTGCCGCCGCTTCGCCTCCGCAGCATCCTGCGCACATCAAAACTCCTCAGTAAATGGCGCTTGCACCATTCTGCTGTACTGGTGCTGCGGATTCTTGTGCCCTCCTGCAGTCCTGCCTTCTTGCTGAAAGGCCTGTGGGTGTCCTAACCACAAAATTTTGTTTCTGAGCATGCAGTTAAAGAGCACGAGCAGCCTGTGAATGAGTCACACGCACTGCTGCTGTTGTTCTGCCTGCGTGGCATCTTGAATGAGCGGCACCCCTTTTGCACGATTATCATAATGCATTCTTCTGCAAAACTATTTGTATCGGTAGCACATTTCTATCCTCCAATAAGCCAGCGGTCTCTGCCAGTGTCACTATCATTCTGGGAACATAAATGGCAACTGAGCAAGTCGGGTCATGGGTGCGCACATGTCTGGGCGGCTTGGGGTGTCTTGGGGGGCTGGGCGAGCGAGTTTCAGCGGTGCTGTGCACATGCTTTGGCTTGCGGCTGCGCTTGCGGAGCGGCAGACTGCCCAGGGAGAAGGCGGAGCATGTTGGAGACGCCTCTCCATCCTCTGGTGCCCCCTGTGTTACCACCACATTCCCCTCAGCACATCCTCGCTGCCAATGCAGGTTGAAGCATCCCTTAAGCAGACTGAGTGCCAGTTTTGGCCGCCCTCATTTAGACAAGAGGAGTCACGAATTACTGGAAGAAATACAAGAATTAGGTGCAGCTTGCATTGGATATAGGGCCCCGAAGCGACTGTGAATGGAGACAGCAAAGGACTTTAGGCATGCGAGCAAAGAAAAGGTTAAATCCTGACCTGGTCAGCGGAGGCCGGATTGTAGGTGATGGTGAGAGGCTGCGCTGATGTGGGGCTGCCAGCCTGGTCATCCTCTCCCAACATGTGCCCATCGCCTGCAGTTGGACATTCACAGGCTTATACATCAGGTGGGACCCTCAACACACCGCACGTTTGGATGAGAGCCAGGACATTGATGTTGAGGCGGGTCACGCTTGTCAGACCACGCGGCGCACTGCAGCATGCAGCTTCAGGCAGGCATGCATTCATGTGTGATTTCCGCTGAAACTAGATGATATGTTTATTGTCAATAAGTGAGGTGCAGCTTTGTCGCACCAGCAGCGGCCGCCACGTGCTCCAGAGAATTCAACTCCGCATCTCCGCTCATCTCGCTGTTGGGGAAGTTGGTCACTGCATCCTTGCCACGGACCTGGGCAGCCCCAGCCAATCACAATATTAATGATGACAGCGGGATCCTTTCACGTCACAAAATACACCCTGATCAATGCAGGATCAAATTTTACAAGACGCCATTCTGTATGGCGTGCTCACCTTCAGGATTTCCCTGTCGTAGGCCTTGGCGGCGTCGATCTCTTCTGCGAAGTAGCCCATGTGGTAGCTGTTGCGCGCCTGCGACTGCACATGGATGTACACCTGCACATATTAGCCATCCCACCTCTGCACAGATCCAAGTCAATCTTCCAAAAAAGCCCGGCTGAAACATTGTTGTTCCCTTCCTGGTGATCGGGCTCTTCTTGCCTCTTCCTTGTGACCCACAGAAGCAGGAACAGCTCAGTTGCTGAGAAGGAACAACGGTGCTTCAACAAAGGCGGCAAAGCTCAACACAGCAAGGCCGAAGGCACAGACTATGTGAGCGATGACCTTGATGCTATCGGGCATGCATATGACTGGTGGAGGAAGTGCAAGAATCGAGAAGACTGGATAGCAGTAATTCAGGTGTTGCTTGACGTACCTAGTCCTAAGGACTGAAAACCATGTAATATAAAAACAAAAAATGCAAAGACATGCGTGTACAGCACCTGCCACATGCGCCGGTGCTTGTGCCAGCTGACGCCGCGGAACTTGGAGCTGCGGGGCCCCCCGACGCGGGGGGTCCCTCTGGAGACCTCCTCCGAGGTGGGGCTGCCCGCACGATCCCTTTTGCCGCAAAGCCTCTCGGAGCGGCCGCCGCGCGACCTCGGCCCCGACGCCGGCCTGGCCGACGGCTTGTCCTCTCCGATCGAGATGCTGGCGCTCGGCAGTGCTTCTGCAGCACCAGAAACTAACCAGTCTCTGCAATCAGATCCTCTCAAGCAGAATGCAAATTGATTGGCAATCTTGCAAGACCAACCTAATTGTTGCAGACCTTCAATCCCGAGAATGTCTTGCCAGGGTTTGACTGTCCTGCGGATATTTTTCCACCTCCTAGCTTCATTGCATTTCAAGCCTTTTGTCTGCAAGGCACGCAGTGATGTGGATAATTTAAGGCGTCAGGTGCCGCGAGTGTTTTAGAGCACGATGCAAAGATTGGTCACCGAGGGAGGGAACGCTGGTGTCGGCACTGCCGCTGCTGACGCCCCTGTTCTTGGGCTCGCGCACCACATCGTCCGGGTACATGCGGAAGTTCACCACCGCCTTCTTGCCATGCACCTGTAATCATGCATGCATCTTAGTCAACATGCATGTGTTCTAAGGCAACAAGCAATATCTTCTTGTGGTGCTTCGGCACTCAAAGTCTGCTGGGGTCTCCACAGCAGATGCAGCTTTCTGCCAATGGTAGCTCGTCACAAAAAACGATTCATGATTGTTCAGAACAGGAGAAATCTCAACTAAGCGCCCAGGAGCATGCCGCTGAGTCTACAGGACGCATCATCGCCATTGCCCAGCACATGCGCTGAACATATGCGAATTGATACTAGGAATACAGGTGGATCTGGGAAGGATCTGGGAGAAAAGGCAGGCCTGTCAAAATCTTGGTATGATTGCCTCAGGAATAACCTGGGCTCCCTTCAGTTGACATGCCATTGGTGGAGAAAGTGCCACGACAGGGAAGGCTGGAGAGGATGCTGCAATGCACCTAGGTTTGAGGCTGGATCGAAAGTGGCATCTTCATAATACAACAGGTGGATGTGCAAGGTGCGCACCTTGCGGGCCTCGGCGTCGTAGGCGCGCGCGGCGTCTTCCTGGAGGTCAAAGTAGCCCAGGCCGCGCATCTTGCCGGCGGCCTGGATGTATGCGTACCACTTCTGGCTGTGCTTGTGCCAGGACACGCCCTTGTAGGCCGAGGACTTGGGCGCGTCCGCGCTGCCCCCGCTGCGCACGCTGCGCGCCCCCCGGCTGTTCGTAGCCGCGGCCGACACCACCGGCGCCGGCTCCTCTGAGGATGCCGGCTTGGTAAACAGCCCTGGCGCATCAGCACGCCAATGCATCGGTCAGTCACCTTGGTACAATGTTTGAAGCATTTAAACGGGCATCCTGGTCTGCATTTTTTGTGTTGACAACACCCATGGAACTTCTTTGGGAGTCTTGGGGCACGCATGAGGCCGCAGGCAAGCCATGATGGCGCACCACACAATTTTTAATTTACATGCCACCAAACAGGAACAATTACAAACAGGTGTCAAATTGAACCCAAAGGTTTGTACACTGCTGCAAGAAGAGGATTTGACCAGGTCAGGCGCACAATTGCAGTTAATGCTGATCAAATCATGGAGAGAAGAGCACCTGCGAGCGCGGCCGCGGCGGTGGCTGCATCTGCGTCGGACAGACGGGCGGAGCGGCGCCGGGAAAGGGAGCCGATGCGCTCGATAGGGTCCGACATGGCGCGGCGCAGGCGCGCAGAGGGGGGCGCCTCCCGCTCAAACGGTGGACCGCTGTCGCGCCGCCGCAGCTCCGGGGGAGGGGACTCCTCCATATACTGGTCCCCCCGCTGCAGGCCGCCCTGGCCGCGGCCCGAGGTGCAGGCGGCGTCGTCGCCCTCACAGTCCACCTCTGCCTCGTTGGAGATGGACGCCAGCGCTGCAGCACAGCACATGACCAGCCATCAGACATTAGAACCCCCAATGACTGCCCAATAATACTTGTGTGCATCTTGTTTGTCAGGTCCATCAGCGAAAGGCAGTCACCCTGTGGCCGGCAACTGAGACACCTTGACAGTTGAGCATTACCATAGAATTGCAGATTGGAAAGCGAGTTTCTGATGGAACCAAAATAAGGTTCTGTGCAGCTAGTCAACAAAGATCAGCCGCATACCTTCCAGGGCGGACATCTCCAGGTCAGACGCCTCCTCCTCATCGTCTGACATCCGCTGCACGGCGGAGATCAGCGCGGCAGCCGCCATCTCCTCCTCATAGTCCCCCGGCGGGTAGTTTGTGTTGGCAGCCTCGCCGTGCTGCGCCAGGCATGCGCGATCATACGCGCGCGCAGCGGCCTCCTCGCTGTCAAAGTGCCCCAGCAGCGCGTACTCGCGGCCGTCCCACAGCTCGGCCTTCCAGCTGCCGGCCGCGGCGTCCCAGCTGACCCCCAGAAAGGGTGAATCGACCTCGGCGGTGTCGGTGGCGGCCGCGGCGGGGCCGGCGACGGCCACGCCGTAATCCTCTGGCCCGAAGTTGGTCGGCGCGTGCGCGCCGCGAATCTCCAGCACCGCGCGGTCGTACGCGCGTGCGGCCGCCACCTCATCCTCGAAGTAGCCCAGGTGGCGCACGTCGTTACCCTTCCACACCTGCATGCATGGCAGCAACCTCAGCATGCATGCCCTCCAATCCCAGATAACACAAGATGTTAACAACATAGACAGGCAGAGGGCTCTATCGGATGCTGGTGAGGTCAGAGCAGCATTCCTATGGCGGTCACCATAATTTCAGGAGGATATATTGCATGTTGCTGGTGAGTAAAAAGAGCTGGTGCATGCCTGGGCGCGCCACTTGGAGCAGTTGCTGTTCCAGCTGACGCCACGATACTTGGAGGAGCCCTTGAGGCCGCCGGTGCCGGAGCTGCTCGCCTTCTTGCGCAGCCGACCGCCCTTGGGCGGCAGCGCGGCAGGCAGCGCAGCCGCGGTCGGCCCCTCTGAGGTGCCCCCCATGTCCAGCAGCTCCGCGGGCGCCGAACTAGCGCGGCTGAGGCATTCCCCAGCCGGGAAGTTTGTGCGCGCGCCGCGGCCGCCAATGCGCATGGCTGCCTCGTCGTAGACACGCGCTGCCTCCTCTTCCGAGGTGAAGTAGCCCAGGAAGCGCTGCTTGCCATTGTCGTAGATGCGCGCCTCCCACTTGGAGTTGGACTTGTGCCAGATCACGCCGCGGTACTTCGACGGCCCGCCCGGCCGCCCGCGCGTCTCGTCCTGCAGCTGCTGCGCTGCGCTTGGCGAGTAGCGCCGGGATGGCACCGCGCGGCGCCGCGACGGCCGCGGGTTGGCCGGGTCGCTGCAGGCGCTGCCGGCCGCGTCGCCCGAACCGACACGGTCCAAATGATCAGCCTCCTCTTCTTCGGCCTCTGCCGGCGGCTCATCAAGCGCGGCCGCAGCCCCCGGCCCTGCTTGGGCCTCCCATCGTTTCAGCTCTTCGTTCCACCTGACGCCCCAGCCGTCCTGGGGGTACTCCTGCTGCGCGGCCGCTGCGAATGGGGATGACATGGGGCGAGCCCGCCTCCCTTTCTGTTGCTTCTGGGTGATTCTTGTCTGCTCTGGTACTTGGGCGCTGATCAGCTTGGTCGCCGCATCCCTGTCATCTCCCTCCCAAGCCTGCATTCACACACTGGAAGCTTCATGTGATAAACATAGCTAGACACAAGGGGACTCATTTCTGTCCGCGGCTGCACGAGGACAGCCTGCACCAACCCTAGTTTCGGTACGGTAGGCTTCTATTCAAGAATACGGCTCCTTTGTCCAGTCAAAAAGGCCATGTTAAACGGCTTGATCCTTGAAGTCACCGACGTGCATCCTCTACGGACCCTTCCCCGGTTCTGATCCTGCATGTGATGAGCTGATGAACATTGAAATAGCTACCTCAAATCGATCAGCACAGCAACACCCTTGCTGCCCTCCCTTTCCTGACCTCCCGCCTTCTTGATGGCGATTCTTGCTGAGCATCAGGAGCTTCAATATTACTTTCTCCTTCAAGTCTGAGCCTTTACCGGATGTCAACAAACCTCTAGGCAAGGGCCAATACGAAGCGCCGGAACTTCTGGCCGCCCTTGGTTAGGCGTATCAGCGTCAAGCAAGGTCTTAGCAGTCTGAACACACTCTCCACCTGAACTCCGCCAAATCGCCATCACAACAGGAGCGTGGGAGATGTCGATCACCAAACATGGTCTGGGCACGCCAGCAAATGGCCCGATCAGTATAGCTGTGGCCAGACTGAAGGTCGGCTGCACACCGAACCTCGAGCTCGCGTTCCAAACAGGACAAGGACACCCGGCAAGACGCAGAGCCGTACTGAGCAATCTGACTACAAACTGTGGAGGTAAGTACACCATTACCTACTTTCGCATGACACAGGGGCCACAGCGGTTGAGTGATTGCTCGCTGGGGAGCCAAGAAACTAACTCTGTGCTGGGCGGCAAAGCGCTGAGAGCTCTCGAACAAGCCTTACCTTCGCCTCTTAGGCCCTGCAAGCGCTCGTTGACACGTCGATTTAGACGGCTTGCTCATGATCGTGCCATTGGCATCCCAGACACGATCTAGGGGAGAGCAATGGCACCCTAATGCTCCCTGATCAATCTTGTCAATCGAGAGCGGGTGGTCTGCTTTCTGTGTCTCGGTCCGCACGAACGCCGGCAGCAGCACTTTGGAAGATTAGGTAGCACTTTTCACCGCAGTGCAACGTGCATTTTGACCTCCCGGGATCGATCAATCAAGACGCCCAGCTGAGTGTGGGCCCGGCAACGCCGTCGCAAAGATCTGTAGTAAGCCAGCATCAGCAACATCAGTGAGGCTTTCGGACGGTGATCCAACGTCCTTTGTGTCATTAACATAGTATCAGGGCGCCCTTATCTGTGTATCAATATCTTCCACCAGTATACTTTGTCCAACAAGAGAATATAGAGGTCATTGGTGAACCCACTTAGGCATCGATCTGCCGTTGAATCGCAAGCGATTGGCCATCAAGCGACAAATTCGGAAAAGTAATGCCGGTCTAATGCATCTGTGCAATGCAAAGACGAAAATTGGCCTCATTTCCCCGCCTAGAATCAGCACCTTGTTTAGATTGCACGCAACTTGTTGTCGCAACCTTGCTTCTATACCAACAAGGCAGGTACAGATCGACATTTCTGATCAGCAGTCACTATCAGTGCGTTGTTGGGCCTTCTTGACCTGGCCTCCATGCTCTCTTGCAGTGGCAAGCATGCGCAGCGCAGAGCAGGGACAGACTATTTACTGCAACTGAGACACAGTCCTTTAAGGAGTCTCTCAAGCCTCAAAAGTGCGCAAGCATCTCCTGGAATGCCATGACTCTCTGCTATGGATTACATAAAGATTATACCGCCGTGTCATTAGTTTAATGCTTACCAGCAAGGAGGTGAAAGTTGTATCATTCGGCAGGTGTACATGTGAGAGCGTTGATGGATCGATAAGGCTGACAGTTGTGTCTGGAGCATTTGAAGGCAAGACTGCCAAGAAAAGAGAGAAGCTGGTATTGCAGGCAAGTACTAGACTCCCCCGGACTGCTACAATCTCACCTGGTCCACACAAATTCCCACGCGATGACTTCATCTGAATTGAAACATGTGAAGCCTGTAATAGCTGATGGCTCTGGTACCTCTTTCAGGCTCTTGGGGATGATCTGCTGGCAGAGGACCTGGAAAGTCTTGGGGTCATTGCCATGACCCCCAAAGAATCAGCAGCAGCTCTGAAAAAATGGTGCTGAGGCGCAGCCAATGGCAAGCAATTCAGTCCGATGATCACGTGATCAGGAAATAGGACTTCGACGGAGATTGGTGAGCCTGACCGGAAGTTCTCTTGGACGGCACTGATACCTATGCATAGGTTGACCAAAAGACATCTCGCACACAGTAGTCCCATGGTCTTTGGCAAAAAGAATTACTATTTGTTGATGGGAATTAAGAGGTCCATGGCTCACAAATCTCTGTAGAATTTGTGCAACATGTGATGTATGTACCAATATTAATAGGCCCTCTGAGGTCAAGAGAGCTCCAGAGCAAAGTGCCCGGTGGGCCGTTGCAGGACCACAACCGCAGCAGATCATGGTGTGTGCTAATACTGCAGATAACGGAATTTATATCCATTGCTGACACAAGTTGATTCTATGGCGCGTTGTGGCTGCCAGTGCTGATCCATGAGATCTTCTACAGTTGCACCTTGTGGATAAACAGCACTGATCATCATTTGCATCATGGACATCATGACAGGTACACTGGTTGTATGCGGCGATGAATGACCCACACGTATTTCAGAGTCCTCAGACTCTGCTGGCAACGTCGTGTGATAGCAGCTATCAAAATCTTTTGTGAACTGAAGTCACTGCAGCTGCCGCACTGATGGCATCGGCTGGCACCAGTCGACTGACGTCAGTCACGGTCTTGGCGCCATGCATGATCGCATCTCAATTGCAGCCCTTATTTCCAGATGTGGCTCATTAAGGAGGCAATTCAAGATGAATGCCCTTCAGGAAGACTGCCTCTGGCACCACGGCATCCCAAGACTTTTTGGGCTGCCCAAAGTGGGAGCGGGCTGCCCATACCTGAAAGCCATTTCGATTTCTTGGCAGAGTTGATGACATAGAATCACGATTCCAGATTATCAAAATAATCCTCTATCGCTCTTTGAATACTTTCCACGTTGAATGGGCAGTTATTGCTTGGACCTCTGCACAGACATCTGGCAGAGCATTCTATAAGATTTCAAGAGGCAGCACTATTCATTGTGCATGTTTCGCTCGTGATTAATATAAGTGCGGGGATTGTGGCGAAATATAATCAGCGTGGTTGTTTTACCGGAATCTGCATCCCGGTGTGACCTTCTGCGAGCTTTGTAGCGGTCAGAAAAGAATGGCGCATTTAGCTCAACCGTGGGTGGATAAATAGTAAGTTTTGCCGTCCTTTCTCGTTGTTTGAATCCTGCAATGATAAAATTTTATTGAGTGGTGCGATCTGATGTATACAATTCTGTAAAGAAGCTCACTATCAGGATGTTTGATTGCAGTCGACCAAAAAGCGTGAATGAGGTGGCACATCAAGAAGAAGTAGTACATACTCTTCAAAAGGCGCTTGAATCAGCAAATGTGAGTCTCACGCTTTGCAAAAAGTTCTACATACGATATTAGTTTGATCCAAGGATTCTGATACCCATCAAAACCTTCCTTTACTGGTGCAGTTGCCCCACCTGCTTTTCTATGGGCCGCCAGGGACTGGCAAAACTTCCACAGCTCTGGCTATGGCCAGGCAACTCTATGGGTATGATCTCCTCTGGACACCTCCTGTTGTACCCAAGGTATCTCTTGTATGTATCAGTCACGCAAACCATCTCAATGTTCCAGAATTGATGTTGAATTTGTAATGTCGACCAGGCCAGATTTAGCCAAGGCAAGGGTGAAGGAGCTTAATGCCAGTGACGAGCGAGGCATTAATGTGGTGCGGGAGAAGATCAAATCATTTGCAGCAACGTCGGTGGGGCAGCCTGTCCCTGGCTACCCCTGCCCACCCTTCAAGCTGCTCATCCTGGACGAGGCTGATGCCATGACACAGGCACAAGCCCCTCTTTCCTCTTTCCTCCTGCCAGCACCCCTCATCTCTATGTCTCCTTGATTGCCTGTGCCTATCGTGCCACTGAGCTCCTGTTTGCTACTTTCTGATGTTTCTTGCAGTGCCAGAACCAACAATTATAGAGGACTAAGGCCATGCATGGCTGGCCTGCACCTGCGAGCGCTCAAAGAAGATCTCAGATGCATGGAAATCTGTCCTTAATCACTTACTGTAGTTTTCTGTGCATGTATGTGAGGAAATTGTGGGCAGTGCGCAGGATGCTCAGAACGCGCTGAGGCGGACGATGGAGGCGCACAGCAAGGTGACGCGCTTCATCTTCATCTGTAACTACGTCTCGCGCATCATTGAGCCGCTCGCGTCCCGCTGCGCCAAGTTCCGGTTTCGGCCGCTGCACGGTGGCATCATGTCCGCGCGCATCTCCCACATCTGCAATGGTGCGGCTCGGTGCCATTGCTGGTCATGTACTGTGTCTCTGCTGCCAAAATTGGTTCAGCTTTGCAAATTGGGGGTGCAGACCAGAATTTTGCATAATCGAATTTTATTTACAAAAGGAAAGAAAGCCTGCTCAGGATAATGGTGCCAGTGGCAAGAATTCATGCAAGAATCCATGCACAGATAGCCAGGTGTTGAATGACTGTGAGACTGTGGACATTATGTATTGCACTGGTGGCTACATCAAAAGAGGTGTGTCTGTGCAGAGGAGGGAGTGCAGCTGCAGGAGGGAGCCATGGAGACGCTGGGGAAGGTGTCAGGCGGCGACCTGCGGAAGGCCATCACCACCCTGCAGTCAGCCGTGCGCCTGAAGGTCTCTTCCACCTCCCCCTTCACTTCTGCCGCCTGCAGAGCCTCCAAGCATCAGCAGAAACTCCTGGCAGCCGAGCATGCCCCATACAGTGAACTTCTTCGAGATATGGCCATTTGACTGTGTTTTATGTGCTGAGAGTGGGTGTTGTTCTGCTCTTCAGGGGTTGCAGGTGGAGCCGCAGACTCTGCTGGACGTGTCGGGTGCTGTGCCGGAGTCTGTGACGCAGTCGCTGCTGCAGGCATGCAGGACCAGGACGGTGTCCAGCGTGCAAGCAGCCATCACCGACGCCATTGCTGACGGCTGGGGGGTGCGCGCCTGCTTCCTGTCCTGTCTGCTTTCTACCGCAGCGGCAGATGTGAATGCCCTTCACATATCTTTTCTCTGAACATACGGACCTGAAGTTGCACAAAGGGCCGATGATTCCAGTGCTGCCCTAGAATAGGGGTGGCATTGTTGCTTCTCGACTTCTTGATGAAGACTTCTTAAGAGTTCAATCCAGCTGGTGAAGAGGACTTCTTCACCACTCCTTGGACTTCTTGCTTCAGACTTCCTGAAGCCTGAACATGGATGCGACATGCATGCTGTCCCTGACAGCATGGTGGCCTCTAATTGAAGCTGTGCCAGTAAGAGGTCGGTGACTGCGCAGGCACAACAGCTGCTGCTGGAGTTCCAGGCGGGTCTGTTGAAGGACCAGACGCTGAAAGATCCACAAAGAGCGCGCATCTGCACAGTGCTGGCAGAGGCGGACAAGTGCCTGGTGGATGGGGCGGACGAGTTCCTGCAGCTCCTGCACGTGGCCTCTGTCGCCCAGCAGGCCATCTGCGCGGCTTGATCTTTTGTGATGTCGTCTATGAGTGTCTTGGATGCCACACGCTAAGGGCTTGATTATCTGGAAGTTGCACGACTAAACCGAACCAACCCGTTTCCAGTAGCATTGCCACAGTGTGATCATGTACTCAGTGGCCCAACGTGGGCCATTTGACATGCAGATACTGGGCCATTGCATGGGCTCATCATGTGTACCGTACACATCATGTGATGTCTTCCACGATGTACTACGTAATTGACCTAATAGCTACTACGGAGAATCACACAGTGTAACAATGCATTCATCTGAACGCAATCCGACACTGCGGGCCGCATCATGTGATATGCACGTCTAGCATGCCATAGCCTATGGTGCCACTGGCCAGTGGCACTTGGCAAGTACAGACCGCCAGGCGGCCCCCAATGGGGCTTTTTAACTTGTTCAGCTTTAGAGCCGCTCAGCAGCGGCTGCTGGTACCGGTGCACAAATACATGTGCGCTGTACAGCTTGACAATTGACAGGCCGGTTGGGTGCATGGAAGGTCAGCGTGCATTTTAGATATCCTAGGCTCAAATTCTTCACTTGAATTCAGAAGGAAGGAAGCTTCGATGAGGGACTGGAAGCTGCAAGGAAGGGCCAAAGCAGGCCACGTGGAGTCGAGTCACCTTCAGGTTTGTCACCTTCCATAGTTGCAAAAGTTTCCCATAATTCGTACTGTCGGTACTTCAGGACCTGTACGACGCTTATGCATTGCAGTACTTTGCAATATCGCACCGTTCTTGGTCAGTTGCAGCGCTAGAGGCGAAAAATTTAGGAGGCAGCACAGGGTAGTCCGCAGAAGGTGAGTCTCATGAGCCTCGGCCCTTGTATTTCTTAGATTTATTGGCAAACGATGTATTCTGTGACACGACAATTGCGTCAAAAATTACGGGAGAGCATTTAGTTGCTCATCCTGAACACAACCCTCTTTTCGAATATTTTGGATGTCCTTCTTTTGTACGAGTTTTCTTTGTTTTGAATGGCAAACTTGGTTGTTGGTTTACAGAGGCTTTCTGTTTATAGCCAATTGCACGTTGATCACACACTTTCGGAGGAAGAGACTTGCAGTGTCAGGGTGCTTCTTGGGTAGCTTCTGCGCTCTGCTCGGGGCGTTTTTTGACGTCGGAAACGAAAAGGACAATTGTGCTCTTGCATGAATATATGTTGAGGTCGGTCTCCAACCTGATCAGGTTTATGTATGCTGTAGGCAGTAAACCCTTAGGACCACAAGCGAGCAATAGATGGGAGGCTGCTTAGGGTCACCCGCAACCCAGCAGGGGAAGTACGGATATCCCCAGCAGGGAGGCTATTCTCAGCAGCAATATGGAGGGTACCCAGGAGGAGGATATCCCCAGCAGCCTGGCGGATATCCCCAACAGGGTGGTGGTGGGTATCCTCATCAATACCAGCCAAATTATGGAGGTATGCAGTGTTCCTATGATCTCCTCGTTCTTGAAATAATTTTAAAGTCTCTCTTCCTGGCAGAAAGATGGAATCTCGCATAGCTTAGTTCTTACAGGTGATCCTGGTTGCTTTGTGGTAGTGTGCCGAGCAAAGCTGCTGTGGTTGTATTGACTGAGGCCTTCATCTGCAGGTGGTGGCTATCCACAGCAGCAGGGGTATGGAGGTGGAGGCTACCAACAGCAACAAAGTGAGTAGGCCAGCTTGTTCCAAATCAGACCAGCACCCCATTCCTTCCCCACGTGCTGGCCAGTACTTACCCTTGCGCCTGTAGCACTGTTGTCACTCCAAGCGCAACCTCACACACTTGCGGCATCCTGCTCTATCCTATTGTTTAATTGTGGCACAAGTGGTATTATACTGGGCCGCAAATGTTGAATGCAAATGTTGTGTCCACGGGGGATTGAATCTCGCTTGGATCTGGCAAATCTGGCAAATCTAACAAGGGGTGGGATTGTGGCAGCGTTGACTGCAGCGTGTCTGCAGGACGTGCCTTGCCTTTTGGCAGGAAAAGCGTGAACAATAATGACCAAAATTGATTACAGTTGTGCGCTGTGTGCTGCAGTGTATGGGCAGCAGCAGGGCCGTCCAGGCATGGGTGCCGGCACAGGCATGATGCTGGGCGCGGGAGGCGGCCTCCTAGGAGGCATGCTCATTGGGGACATGATTAGCGACTCTCATGGGTGAGGCCCACTCATTCTTTCCCTTGCAGAGAGCGTCTTTCAGGTGGAGAGCCTCTTGTCACACGACTTTGGGTGGATGAGATATTGAGTGCCTGAAGAGCTTTTGGTGCTTGTTCAAGTTGGCTGCTACTTCAGAATACTCCCAAAACGGTATCTTGTGCCACTGGTGAATGCGCGCATGTGCTCATGACATTCATCTGCTGCTGCAGCGGCGGCGGCGGCGGAGGTACTGACTCCGTAACCAACAATTATTACGGGGACTCTGGTTACGAGGGCGGTGGTGGGGGTGGTGGAGGTGACATGGGCGGTGGTGGTGGTGGCGATCCGTACGGCGGCATGGGTGGTGACATGGGTGGCGGCGACTTTGACACTTCTGGCGGAGACTTCATGTGACAAGGGGAGAACATTGGAATCAGAGGAGTACCTTGAGACTGTTGTCTTCATGGAGGGCTGCTGGGGCTGCCGTGTGTGTTGGCCAGGCGAACCTCTGCTTTCAGGGTGGTCAATGGCTTGTTTGTGCTGCAGGAGTGTAAAAAGTACTGATGTTCTGCACACTTGCATTTTCGAATCACATGATGTATGTGCCTTCTATTTACTCGAGGGGTGTCATGTGTCCCATGTGTTATGTGTGCATCCTTTCTTGATGACAAATGCTGACCACCGGTACATAACATAGGTTGATTGAGATTTCATGCATAAAATTCTCATGTTTTTAGCAGTCTCCATTATTTATATTGCTTGCCAGGTGATGCAGTAAATGTCTGTTTCAACCTCACCTGTGTGGAATACATCTCCTCATAAGAGCTTTATTGTAGGTGTTCATATTTGGTTCCCAAGAATATGGGATGATTTGCCTTTGTGCTGGGAATAAATTTCCGTATATTAAGAGTATGCTGCCCATATTGTAATCTTTTGTACAAGTTTCCAGCACCTCCTCTCAAATGTGTCCCAACAACTAGCCTCTCAAGAGCTCAGTCTATGAGAGCAATGCCCTGAACGCCAGAACCACTCAATTGCTTGAAGCCATTGGCTTGGTTGTAAATTCTCCGATCTGCTAGGGTGAAGGGCACCTCAAAACAACAAACAGCAGAGGAACTTGGCTACTTTTATATCATTAGTATCCTAGTAACAGACCTGAGCGTACATTCTGAGTGCCCGACAAGGTGGCAATCCTACACGCATTCTTGACCATCAAGAGCCGAGGTGTCAAATGTCTCAGGATGGCAGATTAACCAAATCATGTCCTCACACACCGCTCTTGCGCGATTTCTCGCTTCTTACAGCCCCTAGGCATTTCGGCACCGGTGCCAAACGCCAGGCAATGCCCCGCATGGCACGCCACGCACAAGCCTTCAGGAGGGTCGAGGAAGACTAGATCACTGCAGCCACTTCACGCCCCTGGCTTCCATCTCCTGGATGTTGGGGATCCACATGGCCAGGTTGGTGTCTGCGGAGGCCACGAGCATTCGGCGGGGCGCCCACTTGAGCGCTGTCGGCAGCCCTGTGTGGCCGCCCCACCGCGCCACCTCCTGCATCGTCTTCACATTCCATGCCGCGATGCTCCTGTCCTCGCATCCTGCGCCGTCAGACCACCGCACACCTTGACGTGCCTCTGATCATACCTGTACTTCCACTCCTGCTCATATCTTTGCCATTGAAGCACCCACACATGCATGCATCTACTTGTATGAAGTGGTGTACACCGTACATCCTCGCTTGCTCACAACAATCACACTTTCTTGTACCCTGCTTTCGTGCAAGACCAGCCACACTGCTGTTGCCACACATTCGTGGACGTTAAGCCGGGCACACAGCCTTCAGATTTTGGAGACTATGCCAATGAGGTCTAACAGCACCCGCACCTGAGAGCAGGTATTTGCTGTCTGGGGAGAAGGTGGCCTCCATGGCAGGGCCGCCCTTGGCAGAGCCAGTGTAGAAGGTCTGCAGCAGGTTCCCATTGAATGCATCTAACAAATGGATGCGCCCATCCATCACAGCCGCCAGCAGCTTCCCATCCGCGCTGAACTTGATGCTCAAAATGGACTCCAGGCACTGGGTCTCAGAGGGAATCTGCGCGGCCGCCACACATGACGAGCCAGATTCTTCGGTCATTATTCTGCCCCTCTACATTCAATCTGACCATGTCTGCACCCATCTGCACCTCAGCAGGAACAGATCTCCCACTATGAGGTGGGAGTGGTGGGGAGTCGAGCATGAGCAGAATTGAATATGGTAGTTGACTGTGTTGTGTGATGCTACTCAAGGTGATTGCACTTTGAGATTGCAACTCCTGCAGAATACAACAGAAAATATGAAGGAACTGGCCTTACCGTGAACGTGCTGAACGGACCGTGCTCATAGCCTTTGGGGTCGTACAGCCTCATGAGGCCCCGGTCGCCCCCAACGCACAACACCAATCCCTGGACCCAAACAACAGTCACATCTTCACCACCCGCCCAGTCTGCGCTGCGCACATCTCCCTGCTTGTCGAGTTTCCCCACCATGCCAGGCAAGTGCTCTGCAAGGCTGCTCTGCAAAGACACATGGGGGCAAAGAGTCTTGGTGCAGTGTCTGGTAGACTGGAGCATTTGCACCTGCTGGTCAAAGGCGACACAGGACTGGGAAGGAGCGTCCATCACACCCTCACTCTTGTTCACCCTCAAATCCCATATCCTCACCTTGCGATCCTGCCAGGACCACATCCACACTGGCATCATTGGGCATCCCAGTGAGTTGAGACATGTCAGTCTAACATAACGCATGGTGCAGGTGTTGAGAGAGCGGGAGGGCTCATGCAGGCCTAGGTACTTGCAGTGTCCCAGCAGCCTGGATTGCCAGAGGGTGCCCACCAGCGATGCTGACAGGAACATGTCGTTCTTTGGGGACAGGCACAGCCCAGTGACCCTCTCTGTGTGGCCGCTGAAATAGCGGATGTACTTGTTGTCGTGCATTGTCTGATACCGTATCTTATGGTCTGAGCCCTGCACGCAAAACTTGGACGCTTGGCAGGCCATCCAATGGAATGCAAGCACAGCAATGATATGCTAGCAAGCACAGAGATCCACGTCACAATTCACCTTGGTGGAGGCGTAGATGACCGATTGTGGGTCATGCGTGAAGCAAATATGGGCAACTCCATATTTCTTGCTGAAAAGGACTTTGCTCGAAGTACCCGACTGGGTGTTGTATGTTCTAATGGAATCGTCCTCGCCAGCAGTGACCAGGAGGTCTTCGCTTCTGTGAAAGTCTAGGGAATTGATGCGCGCTGAGTTGTCCTACGGCATACAAAAAATGCACAACGTTATCGGTATCGTTGGCTGTGGCTCCATCTTGTCCAGGAATCAAAGACGCTGTGGTTAACGAAGCAAAATTCTAAGGCCCTCCCACCTTGAAGACGCGGCCGACGCCAAAGAACCTGATGACATCATCATTGATCTGCATGAACACTGACTTTAGAGGGTCAGATCATGGATCGCATCGGAGACACTGAGCCACTATTGCAGCATCCTTTGCTCACAAAAGAATCGAGTGTGGTACGCGTGCTTGGGAACCAGGCAACACGGCTTGTATACTTCCCTGGAATTTTGCTCCTGTTTTTTTCAAGCACTAAATGGGCGCAAGGACTCTCTCTTGGCAGCGGGCTCCATTTCTAGGCAGGTGCGAGCACGAGGGATTACGTGCCTGCTGACTGGAAGTCTATGGAGGATCAGTCACCCAAGTGTGGGATCAAACTCTTCGACTCACACTCATCGTCTATTGTCTATCCTATATATCGGACGTGCACAACTGTCCGAGAACATACCGACACGCTCGGCAGGACCGCCAACATGTCTGAGCGCAGGACTCCATCAGGTGCCGACAACCATCCAGGCAAGGCTCCTCTCGAGAACTTGTACCAATAATCTTCAGCGGTGGTTACTGTGGTATTGTGCTAAATTGATGATCCCGGGATCAGTGGAACAGACAGCAATTGATATTCTACTGGAGGAACGCCCAGCATGAGCGATCCCGCCAAAAGCACACGCTGGTCCCGTGCTCAGATCTATGACTATATTTGGTGAAATTACTGCTCTTGCAAGTCAAGTCTCCCGCACGAGGCCGTGGGTTGTGTATCTCTGAGGGATGTGGCAATTCCGAACGCATCCAGAAGGTCGCTAATCGTTTACGTTGCAAGTTTCTTCGCATTCTTCCAGGCTTCCAGGATCGGATGCCGGCAACAGGAAATGCGCTACCAGAAAGTGGGGAGATCGTGGAGGATGACGTCGCCTTGGCCGACTTGCGCGCGTCCTTGAAACAAGTACGTGGGGCATGCAAATTGAAGGATGATCTTCTCTGTCGTTGCGGCAGGTTCTTATCTCGTGAATATGCCATCCTGTCTCCCACAGTGGCACTTCGACGCTTTAACGCTCAAGTCTTGAGCCGGTCAAGGGAGTTTACGTGAGGCAATACCTGTGTGGTGAGCTGCAAGTTTTAGGTGTCAAGTAGGGCTACCAAATCTCAGTCTTGGCAAATCTGAAAACGTTTAAAGCTTGGCACATCATATCTTCACCCGCTCACTTGCGTTGCGGCTGTGCAGCTGCTGCAGGAGAACAAGCATCTGAAAGCAGAGGTGGACGATGTACGCAGACTGAACAGCTGGGCAGCCGAGCTTCTTGATCCCGCCCCTGACCTCATCGATGCGGAGCCAACCGTGATTCCAGATCAGCCGATGGCCCCACCCTCCCCCACCCCTGCTCAGCCCCGTCCAATCCTCAAGCGTGTCAGGCAGACTTGACGAAGCTTCCCCATCACGCTGGCCCGCCAGTTGCCACTTAGGAACCGTTGCCAAGATTGAAACTCAGATGGAGCATTGAGCTTCATTGAATTGTGCTGATCTTCCAGGCGCATTGGTGTGACCAGTTGACCCGCGCAATTGAACACGGCATGCATCTGGAATTGCACCCGGCGAAGTCTGCTGTCATGACGCTGCCGTGGTGAGGCAATTATCAGAAGAATGTTATCAGACACACAGCGAAAGCCTGCCAAATATTACCAAGTACTGCTCTCTGTTTTTCAAATTTTTTTGCCAAAGATTCTTTATTCGTGCTGCTGCGTGACTATTTCTGGCTGATCCTTGTGATTGGGACTTTGGTGAGATGCATGCTTGATGCAGTCTCCGTCCCAGAACTCTGAGCACCCTTTTGACGTTCGCGGTCAAGTCCCTGGGCGCACACTGCTTGCAGCGTGTGCCTGGGCAGCATTGAAACTTCACTGTTCTACGTTGGGGTTATGTACAGAGAAAGACATGAAAACAGGCATTGAGTTGCCTTCTGAGGAAGTCTCCCTGAGGTTACTGTGCGCATGAAAGGAAATGACCTCTTGCCAGAGTCTGTGCTCAATTGTGTCACAGATCCTGGCTTCAGAAGTGCACCTCTGCAGGTGTTCGGAGTCACTTTGACTCCTGAGCACCTCCCCTTAGCGAAGGGTATTTGGCAACTCCCCTGCTGGGGGTAATCAAGGCAAAACCTGAGCGAGATGCTATTCAGGCCTGTTTGACCAGGAATTTGTGGCCCAGTTTGTGACGAAATTAGCTTTGCAGCAGTGAAATTGTCCATGCGGGTGCTGCACAGTATTAGTATGTATTTACTCTGTCAAGGTACACAGTGTGTGATGAGGTTTGTTGGGTTTGGTTGCACATCTGCAGGCCAGAAGGGCTGGCAGCATGAAGATATCGAATGTTATGAAGTAAGCCCCTGCGCAGCTTATATGACAAAGTTATGTGGCGAATATACTTAATCAGCTGCACAGGTGCCCTGAAATACGAGGGCAAGCACTGCACTCTGGTAGATGCAGATGATGCGTAGTGATACCAATCTGTCCTGCATGCCTCAGTTATTTTATTGAATGGTTGCGATCGAGTACTGTTTGCTGAAAGAAATGTCAGTGTAGTGAAGCCTTGCTGTCTCGATCAATCAAACCGGGTGACTGGCTCTGGCAGGATTGATGTTTGTCCAGTCTTATCATTTGAGCGCTTGCTGGCTTTGGTGTGGTTTTGGGAGTGTGATTATTATTGTCTGCTGCACAAGCGGTTGAAAACGGGTTTTGATTTTAGGGTAACAAGGGATTCTGACGCGCATAAGAGATCATGCGTACGCTTGCCATTGTTCAGTGACTAAGATTTAATTTCATTTTCATTTCATTATTATGCGTACACCTGTATAAGGGTGCTGCCTGGCATGATGCTATTCCTTTCATTCAAGTTTCCAGCATTGGAAGAAAAATTCCCTGCATCTTGCCCTCCTCAGAAAGCATGACATGACCAAAAGAAAAGTGCGTGACTTCCATGCAGCCCTGTATGAAATAAAGGTAGGCAGTTGCAAGCACTCTCCTAGCCTAGTCGATGCAAGAAAGCATCTTTTGGCTGAAGTGACCCAGTCCTATGTACCTGGCTTGCATCAGGACAAAATAAAGAACTGCATGCACTGTACACTGGATTAGTTCATAGTGGGATTAATCTATATTGATATTGATCCTCACTTCCTAAACATCAGGCATCCTGATATGAAAGAGGACTCATTACAGATCACTCAAGGTCACTGTCCTTCTCGCTTGATAATTGGCCTAAAACCCCGGTTGCCCTAATCCGAATCCCTGTTGCATAAGTATCCAAGGTGTGTGCATCTAAAAAGAGAAGGGAAAAGAGAATGATCGCTGAACGGCCACCAAGGTCATGCAATCGTCATGGACAGCTTGCTCCTCAGCAGATCCGACTTTTGTTTTTGTTTTTTTCAGTCACTGACCATTAATTCTGCCAGTAGCCTCAAAAGGCACACTCAATGAAAGTGAAAATAGGGATACAGCTCCAGAGTTTGCTAGTCTGGGAAGCTTTCCCTCTGTTCATTCACCCTGCATTTACCAGGCCCGACAGACTTTGTTGCACGGACATACCCTGTCTGCCCCAATCGATCAGTGACTCAATTGGGATGGCTCTGCACTGCTTATTCAGGGAGCCTGCTGTGAGGTCACAGGCACGTTGTGCTCAGTGTAGCTGGTGGTGCGAGCAGCCTTTCCAGACCTGCACCCATGCAGGAAGTTCGCCAGCTTGCCGCAGAGGCCACCTGCACGCATTGCAGGCAGTGCGAATCAGCTCCCTTCCTGTCTACAACCACTTCACAACATGATGAGATGTAGAAGACTGCGGGTGCGCTTCATCTCTGCATGTCAATCATTCCCTTGGACCTTATCTGTCCCAGGCACAACCCCACGCCACAGCCAGCGCCACTAACTACTAGTACTCCTATACCTTTAAACTACAGGTGCGGCCTGTCTGAAAAACCAAGTAAGCAGATTGCTTGGAAGAGCGGCACGCCTTGCATGAACGGAGTAGAAAATTGTCCAAGCCTCCATTGTTAAAGAAGCTGCATAGATTGAATTTTTTATTAGTTTGTACGCACCCTTGGAGGAGCGGCGCCTGGCGGCGGCGTCCGCGCGCGTGGCGGTGGTGGGCAGGTGGCGGGGCGGGAGGTCCCGAGGCGGCGGTGGCATGTCGGTGGAGACCGGGGGCCCCCCTTGCGCGGCCAGCCGGACGGCGCGCCGGCGGCGCTCTGCCAGCAGGTGCTCGCGAGTGGCGCGCTGCACCACTCCGGTGTCCTCCAGCCCTGCCGTGGCAGCCGCCTGCTGCAGGGCACTCCGCCATCAAGGGGTGACGCAAGAAGGAGAGGTGTTCTGGCGAGAAGAGATCTGTGTGTTTAATATCTCCATTCGCAGCCATGACAAGCACACAGAGATAAAGGAGTTTCTCATCAAGTGCGGGCAGGAAGATGCATCAGCATGTTGGACAACTTGGTTCAGGTGCATGTGTTGGTACAACAGCACATACACCTGCACTCAGTGGCCATCATGATGATGCATTTTGACGTGGTGAAAATACCAGAAGCATGATTCTGTGCTCACCTGCATGGATGCTGTTGTGGTAATGACGCGGTTCTCTTGAACAGGGCTGGGGCGCACGCCTGCAACATCAATGACAAATACTTCAGCTCCGAGTCAAAACTTGAAAAGCGAAAACCCTCTTGGAGGACACGTGAAATAAAAACTTGAACTGAAAGGCAAACTCCCACTTGCACATTGCACTTCAATCCCACGAATATCAGCTGCAGCAAAGCGAGACTGACTGAGAAGTTCTGATTCACCTGCAGGCACCAGCTTAGGCGCGGTGCTGGGCCGAGAGCCGCTGCGGCGAAGCAGGGGCGGGGCCGAGTTGAAGCTCTGGAGGAAGGTCTGCTCCGCCTCGACCCACCCTTTGCCGTTGACCCACTGCATTCCCTCCTGCGCTTCGCTGAAGGCCTCGCTGTTCATCGTGTCGTCGATGCGGCCCTCAAATGGCGACGAGCCAGTCCACAGAGGAGGCACCTTCACCCTCGGGCGCCCTGCTTTTCCACAAAGATGTCACCCCCTAAATGAGACTACCAGTATATATATGGACTACGCCCACGGTTGGATGGGTCTTGCCTGGATCTGGCGGATCCTTGAAGGCCTAGGATATTTGGTAGCCTTTTCCTGTATTTTGTCTGCAATCTTGCCTGTGGGAGTTTCTATGATAATGGTGGCTGCAGGAATTCAATCAGAAATGCTGAACAGTTGCTCTGCAAACACCCCTGTCAGGACGTTGCCAGCTTTGTTCCTTGATCCCTTTGTGACAGCTCCAGGGTTGTACCATGCCAACTTCAAAAGCCTTGCAAAATGCCACCGCATTGCCTCAGCTTGCGCACCACTCCAATACATGGAGGACCTCACGACTAATAGAAAGGATGTTGTGCAAGCGGAAGCAAGCAGAATCTATATCTCATGTGACACAAATACGTTCTGGCTTTATGCATCTTGGAGCCCTTCCTGAGCAAGGGGTACCATATTCATATTTCTGTCGCTCAAACTTCTTGACCTTGAGGTGTGCAGGAGAGGCGTGCCTGCAAAAGGGGGCGCAGACTTGTGCGCATCTGCCAGTGCGCCAGCCCTGAAGGGCCCCTGATCCTGCTGCACCGGCGGTGCCAGCATGCGCCGCCGCGCTTCTCCAGTAGCCAGCGCCACATGCGGGTGCGCGATGTCCGCCCCGTAACTGAGGGGTCCACCATGGGGACCTGTGATGATGCAGCACAATTAATCACATTGTATTTTGTCCTCCCGGGCCCCAAAGGATTCCGATATGAGTGCTTATGTGCATTGCCCAACAGTGGACCATGCTTTCTGGCAGCGGTTTCGAGGACTTGGCAGTCTACAGAAATCAGAGCAGGATCCTACCCTGACGAAGCAGCCAGCTAACAGCCAATCAATCTGCTCTGTAACATATCGTTCAGGAACTTGGGGCTTACCCCTGAGGAATGCCGGGGCGCTGCCGGCGCCACTGCGGCCGAGGCCGGCCTGGCGGAGGTTCTGCAGCTCCCCCTTGATGCTGAAGCCGCCGTGCTGCTGCCCCTCGGCTGATAGCGACAGCGACGACACAGGGATGTCCTGAAGATACACTCCCTTGCCCGGGAGCGCCTCCTGCTGTCTGGGCTGCTTGCCAACCGCCGGTCGCTGCTGGAAGGCCGCCAGCTGGCCGGCTGCAGGAGCCGCCCAGAAGCTGCGCGCGTCCGCTGACGTGGCGAGGCTGCGCTGCCTGGACAGGGGGGCACTGTCGTCCCAGGGGCTCTGGTGTGTGCGGCGGCTGAAGGGCACAGGGACGCTCCTGTGGTTGTTCAGGCCGTTGGCTGACTGCAGCTGCTCCAGGGAGACCTTGGTGATGCGGTTGACTGTGTTCATGGCCGTCTCTGCCACCGCGTTGACGGTCTCGATTGCCACGCTCATGACTGTGGCCATCGCTGCGGCAGTGTCTGTGGAATCCTGCATGCATGCAGGGACGCAAAATCTGGCAAGTGCTGGGTGAATCTTCCTATCTGAACGTTTCTGAACGTTAATGCAGGGGTATTATGTCTGCAATTAGTGGGTGTAACGTTCCTTTACATTATTGCGCTTCACATCCCCCTGGACCCATCTGCTGTTCGACTTTCAAATGTTGAGCACAAATTTACAGGAGCAAATTTGCAGTACATAGCGTCTCGTACCGTGTGAGGCAGATGGATGCTGCTGGAGGTGTGCAGCACGCCTGCATCTGGGACATGCATGTCATGCTTCTCGGCATCCTCCAGAGTCTTCAGGAGCTTGGCATCCAGCGTGGCGCCTGCACAGAACATGAGAATTGGCTTGATGCTCAGAGCCGCTGCCAATTGCTAATTGAGCCCAAGATTGCTTTAGATCTTGCTGCAATGGATAATGTTGTTGAATGGAGAGGATGCTGCCATTACCATCGTTCTCGAAGTCCTCTTCAGCATCAAAGAACATAGTCTCCACTATCGTGGTGGTGGAGATGGGTCCAGCTGCACCCTGATACCTCTTCTGTGGCTTGCAGGAGTACTCACTGCGGAGCAGACAAACAAAAAGCTAACTTACCAATTGCAGGAACCTTGACATTTTCAAGGCATTCACACTGCCAACAAAGAATCGAAAGCAGCATGCATTGTGTAAGTCACCCTAATCCGCTTTGCCGCATTACAGCTTTCCTGTAAGTGAAAAGTCGACAAACTCCAAGATCAAAATTGCAGTCTGCGCACCTGCTGGTGTCCATTGACTCCAGATCCTCATCTTCGCCGCTGCGCAGCCCTGCAGCAGAGGGGTTGTCCATCGCTGCACGCCCCCCAATGGTGAAGCTGTGCACCTGCTGCTGCGTCTGCTGCTCCGGTGTGCCCCTCCGCACCGGAGCTTCTCCGCCGCCGATGTTGAGGTGCTCTTGAGGCTGCCTCGAGCCAAGCCCCTGGCTCAGGTTCTCCTTGGGCAGCACCTGAATAAGCAAAGTAGACGTGAACAGGGGTACATGAACATGACACATCTGCAAACCTGGCATCAAATCGCCACTGAAAATTGGATTAGACTGCTATCAATTAAGACTGCTTATGTCATAATCATTGATGCAAGATGCATGCTTCATACTGCATGAACACACAGTTGAAGCACAGATAAATATACTCGGTCAGAGAGGGCATGCTCACCTGTGCAAGCCGGTTCCTGAGCAGGCCCAGGTCCGACTGCTCCGTCAGCATCAGGTTCTCAGGGAACAGCTCCTCGTCATCTCCCCTGCCCAGCTCGCTCAGCGGCTGCCAGCTGAAGTTGGAGCGGGGGCTGAATGCCCCAGTGCGCTGCTGTTGCACAGTCACTGTGCCGTCCTCCATGACAGAACTGAGGGCCGTCCAGCGAATGGGCGAGAATGGCTGCTGCTCATTGGTGGATCCAGACCTGCCCTGCTCATTCCAGTGCGCAGTGTGCACCGTGTTTTCACCTGTGCTGTGAATGGATCTCTGGCTGCGGAGGCTGGTGCCCTGGAGGACGGAGCCCTGCTCAGCATTTGCCGCGCGCACAATCTCCAGAGAGCGTCCGCCGCGCGGCGTCAGGCTGATCTTGATGGCAGAGGGGCTGAGCGCGGCGCAGGTGCTGGCTGATTCCACGGTGCTGACACTGTACTCAGAGAAGCTGTCCATGGTCTCCAGCTGGGACTCCCTGGCCCACTCCCCTGAAGCGGCGCCGCGCGGCTTGTATGCGGCCTCTGTGTGTGCGTCGCCGCCGTGGTGCTCGCCCCCATTGCAGCTGCTGGGGAAGTGTGCCTCCCTGCCAGCCGCTGCCTCCATCTCGGCTTCGAGGTCATCAGCCTCCATGCTGGCATCCAGAATCTCCTCCACCAGCCTGAGCTCCTTGGGGCTCAGCTTGCCGGGCTGCCTGTACTGCAGGTTGCCTCCCTTGTCATGCAGCTTGTTGGTCATCCGTTCCAGCAGCGCCCTCTCCTCGGCAGTGATGCTGCCATTGGCAGTCTCTGCCGGCGGCGGCTTCTTTGTCCTGGGGTGGCTTGCAGAAGCTGGGTGGACCTGTTCGGAGTTTCCAGAGCTGCGCTGGCTGTACAGGGGCCGCATGGACATGCCGGAGTCGTGCGCATGGGAGCGCCAGGTCTTGATGCGCAGGGCGTGGCCCTCTGTGGCCAGGTCCAGGGAGTTGAGCCGCGTGCCCAGCAGGCTATCCACCTCCTTGCCCCCTGCAGGGATGCCTTCCAGGACGGAGTCTGTCAAGGAGAGCCGCTCTGCCGGCAGCGGTGCGCTCCTCATGTCAGGCTGCTGCACGCCGGCGTGCACTCGCCGGTAGAGCGGCGTTGACTGATCGCTGCCCTCTGTGGAGGACCGCTTGCTGCCATGCTGGTGACCTGCGAAGTGACGGACGAGTCTGTCAGTAAGTCGCTGACAGCAATATGGCGGTGCGCTGTCAATCTGCCTGCCATCAGATGCGTGCTATGTACTACAGGAGATGCAAATTGCATCGTGCCATTTGCTGTGCACATGCATTACCTTCAAACACCACCGCAAGGGTTGCATCGCGCAACGGGACCAGTACCTAAGGGTATCTCCATGTGCTGGTGAACAGCTGGGTCCTGATAGATCAGTGCACCCGAGACCAGGTTGAAAGGCATGTCCGCCAGTTTGCCAGGAGTCTTGGGGCCCTCATTGGATGGCCGCCCATTGCTGCTGTCCATCACTCCAGACAGGGCTTGCACAGGTGTCGTCAGCTGGACAGGTATAAAACTCACATGTTAGCATGCAGGGATATCTTCCAGAGGATACGACTATGTCTGACAAACGTGACCATTTCACATGGACACATGACGTGAGTTGACTGCCAACATGCACATAGCATGCATGCATCGCAATTCATGCATGTGCATGTTATCCGTAGCAAAGCAGGGGAGGCAATTTTCACACCTTTCCAGTATCTTCAAGCGCACCGATGTAGCATAGGGCAAAGTCGTTGAGGATTGTGGCCTCCTCTGTGGCTATGCTGGCCAGGGCATTCTCCACCTGCTGTGGCAGATCCTGCAGCTGTGCGTTCCTGAAGCTCGCTGCACAGGTTGTCAGTGTTGTCTTCACCTGCGAGCACAGATGTGTGATGAATATTGAGGACTCCTGATGGCCTCCTGGTCAGGCAGCAAACGGCATGCATGCTGCAATGCATGCATTGAGGTTTGCTAAAATAAATTTGCCGTTAGTGCAGGCATGCATGACAGAGGCTGCAGGCTGTATCTCTGTAACATGATGAAGAACCCATGAGCATGCGAATCTTCATCCATGCATGCCAAAAATTCCTAATTTTGCGCATGAGGAAGCTAGCATCGAAGGATCTCACCTCGCAGCCTGTCAAGTCCTCAGCCACGACAGGTCTGTAGAGCCACTGCACGTGCCGCATGCGCATGGTGGCAGCCCCATCTTCCAGCAGCATGTAGCTGTCCACTTGCACCAGCATGCAGCCGCTCTCTGGGTCATACATCATCTCATGGATGTCCATCATGTCCACTAGCTTGGGACCACCTGTAGCCACACACTTCATCCGTTCAATCCTTGCACGGTTTGCTATAAACACAGTGGTGGTCACTGCACCACCAGAGACCTAAGCTTACACATGCAGGTGTAGAATAAGAAATGAAGACCCCACAGGCAAGTCAGTACTTGGCTTGCGCTCCTCACCAAGCATCGTCTTGAACCAGGAAGGGCCCTGGAGTGGCGCAGTGTACAGGCATCTCCGCTTCCTCACAAACCCAGATCCTGAGCCTGGAGGGTCCCATGGCTCAATCTCAACGCTGGAGCTGCCATGCGAGTCCTTGTGGAATTTTGCCAGGTAGTCTGAGTCTGCCAGCACCGAGTAGATTTGCTGCACAACACAATCAAGGCTTTGTGAGACATTTTGTGCCAGTCATACTTTGGCGTTGTCTGCACCCGGCTCACTTGCCTGCCTTCGCATCTGCACTCTGCAATGCTATTTCCTTCAAGGAGAGCCGACGTTTGGTGTTGGTGAGGAGATCGGCTGCGGTTGAGGCCAGGACGGCATTGACAGGCTCATTGGACTTCCCAAAATGCAATATAGCTAGCACGAATTTACCAAAACCTTCACGCAGAAATGATCTCCAGTTGTGAAAGCTTTGATCGCAGCGAAGTATTCGTAAATATCAGAGGCTCCCTATGAACGTGCTACCACTCAAAATCAAAAGGTGGCCCCTGCAGCTTGGAAGTTGGCTCTCACCGGGACGCTCCATGGCATATAAATGGCTGGCAATTCTTTACGCCTCACCATCGCTGCTTCTGTCTTTAAAGGACTGTCACGGCCCGATATTTACAACGCGTCAAGGACAGGTGATCTTTACGCTGTTGGCCTTGGCTCACACCTGCCGCCTCTTACGTCTGCCAAGACGGCCATCTTGATGCTAAAAGTTGGAGCACAGATATGAAACTGCAGGCGGCTTTGGACTCACCACCTGCTTTAGCAACTACCGCGTTGCATGCACCTACGCGGCTCAATGTTGTGATGAGGTACAGAAGGACAGATTTGCCTCATCTCAACCAAGCTGAAATGGATCCACACATGATGCATTGGACTGCTTGGCTGGTACAATTCTTATCATTGAGAGTGATGTACATGTGACACTGTTTGTGCTGAAACTCATGTGCCCATGGGCACCGTGATCAGAGCGTAGGAAGTGCAAGCTTCTGTTTCACCGTGGGTACTTGAAACACAACCAGGAATGTCCACACCTATACACTGCACGCGCATACGACAAGAAAGCTGATGGCACCGGGGAATGGGGGGCACATGCATTTCTGACATGTTCATTCCTAGGCAATATCGCCACCTAGATGCTTCTGTAACACCGACCCAATTCTAAACCCCAAGCCATACTCGCCTAACGGATATTTCGACGCTGCAGTGAATGATTCAATGGCAGAGCTGCGTTTGCAGGCTCGTTCCATCACTGCAATAAGCTGAGACAATGCATCATGCACCTTGCGAGAGTCTGAGCAGCTCTGAGAATTGATGGAAATTACGCACTCGAAGGCCAGTCGCTCTTACTCTGGGCAGGATTCATTTCACCTCCTGAGCTGTTTACTGTGCTGCAAAATGACGTCCCCTCAGGCTGCCTTGCAGTTAAATTCCTCAATCTGCTGATTACTTTGCTGCAGAGCTGCTGCCACAGAACAACTTGGCAAACCAGCTCGCCTTCTGCTTCTTTGCGCCAATTTCTGCTTTCACTTCACCATTGCTGATATAAGTCTTCTTGGGGGTCGGCAGATGCCCTGCAGCAACTCCTCCTTGCTCCAGAGAAACTTTATTAAATCCCTGCACCCACAAAGCCACTTATTCCTTACAGGCTGCACAACGTGCATATGAAAAGCACCCACTGAACTCAATGCACAAATATCTGAAGCAAGTGCCCTGTTCATCCACGCCAGAAAGGAAACTCGCGTGGAAACCTCACCTGTGCACCGTTTGCTCCCATCTTCTTGGAATTGGTCTTCAGTGCTGACCGCGGGGTCTGCCCGTTACGGGCCTCCTGCCCTTGCATAGGAGCCACCCTGCACAATCAGATACCTCCCCTCATCAGCTCCCTGTTCTGTACTTTCCTTCGCCAACAGACGACACCGCTTTCATGCAGCTGTCTTGCACGCTGATCAAACGCATGAGCCTCCACAACCAACGCAACGAAACATCTATACCGCGGCATCAAATTCTACATGCTTCACATGCGTCAGAGCCCACTCAATAGACTTCTGCGCATCCGGGGTCCAATTGTTTCTTCACCAGGAAGTACTCCCTCAACAGATTAAGAAGAAAAGATTCTATCAGCGGTTGGCCTAAACCTCTTGGCGGAGGGCAATGAGGTCCTGGGGCTGGTGGGCTTGCCACCCTTTGTCACTATCACGATGTGCCCCGGCCAGCGCGCGTCGCCGTACCTCACAGCGGCGCCCGGCTCGAAGCGCACACCCGAGCCCAGCCGCGACAGCTGCGCCGGCTGCTTCTTCTGCAGCCGCAATCACCCACGGAGTTATAGTGATTGATCCGTAGCAACCGGACCCGAATCATAAGTGGCGATTGGCTACCCCGGAGCCCAGCATTTACTGAGTGTGGGAGGGCAGGCCCCCCAACCACTTAGTAACAAATAGTGATCTGTTAAATCTGTAATCTGTGCAAAACTACTCCCCCTTTAGAAAATCCAGCTCATATGCTGTCCCTTTTCTACCTGGAATCTCGCGCACAACCTTGTACGGGCTAATCCACACATTTACTATACCCCGGCTGGCGGGGGGCGGTATATTACTGAGCACCGTGCCCACGATTGATCGGATCTTGCTTGGATGTGGCGAGTCCAACAAGGATTAGGATTGTGGCAGCTTTTGTCTGCAGCTTGTCTGCAGACGCACTTTGCCAAATGACACGAAAAGCGTGTAATAATTACAATACTATACCGTCACCTGTATTGCACACCACCTACATGGACTACTGCAAGGTGTTTCTGTGCAAAAGTGTTTGAGACATTGCAGAAGGCTTGCTGGAGAGGGTGACAGCACCACAGGCATACACTGGGCTCTGGGCATGCTCGCACTCACAGTGGCAGAGGGGCAGATAAAATTATTATTATTACTACACGTTTTCCAGTCCTCAAGGACTAGGTACGTAAAGCAACACCTGAATTATAAAATGCTGGTGGTGAAATTGTGTATATTCTTTACCTGAGGCTTGTAGTCGTGGGTATCATCCGCCCACCTCTGGCTGCTTGCACGTTGCCTGGGGCTCAGCGCTCTGGACCTCGGCGTTGTGGGTGCAGACACAGACTTCTGAGGCGTCAGCAGCTCTGCCAACAGCACATCGCCCTCTCAAATCTGGGGCAATGTACAGAAAAGTTCCATTTCACAGAAACGACAATTGGCGCTGTCATCTTGTGCGTCACTAGCATTGCAAATACACCGCGCGCCAGCTGTTTCTCCTCACTGCTTTTTATTTGGCATCTCTCTTGTATCCGCTCGTGAACATAACTTGAACAAAAAAAATGGCTTTCACAAGTGCTTGATCTGTCGATCTTGCATCTATCTTGCAAGCAAATCTGATGACCATTGAGTGCAAGTGACGGGCTAGAAAGATATCTCAAACTGATAGCGCACAGAACAGTGCTGTCAGGGTCTGAAAGTCACCTACGGCCGCCATGCCAGGGCCTGGGTCGCCCGAGGCCTGTGCAAGGAGGTCGCTGTTGCGCCGCATGGGACCTGCGGCTGACTGGCGAGCCAGGGGCCGCCCAGCTGCCCTCTGCGCGGGGGACGGGGACAAATTTGGGGCCCTCCTGATGGCCCTGGGTGCGGCGGCGGCGGCCTTTGGCGCAGCGGCTGGAAACTGCATTTCCTCCCTGAGGACACCATGACACCACAGAAGCATAGTTGGTGCCTTGCAGTAGCTTTATATGCAGCTGCTTCTCTTTGCAGGGCCATCCTGACATGCTAGATTTGTATTTCTCTGATCATTAGTAACAAGGACCCCTAGATGGGGCACTCTGTTACAGCATGCATAGCATGCATGTGTAAAATATTCCCATTCCTTGGCAGCGCAGGGTCTGCATGACAAGATGTACTGGCTGTGCTGGCAGTGATGGGCCTTACATCCTAGTCATGCAGAACCAGCGCAACCAAACAACCAAAGGGTCACGGCGCAAGCGGCATGTCCAAGATGCACTAGCTCAGAAGAAGTTGTGGGTGCCTGCGTCCTGGGAAGTGATCAATAAATATTCCCCGAGGCAGAGTGCTGATGGAGAACAGCGTAGGAGCTCACTCTTGGCGGCTGACGGGCAGGATGCTGTTTGCCGGGGTGTGGAAGCGCTCCTGGCTGGAAGGCATGAAGATGTAGTACTTCCCCTCCTGGTCAATCGTGGGCGGAAGCTGCTCCGGAGGCCTGCACGTGAGCAGCAAGCTGATTACCGCACATCATGTGCCCTCCTCTGCAGACAAGCTGCAGTAAAGCTGTGCAAAATATAGCGTTGCGATTTGTGGATGCCTGTGCACATTTTGCCTTGCAGTCTCACATACGAGAGAGTGCATTTGCACTAAAGTAGCAGACACCCAGGGTTTCCTGAGCACAGATGTACCTTGCCTTTTGGTAGGAAATGCGTGTAATAATAATAACAATCATATTTATATTGCGCACCCGGGAGTTGGCACAGGATCCTCTGCAGCCGGCGCAGCAGGTTTGGTGGGGGCCTCCTTGGCAGCGGGGGGACCATCGGCCACCGCCGGCCGGGGTGCCTGCTTGGGCAGGGGGGAGTCTTTAGTTACCCCTGGCTTGGGGGTGGCAGGGGTGGTAATGCGGATGCGCTCGCGCTCGCGACTGCGCGGCGTCAGCGGATCGGCCGCAGCATCGGCCGCTCGGCGGGTGTTGACGCGCGCTCGGGCCGTCTTCGGCTGCTGCAGGGGCACGCTCTCATCCGCCCACTCCTGGCACATCCTCCGCACCGAATCGCGCTGCACGGCCGGACAGAACCACACCCCCCGTTTGAACGTGGCCCCGCTGTACTGACTCGGTGCTTTCCAGTGCTGACTGAAAAGTGACTCAACAGGTACACTACCAGAATTATCTCATCCTCGCCTGTGCTAGATCAGTGCTCACCCAGTGCTTAGTCAAGAAGATCTCCACAAATGCTAAAGAGACAGAGCGTGCTGATCTGTAGCAAGGAGACCCAAAATACCAGTAGCTGTCAATTGGCTGATGCAGCATGTCAGAACACATTTTGCACCCATTAGAGTAACCAGGGGATTAAAATCTCGAGAAAGCTGCCTACCTGGTCATAGCGCCGCTCCGTCTGGCTGCCAGAGGCCACAGGTGCAGCCTTTGGCGCGACAGCAGCTGGCTTTGTGCTCGGGCCTGGAACAGCCATGTTGCGCTGGGAGGACCGGGGGCTCTTTGCGCCCTTCAGGATGGAGGTTGTCTTGGCTGGCGTCCTGGGAGAGAAGGCTCCTCCATTCACTTGCATGGCTCCACCTGCGCATGGTGGCTTTCCCTGCTCACTAAACTGAACTCCCCTGAGCTACCTCCTAAGCTGCGCAAGCTGACTTGTATGCCGATGGCTTTATCTCATGTGCTGACAGAGCTCCATACTGTTGTGGGACTTCTCAGTGGAGCAGTCAAGCAGTGAATGATCTGGGCCTCTCGACATGACATAGTCTAGTGACAGGTATCAAGCAATCATGCATTGCTGTTTAGTTGTGCACCTCTGGGCGACAGGACGCCAGGAGCTGCCGGCTTGGGAGAGGGACGCCTGGGGCTGAGCACTTGCTGCCCCTGCTGCTTCTCCAGCTCCAATTTCGGCAAAGGCTTGGGCACTGCAGCTAGCTGGCTGTCCACTGAGCGTCCTGCATTGCCAGATGTACATTCTCAGAAAATACACACCAAGCAACCCGGCCGGGAGCGTTAGTCAGTCACAGCCTTAGTCTTCGCTGCATGCAGTTGAACTTCATCTCACCAGATGACCCCACAATATTCAAGTGCGATATGAACAAGTACCTACTGTGGCTTTTCATCAGAGAAGAGAAGGTTGAGCACTCACTGCGAGGCAGGCGGAGCTTCTCAGAGGCATCATAGTACACAGAGACTGAGTCATTGGTGTACAGCGCTCCCTTGCCAGGTGCCTTACTCTGTTTGACAGCACACTAGAGAATCAAAACGTCATGCTAGATGACAATAAAAAGGCATCAAGCATGCGCTTGACTGAAAGAAAGGACCTCCTACGTCAGTTCATGCATGCTAAGTGCTCACTTAATTCAGAACTCCGTCTACTGCTGAAGCCAGCTCTCAAGTATGTACAGATCTCATGGGGAGTTGTGGATATTCATCGCTAGCAAGAGCAGTGGACAGTTTGCTATCCACAGTGGATATTCCAGCCAGCATACCTGAGTGTGAATGCTTCTATACAGCAGGGCAGATACATCACAAGACACAGGGAAGTCAGGGTGAAAAGCCGGGATTGCACTGTGGGCCTGGATGTGGTGCCTCTGCCAGCGGCTGCATGGTTCCCATTGGGTAATGGGCGCAGGGGTTGTGTGTCTTCCCCTGCTGGGGCAGGTTCTCCCAGGTGATCATCTGTGGTGATGCCATTCTGGGAAGGCACCTGCGCACCAACATGCGCTCCCTTAGAACCCAGGAACAAAGCTGATGTGACAATGCAGCGGTGTAACAGAAAAATGAAGCCTCTTTTGAGATGACTCAGTCCTTTGGCCAATCAACTACTTCGTAGTGATCCTTCGGTATGCATACTGATGCAATTGATGGCATGGCTGTACGGACTGCCATGAGGTATCAGTGTTGAGCCACAGAACTCGCTCACAAAATTTGAATGAATGGGGGAACACCATTCCAGACAGGCTCACCGTGCCAGCAGCAAGCATGTCCCTGAAGATCCTCATGTTGTGCTGTAGGTACTGAGCGATGTCATCTTTTGCCTGGGATATGAAGATGGACTCCACTGCTGTCTGCAGGCCCCACATCCATGCGTAGTCCGCCTTTGCTGTCAGCGTGACATCAATCTGCACCCAAGAACCCGCATTTAGTGCCATCAAAATAATCGGGCAGCACTCCTAGCGATCCTGCTGCTGCATGCAACTCCAGGCAATGTGCATGGCATCTTTGCAATGGCCAATCACACGCCGCAAGGACTCGCTGCGGAATACCGGCAGTCTGAGGAGATGCGGGCTATCAGGGTTTGTGCTATTTGCAAGTCCTTGAGCCTGAAGATCTGATCAGGAAACAGGGGTCTACGGCTCACCGTGACAAATGGGGTGCCGTCTGCTTCTACGCGGTTCAAGATATCCCAGTTCATGTCTGCAATGGAGAACTCGCCATTGGGGCCATTTTGGATGATGGGAGCCGAGTGGAAGGCCAGATTGCCTGTCTTCTTGTTGAACGCAGTGCTCTGGTGGTCGATGATCGGCAGTGTTGGCCTTCCTGCCAGGCACAGAGGCCTTTTCAGCAATGACTCGGCAATAGCACACGCGATCCAGCCTAATTTCAAGCAGGCATGCATGAGTGAATATGACCAGAAGACAATCTGAAAAGGTAATCAGAAGGCCTTCCGGTGATGTGCACTCATGCATGCTGAAGGCCTCAGCAGGCATCATGCAGCTTCCTGCAGCAGCCCAAAGCACAAGACTCTAATAAAAGCATGCTGAGGACATGAATCTTTCGCTGATTGCCCAGGGTTCTTGAATCTGTGTTGCAAATAGAGCGGAGGAAAGCCAACCAATGAGCTTCTTCAGCCATCCAGGGGCTTTCATCTGCGAAGCAAACTTCACTGTGCGATGCTTTGTCCCATCTGCTGCGGCATCAAAGGTAGCTGGCTCCCAGGCTGTGCAGCTTGCGTTGTCATCCTTATTGTGGTCCTTTTGGTAGTCAGTGTACACCTCTGGAAGGCCTCCTACAAGATGAAAGTCCTGCACAAGTTGACGTTGATATTCAGAGGTGCTCAGACTTGACGTGTTTTTGACGTGTGAGTGTGCTCCTACAATCTCACATGTATTATAGTGATACACGATCCCCACTTTCACTGAGATCAATCGGTGCGATGCACTTCGGGGCAACTTCAACCAGCTGCCTTCGTAGGGTATTTCATCGGCTGTTTCCAGGATCTCGTCCAAACGAAACAGCAAATCTCTATCAGAAAATAATAAGGTGATCACGATGTCATCCAGGCTGGCGAGGCGATCACAATGCATGACAGGCTGCTTGGCCTTGTCAACACAGCTACAGCGCTGAGTCCAGGCATCAGCGCCCCTTACCATAGCAGTGATGCCGGGAATCTTGACGGATGTGAAGAACGTTTTCACCATGGTGCAGGCACTTCAGGATCCCCCTTCAAGGGTTACTCAAGCTGTTGGTTGGAGGCTCAGTATATTGGGATTCCCTTGGACTCGCCGACCCGTACAGTCTCGCAGCTTACAAACACACATCACTTGCAGACTTTGCTGTGAGAGACATGACGATGAGCCTCATCGATGCAGTCAACTTGAGCAGCCCATCTCACATTGGTAAATGAGAAGGCGATCGAGGTAGTTGAGCCGACATCTTGGCCAACGTCGTCCACGTGTCAATGGGGCAATGGGGGGGGGGGGGGGCCCCCTCCTTCTTCCTTTCTTTTTGTTTTTCTTGTTCCCTGTTTTTTCTTTCCTTCCTTTTGGGCCGCTTTTCCACCAAAACCTTCCACAAAAAATTTGCCTTAGCCACCTCCGCTAGGGGGGGTTGGGCCGATAA
>JADEYI010000355.1_pt1 | contig 69546 bp, 94 predicted proteins | sample 8542331 | NCBI WGS metagenome assembly JADEYI01 (sample SAMN16510988, study PRJNA670497) | mine drainage metagenome | isolation source: biofilm near Copperflume 1 | place: Germany: Marsberg coppermine Kilianstollen | collected 2018-02 | reverse complement strand
CAATCAACCGTGGGCACGGTGCTCAGTATTTGTACCGCCCCCCGCCAGCCGGGGCTTGGTTATAGCATAGGATAATGCCAAATCTGCTACTGGGTGCACAGGTGACCTCGCACTTGCGCTGGATGACTGCAGCGTGGGCGACAAGATCGTGCTGACGGTGCAAAGGGGCGTTGGTGACTCACAGGCGCGCTTCAACCTTGTCCGTTGCCAGGCAATTTTAAGTTGTGCTCATTTCAGCCAGCATGCCTTGAATTGACCAGCGATTGCCACCGGGCCTACAAGGTGCAAACGATGCTACAGAAGCATGCTTGGAGCATGCATGCGTCTGTGCTCTTCTGATCATCTCGCCGGCCCTGTTGATTAAAAGTACTGATGGTGATTGCTACATCACAAGCCTTCAGGTGAGGTCAATGCAGGCCTATATTTGTAGTGGCATTCAGGAGCTGTAAGATATTAAGTTGGTGAACACTTCGTGGCTGCAGGGACCGCAGGAGCTAAAGCTTCCCCTAGAGTTAGAAGCAGAGATGGCGTGATTAATTTAAATCATTGAAGTAGAAGGAGCGAATGTAAAATTGGGATGACTGCTAAATGCTAGTCAACAACCTCTGCTAAATGCTAGTCAACAACTTCGGGTCAGACCCGATGGGTCATAGTAGCTCGAAAATGCAATGTCGCAGTCTTGCTGTGACTCTTGCTCGAGCATGGGCTCTCATCGCTTCAGCTCCCTCAAGCATGCTGAGTAGAACGTTGCTTTTGTCGTAGCTATCCAAGTGTCATAGTGGAAGCTGCTCAGAAAATCTTCAGCATACAGGTAAATCGCAAAGCGTAGCAAAAGATACTTGGTACCCACGTGTTCTGCCCTTGGGTGTCTGCGCTGTCGTATACACTGTGGCCTGTTGATCTGAGATCTGAGATGCTGAATCGATCAGTGTAACAGATGAGGCCTGACTAAATCTAAGTCAAGGGCCAGGTCTGTGTCTTACCGTGTGGCACAAGTCATTGGCATCAACAATCAGATGTAATAATTGGAATATAAATACTAGCATAGCGAGAGGAAGCTGCTAGCCTCAGGTTCGTTGCATCTAAATCACACCCCAATGAGTCAGGAGGCCGCAGGCAGGGAGCTTGCATTGTAAGGCTCAAAGAAGTAGCACTCATCAAAGTCTGACTCCTTCCCGGGGTGGCCAGGATCCCCCTGCACACAGCACTGACCGGCTTTAGCTCCCTTACAAATCTGTCTGAGCCAGATAAAGAGCCTAAAATGCCACGCATCTTGCAGATTGCAGCAGCAAGCCATAAGATCCTATTTCAACCTTCACAAGTGCTGCAGCACAGGGCAAGCAAGGAATGTTGTGGCAGTATACGCACTCATATGCATGGGAAGCCATCAAATAGCGCAAAGGGCAAACAACGAGGCAAGGGAGCACAGTGTTCCGTACCTTGCCAGTGTACGTTGTGGGGTAGTTGTAGATCAGGATATCCTCCTCCTCTTGCTGACTGGCCTGTAGGGTGTGCAGCAGCAGCAAAATTTAAGGCTACTAGCCGAGACAAAGTGCTCCAAGTTCAATTTGCACTGCCACAAAAGCTCGGCAGTGAACTATCGGTTTTTCACACTGCCATAGAATACTTGCTAGATCAGCTCGGGGGAGGATTTGGCACGTAGGAAGAGGAAGGAAGAGCTCACAGGTGAGTGTGTGTTTTTCCTGGCTTGGTCCACTAGATACTTGGCAGCTGCATGTGTCACCTCCACCTGATTAAGCACCCAGAATGCACTCATCAGCATGGACCTCTGATAACATGTCAAGCCCAGGTTGCATTTTCCACAAAAGCTTTTCAATGCTATGGGAAACAGCAGGACAACTTGTGCAATTCACAGCAAAATCTGATGTGGCGCCTGAGAAACAGGATACAAACAGGGTGGCATCAACTTGGGTACTCACCGCAGCAGAGGAGTGTGGAATCTGCAATTTCCTCGCCCATTCAAATGAGTTCTTCTCCGGGTGCCACTGAGTTGCAGTTATGGGATACTGCACCGTTGACAAAGTTATTCTTATTATTATTATTATTATTATTACACGCTTCCTGCCAAGAGGCAAGGTGCGTCCTGCAGACAAGCTGCAGTTGAAGGTCGCCATAATCCTACCCCTTGTTGGACTCGCCAGATCCAAGCAAGATCCAATTAACCGTGGGCACGGTGCTCAGTATTGCGGTGATAATTCATGGACAACACATTTGTATCACAATAGCTCCTGAAGATAGTTTTGATGGAATGCAGACGCATGAGAAGTTTGTGATATAAGGATGGGCAGTGACAGACTGCCTACAAGACCAATGAGCCTCAGGTGACTCCCAAAAGGCCTGTAAGATGTAATGAGGATAATACAATCTTTTTAACACCCAAAGAAGACAAGATACCATGCATATCAGGCACAAACTCCAGAACAAAACGGCCACGTGTTCACATTACCTCCTGGTTCTCACCTTTCTGGCCTCCATGGTTGATATATAGACAGCGTCGCGCCTGTCAGAGCTCAAGGAAGTCACCACAAAGAAGTTTTTCAGCTGCTCGCTCCCCTCGTATGTGCTCATCGCCAGTCCTGCAGAAACCACCTGACACTCTTCAGCCCTCCCAACCCACCGTGCAATGGATGCTGAGCAGCTTGATGCCTGGCCAAATGGCGTGGACCATAGAAAATAACGGCCTGCTGCAGCATTCAATTCCAAGCATTTACTGGAAGGTCTACCCAGATGATTTGGGATCACCATGTGCACTTGCAGTAGAAAAATACGTAATTTTGGGCTTTTGAGTATCCTGTTTCTCTTGGTAAATCCCCCATATGGCCTTGGGTCTTCAAGCCCCTCGAATTTTGCCCAGAGGTTTCTCTACCTGGATACTTATCCATCCTTTCCTGCCATGAAAGGGGGGTAATAAATCAATAAATCGATGCGCGCACCCTTGCCGTGGTTCTCCATGGCAAGCGGCTGCTCCTGCAAGCCGCGCAGAACCTCTGGAGGGAACGCGCCAAAGAACGTGCTGTCATTCCTGCCGTCCTCGGTGAGCACCAGTGGCGAGGCGTTGTCATAAGAGTCGAACTTAGTCAGCGCGCGGCCGTCGCCCGACACAATCACCGCCAGCGCCTCGAAGCCCAGGCAGGTGCCGTGCAGCTGCGCAGAACACGCCGACAACATTCAGCACACAGACTGCCTGCTTGAAAGTTTTATACTGTGTGTAGGCGCTGTCGCAACACGGCAGCTAAATTTCCATGTAGCAGTCGAGCGGCCACTACAGATATGGTGTCCTAATCGATATCTCATGCCCCCATGTTAGATTGACAATTCTGCATCGTTGGGCTGCAGCAGACAGCAAAGACAGTCAACGAGAATATGACGATGACACGATCATGGAGGATGCTGCCTCACAAGTGCCTTCTGCAAGCCAGAACTATGTTCACGCCAGCCCTGTCACAAAAAGGAGGAGGCATTGCTGCGCACATTGGACTGCACCGCAGGCCAAAGCCGGTTGCAGGCACTTTGGATAATCACAGAGAGGACAAGAAGCATACTGCCCCACAAGTTCCTGCCCATCAATAGCCACCAGCCCTTTCGTTTGAGAAAGTGGGCATCGCTGCGCGCACCGGGAAGAAGTCTCCGGCGTCGTTTGCGGCGATGGAAAGGTTGAGTAAAAGGGCCGAGGTGTCAAAGAAGGGGTGGTGCGGGCTCAGGTTCTGGCCGCCCCCGGGAATGAGCGCGCCGTTTACGGCCCGGAACAGCCGCTGCACCTCGGACCGCGGGGCGTCGTACGGGATCGGCACTGCGCGCGCGCCAGCCGACTCCACAAACTTGATGTAGGAGGCCGCTATGTACGACTGGTTGCCCGGGGCTGGGCTGCCCGGCTGGGCAGCAAAAAGGGCAGATGAGTCCAGCCAGTCTTGATACGGTGTAATACTGCAGATTTTTAAGGTCCTCCTTGTAACTGCAGCTGGTGTAAAATGGCCGGATTATTTGCTGGGTTTCTGGACGACAAGAAGCTTGGGGATCTGCATACCTGCGTGAGTATGCCTATCAGAGGCCGATCAAAGACGTATCCTGTGCTGTTGCTGGAGATGGTGCTCAGATGGCTAGAGTTGGGTATCCTTGCACACTCAGACCTGGTACACACGATTTTCTCGCTGTCAGTATGACAAGCATTTTTTAGTTTCACAACGACATTGGCAAAAAATGTCTTCAAAGCCGGTTCGCGGTATTATGGGCGAGGAGGTCCTTACCAGCACAACGCTGCCAAGGATACAAGCAAGCAAAATAGGCTGGAATGCCGCATCATGGCGCCTAATGTTTCGTGGTGGGATGCTGTAATAAGATGGGCGGGCAGAAACAGTAATCAAGACTGCTGGCGAGGCGATCAAGGCGATCTAGACATCGTGAATTTCGGTGGTCCGTTTTGCGTTCCCCTTGCGTTGCACAGACACTGTGTCGAGCCTCTAAATCTAAAATGATATCTCTTATGCCCCAGCAGAGTGGCAACGACTGGGTTGTGAGGAGGGAAAGGTTTGGAAGGGATGAAGTGCACGAGGCGTCACATGTTGCTGGCGTCATCATCCCTGGAAGCCATGCGAAGCTGCGGTCCAGGCAGACTGACGCTCAAAGGTTTGATAAGCAGTTGCGTTTGCTCGCTTGAGCAGACGCAGGTGTTTTTGACTCCACATCTTGCTCTGCATGTGCCCTGCATCCACCATGACTTCTTTGGATGCGACCATCATGCATATGGAAATTTCCCTTGGAAAGACTCTTTCCCATCGGATGATCACAGACACTATCCATACTATACATAGCATGTGTGGAAGTGAAATTGTCTCGGCTACTAGCAGTCACCAACGGGCAGGCTGAATCTGCAAAATGACTCGTCGAGCACTTGCCAACGTAGCAGTTGCTGACGATTTGATCAGGCATGATTGTGACATTTACATGGACGTGTGCACATGTGTAATCGTGAAGAATACTATCTCGTAAATGCGAAAGCAGCAAAACAGAAGGTACAGAAAGTAGCAATCAGTACAAATCACCCAACACCATCCATGAGTGTACAAGTTGGCTGACGAGCCCAGCTAGCCTAAGCCCGACGCTAAAGTTTGGACTCAATGCATGTCAAAAAAATTGAAGAGGTCCTGCTGCTGTCTGGTGTGGGAACTTCTGCAGAGACGAGTGTGACCTTAGACCCCAGCTCACAAATGTGTGGCTGTAGACTGTCTATCAATCCGCAAACAAGCACCGTAGTGTCAAATCCGCATTAGGTGACCATCAAGTTATGGTCTTGGGAAGCTCTAATGGTAACCTCGTGATGTTCTGCATTTGGACCACTGTCTGTGCATTGCATTCGCTCCTCTCTAAAGAACACAGAAGCGCTATCCAGCTTTGCATTGAGCTTGCTGACTACAGAACAGCACATTTGTCATCCGATTCTTGTTGCTTACCGAGAGAATGGGTTGCCCTGCAACAGCCCTTCCATGGCTGTATTATTCCTTGTTGTGCCCAAAACGGAATCCCACTTATTCCACCCTTGAAAATACGGGTCCAAGTCATACCAAAACGTCCTCCCAGAACTCCCTAGAATTCAAATGAGAAGGCCCGCCAATCCTTGCAATCCTGTCCTTGCTGCCTAAGCAACCAATGAAGCCCGAACTACAGAGTGATATTGAAGCCACATTTATGCCCATGACCTCAGAAACAAGTGCAGTCTTGGGTTGCATTGTCGATGGTATCAACAAGTTGTGAATAATGAACCGGCGCAGGTGGCAGCCTGTCCCCTCAATTATGTAAGCCCTCAAGCACGCCAAACCCAGAATGTGAAAATGGTTGGCACGCGCAAAACACCCCGGCTGCACGTTATTTCCCCGCCTGTGACAACATGTCTGCATCCCTGCGTGTGTTTGGGCTGCTATGCCGTCCAATAAGCTTATGAGTCCAGGAAAATTCAGGATTCAGAACAACGGTGGTGGATTTGCGGCAGTCCTAGCATTGCCTCAGGTGGAGTTGCTGAATCGCAGCCAGAACTTGCTGCCTGGTGACCCCGGTCGCTTCCGCTGAGCATCCTGCAACACACCCTCCAGGTGGCATGCCCACGTGGGTGATCCTCCAATTGCCCTCGCCCAAACAGGCAACCCTGGGCAGGCCCCAAGCCGCGCCAAGACAGGCGTGCTGCTCTTATTCCAAGCACTCGAGCATCTTTTCAAGCCATGCGCCTGCGGCCTCCCAGCGACGGAGCTGCAAGGGCTCCCGGCGCTGTTGTGGGCGCAGATGCGAGCGTGTACTTGCCGGCCTGCGCACAGACACCCAGAACACTTGAGCCGCCAGTCCTCAAATGTTTACAGTACCCTCCTGTTTCCATGACCCTGCGTCCCTTCAATCTCTTCTCCTGGTGTGTGGATGCTCCTGCTTGCCAGTTTGTGAGTCTAAAGAGGATGGCAAGTGACTAAGTATTCCTCCAGCTATCATCCATGGGGACTGCTAACACATGGAGCTCCTCTATCCCCATCCACTCATCACATCCAACCTGACCTGACGTAAGGTTCATATTTGATAGAATCAGGCAGCATGTTATTCAGCTGCTGATGCGCACCGTGGGCACGGAGCTGTAGAGGATGGTGGAGAGAGGCACCGGGCCGCCGGCTGCCATGGGTGCAGCCGTGGGCGACGCCGCAGGAGCCGTCTTGAAGACGGCGTTCGCATACTGCGACTCGCTGGCCACTGCAGGCATGGCACGGCCACGTCAGATATCGTATCGTAGGAAGCCACGTGTGATCTCGTCATTCAGAACAGGTTGCAGCTGTGTCTATTGGAAAACACACAACTACACACCCATGCATCAAGTACCAAGACCCATCCCTGCTCAAATCAAGGATCTCTTGTCACCACAGCCTTCCATCTGCAATGGGACCCCTTTCTGTTACACGTGTTCAAGGCAGGCTACCACTCATTTGTATTTGACGAACCCCATGGATCCGCAAGAGGTGCATCCAGCAAGGTGCACGGTGCCTCTGCTTCTCCAAGATGTGACTTTGCACCAAACATGCAGGAAGCTTTATGTGCCTCACCGCTCAGGCTGCTGCCAGCTCCGTTGCCCTTGGTGTCAGCGCCCACCGGGTCCGATCCCTTGTAGTCCACAAGAAGGCGGCGGCCGAGCACGCTAGGCGCGCCTTGGCCAAAGGGCGCCGACACCGGCGCTGAAGCTCCGTAGGAGACCGCTGCGGGGAAGGCCAACGGTACGGCCGTTGGTGCCGCTGCTGTGTACGGGACCTGCACAAGCGAAAAGGAAACACCGTTTACACTTAGATATTGCGCTGTTTGGATAGGGTCCATGGTATGACATATTCATGGACTGCACATGCAAATTCACTGACCTCCTCTCCTTCATCAGCTTCTGTTGCATAACATGGACCGCACTGAATGTCGATACTTGCATGACTCAAGACCGCCCATACTATGTTGCAACTATGACAGCACTAGGGGTGGTGTGCAGTGGAGCTGGACACATCTGTGCTGCTGGCCACAATGCGCTGAAGCACAAGAGCGCAGGAGACGAGGGTACAGAGGGAGAATGCTCACCGCTGCAGCCACGCTGGCACCCTTGCCATTGCCAACAGTGTCAGCGCCGATGGGGTCGGATCCCCGAGTGTCCACTAAGAGGCGGCGGCCATGCGCATGGTGCACCGCTACACCAGACTCAGTGCCTGCCAGCAAGCTGCGCGCCAGCCCTAGCTCATGCAGCGCAGCATCTGTCTGGTGGATGCCTTGTGAGGCACCTGCGCAAGCAATGGAACAAGAGACCGTCAAAGGAGGGCACTGGAAGCATGAGGTTGACGTAAAGATGGACGTGGCAGAGCCCCGGGCACCCAAGTGCTTGGGAGCGCCCCTAAGATCGGGCATGTGCGTTTCCTGGATAGTGCGCGGTGGCCTGTATCGTTGCGCTTGCGATGGTTGCAAGGACCTTGTAACGAAATGCACATGCGCCCAATACTTCTGCTACCTACTTCGAGCGCTGAAAAAGCGGATGTGCAGAACCTGCGTCCCTGGCCAGGGGTTCGCGAGCCAGCCCCAAACGCAATTAATGTAAAAATAGCGGTGATCCCCAACTTTAATGAGATCTCCAATATGCTGCTGATCTAATAACTTGCTGTGCACTCCTAGACCGAAGCCTGTCTCAGTGTGAACCCGCGCCGAACGCCAGCACAACGCTTGTCCAGAGACTGGCGTAGTGCGCAAGACAGAAACCTTGAGGAAAGGCTCCTTTAGACCACAAATGATATTTGTTAGGTCATTCGTTCCCCAGACCTGTCCATCGCTTCGGCGACAGCCAAAGCGGAAAAAGCACAACATGGTGAGTATCAAGTCGCGCGCTTTCCTTTTTTCCCAGGTTGCTGCCCGATCGACAGCCCGATACTATCAAAAGGCTGTAATGGACTGTTTCCACCAGCACCAACCCCTGCAAATGGCAGCAGCCGTCTACTTGAGGTGCAGGTTGCACAGACGCCTGCACCTGCCCACAACGAAGGGGCCTCACCTGCAGTCGCGGTTACAGCCAGCAGGAGCACGATCGCAGCGAAAGACTTCATTGGTGCTTGACGACAGGTACCCTTGCTCTGTGCAGCGCGCAATCTTTGTTCCGATCTCCCAGCTTCCCGCGAGCGACGTCAAAGCGGGAACGAGCTTCGTGCCAGCTGGAGGCCACAATCCCCCGGTTCAGTATCTACAATCGAGGGGATTGACTGACACCTGGCCGAGGGCTGACGTCCAGGGTGAGCTGGACCTGCCACCTGGTGCCATGGGCCAATAGGAAGCTTCCTGAAGACTCTTTTGTATGGACAGATCATTGAGTTTCATGTCTTGCGTGCTATAGATGGGAAGCTGTGGGAAATCTAATTAGAATCAGCCCTGCAGGCTGTACAGTGTACACATTTGGGCCACATGATGTGGCCAAGGCTGGAACAATGTACTCTCTCTCTAGAGATCTCTCTCTCTCTCTCTCTCTGGCTCTCGCTTTCTCGCGCGCGCGCGCGGTCTCTTTCTTGCCGCAAGAGCATGCTTCTTTGCAGACATGCAGCAAAATCCAACTCGTCAGCTCAACGATACGTCGTATTTACACGAGCCTCAGCACTCCACATGCCGATGTGCCAGAATCCTTGTTTGGTGCCTCGGGCTCAGCCCGGCACTGGCAGGCTGCCAGCCAGCCAGTGGCAGTGCTCGATATCCTTATTTAGTGATCCACTGCTGGCAAAGGGCTCCGCGTCCATCATCTATAGAGCCACCCATTGACAGCTAGACAGGCAGCCTCTCTGCAGCTGCTCGCCGAATGAATCAAGTTCATTGCAATATGGTCGCCTGAAAAGCTTTCCTCAAGCAAAGTCACTCAGCCGAACAGCCCGCCCAGGCCGCCGCAGCGGCGGCTGTGCAAAGAAAGGCATATATTGCTACTCAAAGGAGAACAAGTCTTTTCTAGCACATTATGGCACAAAGCAAGCATAGTTTTGTTGAGAGCTATATTGCCGCAAGCAGTGCTTCCCATGAGGGACTACGGCAGAGCACAGGACTTCAATGCTAAGCAATTCCCCAAAGATATAGTTCTCATCCGTTGATCCCATCGCAGAAGGCTGCAACGGCCTCCCTTGCAGCTTCAATGACGGCGCTCCTGTCTGCTTCCTGAGCCTTGTCACGCACAAACCTGCACAAATGTCCCCGCACATTCACATTCCCTCAACGATCCACATTGCTGCCTCAAGACATGCTGCACTGTACTATATCCCAGGCAGTCACCCACAACATTTTGAATGCATTTTAGTGCTCAGCACAGTCCCGTGTAAGCGTGTAATAATAATAATAATAATAATAGTAATAATAATAATAATAATAAGAATAATAACAGTCCCGTGGGCTCTTTCGCCGGAAAGGATCCTTCAGAAATGAGGCATGGTGGAAGTGCAGTGTGGTGAGACTTCCAGGTATGGAGGTTGTGATTTGCACCTGCTGAGCAGGGAGTGGATTTCCTCCAGAGCATGCAGCAGGAAGCCTTCCGTCCTCTCTACCACAAACCCCTGCACAGCAGCCAATTCATCAGTGTAATTTGAACTTACCTGCATGTACCAATACAGCTGTCAATCAGGAGGGATGAGCAGGCTGACGTGGGCAATGAAGTCTTAGTATCTACCACATTTGGCACCACTCTGAGCGCATCCCACTGCATGACGTAACACTTCCTGTCTATACCAGAGAGAAATGCTACAGCCTACTCAAGAGCCACGAGCTTTCCTACAGCGGGAGGTACCTTGAGTGCGGCTGCCTGCTCTTGGTGTTCGGGCAAGGCCAAGCGTTTCTGAGGCGCATCCGCGTGATCAGCTGCCGGCGGCGCTTGAGAGGGGCCGGCATCCACTGACAGCAGCTCAGGCGCGGTGATGTCATCAGCCGGCGCGGTGACATCAGCAGGCTCGGTGATGTCAGCAGCTTGCTCCTCGGCGGGAGACTCGATGAGCTCTTCAGTATCCATCGGTGTTTGCTGCATGCCTTCAGGACTAGCTGATGGGCAAGCTTGCGGGCCCTGGACACAGGCACAAACATGCATTGACCGGTGTGACCGTATTTTGTCCGTCTGGAGATCATTGAGCTGGGTGTCTGATCTCTATGAATTCAACCTGAAACCCATATCTAAGCATGCAGCAGCTGTGTCATTCCCCAAAAGGAATGCTGCACTGCAGTCGTTATCTGTGTCCTCTCATGCAGATTATACTTCTCACTGTGTTGATGTTCTCTGTATTAAATTGAACAGCCCAATTCTTGCCCGCGTGATGTCATTAAAATGCATGGAGGCTCACAGGGCATCAGCATCGCTCCTAACATAACGTATTGCAGACAGTATCAGTTTCATTCTCAGTGGCACTGGTGCACACCTCGTTTGTGGTGGGCGTGCGAGCAAATCTGCTGGGTCTGAAGGGCGTGTGGCCGGCAAAGGGCGCTGCAGGCTCCTGCTGCGAGTCATCATCAACCTCCTCCGTACGCCTGCATGCATCACAATTTAAACGCTAACAGAAATTTCTTGGATGAACTGTTGGCAGGATTACAACAGACTGAGCCCCAACGCTCATGCTTGATATGAACCACCCCTATATATTTTAACTTCCATCTGGCTTGATCAGTGACATCCTCGAGGGCCAAAACGGTAGCAGGAATATTAGTCCTGTGTAGAAGCATTGATCAAGGGTGGCAGGACTAATTAGGGTCGGGAGGGATATCAGAAGTCCTGCAACTCTTGGTTCACAGAGATCTCACTGATCAGAGGCTAGTAGCTTCAGTGCCAATACCGCAAAGAGCACTTCTAATGATGCACTGAGTAATATCTGGAGCAGCACCCAACATGCATTTCACCAGCGATTATCAGACCAACTTGAGGTTTGAGTGGGCTACCGTTGCCTCAGTACAAGAGGTGCTTGAAGTACTGCACAGCTTACTGACACAGGAAGAATTTCAACGGGGCGGGACAACATTTAAGGATATGGGAAAGTAGGCTGCCCACCTGGGAGATGCACCCTCGCTGCTGGGCAGGTCGGCCCATGTGACGCCGCCGCTCTTGCGCGCCGGTTTGGCGGCTGACGCGGCGAGGATGCTGCCCGGCTGCCCGCAGTCGGGCAGGTTGGGCCGCGTCGTGCTTGCTAGCACCTTGCTCGCCGGCCGCCTGCTCGCCGTCTTGCCTGCGCAAAATGCATTGTGCGACCCTCAGGGTCATGTTAATCCTGCTTGCAAACGCGGGCATGAAAAGCATATGCAACACTGCCGCCTTGCATGTTCCTGCTGAAGATGCAGGCTCAATGCTCGATGCTAGCATGTTGGATAGAGCGTTGTTTTGTGCCTGTGCAGAAGAGAGCTTATTGTATTGCCTGTACACTCCACGGTGCTACTTTTAGAAACCGGCAAATATTTATGATGTTTGCCGTGCACAGGGTTGCACAATGCTTAGCCCTAAGAACGCCGGTCGTCTGATTACTAATCTGAAAGTCTGCATGGAAAAGCGATACGGGGGATTCTCACCTTCTGGCATGCCGGTGCTGCCAAGGATGCTGCCGCCAGCCGAGGCCGGTTCCCCCAGCGGGCGGTGGCAATCGCCGCGGGAGTCCGGCGACATCAGGTCGCCCTCACTCCCCTCTGTAGCCGCCTCGCCGGCCGGCGCTGCTGATGCAACCTCCTGCGGCCCGGCTGCACCTGTTGCAGTGTCCGGTGCATGTGCAGAAGTGGAGGGGCTGTCGCAAATTCCGCGCGCGACAAAAGTGTCAAAGGCGGCCGCAAATCCGCGGCGCTGCGGCGGCTGGGCCGGCGGCGCCGGAGCCGGCGTTGCCTCTTCTCCGCTCGGCCGCGGCGCCTGCACACCACGGAGCCGTCTTTAATGTGGTGCACTTGCATCTCATGTCATGCGACTTTTGACATGGCTTTGCCAGCATTGTTATGTAGCAGTGGCACCAGCACAGCCTGGGCTACCTGCACAAGACAGGATAAACAATGAGTCCAGCATTTGAGGGAACCTCAGGAGACCACACCGCCAGAAAATGAGGCAGCAAGTTTCTTGCTTTGAGCTTGCTGCTCCAAGCTTTCCCGGCTCTGAGTGATGCTTTAGACACCGCTTGCCGTTGTGAGATGCTGAGATGCAATGCAGAACTAGCAGTCAAGCGTCTAACTTGCTGCTGCCGTGCTGGCATGCGAAGCGAGTTAGGACAGTTGTACAACAACGTCATGAAGAGTTCAAAGGCAAGACAGATGTCAAGGGAGAACAGTGGGAGAGTGTGCACACCTTGGTCACCGTTGCCTCGCCGTTTGCAGCTCGGCGACGGCTGCCGCCAATGCAGGCGGCCAGCGTGCTCGGCGGGTTACTAACCGCGCTGACGGAGCGCGTTCGGTGCGCGGCCCCTGGCTCGTCATCTGCTGAGTCGTCTGCCGCGTCCCCATTTCCTGTGGCTTCTGTCAGTGCTCCCTCGCTGCTCACCCCTGGCGCGAAAAAGATACAAGTAATGATTGCGTTTACCTTCAAGGGTCAAGTTCTCAGATACTATGAAAATCGCAGGCGTTGGCAAGCCTGTCGAAACAGGGTGAGAAGAGAGTTTAGTACCACGTCAGAGAGTACAACGTAAGTTGCAATCCTCTGTCATGGCGATTTTGTCTGACCATCAGATTGCTAGAAATAAGGCAGAGCACCAATGTGGCTTGTTTACAGTGAAGGTAAGAGAATACTTTGGCGGATGATCTTGTTGGTGTGGCCGTCTGTGTTTGAATGTGATGCAGGGCGGTGACTACTTAGTCAGGCATCGGGTCACTAATAAATTGGCTCTGCGATGATGTTATGTGACTGACTGACACATCATGTAAGAGCGCAGACCTGCTGTGCTGTCGGGGCTGAGCAGGTCATAGGGGCGGCGCTGGTTCAGGGGCGTCTCATTCACCAGCTCCCGATCAGGCTCCTGCTGCGCATGCGCATGCGCCAGATCATCGGCTGCATCCGCGGCAGCAGCCGCAACCGCTTCAGCATCGTCTTGGACATTGCCATCCGCCTCTGCTGCTTCAGCCTCCTCTCTGACCCTCTTGCCGGTGTGGGGCTGTGCCTGCATTGTGGGAAGATTTATTTTCAGGTGGTGCAGGAGAAACTTCTCTGCCTCCGGGGGACACATTCATGCCTCAAGCATGGCATTGTGCTGCTCAGCACAGCTGCCTTTTCGGCCGACAATAGGCCACATAGGACCATCGGTGCCTCTCAGGCCTCTTTTTAGAGAAGTTGCAAACGCAAGTACTGCCTAAGATGTCTCCAGATGAGACATTAGCACTCTCGGGTGTTTAGAAAATGCCCATTCAACATGTCCATGATCCGTCACACTTTTCATACACATGCGACACATGCTACCCGAGCTTTGTCACATTCATCCCTTGCTACACAGACAAGCTGTTGAAGCTCTGTATGCCTGGTCAGCTGCAGCTTGTCTGCAGATGCACCTTGCCTCTAGCAGGAACAACGTGTCATTACAATTATCATAGTAATGATCGCCGGCTGTAGAGACAGGGGCTTAGTCACCTTTGTCCTGCCGGAAACCACACGCCGTTGCTCCATGATCTGTCGGCGCAGGCGCTCGGGGTCATTATTAACAATCCGCCTGTCCAGCTCATCTCCCCTCAGCCTCGAGCTGCTGCGCCCCTTGCGCTGCCACCTGCACCGTTTGCAGCACCAAGTCCATCACAAACGAGTTCCACAGCTCAAGAACTTCATATTTGCCTCATGGAGCCAGGGCGCTAGAGCTGCCGCAACTTTTGCTTGATTTGCCAAGGAAGGGAAGTTCTTAGTAAGAAGGTGGAAGAGAAGTCGCGAAACATGTATTGCACGCAATGGCACCTCAGCATAGCTTTTCAGGAAACCGAATCCCTAACTGTAGCAAACGCAGCATCCTGTGGGCATTTGGACCGCGCATCTCACCTGGCATCTGGCTCATCAGCATCCTCATCGCTGAAGAGGCCGCCGCCGCCGCCAATGCGACCGCCGGTCCGGCCGGCTCCCGGGGCGTTCCTTGCGGCAGGGGGCGCCATTGGCGGGGGGTCGTCGGCCAGCGCGCCCGGGGGCGGGGGGCCCAGGCCCCCCCGTTCGGCCACCGCCTCGCAGCGCGCGGCCAGCGCGGCCGGGACTCGGGTCTCCACCAGCATATGCGCCTCGTCCTCCAACGCACACGCCCTTGATATCTGCATGACATGATCGGCAACGTTGGCAATCGTGCTTTTGCTCTTATAGTGCTCTCCAACTAAGTTGTCGAGAATGTGGCCGTGCCAAAGCTGTAAGCAGTCCGTTTCTAGCAGCCTAGAAATAGTCCTCCCTGACTACGATAGCTTCAAGGCCAGAAAACATGCGGCAATCGGCCTAAGGTAGCTAGCGGCAATATGGCTTGAGAGAATAAACATGCCAGGTCAATTCCACCAAGCGAGACTAGGATTGCTGCCCAGCTCGTGATGCTGCGCAAAATTTCTTGACAACAACAATACGCTGCGCGCAAGACGCTGTTTAGTTGCCATTGCAGGGTAGGAGAGATTCAGAGGGAACGCGCCTCACGGACGCCCTCAGGGTCATCGCCCCAGTACTGCTTCTCAGCGGCGGGGATGAGCGATACCGCTGCCAGGAAGGCCTTGACTGTCGGGTACTGCCGAGCGTTCACGCGCGCCAGGAGCGTTGCCAGATCCATTGGAGCGCTCACCTGGGGAGCAGAGATACCTCCTGACTCACTCATTTAGCTTGCGGATGTGGACCAAAAGCCCTCGGTCCATGGGCACAGGTGCAGTGCTGAGGAAAGTAAATGCGTCCAAGAAAGCAGTACATGCAGGTCTGCATATTAATATGCCTCAAGCGATGCAGTACTCGGACTATATGCTGGTCCTTTTTAATTACCTGCCACCGCAGGAATCCTTGTGGGGACAGATACATATTTTTCAATTTTATGATCTGACCGGCAGTACCATGGCTGGAACTACAAAATGTCACTTTAGAGACCTTCCCTGGCAGCACAACTTCATTTAGAGACCTTTCCGTAGGGCTTTCTAGGTCTTCTGCTGAGTTGTCATCAACAGGTCTACAGTGAGACCCACCCGCTCCCAGTACTCGGGGTCTTCCTCGGGGAACACGGGCGCGGCGAGAGAGCGCCAACGGCGGTCGCACAGAAGCTTCGTGGCGACTTCCCGCAGCGTCATGCGCAGCTGCCGCACGGCTGCCACATCGGCTTCGTACGCGGCGCGCGCGGCCGCCTCCGCACGGGCCTGCTCCGCTGCCGCCTGCGCCGCCAACGCCTCCGGCGCCCGGGGCAGCTGCATCGCAGACCACACATCGGTTCACAGTTTCTCCAGTCTCTGAATTCTCTAGTCTCCTCATACAGGTAGCTGCTCTGCTCGTTCCCAGAAAGAAATGAATTGGGCGCCTGGAATAAGATGATTTGCTTTATCAGAGAGAGACGCTATCCAAGAAACAGAGTGCAGCCCAGTGATCAGCTTATGTATCCTTTTCGCCTATTCTTTAGCAAGCCACAGCCCAATAATGAAGAGCAAGTTCACTCAGCAAGACATGGCCTGCTGCGTTCTGCAGCGCAGCTTCTTCTGGATAATTCGTCCTGACCGTGATTGGCGCAGTATTGGCACCTGCGGTGGCGGGGCGGCCGCCTGGCGCGCGGCCGGGGGCGGCCGGGGCGGCAGCGCCAGCTTGGAGGTAACGCCGTTGAAGAACGCGGCGCGCTCATCCGCACTGGGGGCCCCCAACTCGTGCGCCACCGCTGCGTGAGAGCCGAACAGCACCAACGAATCCTGCGCACAGGTCAGGTCCTGGAGATCCTGCAGTCTATAGTAACATCCTTGCAAGTATTTCTCTTGGTTGGCGCACAAGGAATTCCTCGCTTGTGATCAGTACTTTCAGGCAGTTACCGGACAAATCCTGCACAACATGCACATCTAGAACAATCTATAGTACCTTCACAGATGTACAGCATAGGAAGGGCCGTGCTGATGCCTGAATAAGGGAATACAGCACAATAAGCACAAGAGAATGTGGCATTTATCTAAACCCACAGTATGACTCACCTGGTCCAGATCAGAGATTGGTGCGTCCGCGGTGGCGAAGAGCAGTAAGGGGAGGTCCGGCGGCAGGTCCGCCAGAAGCATCCACAGCGTTGCGCGCAGCGAAGCCGGCGCAGTGTCCCACCACAACTGCAGCATTTCACAGCCACACATTTCATTTTGCTTCTCCTCTCTTTCGTTTTACCTTGAGTACCATTTTCACTTGATCAGATTGGTTTGGTACTGGGGAACATCCGCGGTCATGGTCCTTCTATCTGGATCACCAAAGGCACTCTGAGAGACTGCCAGTAGAAGACGAAGGCTCAAGTGTAAGCTGAAAGTCTGGAAACACAGGGCTGTCATGGTTGCACCTCAAATATACTTTCCTAGAGGGGTTATTGATATGGAGAAATGGGCCTCATACCTGCAGGTGTGGCAGGTAAAGAATGGCGGGCGCGGCTCTCCTGGCCTCAATCACGGCATGCACTACTGCCTCCTCCGGCGACCTGACAATACACACCACGATTCACTCTGCCGTTCCAGTCAGTAAGAGCAGGGCCACACCTACACTGCAAAGAATACCTTCAGCAGGCCCTCTGCCTCTTTCCCATGAATCGGCATCCCATGGAGTTGGTGCCGTCTTTGCCAGGTCTATGTTTGGGTCATGCAGCTGAAATGAAGAGGCATTATGGGAGACGCTGCCTGGCAGTGGCCAAACCGGCGTATTGAAATCTCTGATACGTGATAATGGACATAGTGAAATGCAAATCCTAGCACCGGCGTCAGGTATATCAGGCATTAAGGAGATGAATAATGGCGTGGCAAAAAGGGCCGTCCAGACAGTGGCATCACAGAAACAATCTTGTACAATGGATGGGGGATCATGGTAAGAGGGCGCGCCTGGCACTGGCGTCGGACAGGAGAGCGGGCAGCCCGAGCGCATGCACGGGTAGGCCTTCCAGAGCGTAGAGCACAGCTGGCGCCAGGTGGCGCTGCCCCGCGCCCTCCGGGCCGCACAGCAGCAGCCGCGGGTGCAGCGCCTGCGCCGGCGCACTCGACCACATGCCTGTTTCGGAGCGACACATGCACGTCCGCTTCAACATACTCTGCACTGCACCTTTGCTTTCCAAGACCTTGAAATGCTGAGTGGGCAGGAAAGACTACAGCAGGCCCTTGACAGGAGGAGGCAGAATACGGCCCACAATGGCACCTCCGTGAGACACAAGGGTTCCGTGGATTGTTCCTACCGGCAGGATCTACATTGCGAGCATTTGGATTAAAATACGAATATGCAGCTTGCGCACCGCCATCATTGCCGTCCTCATCATCGAACTCATCCCGGACCAGCGCGAGCGCCGCCGGCCGCGGCCGCGACGCAGAGATGCCTCCCGGCTGCGCGCCTCCGCCCTGTCATCAATTAGCCATGTTACTAATGTCTTACCCACCCCAGCAGACAAATGAACTGCGCATGCTGTCCCTGCACCTCTTTGTGGTTGGGTGGGGACCTTTTGCGGGCTGACCATCCCTGGGTGGTCCCCCTGGCAGATCTCCGCACTCGAGCCTAGTCTACACAATGAGTTGCTTGGTCTGGCAGAGTTTGTCTGCAATGCAGATCAGCATGCAGATCAGCGTGAAATGAATGCAATCACCTGTGCCGCGGCTTCCAGGCAGGCTTTGGCTGGAGGGAACGCAGCGCAGAGGCGCCCCAGCACCTCCTGCAGCTGCACCTGCAGCACCGGCGCCACCAGCGGCGGCAGCGGCCTGTGACAAATCATTGAACACGTCAGCATTAGTTGATACTTTCGCCAATGAAAGACCCTGGTAACTCACTCTCAAGCACAGCCGATTGCTTCAAGTCCTCCTTTCTGCAATAAATCCAGCACTTCTGAGGGCTGCATGTGCACCTGGAGTCATCTTCCAGCCCAACCGCCTGCTACTCGCTCTGCAACCAGGTATTTGAGAGGAGACTCTGAACCATTCGGTTGAGAATCCTCTGCTGCTCCTTCTGGACGACATGATGCCAAGGAACATCAGGGGCATGCAAAGTCCTTATAAATCACACTGTCAAGAGATGAAGAATCGGCAAAGTACAAAGACATCCACAGGATCACAGAGAAACAGAGACAAGAAGGCCAGAAAGAGAGACAGAGACAGAGAGAGAGAGAGTGCCAAAGACAGGGAAACAAAGACAAAGAGGGGGTGACCTGGCATGGGCGGTGGCTGAGCGGTGGGAGGCGGGGGTCATGGCAGAGAAGGCAGACAGGAAATCGCGGCGGCTGACGGTGACGCGGCTGGGATCGATGAGCAGCTTCTCGTCGCTGTCGTAGATCTGCGGATAGTGCCGCCGCATCGCCTGCAGCGAAGCCTCCGTGCACAGCGCCTGCCACAGCAACTTATTGTTCTTTTTGTTTTCATCATATGCTTCCCCTGCCCAGAGCGCGGCTGCAGACAAGCTCCAGCGAAAGGCTGCTCGCATCCTTCCCCTTGGTGGACTTGCAAGATCCAAGCACAAGGTTAATGCAGCTCAGATATCCATGCTGGCCTCTTGAGATACTTGCATGCATGTCCTTTTCATCGTCTCCGTGCACATCCAATCGTATTGGCTTGCGCACAGAAATACTCCTCAAGGGATATTCAAAGGAGTGTCGGGCACATGCGCATCTTTCCGAAAAGCACATACAGGTGCAAGCAAGAAATTTTCCGTATGTGAAAGCTCCCTTTTCCTGATCTGTTGAAGGATTTTTGAACGGACTCCGAATGATCACAGAACTAGTTGCGGCTGCACCTTGAGGTCGGCGCCGCAGTAGCCGACGCACATCTGCGCGAGGCGGTCTAGAAGGTCGGGGCCGGGCGGCTGCGCCCATGCGCGCGTGTGGATGTCTAAAATGGACGCGCGCGCATGCAGGCTCGGCAGAGGGAACACCAGCTCACGGTCAAAACGGCCCGGCCGCCGCAACGCCGCGTCCAACGCGTCGACCCTGTTTGTCGCGCCTGCGCGACGCGCAACTTAGAATTCAGATTCTGCCGGATTAACAACATTATTGTGCGAGTCGGCAGGAATTTTGGAATCTCGAGGGGACGTGATTGATTGCTCCAGGACAAGTGTAGGGGCACAGCTTCTACAGTCAGTCTCAAATGGCAGAATGCTATTGCTTGCACAGCAAAAAGGGCAGCGGGCAAGAATCTTGTAGATCCTCCCACTCTGCAGCAAGGCCCATAGTGAGGCCTGCTTTGCAGCTCTGCTCACAGGAAGGCATGCGTAGCAGCAGAAATTTCAGGAATGCGAAGGACTACAACTGCCCAGGCAGTGGGAAGATGAGCAGCGAACCGATGACGACGACGCTGCCGCGCGAGTCAAGGCCGTCCATCAGTGCAAGCAGCGTGGAGACGATGCTGTTGTGGATCTGGTCCTGCTTGCTGCTGCGTACCTGTGCACACAACATGTGCAACTGATACCGGCTCACAAGGACATGGCTGTGGTCTGGTATGTACTCTGCTGGTTGCCACGGATAGAGCAATGGTCAAAGCACCAAAGTCACACAGGCACAATAGCTCCTCCTGTGGACAGAGAGTGCTCCCGGGAAAAGATTTCAAGGGTTCCTTCACGCATACTTGTGTGCAGACTTCAGACTTCAGTGCAGAATTTGACTGCATGAGAAGTCAACATGCAGTAACCCTTTTTTAGGATGCAGTCTAGCTTGGTCCGTGCTACAGGCGGCGCGTGGGGTGCCCGCAAGGCCCATAGCTCCTTGGTGCAGCCTCACAGAACAATCCTTACAGGGCACAGCCATGCGTCAATGCGTATCCAGCTTACCGGGGCGAGGCCGTCGATCTCGTCAAAGAAGATGATGGCTGGCTGCTGGCGCTGGGCCTCCTCGAAGAGCATGCGCAGCTGGCGCTCAGCCTCACCCACCCACTTGGACAGCACATCCGCACCCTTGCGCATGAAAAACGCCACCTTGCGGCCGGCCCTGCTTGCCGTGGCCGCAAGTGCTCGCGCCACCAGTGTTTTGCCCGTGCCTGCGCGTGCAAGCCGGTCAGAGCAGCAAACAGATTTTCAACCCGAGTCCATACAAGGTAGAGCTCAACCTAAACAAGTTATGACGAGGGGCGGCAGGCCAGACCTGGGGGCCCGTAGAAGAGCACCCCGCGAGGGGGGCTGATGTGGAAGCGCTCAAAGAGCTCTGGGTAGACCAGCGGCAGGAACACCATCTCCTTGAGCGCCCTGATGTAGTGGTCCAGGCCGCCCACCTGGTCAAAGCTCACCGAGAGATCCACCTGCAACCCACCCAAGGCAGCATACACATTACTACTGCGCTCTCCGCCCCTTGCGATGCTGGATCTCGGATTTGAGGTTCGGATTTGAGATCGGACTTTCTGGAGAGTATTTGCAGTTTTTTGGCCTGTAGTAACGATTGCTTAGAACCCCCTGCTAGCTCCTGAATACATGCAGAGCTGTGTGAAGATGTCATGCTGCAGAATTCACACATTGCATGAGGTGAGCTCACATATGCTCTGGAGTCATGTTATAAAATCTCTCCAAGTCATGCAGCATCTTGAGATAGATTCATGGAAGCAGCTAGCCGACAATAGGGAAGGCTCAAATCCGTATCTCTAGCTGCATAATGCCTAGCCCTTAGCCTCCCTGAAGACCTTACAGGTGCATCAATCCAGGGAAAAGCAAATGCAAGATACTGTTATATTTAGTATCCCAGTGTCAGCCTGGTGCCCAGGGTGATAAGCGAAGGGTGCAGACCTCAAGGGGCGTGATCTCAGGGTTGCTGCCCTTGCCGTCCTTGCCGCCGCCCATGGGCCCCCCGCCGCCGAGAGCCACTTCCCAGGGCTTGTCCCCCGGAGGGTTCCCCCTGTGGCCCCCTGGCGTGCCGCTGATCTGCGTCCCTTGCGCGCCCCAATTGCGACCCTGACCCTACGTAATTTGTACATGTGTCTTCTGGAGATTAGTAGCCAGGTGACCTATAGATGGGGCACCCTATTATAGCAGGTATTTAGCATTAACACAGCAGGTATGCGTAACAGACAGGCCTGGCTCGGGCAAAGGGGCACTCAGACACTTGACATTTGAGTTTCAGCCGTTTGCAGCTGTCACACTCTCATCTATGGATACACATGCGCAACAGCTTAAACTCTCTTTAGAAGAACATGCTTGAATATTCTTAGCATTTTCACTGCCTGTTCCTGCCTCAATTTCCCAACCCTGAGGGTGCATCCCCAGATCAGACTGTACTTGCCGCAGATCCATATCTGTATCGTAACTTAGATACTGGCTATAAGGGATAAGTCGTGGGCAGCGGGTCCTCTACACACCTGCCAGGGAGCGGCTGCAAAGTCATCCGCCACGTCATCGTCGTCCGACCAGTGGCCAGAGAAACCACCAGCGCGCCGTTTACGGCTCACGCCCCTCTCGTTGGCCCCCCGCCTCACAGTGCCCCTGCGACGCACATGAGACACATTCACTGCCTCCGGATGCATGCACCAATACTGCCGCAGGTGAAATCGCCACTGCAGATACTCGGGGAAATTTGCCAACACGCAAGTGCGCAGGCTCTAACAATGGATGCGCCTTGGAATTCTATATGAAAGAGTTCCAGGACAGAGGGGTTAGTCTGCATGAAAAGTATTGATCATTTGTCATAAAGGGCAGATGCTCAGCAGAGGAAAAAAGAGACTCTTCTCTACCAGCCAAGAATGGGCTGATTATCTGGGCCATGAATCATTTGTCATTGTTTTGCTATTGCCTGGCCAATAGCATTATCCAGCAGTTGGCATGTCAGGGTAGCAAAATGGACAGTAAGTTGACATGAGTCTGACGTTTGCTGACAGTAGTTCTTGAGGTGTGCATGTTGCTCACCGCGGCCTGTCCGTGAGTCCCGGCACGTACGGCTGCACCTGCGTCCTGGAGCGGTCTCGCAGCGAGTACCTGTGCTGCGCGCGGCGTTCCTCCTCATCGTCCTCGTCATCATCCTCGTCATCGTCCTGTTTTTTCACACGCCACCCTTTTTCTTGTATCACCCCTTCACAGCAATAATTGCAGAACATCTCGAGATTGGGAAGAGTGCCCAGAGAGACAAAATAAATGTATGCAGCGCAAAGTAGCTGGGCAGCAGGTTGCCCATATCTTGGGCGCACGCCCATGCCGTCAGCTTCTCTAATTTATGTTGTCTGAAAGGATGTGCATGCGTGTAAATGCAAGTGCAAATGCAAATGCATGCATGCTGCCTTAATTCTACAGTTGTCAAAGTGTTAGCACAACACAGGGATGGTATGTGAGTGTTGTGTGGCTGGCCCAGACCTCGCCATCGTCATCTGGCGCCTGCCGGTGGCGCTTGTGCGAGCCGGAGATTTTCTGCCCCATGCCTGCATCGCCGGGCTTTGGGCTGTAGCGCTGCACTGTGCTCCTATTGCGCAGAGAGTAGCGCCTGGCAAGTGCAGAATGCAGGTGTTATCAGCAACACTCTGCAGGGGATCAGGCACAATTACTCCCACAGAACAAGCATCACAAGCACCAGAAACCAGCAACACAAGAATAGGTGGGATCTCAGGGAGCGCAATACCTTGCACCCCAGGGTTTCAGGGTAGGTAAGCATAATCATGCATGAAAACATGATGGGCTTGACTGGATGCAGAAATTTCAGGTCCCACCTGAAGTCCCCATCTGCCATCTCCTCGATGTCTTCTAAACTCTCTGATTCGTCATCGTCCTCGTCATCTTCCTCATCAATCTCCTCCACATCATCCTCATCCTCCTGTCAGAATGATTATTGATTTCAAAGTTCAAATTGAAGGGTACAGTACTGCCGGTACAAAGCTGCCTGGCATGCCAGACATGCTTCTATTCCAACGTAGCCTTGACAGTCTGGCTCTCAAACTTGCTCACATGTGAGAGAACAGGCAAATGCATTGGCCAGTGTTAGAACATTATTGCAGGTGTGATGTCACATGCAGTTCACCGCCAGCTTGACACAATCTGGGGCTGCAGGCTGGAGCCATCGAGGGGCTCACCTCATCCCCAAGGTCATCTTCGACTTCATCATTGGCGTCTTCAGAATCAAGCGGACGGGAGGCCTGCTTCAAGTTTCTTAGTTTGTGCGTGTGGCGGGGCTGCCTGCCATCAGGAATTTCCTCCAAGTCGTCAAGGGCGTCATCCTCATCTGCCTGGTCCTCATGCTTGATACCTAAAGCACTGCGCAAGGCCCTTGGCTCCTGCGCCACAGTCAAGGTTCAAGGTGCAAAATCAAAACGTTTTGCACCCATCTAAATGTGGTTGAAAGCGGCTGCAAAAGGCCGAGCTCGAAAAGGGCACCTCTTCAGCCATCTTGCTGTATAGATGGACGCAACACACAAGAAACCTGCACAAGACGCCCTTGCACGCCAGTTGCTTGACCCAGCTCACTATTCTGAGATAAGATCGTTCGGCAAGAGCGGTTTCACAGTTCTGACAACCTCGTCTTGCTGCCTATTTCCTGTGTGACGATGAAGAACGTTTCGAAGAAACTTTTCAAGTGATGATGCTCCTTCGAACGCTGAGAATATTCTACACAACATAATGAACGAGTTTCTTCCTGACTTGCATGCCTCCACTAGAGCATTTTCTCCTATCTGTTGTTTGCAAGAGTGTAATGGAGGCCTCACAAAGTCAAGAGCGCCATCTCCTCTGCTTCGACGCCTCGCGCTCCTTGTCTGCCTGCTCTTTCCTTCACTGACAGTGAGAGCTCTGCGGTCGCCCGAAAAGCTGCGCCTCCTCTTAGGAGGTTCGGCATCAACCGATGCTGAGCCACCTCCCCTCCTTGTGGCTACCATCTGTGGTTTTCAACCAGGAGCTCCTGGCACCTACAGGGGACTGTTTTCTTCAAGACCAAATGGCACGCTCATCAGAGCATTCTGCGGAAAAATAAATGACGCGCTAACATCTGATGCAATTCCCAGAAAGCCGATCTTGGCGACTCTTGGCAGGCTCGTGACTTCACAGTAAAGATCGGCTCTAAAATTGGACTGGCACTTGCAAATGAATAGGAGTCTGCTTTGTGACGGCAGAACAACGTCCAGCAACATTGCAATGCATTTGAGCATGGTCCCGGGAACGCCATCCGCGACCTGGGCCACGTGGCCCTGAAGTATTACGACGAAGACTTTGCGCCTTCTCGCAGCAAGATCAATTGTATGTCGCTGTTTCTGTAGCACTTTCAGCATGTCTGGTTATAACGAAGGTGGGTTAGAGCCTACATTTGGGACCTCCACCTTCAGACTTGCAGACAGCGATAGATTTTCCGTTTGTCGATCACGTGCCTCTGTCGGGCCAGGCTTGCTGGCCCCACAGCAGAGCGCATCATTTTGTTCAGTGACTTTCAATGTCCCTGTATTGCGCTCAGTAATTGATTTGAGGGATTTCAGTTGGGCGCCGTCCGAAATAGACACACATGGCCAGAGAGGGAACAGGTCAAAGAGGAGGAGAAAGGAGGACAGTGGGGATGTTTCATCATTTGCAGGCCGCGTTGAAGGCGGATTAAGGTTTACTACTGTTCCCAAGCATATCAAGAGCTGTCCTTTTGCTTTTGTTCGGAGTCTTCGAGAGAAAAAGCTTCCCTAGGCAACAAGATGTTCGCTGGAAAGGCTGCCCAAGACGCCCCCAGCTGCGTTGTAACACCTTGCTGAATTGTTGCAGCTCCCCCTTCGGATTTATTTTGGGCTGACGAGAACGAGAACGGACACTCTGGTTGTCATGCCATCTTGTCAAGATTTGACTGACTATCGAACACCCTGTGCCCTTCTACTTGCAGGAACCTAAGGCTGCGCCAGACTTTCGATGAGATAGATGAAGGGCACAAGGTGCGAATTTGTGTCCCCTTTCCGTTGTGCTGCATTGCATGCTTTGAACGCTTGGCATCTTTCTTTGAGGTGAGTCAAATTTCCATATTATTACTGTCAGGGCTTCCTAGAGGAGGGGGACCTTCGGCAGTATGCACAGCAGCACGGCCTCCCCACAGAATACATCCCAGCCTTCATGCAGTCTGCGCTACGAGGAGGCCACACATACCTTAGGTGAGCTGCTTTGATGTCCCATGAGCTGCCTTTGTTAAGTATTTCTGACCAACGACCGCTTCGCATGAGCTACACCCGGCTAGCTTCCCACTCGACGCATGTATGCATGCTTGCATACATTTCTGAGTTGCCTCTGCATTGGGGGCTAACCTGGGTATGACTGCTTTATGCATAGAAAAAAAAAGGAGGCGGCACCTAAAGTGGTCATGTGTTTGCACAGCTTTGATCGCTTCCGGCAGTACATAAGCGGGCGGGAGAGCAGCCTGAAGAGGACGTTTGACAGGCTGGACGCTGACGGGGATGGCAGGCTGACAGCAGAGGAGGTGCAGGCAGGGCTGGCTACCTTCGGCTTCACCTGTCCCTTCTCCAGATGCGTCTACAGGACCAAGCAGCAGGCATGATACATCCCCTTCACTTGATGTACACCAACCACTTACATCTTTCTTTGAGGGAGTTTTACAGCATAGCAGCATGACTTGTCATAACATGTCATCCTGGATGAATCTACCTCGGAATTATATTCTGAGCACGAGGGTGCTTGAGGTTTTGCTTGCATGCTCTTGCCTATAATTTTTTGCTGCGTGGTGGGATGCAGGCAGTGGAGGCGTTGTTACAGCATGCACTGGAGCCCACAGGAGTGCGCCGCAGGCAGCAGAGCGGGCGCAGCATGAGCTTCTCGGATTTCCGGCAGCTGTTTCTGCTGCTGCCGCAGACCGACATGCTTGTCGATTACTGGCTGCGCGCCGCGTGCCCCGGCGCATGTGATATCGGCGGAGGCGTGGTCATGCATGACGGGAACGCCTCCGCGCGGGTGCGCTGCCAGCCGCTTCCTCTGTCGTATTGAATGTTTGAATGTTGCTTTTGACAGGTCTGCAAGAATTCCTGTTGCATGCTGGACATCTGTCTGGCAAAGAGCCACAGCCTGCTGCCCGTGGCAAACTTTGCCCGTGCATGACTTCAGCTTCCATCTGACAAATGGGCAAAAGAGTACTGCATGCATCCCTGCTAGATGGCCCTCTGGCAAACAGCCTCGGCTGCCACGGCCAGTCCTGTCAGCCTGTTGCCTGTAGGACAACTCCTTATGCATTGCCTTTACCTGCTTGAGTGCCGTAAGAGCTACAGCAAGAATGCATCGCAGAAGTCTGTGGCGCATAATTTCACAGCAGCCAGACTGATGCCGATGGTCAGAGGCTGTGAATGAGCATGAATAAGTGACTTCGATACTGGATTTTGGCGTCCCCTGGGACAGGGCGGTCAGGGGTGTGCAATGCGTGCGCAGGGATCTCCCTGGGGTCATCTCATGGCGGGGGCAGCTGCTGGCGCGCTCTCTCGAACGGCCGTCGCGCCGCTTGAGACCCTCCGGCTCCAGGCCATGGTCGGGTGAGTGGTTCACTGTGACTCAAACTCTGGATAAGTTTTCTCTGTACTGCGTTGTCTCCTCCAAACTCTGCTGCAGCATGCCCGCTGCTGAGCAGCTAGGAAAGCTCGTCGCCCTTTTGTGCAACATGGGCCATTGGCGGTCTTCTATTGTCAATGGTATGGTGGCAGGGACAAGTGGTTCAGTGTCTGCCATGGATGCTATTGTGCTTGATCCGCAAGCCATGCAACAGAGAGACTTGTGCAGTAGACATCTTTTGGTCTAATTCCTGCTTATGCAATTCCCCGCTCATCTGATCTCATGCCAATCTTGTTCAGGCAGAGCAAGGCGCCGAATTTGATGGCGGCGGCGCGGGGCATTGTGGCGAGCAGCGGCGTGGCCGGCCTCTACAGGGGCAACCTGGTCAACGTGTTGCGCTCGGCGCCTCAGAAATCCCTCGACTTCTTTGCCTTTGACATGTTCAAGGTGTCCGCCTTCGCCCTTCTTGAGCCCTGACATTGGGATGCATGCGAACTTGAGCTGTTGAGAGTGGTGGCCCGATATCCTTCAGCGGCAACTTGGAAGAAAGTAACTCTGTGTATTCGTTGCCTTGTATTCTTGGGGCCCTGTTGTCTTGCGGTTGTCCCCTCTTCTTGTTTCCTTGCTTGACACAGCAGGGGTCCCCCCAATCAGGTCCTCAGAACCCCCCTGCAGCTGGTCGGCTGCACGCATCAAGGCTAACCGCCATCGTTCATTCTCAGCTAGCACCAAACCTCTAAAATGCAGGGATTGGACATGAAAGTGCGTTCTACCTGTGCACTGTCCGTGCAGGGCCTGCTGCACGCGAAGGGTGCTCGGACACCGCTGCCGGTGTTTGCGGCGGCCGGCATGGCGGGAGCGGCCAGCAGCGCTTTATTATATCCGCTGGAAGTTGTGCGCAGCCGTATAACCTGCGACACAGTGCGCTCAGCCTTCTCCCTTTTCATATACCTCAGTACCCTACTTATTTTACTTCAATTCTGATCTGGCAGTGGGGCTGTGGGGTACTTGTCTGTATGTTGACTGTTGCGTGACATGCATGACAATTAGTTTATTTCACTTCTTACAGAGACGATGCGCCACGAGGATTTGTGGTGAGACTGCTGATTTGTATGGGTGCAGTTGGGGCTCTATGGAGGGACGGGGCATACGCTGAGGAGGATAGTTCGGGAGGAGGGGTTTGGTGCGCTGTACCGGGGGATTGGGCCGAGCGTGGCTGCCATCATCCCGGAAGCTGCTATCACCTACGGTGTGCCCTCAACCCATTCGTGCCTCAACTGTTGACTACCGAATATGTCCTGGCTCGTACATGCCAAATATCAGTAAATGCTCGCTTCTTCAGCCGCCCCAAAACTTTGCTTGCGAGTGTCTGGAAGGGGTGATGAACACAGAGGCTGTCACAGAGCGGTCGCTGTTGCAGCAGGCTTGCAGCCTGCAGCCGCCTGACACAGCGATGTATTAGTGCTTGCAGGTCTATTAGAAACACTGAAGCACCACAATACCTCTGAACGGCAGAGCCCCTGCCCTCCAGACATGGTGTCAAAGAGGGGAAGCTTACATTCTATGAGATGTTCTGCAGCGATATGGTGGTGATATATCTGTCGCGCATGCAGGCCTGTTTGATACGCTGAAGCGGGCCTATGCGCGCGTTGGCGGCCGGGGTGAGGCGGGTGTGCTGCCGTCAATATCATTCGGTGTGGTGTCTGCGTTCGTGGGCCAGCTTGTGGCGTTCCCTCTCGAGACCGTCTCCCGCCGCATGCAGGTGCGCGGCTGCTGTCACCCGGCATTCTCTCCCCTGTTGCGATATTCAACAAGCTCCACAACCTTGGTCTTGCAAAGATGTGGCGTGCCCGGCTGTGGTCTCAGGCTCTCGCATGCAGTGAACATGCACAACGCCTGCACACACTCTGCAAGATTTTCAGCTTGTCAACTTGGCGCCCTTCACCCGTATTGCATGGTCGGGAGCTGTCAACTTGTCAGGAACGCACATTTGCAATCCATCTGAGGCATGTTGCAGGCTCACTAGGTCTCACAGCTCATAGCGCTTGGTAAACAGTGTCTGGTGTCTCTCCTCGAGGGTGTGTGACGTAGAAAGCAGCACTGGTGGATCCTGAGCATGGCAGGGTGTGCCCTGCAGGTGGGCGGGTGCAGCAGCGAGGCTCTGGGGTTCCTGCCAACGCTGCGAGACATAGTGCGCAAGGATGGCGCTCTTGCTCTATACAAGTGCGCGCTCCCTCATTCTCTTCTTCACTCCCCTTTGCACGAGCTGCTGTCAGGTCCTCTCACACACTGCACTCTGGTGGACATTGGCTTTATTGAATGGCTTAGCGGATCAGTCCATATTTCTCGGGGTTTGTTTGTCTTACCGCCCAGGTGCATGTTGGCAAGTGAAGCATGCATGCAAAACCATATGTTTTAACTGCATTGCGGTATTAGACTTGTGTTTGTTGGACATTCAAGGCCACTTCATCTTATGTGGGGGGTACGCGTCAAGATGCAGTGTTTGCCAGATGGTACTGAGGGCCAAGTCATTATGTTTGACATGCGCATGCAAAGCTGCGAGCAGCTGAGTCATGCGTGTCTGGGCTGCAGGGGCGTTGGCGCGGCGTCGCTGCGAGTGATTCCGATGGCTGTGGTGTCGTTTGGCACGTATGAGGCGGTGCGGCTGTGGCTGACAGCCCTGGAAGAGCACTTGCGACAGCACAGATCGGCCGACGGCATGCAAGAATCCCAGCCTGTGTGTGTCAGCAACAAGTAAGCTGTGAGGCATGCTTTATGCAGTGTTGCCAGTTGCTTTGCAGCTGGAGCATGGGTTTGCATGAAAATGCCCTTGAGAGGCAGCTAGGATGGATGAGAGAGATGATAGACTAATATCTTCAAATTTCATCAGGCGCTATTTATAATTAGCCGCCTGATCCTCCTTTTGCGGGAAGCTGTATCTTTAAGCAAGAGCATATATCCTTGTACAATGCTGTCAAGATGTCTCTATTACTGGTATGTATGTGATAGAATGTACAATTGAACCTACAACATTGCTATATGTATACTCAATAGCAGTTAGCAACGGTCCAACAGTAATGCTTGCAAAGGTTCTAATTCTCTTCCCTACATTTCATCATCCAAATAATGTGAGCACATACTCGTCAGCCTCTTTCCTCAGTCTTGACCACCCGCTTGGAGCCCAATATACGTAAGACCATGGTTGAAGTTCTATGCACTAAAAGTCCAATGCCACAACCGCAGAATATTGTCAATTGGCATGGTCATGACTGCTGTCCTGCTAGCAACAACAGTCTCTAACTTGTCTGCGACGCGGGACAATTGCCTGTCCGGAAACATGACTGACAGCCAGCAGAGCAGAGCAGCGCTTGCAGCAACATTGCCAGTCATTCCAAGGCACCGCTTAGGGCGGTGGGTACTGGGTATTTGCCCTGTAGAAGGTTGTTGCCGCTGGGTTTATTGATGCACCTGTTATTGCGCTGTTGTACCGGAAACAAACGCCGCCCGCAAGGTCCGATCGGAAAACAGCAAAGTCACAGGTAAAAGTGGGGTCATTCAGGCAGTCCGCGAAACAGCCTTGGAGTGTGTTTGGCCCCGCCCGGCTGATCACGGCTGTGAAGGCCGCCTGCTGGATTGTAACGACGCCATTCACTGTCTGAATTGCTGAGTTGGTGTCGGTAGAGCCGCCCAGGAAAGCCGGCGGAGCGTTTGGTGGCGGCGGCCCGTATGTCAGGCAGTTCTGGGTCGAGGATATGTAGAGGAAGCTGACGCATGCGCTGCCAAGGCTGCTGCAGATGGCCCCGCACGCCGCTGTACTGAAGACCCCTGGGAAGGTGGCAGGGTCTGACTGAGGCTGGTAATTGATGTTCAGCGCCAGCGCATAATCCACAGGCACGGCTGCAGGGGCAAGAAAGAGCGCGTCAGCGTGCGCGATCTGGGCCAATTCAATGACTGTCTTGCAGACACACAAGGCCATGGTCATTGCCCCGTACAAGACTGGCCTTGGTAGGAGAAATTCAAGTTGCTCAAGAAACAAGCATCAGCCGCATGCAGGCACATCTAGCTTGTGAAAGTTGAAGATGAAAAAGAAGAATGTCAGGCCTTTTGGCGGAAACTGTAGCTGGACAGAGCCTGCATGGAATGTTTCAGGACAATTTCAGCACAACTAAAGAGAAACCTGCAGTCTTCAGGCATCAGCCAAGCAACCCACCCCTCATGTCCATCCGTACCTTGAACTCGCTCGTTGAGATACTTTCTGGACCAATTCTGACTGTCATGGCACGCACTTGACAAAAAACCAGCTAGTCATTTGGAGCTTGGGTCTCCCAGTGCATGAGCAGATCCGCACCGCAATGCTCAAGTTGCTGGCACTGTACTGGACAGTGTTCTTCAGCTTTATCCGTCAGGGCCTCTACATTAACCAATCAGTCCGTTTCACAAGGGGGTGCAATGGACAAAAGGGGCACGCAAGGGGTTTGAGAGCAGGGTTCTCACCGCACTGCCCAGGGTTGCTGGTGCTGCATGTACCAGGGTTGACAGCGCCTGTGCTTGTAGAGCTGCATGGCGTGGCAGTGGTTGTGCAGGTATCGTCTGCGTTGATGCAATCCGGGGAGTTGGAGCGCGTACAGCTGGGAGGCGTGGTAGGTGCCACGCAGCTTCCGAAAAAGGCGCTGCAAGCTGCACCACACCACAGCTCTGTCAATACCTGTGCAAGGGGGTCCTGCAGTCCTATGGCTAACGTGCAGGTGGCTCACTGATCGTGGACCAAAAATTGTTGTCCAGGAGGTTGTCTTGGACAGAGCGCGATGCTTGACTCGTTCACCAGACACACTTAAGCGCGACCTTCATCTAAGAAAGCAACCTTGGCATGCACACATGCTGAGATCAGCTGACAGTTGGATTGCTTGCGATCTACGGCATGCAAAGTCGCGTTGGTAGGGCCGCAAATTCACTTGCATGCATCCCTGCAGCTTGTGCACACACAGAGCAATTCCACACCATATTCACGTCTCATGCGTGGGAAGGGCTGCACTCACTTGCCAAGCCTGTAGGACCCGTCGGGCCGATGTCGCCAGTGTCTCCCTTGAGTCCCATCTCCCCTGTGTCACCCTTGAATCCTGTATCGCCCCTGGCACCAGTGCTGCCGGTGTCTCCCTTGAGTCCCATCTCCCCTGTGTCACCCTTGGATCCTGTATCCCCCCTAGCACCAGTGCTGCCGGTATCGCCCTTGAGGCCCATCTCCCCTGTGACTCCCTTGAACCCTGTATCGCCCCTGGCACCAGTGCTGCCGGTGTCGCCCTTGAGGCCCATCTCCCCTGTGTCTCCCTTGAACCCTGTATCGCCCCTGGCACCAGTGCTGCCCGTGTCTCCAATCTCGCCCCTGAAGCCCATCTGGCCTGTTGCTCCCCCGGGGCCAGAAGGGCCTGCAACCAGCAAGACCCCAAGGAGGCTCAGAAAATTGCAATGCACGAGAAGTGTGGCAACCGGTAGCAGGCAGGCTCGCAGCTGGGCTGATACAATCTTTATCGGTGCCAACATTGCAACGCTGCGGGGACAGGTATCAAGGACGTGCTGTTGCTGCATGCATGCCATACATCAAGCCACAAAGATACGCCATGGCCTGCACTTTACTCAAGGCGACAGCATTGGGAGGCTTATTTTCAGGCAATGCTTCTTACGCACACTCTGCCCCGGCGTCTTGCCAGGCAGGTTGTGCACCACCCGGCAGTGAAAGTATGGAGCTCCTCTCACTTGATGCGCTATATGCATCTGCCAGATGGGAATGCAAGAGCTACAGACACAATCCCGTACAGACAGTGCCAGGCCAGCATGCGCACCTGATGGGCCTGTGCTGCCATCCCGGCCGTTCACGCCATTCGATCCATCTTTACCTGGATGAAAAGTCGTTCCTTAATATCAGGACGATGAGGAATGAAGTTGTGACGCATGAAGTGTGAAGCACAAAGGATTTCAGGCACAAGAAGGCAGAGTGCCTGTTTTCGTTCAGTGAGCTTTCATGCATGAGGGCTTACCTTGCGCTCCAGAGCCTCCCGTGGTTCCCTGGCAAGGCACAGATTCCATCAATAGGATTGCATCATGCAGGGTCATCCGAAGATATGGCCAAGCCAGGAGTTGTTCAACTGTGAGTTGCTGCGTGTGCACACCTGGACATCATTCAAGCGAGCCTCGAGCTGTGCAATCTTTGCCAAGAGGTTCAAGTTGACACTCTGAAGCTCGGCCTTGCTGGCGGGCAAGATGCCCACGAAACTGGCCTCTGAACTGTTCACGAGTGACGGGATAAGCCGCGACACGAATGCTCCATTATCCCTTGAAGAACCTGTTTATTTAACGGGAGGGCAATGCTTCATGTCACCGATTCGACGGGAATGCACTGGGTCTAGGACACTCTGCCAATGGCGCTTGAAGCAACACTGTCATACAATGCAAAAAAAAAATCACTCACCGACAGTGTCAGCAGAGACACCGTATAGAAGCCTACAGAAGACAAATACACGGACTGTAGCGTCCCAGGGGCCAAACGTCCTGGCCACAACAAAGAGGTGTAAACGGTACCCAGACCAAACGCACTGGCACCACACCTTCAAGATGTTCTTAGGAGGTAAACAAAGCAGCATTGACTCTGTTACAATTTACCTCGATACCATCACTTTCTACGACACCTTCTCATAGGTGCTTCAAGTCAGAAAGTGTGCTCATTGGCTGCCTAAATTCTGTCACGCCCTGTTGAGTACCCAAGAAGGACAGCCGTGAGAAACAACCTTTAGACGGCAGGATGATAATATTCTCCGCAGAATGGCTGCTCTGTGCACAAGAAATAAATACATTTGGTGCGTTCACATTTATGCTGTCGCAAACTGCATTCAAGATGATGCATTAAATTATATAATACCCCACTATGGATTCAAATTTGGCCCAAACCTCCCAGCAGAACGCTTCGCAACGCAAGAGAAGCAGTTCTTTATAGGCCCACTGAATCTCTTCTCCGCCTCATGTTTGTTGCGGCCTAGCTAGCCTATAGGCCTGTATAGCTAGCCAGACCTTGTGTATACGTAATTCAGCACCTGAAAATTCGAAACCTGATTTCAAGGTGGCACATGATTTTACACCTTGCCAAATTTATAATGATTTTGGCAAGCTCTAGAGATCTGCATACCTGCCAGTGCAACCGGACACCATGGAAAATCGCTCATGGGGTATCCAGCACTGCACAGTCCCCACATGATAGTCACTCTGAATTCAGAGTTGAGTATCATGGATAGAAGTCCAAGATGATCACATGCGGGGACCAAACGCCCTCTTCCCTTGCGGACCTTTGGGACCCTCGCTCATACAATTGCAAGTCAGATCGCAAGCACAGAAAACCTGTACACAAATTTCATTGCTGGGCATTGCGTCTTATGATGCAGCATTGCAGATTACTCAAAAACATGGGCAGGGCTCAGTCAGCTTGAAGCCCGGTAGGTTGGCACAGTGATCTTGAGATTCTGCCAGAAGATGTCCACATTGAATTCTGCGAGCTGCTCCGGCGTGATCTCATCAAAGGCCCGGCTCGCATTCCCACCGCCCACGCAGTGACTCAGCACCTGCCACACACATGCAATCAATCCCCTTCCTAGTACCAGGTAAAAAGTAGAGACGCATCAAATGACCAAGGCAGCGTGAGCGCCAGAGGCAATAGGAAGGACTGCCTCACAAGTGGCCAGCAACAGCTTGTGAGAATCGAGCAGCAGAGTGTTGTAGCACACATTTACTTGAGCAGGACCATCAGATTACACTGCCTGCAACATGCTGCTGTGAAACAGTGATGCTGCAATTCTAATAGTGTTAGGAGCGGTACACAAATTGTGGGAATGTAGTGCACCCTCACCTTGCGCAAGTTGTTGCTGAGCGCGTCTACAACGGAGTTCCTGCTGCGAAGATCGCTCTCAAGGCCGGTCAGCTGGGTTTGCAGCGACTCAATTGTGGCCTGCCGGCTCTGCACATCCTTCTCCAGGCCCATGACCTTGGCCTTCACCCTGTTCACGCTGTTCAGAATCTCCACCCGTTCTGGCTGCCTCGCCGACAAGCTGCCATGCCGCTCATTCGTCCCCCCAGAAGCCGCCTCCATCCTTTGCTCACCGCTCGGCCCAACCGCGGCCGGTGTCCTAGGTGACGCAGCGCTGACAACAGCAGCGGGAGGCTTTGCAGGCGCCACGTCTGAGGCTGTGCTGCCGGACGGCCCCGCAGATGTGTTCTGTGTGCAGTTGGGTGTTTCAGCTGCGGCTGCCTTGCCGCGCGTGTGCCGCGTCGGTGCCAGGGACGGCGCTTCAGGCGGCTCTGCCGCCGGCGCCGCTGCAACCTCTGGCGTGCCCGCCATCTCTGTGTCGATGTCATCCATGCTGCTGCCCGGCCGGGGAGTCTCTGGCACAGCCGTTACTTCACCAGCCGGCTCCCCGGTGCTGCTGACGCCTGCATCGGCCTCCTGCTGTGCGTAGCTCTGCGTCTGTTCCACCGCAGCGCTTCCCTGCTGCTCACTCGGCGTTGCGGAGACGGCCGCGGCCGATGGGGCGCGGCCGGAGCCGCCGGACGCAGCTGCTGCCGCCGCGGCGGCCGCCCGGGCCTCAAGCCGTTCTGCCCGTGTCGGCGTCCGCTGCGCTGGAATGCCCGCTGCGGCCTGCGCCGCTGCTGGTGACGGCTGCAGCGCTGCCGGCACGGCGCTAGGCGCCGCCGCGGCCTTCGCCGGGGCAGCTGCGGCCGTTGCTATCGCTGTTGCCGCAGCTCGGGCCGCAGCCGTCGCAGCCGGCTGTTGCAGTAGTTCTGGCGCCACGGCCGGTGGCAGCGGCCGCTCAGCCGGCACGGCGGCGGGTGCCGCCGCAGCCTTTGCCGGAGCAGCTGCGGACTTTGCCGCTGCCGGCGCTGCCGGAGCTACGGCGGGTGCTGTAGCCGGTGCCGATGCGGCGGTCGGGGTGACCGCGCCATTGAGGCAAAGAATGGGAATGCCTGGGCTCGTGGGCACCAGGTCTGCAAGTGACCTGCCCGGCGCAGCGGCGGCAGGGGCGCTTGAGCTTCCGTGCGCTCTGCCGTTCTGCGTAAGCGATACAGCCAAAAGTCACTGATCTGATTGCCTTGAATGCACGACAAGCTGAGTGAGATCGTGTCAGGAGATCAGAAGCAATGTGCTGGTGACAGGTGCGGCTCTGTGGCCTCACCTGTGCCTGGGATCGCTGCAGGTGCTGTTGCAGCAGCAGACGCTGATGCTCTTGCTGCAGGAGCTGCTGTTGTTGCTGCTGATGCTGCTTCTGCTGCTGCTGCGCCAACCTGAGAGCCAGCTGCGCCATCGCCTGCTGCCGCCATGCTTCCTCCTCCCTCTTGGCAGCCTGCACAGCACACAGAGATTGAGGCGCCGCTTGGGGCTCACATCCAAATATTCTCTTGTGCACGATCATCTACGGTACTCCAAATATTTGGTAGAAGCACAGCAATGGGAGTGCTTGCTGTAATCGGGGGTTGCTGGAGACTGCCATGATAGTCTTGAGGACCGCCTGATATCATATATACCCCTGGACCCTGTATCTAATATCCAGATGATCCCAGAACACAGGGATGCAAACGGCGCAGCTTGGCTTGGTACAGGAAGCTCCAGCAACATGTGAAAATTTCAAGGCCCCCTAGACCCTTTTGCAAATAACACTTTACAAAGGGTCACCTCCATGCGGTGTTGCTCGGCTGCAGCTTCCTCCATTGCCTGCAGCTTCCGCTTCCTTGCACTTTTGTCCTTCTCCTTTGCCTGCGCGCATGCAGCCCCCAAGATGATCATGATGCGAACGCTTCACCATTCTCAGCAGAAGGAAGAATCCCGTTCCTTTTTGTTGTTCATTCTTGAAACCCCGTTGATTGCTTTCTTGCCGGTAAAGGGCAAGATCGAATCAAAGACCTTCTTCCAGTGCAGACTTTTCTCAACTCCTGGCCAGCACGATTGAGCCTGACAATTGTGTCCAGTCACTTTCCACATTGTAGCGCGTTCTGGGCAATGCTTGATGATATTCTCTCTTCAGTGGGCAATCCTGGCATTGTCTACCTCCAGGCTCACATCACCCAGAAACGAATATCAGAGCATGGCATGAGACTCATCTTCTGCCAGTTTGCTCCTTGAGGCCAGTCACCTCCTGGTAGCGTCTTTTGACGGTGCGCGTGTCGGCGGCGGCTGACTCAGGCGCTACAAGGACCCTATCTTGCTGCAGCTCAAAATGCCATGGGAATGAAAGTAATACAGAAAAAAGGCAAAAGAAAAAGCAAAAAGGTCAGAAAGGAGAGTCAGATCTTGTCACCTCCTGATATCGCCTTTTGACGGTGCGCGTGTCGGTGGCGGCGGATTCTGGCGCGGCGTAGGTCTCCTCGGGGATTTTGCAGCCGGCTGCGGCGGCGGCCGGGTCGGGGTTGAGGCGGCAGTACCAGGAGCCGTCCTCCTGCGCGGCCTCCACCTGCGCCGTGGACCAGCCCGGCGGCATCTTGCGCCACTTCAGGCAGCGCGGCTCGTCGCACTGCGCGCCAGACATCGCCACACATCACGGGCAAATCAATGAGATATTTTGTCTAAAAATGTAAAGAGTATATGGAGTACCCAACAGCACATTGCGCCACTTCAGGCAGAGAGGCTCGTCGCACTGCGCGCCATGCAAACAGTGACATCGGGGCTAGCAGCACTGCAGATCTCCAATGAGCGCATGCAACAATCGAAGTACTCCCATGGGCATATTCTGCCACATCAGGCAGCTAAGCTTGTCACACTGCACAGCACCAACAACGTCTTTCCAGGGGGAGGAGGGAAGAATAGGCAGCAAATTCACCGGCAGTTGTAGCTTTCAATTGGACAAGAACTATTTCCTGCCTACAATAAGAGCACTGTACAAGCATGTTTCGTGCTACATAGTGAAGACAACAGCAAGGAATGCTGCCTGCCAGCAGCTTCACATAGCCCACCAATCTGCATTCCCCAAGAGCATCTCAAGATGCACGCACGGCATGCAAATTTTGGGGACCAAGATCTTCCCCTTGTACCAGACAACCTTGACGGCACAGAAGGGGCCCTACTTGAGACGTTGATACCCCACGAACGGGAGATAGGAATGGACCACAAAATGCCAAGCAGACACATGGCTGCTTTAGTGCCAAGCAGACACATGGCTGCTTTAAGCTACAGCTCAGCGTGGTCGTCATAGACAGTGCAATGCTTGCTGCGGGGACAGCACCCCACCTGGACCCAGAGGTCGTCCGGCACAGTGGCTGTGGACTCGCTACCGTTCTGCTGCGGTGCTTCCTGCTGCGGTGAGGGAGCGCCCCTTGCAGCAGCCCACGGATTCGGCAGCGCCAGCGGCCTCCCAGGTCCATGCTCCTCCACCTGCCATTCAGAAAAATTCTCGATTCAAGAGCCAACACCACAGCAGAAAATGCCTTCAACACTGAAAAAAGAAGAGGAGGCATGTTTACTTTGCAGAAGACCTGCCACAGCATGACAGACAGGCTGCATCTGCAACACAGGCAGACAGGCATGAGTGGCGGGTGCTGCACGCCTGCTGGGTTGAGACTAGAAATCAGTGCGGCAGTCTGGCATGTCCTCACACGAAGGTGCCCCACATGGATTTATTTGGTGTTTCAAACGCTAGCAACCATGAGTTACTACGTGCGCCCAAGGGTCAGAAAGTCTGGATTTGCACCTTGTCCCACCAGTACATCTGCAAGATCTCTGCCAGCTTCTTCTGCAACGTCCGGTACTCCTTGGTGTCATTAAAGTCCTGCATAAAATGAGTGACTCATCAGCACAGCTCTTTGAAGCTACATATTCACTGGTTTTGGACAGGCAAATGAGACCCTCTGCTCGAATGCGACCAAATTGAAACAGCTGCTGCCAGCTTTCATGTTCAGGCCAAGGTCGATGGGCTGCCAGCTTTCATGTTCAGGCCAAGGTCGATGGAACCCAATTCTGATCCCTGCTAAAAGCACATCTGAATCACAACAAACATTACTGCCCGGGCCGCCTTCACCCATACAAAGGCAGGTAGGGTCAAAGCTGTAGTCCACTGCTGAAACCTGCACCATAGAATTGGCATATACCGAAGCTTTTCCCACCATGAATTCCCTGGGTTTGGAATGCGCACCTGCTTGTTGTGTGTGGGTTCCAGATAGTCAGCCTGTACGACCCCCAGGACACCAACGCCCTTGTCATTGGGCTCCAGCTGCATGCCCACGCGGTGGTAAGGGCGGATCAGCCGGTTCCTGTGGTATATCATCATCCCGTACAGGCTCGGGTCCTGCACAGCAAAATTTGGCATGGTGACACAATATTTGCATGCCGAACTGATCAGTACCGTGTACTGTGTGCACAAGCTGGCATCATCGGTACCCTGATGAGTGGAGCATGACAGGGCAAGATACAAGCTCCGCACTCAGAAGTCCTTGCATTCGTGGGAGCTCTCTCCTATCATGCACGCATGCTGTCCTGTGCTGGCCCTTACTCATCTCACTGCAGCATCCATCGTGGCATTGTCTGTCTATATACTTCTCACACACATGGCGGTTTTGTGGTCAATTCACAGCAAAATGCCGTTCGTAGTGAGCCCAACTTCTTTGGATGCATCAGTAGGTTGTGGGGCACTTTAAGGAGATCGTGTGGCTATACAAAACCTCCTCCTTTTTGTGAAGGCCTCAAACAGCCTTGGCATGCCCCCTCAAATTCTCTGTCTCTGCGCAATGCGTAAGAGCGAGAGTAGGCGGCAGCCCACCTCTGTGTTGAAGCCCATCTCGATGTCTGCATAGGCCAATGTCTGGTTCCGCAGCTGAAAGCGCTCGTGCATCTTTCCCCGCAGCAGCGAGGTCACCCGCTGCGTGCGCACCTTCTGGTCCCGCACAAATATCTGCATGCGTGGCACCTGCAGCAAGCAGAAGTAAATGGATACCACCATTGCAGATGTTTGGTAATTTTGCTAACTTTAGAAACTCATGCCGTGCTTCGTTGTGTGGTGCAACTGGAATCCGCTGCAATGTGAAGCAAAGTGATGCATGGAGCCTGGCATCGATGCTGTCTATGAAGGAGCTATCCATGCTGCACAATAGTCAGCAGGGTTCAGCCTTCTCAACATAAAAGTAAGGACAATTGCTCGATGCTGTGAGACAGATCTGCCATGATCATGGCCACAAGGTAATTGCCAACATGGGCTCATCATTTGCCCGTGCCAACCTCACCACCCGTGCATGCATGCAGAAATCTCTGAATTGTATGCGGTGATGAAGGGGATAGTGATGCAGGGGGGTATGATACCTTGTAGAGCACTGACACGTACTGGCGCAGTGAGTAATCCAGCTTCACGTCTGTGCTGCGTGCCTGCCCCAGCCGCGTCTGCTGGAAATTCTCTGCAGGGCCCGCCTCATCCCCGTACGCGATGTCCCTCGCTATGCGGATATCATTCCTGTGTAGACATTTAATCTCAATAGAGCTCCTATTATTTATGCAGGTATCTGGCATGCCTCTGCGAGAACCAGAAGCCTATCTTGTGAGGCTGATGAGAACTCCCTGGCCTTGATGCAAACAGCCATAATAACTCCTGTCACCCAAGTTGACTACCGTGGCTTCGTGAAGCCACCCATCTGCAGATAACAAGGTGCTGCAGCATAATGGAGCCATTTTCGAGAGTCCAAGTGACAAATGCTGCTGATCCTGTCTCCCTGAGCCCCTTGAGAGCAACTGCACCTAAGCACAGAGAGCAAGGCTCTACTGGACCAAGCACCGAGACTATCTTGCCTTGATCAGCCAGGGCAACCTCAATATGGGATGGAGCCGCTTTAATGGAAGAAGGTTTGTGCCTGGCAGTACTGGGGTCAGACCTCCCCGCAGCATTCTGATAACTGCATGTGGGAGCAGCACTCACGTGTCCGAGTCAAAGTCCAGTTCGAGTGCGCCGCTGTCATCTCGGCGCAGTCCTGAGATGATCACAATGGTGCCCGTAGTTGGCATTGCCCGGAGTTGCGCCAGCAAACTCTCCTCGTCCTGCACACGCGCACACTGGCGTCTCAACACATCTCCTAGCCATGCAGACATCAAACTGGCAAATATCCAAAGTAAAAATGGCTGTGAATCATAACCAGGAAATCTAAAGTTTTATTCCAATCAGGCAGTATCTGCTGTATCTCGCAATAGCATTCCACACACACAACCTGCTACTACGCCTCAAAGGCAGCTGCTGGGATACATTAAAGTGCATTACAAAGCCTCAATATGGTTGAGAGGAGCATGCCTGAAAGATGGAGTAGCGCATGATGGCGTCCAGGCTCTGCTTCAAGTCAGCCTGACCTGCCCCCATGCGCCTGCCCTCCAAATCCCAGGTCGCCATCGGCACCAGAATATCCTCGCACCCCGTCGCCTGCACCCAAATAATTGCAATAAACATTTCCTTCAATGTGTCAAACATCCCAGATTTTACACCTCTCAATGATCATGTGTCGCCCTCAATGGGCAGATGCTGTGCGCTTGTGTTTGTTTTACTTAGTCAAGCATCCATGGGTGAAAGCACATAACAGCATGGGCTATGGGCCTCCAGATCACTGTGTGCATACAGCGAGTTCGGCAGATGATGAAAAGGCCCACTGCAACAGACATGCATGATAAGGGGAAAATGCATCATGCAGCTGATCAGATTTTTCACGCTTTTGAGAGCCAAGTGACATGCTGCGAAACAAAAGAAAATGCACCTTCAAGAAAGTCTGGCTGAGGAAGCCGGCACTCTGGCTGGTGGTGCACTTTGTCAGCACCAGTGCATCCTGCCCAAGCCGCATACTCCCCGCTTTGAACCCATTGCCAAAGCGCCCAATAGCCCTGTTGCATGCAAGCAAAGGTAAATTTGTACAATGGTGATAATGCAGTCTTAAATTGCAGAATGGCATTTGCTGCTGTGTTAGGAGCAAGGGGCAAGCGAGATCTCCATTGGCAGGGTGGTGCCTTCAGACAGGCATGCATGCCTGCTTGCAATGCTGCACAACATGGTATGAAGCTCTTACCTTGCATTGGATGACTTGTCACTGTGCCCAAAGCCCAGCATCTTGTGCAGCTGCAGAGGGTTCATCCCAGTCCTATGCATGCAAGCGATTCAGCACCCTTATCAACACGTGTGCACCTTACAGTCTCCATTTCCTCTCCATGTGAGAGACTGTGGTATGCCGTCGATGGTCGGGTCTACAAACGAAATTCGAGCAGTGCAATGCATTGGCTATGATTGGGCAGCTCACCCATTGTCCATGAACACCAGTGTGTCCACCTCTTTGCTGGTGCCATCCTCGCCTGTCACCTCAAACTGCTGCAAGTCAATGCAGAACCTGTGAACACACCATCCAACATTAGGAATACCTGATTGTTTGTCTCCTAACTTTATCTACTGACCAATTTAAGGCTGAGAAACACCTGTCAACATGAAAGATTGGCAGAGGGATTGAGCGCACTGTGTAGCCTGGGCATCGTCAGAGGCGTTGTCTATGAGCTCTGCGATGGCACTGAAAGCCCAACGGTGGGACGTGGAATTGGTGTGTAAGAAGTTCGGGTGGATAACGGTGTGCCTGACACTGGAGTACTGCACAGGGTTTGGCTCCATGCCGTGCAACTCAGGACCTAGTATCTGACAGTGCTCATCACCTTCTGACTGCGAGACACATGAACAGACATAAGTATCTTCTTAGGTGAATCTGAATTTCCCAAATCTGCAAGTTCGCAAGGCAACGGGAAAAGTCTGGCAGAAGCGCCCAAGGCGTTCTTGAAAGCGATGGGCCCGAAATACCGGCAGCTCGCTTCGTCGAAAAGCTAAAGGCATTCAGGATTTGAGTACGCATGTGAGAAGGATGTAAGGCTTTTCAAGCACGGTATGCCCACTTGCCACTTTCAGATCCACTTCCAGGTCTCAGAAGCTGTTATTCTGAACATCTTGTGCATGCGCTCAATCCCAGGCAGAACTATAAAAACTACTTTTTTCGAGTACAAATTACCTGAAGGGGCGCCTTGGCATTGCCCTCGACCCTGCAAAAGCAAGGTATAGTACATTCGACCTGCTAAAAGACCACCTTACAACATGCGCAGTGGTTTCTAGCGCATCTTCTCTGCCTTGTCTCTCCTATTTCTCGTTCTCTGCTTACTGCTGACGGCTGTTTTGGCTCGAAACGCTTTGTGCTGCGCAAATTTCATTTCAAGCGTTGGGCCAAAGCAGGCAGGGCGAATTTAGAGCGACTCCTTCCGTGAAAAGGACGCCTTGGCAAAAAATGCCGGTGACAAACGCTCATTGACGGAAGACAAGGCCTGTTGAAATTCTGGTCCACGCAGGAATACAGATCGGACTTAGATGACAAGATATCACGAGGAATTGGCGACTGGTTGAGCGCGTGTGGCGGTCTCTTGCCGACCCGTAAACAGCTCCAAGCGTCTTACGTTTGGTGCGTCCTGGGCTTTTGTGCCGTCAAAACCTCGATCGCATGCTGCATCTGCCTTTGTGATGTGATGCATGCAGAGTTCGCAGCAAGGAACCATTCGTGCGTTGTGAACAGCCAGTGTACGACACTGGATGTGTGAAGTTTCGTTGAAGATGCCTCAAGTAAAGCCCACATCGTCTGCTAGCCCGATGGGGCTAATCTCTACACATTTAGATTCTTAAAGCACTCCATGGCATAATATACGCAGAGCTCAGGGGCCTGCTCGCTGAAATGGACCGTGAGTGTATTGCCGTTCAGGACTAGTTCAGAGGCTGCTTGCCAAGCTGTGCTGCTTGCCTGGATTTTCAACAAAGCTGTTGCCAATCCATGTGCAGGTGTGAACATGCTCGACTTGCCTGAACGGAGATGAACAAGCAATGACATTGGAGCCGGACAGACGCAGCATTGGCCACCATGGCTACCCGCTGGCAAGGGCGCCTGCGCCAAAGCTGGCTCGCTTAGGGGGAGCCCTGCACCTTCAAGCATCCTCCCAGTTCACAGTACGCATCCTTGCCCTGGCGTGCAGTCTCTGCATGCATGGCATCAACCGGCACATCATGCACAGCAGCTAGCCAGGGGCTACAGTACTCAAATCTGCTCTCATTATCCTTTTTGACTCCTGTCTCAAATAGCTAAGGCGCACGACAAGGTTGATGTCATGTATCCGCAGCGCTGCAATTGCATTGCTCATGCGCCTGTGCCAGATCATGGGAAGCCACAGCGGGCCACCTTGAACCGTTTTTCCATCCCCACCTTGCGCCGGCATCGTGCCAGCAGAGTGTCCTTTGCATTGATCATCTCATATCCTGCTTAGAAGCGATGCCAAAACAAATGCTGTGCCAAAACAGGACACGGCGGCGGCCGCCGGCCTGCGCGCATTGGAAAAGCGGGTCGAGGCGGTGCCTGTGGCAGTGTACGAGTTTCTGCAGGCCGGGGGCGTTCCTGCTGCGGTCACAATAATCACCAGCGAGCCGGTGCACGAGGAGCTGAGAGATGCGGCGGTCAGCTTGCTGATCGCTGTCTCGCGCAAGCAGCCGCAGGCCATGTCCCTTGCGTTTGTGTGAGTGCCCCAATCTGTGTATGAGGTGCATGAGTGTCACCTGTGCGCCATCTTGATGCCTTGAGCCGTTGAGCAGGCTATCCGCAGAGTCTGTGGGAGTGCTCTGATCTGTGCAACAACGTCTCCGGGCATGTGCATGGCTTTTGTTGTGAAGTAAAGCGGGGGCTTAGCACGGCATGTATATCTTCCAAAGACTATTTTGGAATTGTTGCAAGCAATGGTGGAGTGGTATTTGGGGTGATGCCAGGATCGCAGTATAATTGCCCTGCTTGAGGAGAACACTCTTGATGGACCACACTTTTGACTAACAGTATAATGTAAAATCCATATGTTGTATTTTTCTTTTTTGCAGGGAGGCGAAGGGAATGGAGGCGGTGGCGCATCTGCTGGGCCGGGGGGTGCAGCTGAGGGCAGGAACGCTGACGCAGACGGGCGCCGCCACCGTGGCGGAAGCTGCGCAGCTGCTGGAAGCTGCGCTGGAAGCCGGCGGGCAGCCGGCCGCGCGCGCATTCGCCGATGCCGGCGGCTTCTCTGGTCTGCGCATGGGCCTCGCCTGTGCGCAGCTCGGCGGGCAGCATGGGCTGGAGGTAATTGTCCTCTCTGCATCCGGTGTCCCTGCTTGCAGCATATGAACGATGTACCGTGCCATCTTGATATCCTCGGCATACTTTAAAAATTCTCGAATCATACAATATGAGGCAGTTTTGGGCCTGTACTGGGTGGTTAGTTTTAATGTTAAGGCAGTCATGCACAACATAATAACATGCATAGCACGGCCCACCACCTGCAGTACCAGCAACGCTCCTCATAACTTACTGGAGAATTGCGAGCGCAGTCTGCAGTCAGCTTAATAGGCCGGCGAGCTGTGCTGTAGCATGCTCAATGCCTTGCATCTCCAGTGGTTGCAGGATGCTCCCGTCTTTTCTGAAGCCTGCTGACAATTCTTACAACCAGATATTTGGCGCTGAAGGCATACTGAAGGAATTCCTATAAACAAATATTTGGCCTGCGCAGGTGGCTGAGAGGGCGCTGGGGTTGTTGCATCGACTGGTGTGGGCAGGTAACAACAGAGGCCACGCTGTGCACGCTGCGCTCTGCGGCGCAGCATGCTCAGCGCGTGCACACCAGCCTGTTCTGGCGCTCGTCTATGCAGCTCCCCACATCCCCGCCGCCGCCAGGGTGCGCTCCACTTTCTTTCCCGTGCAATAAGTTGCTGAACGGTTCACTACACGCCTTTCGTTAAAGTATTATTATAAGTAAATTGCATTTTTGGGACCTGTTGGGAGCCACCTGAGGCTTATTGGTCTTGTAGGCAGTCTGTCACTGCCCATACTCACATCACAAAGTTCTCATGAGTCTGCATTCCGTCAAAGATTTGGCAAAAGTTATAGTGCCAACTCCTTGAGAAGTTGAGCAATTGAGAAGAAGCATGCAGGTGATGCGTGCAAGCCTGAGATAAGATGAAGTGGAGGAATTTGAGAAGTTGTTGGGCAACTCCATTGCTTCAATCCTATGGACTGAGTAGGGATGACAGCTAGACATTTTGTATGTTGCCAGTGATCCTTGGGCTCACTGGTGGATTTGCAGTGCATAATGACATCAAAATCCGTCCCACTTCTGAAGAGTGCGCACTTTTCAAGCTACAGCGCAGCTTGCAAGGCCACCTGACTCAATCTGAAAGACATGATCAAGATGGTCAATATTCTGATTAGCAGAAGTGAATAAAATATTGATTTACACTGCATCATTCAAATTCAAAATTCTGCTGTAGGGCATGGAGATTCTGAGGGCGCTGGCGGCGGCCAGTCCCACATGCATGCGCGCGCTGCTACAGTGCAACTGCGTCGACACCTGCCTCACCGTCCTCGATCGCACGGATTCGAATTCAAAAATCGCTCGCACCACCGCCCTTCTGCTGCATGACGCCCTCGGCGGAGACCCCACTTGCAGGTTGGCTGCTTTTCCTGTGCATGTGATAAGAAGTAGTGTAATGATGAAAAAACATTGTAGTTCCAGTCTTGCAGTCACTCGGTAGCACGGTATCACCCTTTGTGAAATTTATAACCGTTGCCCTTCCCTCTTATCTTGGAACTCCGTTTTTTGCTACCTGGAGTAAATGTGCGTGCATGCATGGATCGGCAACATTGATAGAGCTGACAATCTTGGATAAGCCACCAGCGATTATGTCTAGAATTGATCACAGTGCCCTGTAAGTTCGTGCTTTGGTGTTGGTGCCCTTCGGGGACTTAGTGCAATAGAAATCCTGTGCAATAGAGATCCTGTGCTGTCAGGCAGTCACGGCAAGAGCATTTGTGATCATGCAGGGGGGACATTCTAGCCAAGGGCGGTGTGACAACCTTTCTGAATGTGCTAATGCGCATCGGCACTGAGGATGCGCCAATCGCTGATGTCATCAACGGCCTGCTGAGCTCGCTTGCTGAGGGGTCTGCTGACATCACACACCAGGTGATCACCCTGACAGTCCCAGATAGCCAGCGACCTTGCATGCGCGAGTATGTTGCATGCATAGACAAGGCCTGTATAAGCCACCGCATACTATGCCCACCCAGAACCAAAGCTGAATGCTCAGGGGGGGTCCTGACAGGGCTTTGAGAATCTGGGGGACCGTGCTCCCTAGGGTCAATACCTTAAAAGCATACCAACCAGACCAAACCACACCCTTTTAAAAACCCACATCCTTCAATGTAAAAAAAAAAGTAAATGTACATCTAAATATAAATAAAAACCCCTAAATAGGGGTGGCATTCTTGGTCCTGCAGGGGCTAAGTCCTTGTCTCATTGTGCTCCTCTGGCCTGCTCTCTGCTGCATGTCACATGCATTCTTTCACTTTATACTTTCTTGGTCATGACTACGGTACTGTGCTTTCTGCAGGAGGGGAAGCAAGCGCTGCACTGGGCGGCCCAGTATGGGGAGGTGCAAATATTGGACAAGGTCTTGCTCGAGCGGCCAAACCTGCAGGCTGTTGACGGCCGCGGCAACTTGGCACTCCACCTCGCGGCAGCTGCCGGCCAAACGTGAGTCGCCTATATTTCCACAGTGACTACAGAGTGACTGTGACAGCAATCCTGTTGTGCTTGGGCAGTCTTGCAAACGCAGCGAGAGTATGTGGTTTTTTCACAATCACAACCTGTTGTGGTTGTGAAGAAATAGCTCAAGGTTTGGTGTAAATGTTTGCATTATATCCATATGGCCGATGGACATGAGCCAGATGGGAGACAGAGCTGTGCCATTGTTGAGCTGCGAGTGTTGATTGACAGTCGATACGCAATAACATCAGCTGTGAAGTGTTGGGGGTACTGCGTGGTATTTGAACCCTTGGACACCCTGCCCAATAATTTCCCTTCCCCTGCAGGGACGCGGTAAAACTGCTGCTGGAGGCCGGGGCCGATGCGCTGGCGTGCAATTCTGCTGGGGACCAGCCGCTGGCGGCGGCGGTGGGGGGGTCCCCCACGTGGGCCTTACTAAGTGCTGAGCTGAACTGGCGCGCATGCCTCGAGCAGCCGCGGCCCTGCCACTATACAGCCGCTGCAGGCAAGAAATTAACCAATCAGCTTTTATTACATTTCAGTGGTCTTGGCATCATCCGTGTCTTGCCAATTTCATTGGATGATTGGTATGCAGTTGTAGAGAGAGAAGGTTGCCCTTGGAAGCTGCCTGATGATTCACTGATTGTCCTCCATTTATCAGGTACCACATGCAAATGGTAACTTGTGCATTAATCATCCCCAAAATATCGGCACATCATGCAAAGTTACTGCCATGGACCCAGGCAAATGATGGTTGGGCGTATTGCGTGCAGGTGAGGCCTCCTGCTCAGGCCAGGAGGAAGCCTGGCAGGGACCAGCGAACTGCTCCTTCCTGCCTCTGAGCGGCAGAGTCAGGATTGAGTCTGCAGGCGTTGCATCTCCTACCTCCAAACACTGTGCGCGCCTCTCTTTTGGCTCGTCTATATTTTCCTTCCTTGAAACAGGCATGCTCCCTGTATTTTCATGTGGTACACAATGTGCACATTCGTAGCAGCAGAAGTACGACCATAAATTTTGCCCAAGCCAGACCTGTGTCATCCCCGCTATGCATGCTGTAATAGTGTGCTCCATTAGACGTCATCTGATTTACTGATGAGCAAACACAATGGTTGCAGGGGTCATAAGCGCCATCAAGGGGAGCCGTTCAAAACCAGCACGGGCAGCGGGAAAGCAGACCCACAGCCAGCAGCCAGGGCAGACGTTGCAAGAGTTTAATTTGCCGCTGCAGAGTCATATTTCTACCCTCGATGACTCCACCCTCAGCTTGGACTTCAATGAAGAGGACAGTGCAGCAAATGAGGAATTTTTGGGAGGGAGCTTAAGTTCACATGGAAAGCAATTGAACAAAAGGAGCAGCAGGGGCAAGGGTGAGTGTCACGTGGGGCGCTTGGTCATCCGGGCTGACTCACCGCCCGGTCAGCGCGCGCCTACTCTGGAGCGGGCACTTCGCACGCTGCTGCGCCGCTGCTACCCTGCCGCTGTCAGCTGCCAGGTCAGCACTGCTCTGGTGTCATGATATCTGCTGCGTGACTACACCTTGCCTATTTTCCAGTGCCTGAAATCTATGGGGATGCTTAATCAGCGTGCTGGTTGCTTGTAGTGACATCGTTTTGCAGAAGTGGACACCTGCCCACGCTGTCCTTTTCAAAGACCTTAGAAAAAGCAATTGATAGAATACAAGTATGTCAAAATCAGCTGATTCAATGATGTGGGTGGGCAGACGGGGACGCCCAGCGCAGGAGAGGCGCCCAGGACAGCTGACACGGACGTGCAAGCATCAGCTCAGGATATTCCAGCGGTGGACGCTGCTTCTGCCACCCGTCCTCGCAGCACGCTGGATGCGAATCTGCAGAGTGCCGCCTCCAGTGCCGTACAGCAGGCCTCTCAGCGGGAGCAGCAACAATCGCAGCACTTGAGCGTTGCAGCTCCCCAGCCGAGCGAGACATTGCTTTCTGACAGCATAGAAGCATCCGCACCCAGCCCTGGAGGCCAATATGCCAGCAGCCAGCAAGGGAGTGACCAACGCAGGTCCAGCATGCAACAGCGTGCCCCTGAGACGACTAGAGCGCAGGGAGAGACTAGCGCTGCAGCATCAGGGGTGGAAACGCCAAAGCCGGCAGGCGAGAAGCCGGCGGCGGCACAGTCCGGTCAGCGTCCGGTGGACGCTGACTCAGCGGTGACTCAGCGCCGGCCAAGTAGCGCGCTCGAGATCGCGCGGCGGCTGCGGCGCGCGCCGGCCGCCGGCGGCAGATCAGGCCCGGCCAAATCTGGCGCCTTTGAAAATGGCACATATGCCAAGTCTGACTCGCCTGATTTAAGCGTCAATGCCAGCTCAGCGAGTGCAGAGTCAGGCTTGGTGGGCGGGTATGGCGGTGAGAGGGCAGGCAATGATGGTTTGAAGCAGCCGCGATCAGTCCCCAAAAGGGATGCATCCGTCCAGCAGAGGGAGTTGTCATCTGGCAGAGGTGGCGAGGAGTCCTCAAGCAATTCAGAAGCCCACATTAGCCAGGTCGATGCTGCAGCTGTGGCAACTTGTTCTCAAGAGGAGCAAAAGGAGCCCGCCGAGGGCGCAGACTCAGCAGGGCAGCAGCTGCGGCAGCCGTCACAGATGGAGGCGAGTTCCAAATTTGGCGGAAGCAATGGAACGCCGTCGGACGAAACGCTGCAGAAGGGGAGAGCGCAGACCGGGGCTGCCGCGAGGACGCCACCTGTGATGTCATACCTCCCTCTGGCAGGTTTGCACGTGCCCCCTGCACTCCCTTGTACCCTAGGAAACCTGCCTGGATTAAGGGTCATGAGCCCCAGATTTAGCAAATTGAAACACTTCAGTGTGCATCTTCAGAACTTGTCACGTGTGCACCAATGATGACTGTGTCTGCTGGGCAGTGTCTCGCCGTGCAATGCTAGAAGGTTTTGACATCCAAGGGGCGTCCTGGGTTCGGCCCCTGACTTCGGGTTTCTGAGATGGATTTCTCTTTGTTTGCCTTCCAATGCAACTCTGCTGGGCAAATTGCTAGACAAGTGGCAATTGCTATGATGCATGCTCAAATGGTGCATGCATCATTTCCCAAATGCACCAGATCAGTACAGTCTGGGCCACCCTCACTTCTCTCTGAGGTCCTGACAAGCTCCCGGAGACAATCAAATTAATATGGATTGCTTCGCGCAGAGAGCCGGCAGAAGAGGAGCCGCCCGAAGGCACCCCCACCGCCGCCACCGCCGCCACCGCTACGGTCCTGCGTGCGCGCGGCGGTCGTGGATGCATGCGCGACGGCTGTGGCCGTGCGCGCGGGCGACGATCTGCGCCGGCAGCAGGCGACGCTCGGCCGGGGGAACTTGTATGCGCCGACGGCCCAATCTGTTGCAGACAAGGTGCGAAGAGCCAAATTATGGACTTCACAGTGCCCTGCATCATGAGCTGTGGCAACGACGGTGACGTGCGAATTGCATTGCTGCCGGGCAGAAGATGACCACGAAACCCAGATCTCACAGTTGCCGAGGCATGCCGTACTCCATGTCAATATTACTACCGGCATTTTTATCTTGGCATCTTCAGAAATGTAGTGCAGAGGCCTTCACAAGACTGCACTGGAGTATTCTGTTCAGCTGACCTAAAGAGAATGATGTCACAAAGTTTGCAAGGTGTCGGAATGCGCCTTTCACTTGGGCTGTCTCTTACACGTCGGTCCCTAATGATTTGGTGTCCGCCGTCTGTGGCGCTGAATTGGCAGCTGCTGTGGGTGCAGGTGCGCGAGCTGGAGCTGCAGATTGGTCTCGTGCAGCAGCTGAACAGCCAGGGTCTGCGCAAAGACGAGTTCTCAGCAGCAGCAGAGCCATCCGATAATGTTGCCAGGACAGGCAATGCTCCAGGCCCCGCGCTGCCGCCGGGGGGTCCTGCCCGAGCGGTGGCCGGCAGCGGAGGACCGCTGACGCCAGAAGAGGCAACGACATCAGCCGCAGATACAGACGATGACACATTGGTGACTCAGCCGCCGGGTGACTCAACTGCTGGGGAGGAACCGGCGCGCAGAGCTCGGCCGCATGTGAACGCTCTGAGAGACAGCAGTGCATCAGCAGCGGTATCTGTGCCGGCCGATGGCGCTTCATTGGACGGGGCGGCTAGGGCAGGACTTGCTGCAAGTGATGCAAGTGCAGGCGTCACTGCTATGCAGCAGCCGCTGGCTTCGGAGGTCATCAGTGCAGCCGCAAGCGCCGCATCGGAGCAGGCTGCAGCTTGGGAAGCCGTGCGGCGGAAGCATGCAAAGAAGGCTCTCTCCGACAGGCCACGGATGCCAGCAGCTGAGGCAGTGCCACCAAGCTACCCGGCAGCCGTCACTGAAGACAGTAACAAGGGCGCGGTGTCAAAGGAATGGCCTCGGGACGGTGAAGCACCACCGCCGCCGACCCCGCCGCAGCCGCCGGTGAAGCGAAAGCCGTATTCCTACGGGCCACGGTCCCCCAGCACCAATGCATCAGCCTCTCAAGCGACCCGTAGCATTACAGCGTCAACTCCCCACACTGCTGCAAGTGCAATGTTGTTAACAGGCAACGGGCTTGGCAGCCCGGGAAGCTTGGAGCAAGGTGATGCAGCTGCAGCTCAGGCGAGCGGACAGGCATCAACAGAGCAGCTGGGCCGGTCAGGCGGCACGCGCGCGCCATCCGGCGTCATATATGTCAGCGGAGAATTGCATTGCAGCCCCCGGGAGGCCGCCAGTAAAGGGGGCGCAAAACTCCGCAGGAGGGTTTTTTCCTACGGTCCCAGATTGGCCGCCTCCCCAAGCAAGACACCGAATGACAGCAGCACTGCCGAGGATATTTCAAGCAGCGCTATTGGCTTGACAGAAGCCGAGATATCATCGTCTGACGTGGGGCGAGCAGAGGCCGCAGTAGTGCTGAGTCAGCACTCTGCGCCGGTCCGTGAGGTGTTGCGTACGGGCTGAGGAGCGCCACCGCCGAGGTTACGGGACCGAGCGGTGGCGGCGGCGCGGCCAAATCAGGCGCGGGCACAGATCCGCAGAGCCAAGGTTGGCAGGGTTGGCCAGCGCCCCTGTCCCACAAGAACGTAGTCGCAGACCCTGCCCAGCCAGCCTGACCAACACCTACAAGCCCTGCCCCATCATCGTTGACCATGGCTACTTTGGCGTCTGGGAGGTTGAGCTTGATAGCAACGTCAACTCCGACACCCTCTGCAGTAGGCTCTGTGCTATCATCAGGTCAGGCTTTGACCTCCTTGCACAGTGGAAAGAGGTCCCAATGGCACTATTCAGAGGTCTTGTTTTATGCAGTAAGGTTGCCATATCAATTCCATCATACTAGGTGGCCAATTCAGGCTTGGTCAGGTGATTTTGAATGTCTACGACTGGCCTACTTCAAATTTGCTTGATGAAGCTGCATGCTCGATTTTGTGCTGCATTGCTGACTGGGAAGGTGTGGCCTGTCCAGGTTTCATACCTTGTGCTGGATGTGAGGCTGTTAGGATGCTTGACATGGGGTCCGAGCCCCAGATCCAGCCCAAGGCCATGCACGTGTCACCCCTCATGGAAATGAAGAGTACCTGGTGCGAGGCGTCCCCTCCGTACTTCCTAGGATCACCCAATTGCCAGGCCTCGGTGGAGAAGCTTTCAGCCCTGCAAAACCAAAGCGCCAATATAATGCCAAGATTAATGGGCGGTGACCCATAGGATAGCGCCATATGGCTTGCTAGACATGCTTTGACAGGATTGGCAGAAGTTCTGGCAGAAGCTTGTCTGCTTTGTGAATGCTACTTGTGTCTGTCAGGGTCGAGCACAGCACAGAAAGACCCTCCTCCAGAAAATCCACGTATTCATCGTAATGCGTGCACTAGTGCCAGAAGGGCGTGCATCAATTGGCTGTTATGACACTTGCAGGAGGATATAGGCGCCACTGCCGGGGGAGCGGTGCAGCCTGGAGGTGTCGGCGGTGCATCCGGAGATGGGAGCGTTCTTCAATGCAAGGCTGACAGCTGTATGCAGCCAAGCGCGCGGCCGCAGCGAGTTTGCCGGGCTGGCATGCCTGTGGAGGTATGCCCTGTGCACATATCCTTGCTTTTTCTGGGCGCTCAAGACAAACGAGCAATCAGAGAGTGCTCATCGAAGGGGCAAGGAGGCTATGCTTGGCACTAAGCATTCAGGTGTCATCTTGGAAATTTGCTGCAGCTTTGGCAGCAGCCGATATTTAAACCTTAGCCCTCATTCTTTTTGTGACCGTTGCATGGTCCAATTCGAATAGCAGATGGAGCACTAGAGAGCGCATGCAGGCTAGGCTTGTCCACATGCTAACAAGCGTGCTGCTGGGGTTGGGGGTGCATTGGTGCCATATCAGCCGCACCTAGCAGAAGTTATTTGACGGCAATCACCGAGACGCCTTTGTCACCTGGAAGGAAACTGAGGTTTTGATTTGTGACTTCAGGTACGGCTTCATGCCGCACAGAGTGGTGTTCTGGGTGTACTTGCGCTGGTGCTGCTGAGGCACGGAGTTCCCTTCTTCGGCTGCCCGCCACGGGGGGAAGCTGAGAGGAAGGCGGCCAACCCAGTGAACTGCCAGAAGCGGCATTTTGTGTGGCGCAACCCGTTGCACTACCCCTGGAACGCTGTGTGATCTTGTAATCATTCGTGGAGCATTCTGTGCCTTGATCCAGTGGAGATTGTTGTAGTATCTCTGAGGGAGACTAGGAAACTCAGGACCTTAGGACAAATCACAGAGCACTGGCTGCAAAACAATGAGTTTGCTGTCAATGGCGTGTCTGTCTGCGCGCAGCAAGCTGAGGTAATGCTTTAAACGCGCATGACGTGGATGGGCGCGAATGCAGTGATGCTCCTCGTGAAATTTACGCAGCACAGGCCGATCCCGGATGCCACGAAGTGGCACTGGCTTCCTCAGCACATGGGACCAGCAACAGGTTGCCCATACAACGCTTCTACATTAAAGAACTGACAGTGTCCTTCTCGGAGCTAGAAATCTTCGCCGTTTTGGAGAAGGTCTCGGCGAGGCAGGCAGGCACCTAGTGCGGGGCGTCCCGTCACCTTACCGACATTGATGTCTGACAGTTCCCGAAATTCGCTCTGGGTTGGACATCAAGCAACCAATCCATTCAGGGTCTGCCACTTAAGGATTGTAGGGGAGCTGGCAACGTTTCGCGTCGGTGTTTAAACGGGACGAAGGAACCCTGGCTGTCCCGGAACGATTTTGAATTTGCGGTGATGTCAGCGATGACTTGCAAGGACGCAGCGGATGACCAACCCAACACGACCGTCACCCTCTCCTGCCAAATGAAAATCAACTGATCTCACGCGTGCATTTCAACAAAGTTTCAGTATTCGACGCTGTAGAGGCACGGCAGAAGCGCATTGAGTGTCTCGGAAGAACAAAGGATAGCAGCGAGCAACAAGAGCCAGCTTGAGGCTGGCAGGTGACGGTGCAGATGTTTCTGCCTGAGACGTCCAAGCAGGCGGAGCAGCAAGCGAGTGCTTGGGGCGCCACCCCAGGCAGACTATTTAGGTGCAGACAGGCGTGCCAGGACAGAGGAGGGAACAGAATGAGGATAGCGGTCGCCAGCTTGCTGGCCCTCTGCGTCGGATCCCTATTGCTGCTGGAGACAGGATCACTAGGCCGCCTTGCGGAGTCCCCAATCAGCAATCCTGGCAGGGTCCTGCTAGTGACCGCCCATCCCGATGATGAAGTTATCTTCTTTTCGTCGACCATCTCAGCACTGCACGCTTCGGGTCTCGAGGTGTTCCTGCTGTGTCTAACTAACGGTGCGCCTTTTTCACCCTGCACGGAGCCGGTACACATCCTGAACCTTCTCAGCAGTAGTTAATTTAGTAGGGTGTGCTGGATGTGCTTCAAGAAAGTGGGTGAGAGAGGCTTTGCTGGTCCCGTCTCGGCTCATCACGGAAGCTGCCTTTGGCCGTCTAGGAAAACCTTGCTTGATTGTCACCTTTTGGCCACTTGCGTGAGCCAAAATTTCATTAGTGGAGTTCGAAAGGCCGGAATGTTAGCGTCTGGGGTTTCCCTGACGCCCTCCGGCTCCTTTGCACGCAGGTGACGCGCACGGGCTTGGTGGAGTGAGGGAGAGGGAGCTCAGAGCAGCTGCAAAGGCTCTGCAGGTAATTGTCCGGCTATCAGTGACCATAACACCCCCCTAGACGCCCATATACGGCCTCCATCGCGGGCAGTACCAGAGGGGGAGGAACCTCCCACAGTTTGCTGGCATTTGGCCCCATCGCGGGAATATTTTCCGGAATCCTCCTACAGTGATGCAGTCAGCTCTTCACTGGGATATCCTCAGATAATTACAAAGTAGGTTCAACCAAACGCAGCTGGCCACTGGGGACTGTGTAACCATGACCTAAAGAGCAATCTCTACTGACTCTGGGGCTCCTGTGTGTTTTCCCAGATCGACAGCGCGCATTTGAACATCCTGAACGACAGCAAAATACAAGATGGGCACCACGAGGAGTGGGAGCAGGAATATGTAGCAGCTGTGGTGCGGAAGGAAGTCAGGAGGCTTTTGATCAACACGGTGAGCGCTGCAGAAACGTGCATGCATGGACCTGCCATTTTGGCTGCAGTCTCATGGCAAAATACAAGACAGCAGCAGTGGGGGCTGGGGGTTTCATTGCTTTTCAGTGGAATTGAGGGCGTTTGCATGGTGATGAGATTGCCTGCGCATGTGCATGTCTGGCATGTCATGTTGGAATTTAAGAATGTGGCTGATTGCATGTGACTGTTCCGTTGCAGATCATCACATTCGACCCTGCCGGAGTGACGGGCCACAAAAACCACAAAGGGTGCCACGATGGGGTCAGGTGAGCGCTGCTCTCTCTGCACTCTCACTCTCACATTTTTCTTCTGTGGGCAGAGGTCTTTTCTACAGGAGGCATCACGAATCTGCAGCGGACCCTGCCAAGTATCAATGGTGGACAGCGCAATTGCCATAGCCTGTAAGAGGTCGATAGCATGTTGAGCTCGCTGCCTGTTTATCTCGCCTGAAAACTTGAATTTGAGATTGGATTTGACTGTGGCCATTCGAATTTGAATGCAGGCAGTATGTGACGGCGTGCGCGAGGGAGGAGGGAATGCAGCGGTGTCCGGACGCTTGGTCGCTGACGACTACAGATGACGTGAGAACGCACCTGTCTATTTTTGACATAATTCCCTCGGCGATTGACGGCCACAGGGGGAATGAGAGCGCCATGTTCCTGAATCACGACCTGCTCGGCATGTTCAAGGCCATGGCGGCCCACAAGTCGCAGTCACGCTGGTGCGCTTCGTATCTCTTTCTTGCACTGTGGTCATTACTGGACTGCAGAGTTTGTGCTGATAAGTTGACTGGCCTTGTGTGCGCTGTGATTGAGCCAGCACTGTCCATAATAGCATGCGCCCTTCTGTTACTCTATGTTGTTGGGGCCTTGGGTGACTGAGTAGGCATCAAGGGCAGAGGCAAGCAGAGGGCCCTCAGGAGACACTAATGGGGCTAGAATTTGCCGGACACTTCGTTCAAAACAATCGCAGATTGCTGTAATGGCAGAGGCAGAGTCATGGAGTAAATGGGCTGATGGGGCATGTGCGCGCAGGTGGCGGCATGTGCTGCTGACAAGGTACACATTCGTCAACACGCTGCAGCGGGTGCAGCCTCTGCTGACGGAGTGGACGCTGCCGCTGCCGGCGCCCTCCGGCCTGGCCGTCACCGCCGCCACCGCCGAGGGAGCGGGGGGACCCCAGGGGGACCAGTTCACTGCCGCGGCCGTGACCAATGGCGCTGCGGCCAAGCGCGACAAGTTCATGGCCCGCATGAGCCGCCGTGTCATGAAGAACATCCGCCGGTGACTTATGCTGACCTGGCGCGCTGAGTTAGCACCCGCCAGAATTGGCCGCCGGGGGTCTTCGTGAAAGAAAGACAGCTGCCCGTTTTGACGCGCTGCCAATTCCAGCATTTTCTCTGAAAAATCGATGAGAGCTTTGCAGCAGAGAGGAAAAGTTCATAATATGTGAGGTGGAACTAGTTTGTTGGGCGGCAGAGGTTTGTCTGCTGCCAGACTAGGCGCTGTCTTTCAGGAGCTGCACAGCAGAAGCCAGCCGGATTGGCACCTGCTGATGCGCAGAACAAAGTATCTGACTTGACGCAAGTACTCCGGTGCCTCTCTGGTCAGAACATGTGCACTGGGTGACCTTCACCGATTCTGCACAGCCCCATCCCACAAGAGATTTCAGCTTCTGCAGAAATTTCCTTTGGCAACTCGCTTGCTCCCACTAGGCTGTAGGTCGCATTGCGGGCCGCCTCTATTATTGCCTCGTTGGAAAGCAGTGCTCCTTTGTATGCGGGGGAAACCGGTTATTTCTTTTGCTTGCCAGCCTGCAATGGTGCGGGTGTCCTGTCTGATGCAAGTCCCAAAGGTTGGTACTTGCAAGGATATGGCTTACTGTAGGTTTTTGCAGCAGCTCTGCTTTTTGAGAAGGGCCTTCTGAGGCTTTACCCGGTGCAGTCTGGAGGCACCGAGCACCGATATCGATGCTGGTCAAACATGCAGAAGAGACCTGCACTAATTTTTAGGCGCCCCTCTTGCAAGGGGGGCGTGCGATCCTATGCAGCTGATACAAAACTGTTCAAACGCGAGGCATCTTTTCTGGCCCGATAGATTTGCTTCTTGTGTCCGGACGTGATGTGTTGCATGCCAATGCTGTTGCACTTTGATTTTTTTGAAATGATGACTAAGCTTCAGCTGACCAGCCAGCATGTGCCTTGGGTTTGCTGTGTCATCAACTTCACGCAATCCCAACACATGTATGCTGCCAGCAATGCTTAATTATGAGCTAGGTTCTGCAGTAAGCGACTGAATCATCTATTTTGTGGTTTTGAAGTATGCTTTTGCAAGAATTTGATTGTGTGGGGTTCCCCAAATGTTCCCTATTTCTGACATTCAGCTTTGAAGTTGACCTGCACTGTCAGTGGCTCAATGTCACGGTTGTGATTAGTGCTGATTGAAGCCTGCAGCACACCCTGAGGCTCCTTTTGCAGCAGCTCATCTTTGGGCTGGGTCCCACTGTAAAGAAGGATGTGCTTCATTTGCAATGCTCTGCACACACTGTACCATGCATGCATGGATAAAACGGCGCCTGATATGGAGAAAACCAGTACTAAAGCATCCACTGCACTAAGTGACAGGCTAACCTTGCATTGCACAGCGCAAGAACTAAGCAATGGCCATATATTATAGAACGAGGTATGCAGAAATCAATGCATGTCTGTTGAGCTGGACATGAATCCTGTTTACACTGCCACCATTTGGATAACACCATTTGCAGGGTGTACAAGTTTGCATGAAAGCATGTCACCATCAGATGATCACAGGTCTGTGTTGAGACACTCTTGCATTGAATGAGCAGCGTCTACTCTCCCCGTCACCGGCCACATCCTACAAAGAAGATCACATTTGAAGGCTGATTAGAAGCCTGACATAATGTACATATTCCCATCATGCTGCGTTCAAGATGACGTTTTGACACTAGCATGGCTGTAAACCCAAACTCTACACTGGGTACGCAAGCAGCAAGAGAAGATTCACTCTCAGCTGCAACTAAAGCTTTTGGCTGATGTTGGTTGCAATTTGCCCAGAATAGAATAATGAAAGAAGTGCCTGGCAGTCACGGCATGCATTTGAGACATGGAGGCATGCTGTCGTACAAAATTCTGCATTCCCCTGCACATCCACCCTTGGGAAACCAAGCAAGAAAACCTAGCAAGGAAATCAGGTAGATTGGCCGACGCCACCTAAGCTGCTCTACCACACAACCGTTTTAAACATGCTCAAACGGAGGTACCTCTGATGACTCTGCTTACGCTCCTTAGAAAGTTCCATTCCAGAGTACTGCTACATCAGGCCTCAAGTGACCGTTATTACAAATCATTACCAACCCTTGGTCAAATGGGGGTCTGCAGACCAACACCTGGTAGACCTTGGGGGTGTCGAAGGAGATGGTCATGCCGGGCTTGGTGGAGGTGGCACACCTTTTAAGAAATCCATAAAGACCCTGGCAGCCTTTCACATGCTCTAGCTCCTCAAAAGGAGGGTCTCGGCGTAGACGACAGCTGAGCCAGTGAGGTCGTCGTCTGGGGCCAGCAAAAAGGTGCCTGTAAGGTTGAAGGTTGGAAGTTTTGATTGGTCTCTTCAGCCCTCAGAGGGCCTCTGGTGTCTTGACTGGAGGTGAGCTCTCCTGCATTTCGGCGGATGTTCCAGCTGCCGTGCTCGCTTTGCTGTCCTTGACCTCCATGTAATCTCTTGTTGCAAGAGCGTTCAATCATAAGCGCATTGTAGAGCCTCCTGCAGACTGCAGAAAGAAATTGCAAATATATAAAGCAGAGTCCTGAGCGAGAACATACCATCAACATTGGTGGCAAAGACGAATTTGGCAACTCGCATATCATCGGGGAAATTCTCAATGCTGGCAAGGTCCCACTTCGTGCATGCTTGCGGCAGCACGGCTGATTCCTTTAAATTGGTTGCTTGCGCCCCCGCTCGAGTGCCCAGCGCCATTGTGGCGCCTTCAGCAGCATCAGGGATGGATATTCAAGTTGTCGTGCCAACCGCTGTCATGAGTATGTTGAACAGTGACTTGACGTTTCCATCATCCTGGGAAACCGACAAGTTAGTGACAACTGGATTCAAGGTGCGCGATGGATATTCGCAGCTGCTTTTGATTGATTGTGATATACCAAATTATCTAGACTGAGGTGAGTCTGCGTAGTTCTGGGGCTTGGCGAAGGATGTTATTGAAACGATGAGAGCGGCAAGAACACCCGACCTGGTAAATGTGCGTCACATCTTTCAAACTCATTGTTCTTCTCGTGCACATTGCAGAACATATTAAAGAGAAGCTTTTATTTGAGCACAAGATTTCTTTGACGGGCAGGTCTTTCTTATCACGCCCGGAACACCAGGATCGGACACTGTTGGAACCGTCCTCGGCCGGGTGAATCTTCCCAGGTTCAAATTGGTTGCTTGCGCGAACCTGGCAACAGGAAAGAACTATCTGCGCAACTTATTTGGACTAGAACAAGCCTTCTCTTTCAGGACGTATTGGACCAAGAGCTCTACTTCTTTTTCTCTTCCTTCTGGCTCTTGGTCCAATACGTCCTATGAGAGAAGGCTTTTTCTAGTCCAAATAAGTTGCACAGTAGTTCTTTCGTGTTGCCAGGTTCGCGCAAGCAACCAATTTGAACCTAGGAAGATTCACCCGGCCGAGGACGGTTCCAACAGTGTCCGATCCTGGTGTTCCGGGCGTGATAAGAAAGACCTGCCCGTCAAAGAAATCTTGTGCTCAAATAAAAGCTTCTCTTTAATATGTTCTGCAATGTGCACGAGAAGAACAATGAGTTTGAAAGATGTGACGCACATTTACCAGGTCGGGTGTTCTTGCCGCTCTCATCGTTTCAATAACATCCTTCGCCAAGCCCCAGAACTACGCAGACTCACCTCAGTCTAGATAATTTGGTATATCACAATCAATCAAAAGCAGCTGCGAATATCCATCGCGCACCTTGAATCCAGTTGTCACTAACTTGTCGGTTTCCCAGGATGATGGAAACGTCAAGTCACTGTTCAACATACTCATGACAACGGTTGGCACGACAGCTTGAATATCCATCCCTGATGCTGCTGAAGGCGCCACAATGGCGCTGGGCACTTGAGCGGGGGCGCTACTACTGCCCCGGACTGGGACCGTTGAGCTTTTAAACGAATCGTAAGCACTCGACATGTTCCTCGATCAAAGAATTGACGGATATGGAAAGCAGTCCAAGGTGAGGAGGAAATTCACAGAATTTGCAGAGTAAAAGATGATGTGTTTTCACTGTCGAAATGCGGACTTTTACCTTGGAGACAAGTGCTTGGAGGGTTTCATAACCTAGCGAGATAAAAATGGGTAGGATAGAAATTTCCCCGAAAGTATCAAGTTGCCCAGAAACGTAGTTATGTGCAGCATTCATCATAATTTTAAGACTGCCTCCCAGCAAGGACGACCTGCCAGATGTATATTGTATACCCATTACTGCAGTATGCATGGCCATGGCTTTGAGCATTCGCATGTGTTCCAGCATGAGGCACTTACATAGTCACTATGTACGCCGGCGGCCCGTACTTGGTGTGCCATGTCACACTGACGGTGTCATTGGCGATCATTTGGTGACCATGATGAGCATGGTGCTCTGGCAATGATTCCAAGCTCATGGCTTTAGGATGTTTGGGTTGACTCCTGCTACATCGCGAGACCTGCCACAGGCTGGTCATGACATGTCGCCAATAGCAAATTCACTGTTTTTCGGCCATTGCAGTGCTCTATAACGGTTTGAAGATCCTCCTGAGAGACCTACTCTTCATCACTACAATGTCAACACCGCTTCATCTCGCCGCAGAATTTCACACAGTCTCCCAACAAATCACAGAGCGTTCCAGGGGTAGTGCAGCGGGTTGCGCCACACAAAGTGCCGCTTCTGGCTGTTCACTGGGTTGGCCGCCTTCCTCTCAGCTTCTGCCCGGGTCTCCGGTGGCGGGTAGCCGAAGAAGGGAACTCCATGCCACAGCAGCCCCAGCGCCTGCAAGTAGATCCAGAACGCCACTCTGTGCGGCATGAAGCCGTACCTGAAGTCACAAACCAAAATCTCAGTTTCCTTCCAGGTGACGAAGGCGTCTCAGTGATTGCCGTCAAATAATGTCTGCTAGGTGTGGCTGCTTTGGCACCAATGCACCCCACACCCCAGCAGCACGCTTGTTAACATGTGGACAAGCCATGCTTGCATGCGCTCTCAAATGCCCCCACTGCAATTTGGTGACGGTGACAAGATATCAGCTGTTGCCAAGGTCACAGCAAGGATCCAACGCCTCGGTGTGCATAGCGCCTTGCAGGGCCTCCTTGCCCCTGTGATGAGCACCTCTCTGATTGCTCCATCTGTTCTGAACGCTTCAGCCTTGTGAAGATGTGGGCTCAAGGGCGTACCTCCACAGGGTTGCCAAACCGGCAGTCTCGCTGCGGCCGCGCACGCGGCTGCGCACGGCCGTCAGCCGTGCGTCGAAGAATGCCCCCATCTCCGGATGCACCGCCGACACTTCCAGGCTGCACCTCTCCCCAGGCAGTGGCGCCTTTATCCTCCTGCGCGATATAATTGCCCAGTCAATTCACCCTCTTTTGCGCAATATGAGCGGTTGATACACCCTGTTTTGGCCGTGAACGAGGCTCATGCGTGGCGGCTGCAATGCTGCATGGGAGGCTAGGAAGTATCATTTACATAGGATGAGGACCATTTGAAGTGACATTCCCAGCGCAAATTGTGTCTGAGCAGCGCAGCGACCCTGGCAGACACAAGCAGCATCCGCGAAATATAGAAGCCTCTACGCTTCTAGTTAAGCTAGTCCCTGAAAAGGTACTCAGCATAAGGCTGGTTGTCACACAGAGCTACTCTATGCACCAGAGCACAGTATCCCTTGGCGTGGCATCAGCACTTGCAGCTGGTCTCCTGTAATAGGCTGATCCTAAGAAGTTGGGAGGAAACGCGGCGCACCAAGTGCTCTTCATGTCCATGAGCGGCGACACATGCATCGCCTTGGGCACGTCCTGGCCTTCCGGGTGAAACAGGAAGGTGACTCGCTCCCCCCAGGGCGTATTAGTCACCTCCGCTATGCCCTGCCGCAGCCGCCCAGCTGCCCCCATGCAGTAGTACACGCTGATCGGATTCTGAGTGTATCCTGCACTGACTGGCGTCGTCAGCAACAGCACATCACCTGCGCATGCACCAGAGGATGAGACAATCATTTGAGACCTGCAATGCCTGACTTGGGCACAGGAGCACTTGAGCATCTGCCGTGCTTTGTAAAAGGGAGCAACACTATAAAGTGCCCAGCCTTCTTGCTAAAAAGGTTTTTGAGTCTATGAGGGCCTCCAGCTAAAGCAACAATATATTCAGGCAGCTCGCATGCTGAATAATCATGCATGGGGGAGAGAGGTATTTCTTCCTACCATCAGTCCCTGCAAAGGCTCTAGCCTCCTTGGCTGTCATGTGGTCGCTGGCCTGCTCGTGCCACCAGCCTGGAGGCTTGTCCAGATCCACCACAGCCATCCTGACAGGATACCTGCAGAGCCATAGCCTGATGAAGGCAAAGATGTACGCTTGAAGAGATCTATGAAGCAAGAGACTGGAAATGAGACATGAAGCTCCTGCCAAGCTTACCTGAATGCGTTGTGAATGGGTCTTCGCCTAACATGGTACACAGTGCCTTCATAGAAGACGCAGGAAGAGTCGTCATCTCGCTCTGAGAGCCGTGATGTTGATGAAGGGAGCAAACATTTGACTAGGTAGTAGGGGAGGGATACTGCGGCTGTGACGATGGTTCTCACAAGAAATAGCAGCAAGGCCACTCCTTGGGCCAGAATGATCAAGTCCATCACATCATTGGAGCCTTCTCTGTTCACAAGCGTCAACTTCTAAGAATTGGCTTTCGTCACAACAGGAAGTTGCTGGCCACCACCATTTCAGAATGCTCGTAGAGCTAGTATGAGCTCTCCGGATGCATCATCGACCACAGAACAAAGCGAACTTCTCCTCTAGATCTTGATCAAGGTGCCCTTGCTGAAACGTGACGCTCGTTGCGTTGGTGCTCCCTCAAACTTCCAGATCAAAACAGAGTCTGATAAAAGCATAATTTTAATTCCTGCTGTGCCAGTGGGTCTCCAAGACCAGACTCCAAGACTTCCAGGGCGTGCGGGCACGTGCCCACGTGGACTAACGTTACCTTCAAGAGAGGAGACACAGGAGGGCAACCAGAAGATCAAGAGCAGATCGGAGTGGCAGTGTTGAAATTTTTAGATATATAGAAAGGATCTAGTGCGTCGGAACAGTCACTGTGCGTGTAACGCGAAATTTGGCATTGGGAAGCACACTGTATTGGAATGAGCAGTGCATTTGCGCTGCTCAGCGATCCAATCGACAACGAAAATGCATGTGGGCATTGGGAGAAGTCGAAGAAAAGGCGAAAGAAGAAGCAAAAGGCGCCGAACTCTTTGGCAGCGACGGAGGCAGCACCATCGACTCCTCATGACGCACGGCTTCCAAACCAGGTACGTTCTCGCCTGCATCTTACATGGACACAACACGGTATCTTCTTGGAATCAAGCGGTCCCCAGAATCGTATCAATCCGAATCTGGCCTTATTCCCTAAAGCGGCCTGGAGCTGCCCTGCTCAGATGCCACTGTACCTATGCAGGAGTCTCAGGAGTCGGCCGTCGGGCTAGGCAGGGAAGAGAAAGTTACAAACACTGAAACCGCTGCCCATGCGTCGGTCAAAGAAAGCAGCCAACATCGTGATCTAAACCTTCCAGATGGCGCACACAGCGTTCCCTCTGGGAGCACCCACACAAAAGGCACAACAGCTGTGATTAGCAACGCTGCTGCTAGGATTCCCAACGCATCAGATTCACTGCCTGCCACGCTCCCAAATGGTGTGCCCCTCTGCCAAGCAACAGTGCTACAGGATGCCCAAACTCTCAGTCACTTGCTTCCTTGTCGGTTGTGCCTCTATGGAGATATGATGCCAAGTCCTTGTGTCTTTGTAGCATACATGCAGATAGAGGCATGATACAGCATCTGGCGTGCAGGTCAGCACAAGGCAGGCGCGAAAGCAGCGCAGCATGCAGAAGAACCCCGAAGCTCTCCCGGCAGCCCTGAGCAGCCAACCACCTCTGGCACTCCAGCACCTGGCCACAGCGCGGCCACAGCAGACTCTGCCATAACAGCCAAATCAGCCGATGACATCACATCCAAGTCAGGCAGCGACATCACATCCAAATCAGGATCCGACACCGCGTCCAGAACTGGCATCGACAGCGCAGAAATTGTCAGCGGCGGCGCCGGGGCCAATCCAGGCGAGGCGGCCGCGGCACGGTCTGATGTGGCGATGCCTTCGGGCACGGCGCCGCCCAACAGCAGCTTTGGGCACTACCTGTGGGCAGAGCTGAACCCCAACGCGGCTGCGCCGCCCTCCGCCATGCGCCAGGGCCTACTGGAGAGGCAGCGAGTGTGAGTTGGCCTTGCTCTTTCTGTGTTGGTCTCCCGGTAAAGGAATTACCGCATGTTTGCCCACCGCTATGTGCCAGGCAGCGGCCCCACTCTGGCGTGCAACCTGCTCTTGGTATGGTTTGTGAGAGGCGGGAAACTGTGTTGCACTCCCAGATAGGAGGCAGTGGTTGAATATTTGCCCCCCTACGCCATGCGCCAGGGCCTGCTGGAAACGCACCGAGTGTGAGTTTGTCCTTTATTTTGTGCAGGGCTGCCTGTGAAGATTTAGGTGTACCTCTTCCTGTAAACACAGGTTTTTTTACTTTACCAGGTCGAGTATGTCAGCCTTCCATGCCAGTGTTGGGAAGTCTCCCAGTCGCACAACCTGCATGCGCATGCATAGTGTCCATCGAGGCTAATCATCATGTCGCTACCTGGCTGCTTATAGTCCTCTCCCATTGCAGCACATCTGTTGACAGCTGCTTGGCGCATGGGGAAATGCTGACATCTCTAAAACCTCACAAGATGGGAAGGTTGTGGGCTTTTCAGCGGGTGGCTACCAGTAGCAGTGCAGGGGTGCTCAGAGGATGACTGTGGTCATGTTGGGTCTGCGCAGGTACAATGCTATTCTGCTTGTGCCCTTCCAGCTGGAGCGTCTGCTGTGGTATGGCCTGCTTGTGTGCCTGGACTCCTTCCTGGTGCGCCCTCCTTCCTTCCGCCTGTTGAGACTATCTGCTAGAGTTTGCACTTGATTCGCATCGTTTCTGCAGGAAAGTTGCATGCGATTCATTTCGCCAATCAAAACATGCGGTGACCCTGGTGAAGCGATGGTTCCCCACCCAGCATTTCATCCTAGTTTTAGACGGACAAGACAGGGAGCTGGGAAGTGCAGAGAATGGTGCCCATGCCTGGTGACTCACCTTGCTTGTTAGAAAATGAATACCTAAATGAAGTATAGAATGGTTAAAGTAATCTTGGCAAGCAGGCGGTATTCACGGTCCTCCCGGTGCGGCTGCTGGGGGCGCTAACCACCGCAGTGGGGCGCCTCCGCCGCGGAGGGGGGTCCTTGCACGGCGACCAGCTCTTCGACATGCTCTGCGTTTTCATTTTCGGCGCCACGATCGCGTTTCTGAGATTCCTGCCTGCCGGGACCATCTACTTCTGGCTCAAGGACCTCACGCAGGAGTTCCTCAAGCTGCATGTCGTGCACGGAGCAGTGGAGATCTTTGACAAGGTGCGGGACTGATTTAACAAGGAACTGAAATAACCATGAGAATGCAATGGGAATGCATGAGCTTGGCAAGATGCACGTCAGTGTACCCTATGTTGTGATGCTGGGCGTCTGTTTCAGGGCTGCTTGGTGCTCCTGCTGTCCTGTCAGCCTTGCAGTCAGCTGCTGCTGCGCATGAACCGCCCCTTCTTGATGGCTACGGCTCAGTGCTCCTGCCTTCAACACATGCCTGCTGCTATTGTGGCATGCAATGTCCGTTCCTGAGTGTCTGAATATGCCATTTGGGATTGGTCCAGATCTCCTGTGCCTTTGTGGTGGATGCGCTGGATGCTCTGTCTGGCACCTGTGGCCTCTACCTCAGCACCAGTGGCCGCAGGTGAACATCTTCTGGACAAGCACTTGCAAGCCTTTATCAAGATTGTGCTTGACACCCCATCTTACTTGCCGCTTGTTCCATTTCCAATAAAGCCAAGCTCGGCCCTCATCTGAAGTTTGCAATTTCGGGACCCTCGGTTGCTTCAATTGTCTCTGTCTTCCCCAGCACTAATAGGACGAAGCCCTTAGAACAACATCCTATGTAACAGTTGAAATTGAGCTCTCAAATTCAAAATTTTGAAAGTCTATACTAGTACCTGTGCGCTTAGGTGGCACCTGGCGCAGCTGGGCGCTGACCTGGCAGTGACCCTGGCGCTGGTGCTGTTCCATTCGGTGGTGCTCATCTGCCAGTTCATGACATTCTCGGTCGCCATGAACTCCAAACGCTCCAACGCCCTCATCGCCCTTCTCATCGCATCCAACTTTGTGGAGATCAAAGGTGCGACCCTGGGCCTACGGCCTAAATCCCTCATTCCTAAGAGTACAATAATACAGTATCGTGCTCCTGGGCTGGGGGAGGATCCTTTTACTGTTGCTACATGATGTCCATTTGAATGACAGCCCTTCCTCTTATCTCTGGTAAGGCTTTCCCATGACGTCTGCATATGTCCATCTCTGAATAATGGGATAGAGTTTGCCTGCCAGCCTCAAGCAATCAGTTCTAGGCTTAAAAAGCCAGGAAAGAAGAAATGAAGAACCCACGCAGAAAATTTCACATCCTGTGCACCGGAGTGAGGGCAACTTGGTGTGGTCTAGCATCTCCTGGCCTCAGCAGAGAGCCGCTGTCTGTGTGCCAGTGTGCAGGCACACAGTATTGGATGTGCTCATGCTACAGGCCGTTGTAAGGGCAAAATTGCTGAGACTGTTTTTCTCTGACTGATTGTCGGCTGCCATGCGCGCAGGCACGGTGTTCAAGCGGTTTGACCCGACCAAGCTGTTTGTGCTGGTGGGCCAGGACGTGACCGAGCGCTTCCACCTCCTGCTCTCGCTGCTCTTTGTAGTTGTGGAGGTGAGTGTTGACCTCTTTAAATCCTGTCCTGTGGTTTGCACCTTCCGCAAGCTTGTACCTCTTACTGTACAAGCCATGGCAAAAATCAAGATATGAAGGAAGGAAGGAAGGAAATTACATATCACCTCCAGCCGCCCAGGGCTGATTGGATGTACTGACAGCATCCAAGTGATCAAAAGAATCCATGACAAAATGTGCAACACTGACAATATTCAATTGCCACAGGAACTGTTTTCATGGTCTGAATGCCGGCGGTCTGAAATGCTGAGATATACCAAAACCTCAAGAAAAAGGGTAGAAGAAGGTAATGTAAGCCGGATTGTGGCCTGCCGCAGGAGATGGACAACTCGGGCAGCCCGCGGCCGAGCCCGGAGCTGCTGCGGCGCTGCGGCTACATCTTCGGCGCGGAGATCCTGATCGACATTACCAAGCACGCAGTGCTGTCAAAACTTAATGACATCCGCCCGGCAGTCTACCAGCGCTTCATGCGGGTGCGGATGTGCCCTGAACTTAGCGTACTAGTCATTTTAAAATCCGCACCTCTGGTGGTGCGGGAAATATGGCAAAGCATCTTTTAGGGGGTTTCTGACTTCAAAAATACCAGGGTCATGCTTCATTGGGTTAGGCTTGTCAAGAGCTTTCAGAATCAGGTCTCGAAATTATCATAGGGGTCATATTTTAGGAGATAGTGTCTTATCTATTTCACCCTTTTGGCCAAGATAATTATTGATCGGGGGTTTTAGAATGACGCCTGCAGTATTACAACAGCCTTGGATCCAATGAAAATTGTATGCGATCTAAGGTCAAGATCAGGCTGACCAATACCACATGTGCCAACACTTCAATGTGCATGCCAATGTTGCCACTGCCTCTGATAACGAGCATTGCTCGAGGGCTGTGCTCCAACCGACACGCCACCGTCTGAGTGGTCTCACCTCTGCATGTCAAAATGACTGCACCGAGCTTTGCAAGGTCCGTGAAAATCTCCCAACAGAATATCACACAGCTTCAAGGGCTTCACATGTCTGAGGAGGAGCCATGCTGTCCTGCGGTGCAGTGCATAAGGGCATCAAAGGGCATTTTCTCAGGCTATTTCTGCCACTATAGACTGAACTTCCCGGCTGGCGGGGGGCGGTGAAAACACTGAGCACCGTGCTTATGGTTGATTGGGTCTTGCTTGGATCTGGCGAGTCCAACAAGGGGTAGGAATTTG